>Ga0302314_10014175_pt1 | contig 13656 bp, 16 predicted proteins | sample III_Palsa_N2_3_FD_200533 | JGI IMG/M metagenome (GOLD analysis project Ga0302314, IMG submission 200533) | Peat permafrost microbial communities from Stordalen Mire near Abisko, Sweden - III_Palsa_N2_3 | ecosystem: Environmental > Terrestrial > Soil > Palsa > Peat permafrost | place: Sweden... | reverse complement strand
TGGTCGGCTGCATCGAGCCGGTCGGAACTACATTCCAGTCCGCTGCCGCGCTGCGGAACATCACCATACCAATCACGAAAACGAACAGGCCCCTGTTCCTGGCCAGAAACTGCATCACGTTTTTCACGGTTGTTCCCTTGTGTTATCCGAGCCATTGAGACCGATGCCACACATACGCTCTACCCACCACCATGGGACTGCACGCGTGGCACGAAGTTTCATCGTGCCGACAACTAGGGCGTGTCATCAATGACCAAGCGGCCCGCGCCGGGAGCTGTTTGCGCGCAGGCCAAGGAAGAGCGAAGAAGTGTACGTCCGTACACGCCTGAGCGATGACGCCGGCGTGTGGGCAAACAGACCCGGCCCGCAGGGTTGCTTCGCTGTGGCCGCCATGCGGCAGCGCGCGGCTTGGCCTGACCGCCAGTCAGGCGCTGCGCCACGCCCTACCACCTGACAGCCACAGCGAAACAACGCGAGCCACTTGGTCATTGATGACACGCCCTAGACCATTGAGAGCCGTGTGTTACGCGACCACCTGCTCGATCCTCTTTTGCAGCACTTTGTCGATACGCGGCAACACATCGAGCGCGCCGAGATTCTTTTCCAGCTGCTCGGTCTTGCTGGCACCCAGCATCACCGTGGAAACGTGCGGGTTGAGCAAGCACCACGCTATCGACAGTTGCGCGAGCTCGACACCCAGCTCATCGGCGATCGGCTGCAGCGCGCGCACCTTGCCAACACGCTCATTGCCGTTGCCCAGCACACTGTGGCGCAGCCACTCGTAGCCAGGCTGGTTGATGCGTGAATCGGCTGGCACGCCGTCGTTGTACTTGCCCGACAGCAGACCGGACGACAGCGGCGACCAGATCGTGGTGCCCATGCCGTAGGCCTCGTACAGCGGTGCGTACTCCGTTTCGACCCGGTCGCGATGCAGCAGGTTGTACTGCGGCTGCTCGACCACCGGTGCGTAGAAATGATTGTCGCGGGCAACGCGGTGCGCTTCGTGGATCGCCTCGGCCGGCCATTCACTGGTGCCCCAGTAAAGCACCTTACCCTGGCGGATCAGCGTGTCCATCGCCGCCACGGTTTCCGCGATCGGCGTATCCGGATCGGGACGATGGCAGAAATACAGATCCAGATAATCCACGCGCAGTCGCTGCAACGCCTGATGGCAGGCTTCCATCACATGCTTGCGCGATAGTCCGCGCTGGGTTGGTAATGGATCATCTACGGCACCGAAAAACACCTTGCTCGACACGCAGTAGCTGTCGCGCGCGAAACGCAAATCGGCCAGCACGTCACCCATCAACTCTTCGGCCACACCGTTATTGTACGTCTCGGCATTGTCGAAAAAATTCACCCCACGATCGTGCGCCAGCGCCAGCAACTCGCGCGCCTGCGAACGCCCCACCTGTTTGCCAAACGTGACCCATGCGCCGAACGAGAGCGCGGAGAGCTGCAGGCCGGTAGTACCAAGGCGACGGTATTGCATGGAATGTCCTTTTTGCTTGCGACGGGGAACGGGCGAACGACGTATTGCAACAATCGCTGCATGGCATCCAACCGATGCATCAGCTGGATGCGGCGACTCAACTACGCCACAACACCGACATAATCTGCCAGCGCCGATGCAAGATAGTCGAACACGATGCGCACGCGGCGGCTGGCCTTGAGATCCTCGTGCATCACCAGCCAGGTATCCAGGTTGAACGCGAAGGCTTGCGGCAACACGCGCACCAGATTTTTATCGCGCTCGGCCAGCGCACACTGGCAGCCGCCAATGCCGTATCCGGCGCGAATGGCCGCCAGCTGCGCCAGATCACTATCGGTGCGCAGCGAAAAATCCTCGCGGCCAAACGGCAGTTTATCGCGGATGGCGCGCAGTGCCGGCGTTTCATGGTCGTAACCAATGATCGCGTGCTGATGTAAATCGTCCAGTACCCGCGGCGTGCCGTTGGCCTTCAAATAATAACGATGCGCATAGAGTCCGAGCGGAATGGCGCCGATGTGGCGGGCCACCAGCGCCGTCTGCACCGGGCGGATCATGCGCACGGCGATATCCGCATCCTTGCGTAACAGATCCTCGCTCAGATTGGATAGCGACAACTCGATCACGATGCCGGAATGCTGTTGACGCAGGTCAGCCAGCATCGGCGGCAGCACCTCGGCACCGATCACTTCACTGCATGTCACGCGCACGACGCCGCGCACTTCGGCATTGCTGGCCGAGGCGGCCCGTCGCAGAGCCGCGGAGGTCGCGGACATCGCCTGGGCGTGTGTCGCCAGTTCATCGCCGAGGTCGGTGGGAACGAGACCTTGCGGCGAACGCGTAAACAGCACGACATCCAGATCGGATTCCAGCTGCCGGATATGGCGCCCCAGGCTCGGCTGGGTCATACCCAGGCTACGCGCCGCCGCAGACAAGCTCCCCTCGCGAATCACCGCGAGAAAAGACCGATACAGCTCCCAACCCGGTTCTTTTATGCCCATGCATATATGTATAGCAGAAGTTCTCTTTTAGCCAATTTTCATTTGGCTTTGAGGCGACCATCCTGATGCCCACATTCCACGGGAGAAGATCATGAAAACAGCACGCATCGCTTTGGTACTCGGCGCCACCGGCGGATCCGGCAGCGAAATCGCTTCAGCGCTTCTGCATAGCGGCTGGACAGTACGCGGGCTGGTTCGCGATGCCACGCGACCCCAGCTGGCGGCCGATATCGAATGGCATGAAGGCGATGCCATGAACGCAAATGATGTAGCGAAAGCCGCACGCGGCGTTGGCGTCATCGTGCACGCCGTCAATCCGCCCGGCTATCGAAACTGGAACACGCTGGTGCTGCCGATGCTCGACAATACTATCGCTGCCGCACAGCAAAACAACGCACGTATCGTGTTGCCCGGCACGGTCTACAACTTCGGGCCGGACGCGTTGCCGCTATTGAGCGAGAGCTCGCCGCAACAGCCGCTCACGCGCAAAGGTGCGATCCGGGTGCAGATGGAAAACAGCCTCGAAGTCGCTGCGACCAATGGCGTGCGCGTACTGATACTTCGCTGCGGTGATTTCTTCGGCCCGCGCGCCGGCAACAACTGGTTTAGCGCGATTCTGAAACCGGGTAAAAGGCTGAGCTCCGTCAACTATCCGGGAACGCGCGACTTGCCGCATGACTGGGCCTACCTGCCCGATGTCGGCAAGACCATCGCCTTGCTGCTGGAGCGTGAAAGCGAATTGGCAGCTTTCGAGCGATTCCATTTTGGCGGCCACAGGGTCGATGGCAACGCCTTGATGTCAGCGATCCGAAAAGCGGCCGCCGATCCGAAGCTGCCCCTACGATCCTTCCCATGGTGGCTCGTTACGCTGGCATCGCCCTTCGTCACGATGTTTCGCGAAGTGCGCGAAATGCGTTATCTCTGGCGTCAGCCGCTGCAGCTGCACAATCGCAAGTTGGTCGCGTTTCTCGGTGCAGAACCGCATACCGACCTTGATCGCGCTGTTGGCGACACCTTGCAAGGCATGGGCTGCCTTTAAGTCGATACATAGAATTCAGCGCAACGAAGGTCCGCGCAACCATTTATTGAAGAAACCCAGAACTCGGATTTGATAGGCGCTCCCACTGTAGCGGTAAAAGTCTACATGTCTTGCTCCATGAACGATGCAGAGCTCCTTGGGTGCAGAGGCTGCATCAAACATGGCCAGTGACTCGCTAATTTTCGTGTCCCTGTCGGCATCTCCAACAATCAAAAGTTTGGGTGCACCGATCTTCCCTATCTTGTCGATAGGCCTCATTTCATCAAGTGAGAAACCAAGGTGGGGTTTGACCGTGCTCATCAATAGCTGAGCGAACCACGACCCCAAAATACCCATATGGATTTGTAGTCGATCTTCGATGGCCTGCGAAAGAGTTGGGTAAACCTGCTCCAGAATCATCGCATCGACGTTCAGAGGCGGATTGGCAAGTAGGGTTGCCGCGCCTCCCATCGAAGTTCCCAGCACTCCAATCTTTTCGCCCGGCGCCAGTTTTCTAAGCTGATCCACCGCGGCAATCGCATCCTTGGATTCAAGATGGCCAAAGGTGATGGCGTCTCCAGTGCTTTCGCCCGAGGCTTGGAAGTCGATCAAGAGCACCGAGTAGCCGGACGCATCTAGAAATCTGGCCCGGTCGAGCATCGCAAGACGATTGGCCCCCACACCATGAAGCAAAAGTATCGCGCCGCTGCCATTTCCACGGAGAAACCAGCCATGAATCAACGCGCCGGACGAACTCTTGAAAATGACCGTGCTCGCTGGGAAGTCTGACGGCGGCGCGCCAACGATTTCGCGTGCCGGATGAATCAGGACGCTTCCCGCGATCCAGAGACCGGCGAACGCCAAGCACGCAAGCAGAAATAGGCCGAGCGCCAACTTCCTGAACATTTGACGCCTAGTCATCACCAACCCCAATAAGTTGAACGGGATCTAGCGTCTACCGAAAAATAAGTAGTCCTGCAGCCAACACGACCGCAGCAAAAATCCCCGCCACCACATCGTCGACCATCACGCCCATGCCCCCTTTGAGGTGACGATCCAGCCAGCGGATGAGCCAGGGTTTCCACACGTCGAACAAGCGAAACAGCACGAAGCCGGCGAGCAGGCACCACCACATGGAGAAGCGAGCTGGCAGCAACGCGGGAAGCAGCAACGGGATCAGTGCGATCCACTGGCCGATGAATTCGTCCCAGACCAGGCTGCGGTGATCGTCCACGCCGAGTGCGCGACCGGCGATATCGCAGGCCCATACGCCGATCGCAAAACCGATCAGCAGTACCAATACGTAAAGCGGTATCGACAGCTGGCGCAGCAGCAGCCAGGGCAGCAACGCAGCGAGTGAGCCGAAGGTGCCCTGCGCCACGGGTGTGAGACCCGAGCCGAAACCGCAGGCCAGCCAGCCAGCGGGTGTGGCGAGCAGTGCGCGGCGCTGTTCGGCGCTAAGGGTTTTCTTGGCGCTCATGCGAAATGATCCCAGCCGGCCTGCCCGCTTTCCAGCCACTGGCCATCGGCGCCACGCACTTTGACGCCGCTGCCTTCGACAATGCGTCCGATGCGTGTCACGCCACAGCCGAGCCGCGAGAGGTCGGACTGGACGTTGGCCAGCCGATTCATCGGCACGGTAAAACATAGTTCGTAGTCATCGCCACCGCCCAGCGCAAACTGCAGCGCGCTGGCGTCGTCGTAAATCGTCATGAGCGCGGGCGATAACGGCAGCAATGCGGCGTCGATTTCTGCACCGACGTTGCTGGCCACACAGATGTGGTTGAGATCGGCGACAAGGCCATCGGAGATATCGATACAGGCATGCGCCAGATCGCGTAGTGCTGAACCGGCGCCCAGCCGCGGCGTGGGCCGATTGAGTCTGGCGACAAGAAAATCGCGCGCATTGTTGCTGTAATTGTCGGCCTGAGTTTCCGGGCTACTGCCCTTCGACTTCGCTGCGCTGCGTTCAGGGCGAACGGCATGACTCGATGGGTTGGTTATCACATGCAAGCCTGCGGCCGCATCGCCCAGCGTGCCGGTCACCAGCACGGCGTCGCCGACTTTCGCACCAGAACGCATCAGCGCCTTTCCCGGCGCCACAAAACCATGCACCGCGACGCTGATGCTCAACGGACCGCGCGTGGTGTCGCCCCCGACCAGCGCCAGCCGGTGCGGCTTTGCCAGCTGCGCGAAGCCTTCGGCAAAGCCCTCGACGAACCCCTGATCCGGCTCCGGCAGAGTCAACGCCAGCAAGGCCCAAGCCGGACTTGCGCCCATGGCCGCAAGATCGGATAGGTTCACCGCCAACGCTTTCCAGCCAATGTCGGCCGCTACCGTGCCACGCGGAAAATGCACGCCTTCCACCAACGTATCGATCGCCACGGCCAGCTCCTTCCCAACCGGCACGGCGAGCACAGCAGCATCGTCGCCGATGCCGAACTTGACGTCGTCGCGCGACTGTTCGGTAAGCGAGCGGATACGTTCGATCAGGCTGAATTCCATGTCCCGAACCTCGCGGCGAAACGCCTAGGCATCCCGCGTGAAGACATGCACCGTGGTGCCGTGGATGACGCCGGCCTGCCAGAAGACGAAGCCGGCCTTGGCAGCCACGCGGAGCGAGGCGGTGTTTTCGGTATCGATGATGCAGCACGAGCGGTGCGTGCCGAAGTGGCGATCACCCCAGGCCTGCACAGCGGCCAGCGCCTCGCTGGCGTAGCCGTTGCCATGTGCCCGCGACGCCAGCACCCAGCCCAGCTCCGGCATGCCATCCAGGGAAGGCGTCATGCCACGGCGAAAATCGGCGTAACCGATATCGCCAATCAGCTGGCCGCTGGCCTTTTCCTCCAACGCCCAATAGCCGTAACCGAGCAACGACCACAAGCCGGGGTAGCGCAACAACCGCATCCACGCATCAGTCGGCGAAGCCGGTTGGCCGCCGAGAAAGCGATATACCGCCGGATCAGCCCAGGTCGCGGCGAACGCCGCATGGTCATCCGCCCGATGCGCACGCAAACGCAGGCGCTCGGTTTCCAACACAGGCACAGCCACTTCGAGCAAGCTGGCCGCGCCCGACATCAGCCGCGCTTCTCCACCGCGCGCAGCTCAGTGGCCAGCTTGTCGAGTACGCCGTTGACGTAGCTGTGGCCGTGGTCGGCGCCGAAGCGCTTGGTCACTTCGATCGCCTCGTTGATCACCACGCGATACGGCACGTCGGGGCGAAACTTCAACTCGTACGTGGCCAGGCGCAGCGCAGCGCGTTCGATCGGATCGATCTGCGCGACCTCGCGGTCGATATGCGGGCGCAGCGCTTCATCGAGCGCATCGACGTTTTTCTCTACGCCATGCAACAGGTCCTCGAAGTATTCGAGGTCGGCGATTTCCATGTCCTGCTCGTGGCGGAACTGATCGATCACCGCGTTCATGTGGCTGCCGCTGAGCTGCCACGCATACAGCGCCTGCAACGCACGGCGGCGTGCGCGCGAACGCGCGGCCATATCCAGGCCGTGCGGCGCCTGCGCCATCACAGCTTGCCGTACAGGTTGACCATCTCGATCGCGGCGATGGCCGCGTCGACACCCTTGTTGCCGGCCTTGGTGCCCGAGCGTTCGATCGCCTGCTCGATGCTGTCCGTGGTCAGCACGCCAAATGCCACCGGCACGCCGGAGCTGTACGCTGACTGGGCCAGGCCCTTGGCGCACTCGCCAGCCACATAGTCGAAATGCGGCGTGCTGCCTCGAATCACTGCGCCCAGCGCGATCACCGCGGCGTACTTGCCGGAGTTGGCCAGCTTGTGTGCGGCCAGCGCGATTTCCCAGGCACCCGGCACGCGAATCAGCTCGATCGCATCGTCCTTCACGCCATGACGCACCAGCGCGTCGCGCGCGCCGGCCACCAGGGGCTCGACGACGAAACCGTTGAAACGGCCGGCGACAATGGCGAACTTGCCTTTCGGGGTGGCGAAATCGCCTTCGATGATCTTCATTCTTGTTCCTCTGTGGACCGCAGTCCAGGCTGACCGCGCATTTTACGGGTTTGCCGGCACTCCTGCTTGATCGCAGGTGCCAAGCGACTATGCAGGCTTTAGCGCTTCAGATACGGATAACCGCTGAAATCCAGCCGCGCCTGGCCGCCGGACGCCCGCAGCCGCGCCGGCGCGCCGAATGGCAGGGTGAATTTCTTCGGTTCGTGGCCGAACGGCAGGCCGTCGATCACCGGAATATCGACCACGCTGCGCAGCTGCGCAAAGCCCTGGCTCAGGTCGTAACCGTTGTCATAGCCACTGGGCCTGCACTGGGTGAAATCACCCAGCAGCAGCGCGCGCTGCCGGCCGAGCACGCCGGACAGGTGCAGCTGATACAACAGGCGCTCGATCCGGAACGGTGGTTCGGTGACATCCTCGACGAACAGGATGCCACCGTCGATGACCGGAAAATACGGCGTGCCGATCAGGCTGCACAGCATTGCCAGGTTGCCGCCCCAGAGTGGCCCTTCCACATCGAGTTCGACCGGATCGTTCGTGCTCCATGCCGCGGTGGATTGCGGTGCACGCACGGTGCTCCAGAAATGCTGCAGGGTGAAATCACTGGCGACTTCGGCGCCGAAATCCGGCCCGAGCATCGGACCGCCGAACGTCGTCAGCCCACACTGTGCATGCAGCGCCATCTGGACCGCGGTGAAGTCGCTATGCCCCACCAACACGGTGTTGCTGCCGGCAAGTCGCTCGCGCAGAGCACCGTAATCCAGATGCGGCAGCAGGCGCGTGGCGCCGTAGCCACCGCGCACGGCCAGCGCGATATCCGGCAGGAATTCCATCGTGGCCAGCGCATTGATGTCCGCCGCGCGCTGCACATCACTACCGGCATAGCGCAGCTCGACGCGATCGAGCACATCCAGCCCGCTCACCTCGCAACCCGCCTCACGCAAACGATCCACGCCGCGCGCCATCGCCGCGCGATCGTGCGGGTAGCCGGAGGGGGCAATCAGTCGGACATGTGTTTCGTTCATGCGGACTCGAATTCCTGAAGTGTCTGATCAATCATCACTGGCCAGCATCACGTGATAGCCGCTGTCCGCCGCGGCGGTAACCGTGGCTCTCGTAGAACTGGTGCGCCCGCACTCGCTGGTCGCCGCTGGTCAGTTCGAACTTCGTACAGCCGGTCAACTCGAACCAGCGATGCGCCGCATCCAGCAACGCGGCGCCAACGCCCTGACTGCGCACATTCGACGTCACCACGAACGACGTAATCCGGCCAAGCCTTCCCTCGAGATGAAACATCATCATGGCATGCAGGCTGATGCAGCCGACGACGCGTTGATCCACCACCGCCACCAGCACGGCGTCATCCGCACTATTCCGTATCGCGACCAGCTTCTGCCGAATCGATTCGCTGGTCACGCGATAACCCAGTTCATCCATCAGATCAGTTATCGGCAAAGCATTATCTGGATGGGCTTGACGTATTTCCAAACGAAAATCTCCGGCTCACTAACCTGCTTGATGATGTTCAAGGTCCATGGCGTTGATGTGGCAGAGACGGGCGCGATTTCTGCGGTGCTCAACCTCCGACGATTAAACGTACTCCACCACTTCCAGTCCGAAGCCTGCGAGACCCACGAGCTTGCGTGGCGTGCCGAGCACGCGTAGGCGATGCACGCCGAGATCGACCAGCATCTGCGCGCCAAGCCCGTGCTGGCGCCACTCCTGCTGCTGCGCTTCTTCCGGGGCCTGTGTAGTCGGCTGACGATTGAGGCGAGCCAGCAGCGCTTCGGGCGTGTCTTCGCCGGACAGCACCAACAGCACACCACGATCTTCGTCGGCGATACGACGCAGAGCCGAGGTCACGGTAAGCCCCAGATCGTCGCGCTGCAGATGCAGCACGTCGGACAAGGTGTTGCGCACGTGCACGCGTGACAGCACCGGCGCACCATCGTCCACGGTGCCGCGCACCAGCGCGTAATGCAGGCCCTTGCGGATGGCGTCGCGATAAGCGATGAGCTTGAACGGACCGAACTCGGTCTGCACATCTTCCTCATAGACGCGCTCTACGGTCTTTTCGGTTTCGAAGCGATAACGAATCAGGTCGGCGATCGAGCCGATCTTCAAGCCATGTTTGGCCGCAAAGACTTCCAGTTCGGCGCGACGCGCCATCGAGCCATCCTCATGCAGCACCTCGATCAACACCGCGGCCGGCTCCAGCCCGGCGAGACCGGCCAGATCGCAGCCTGCCTCGGTGTGACCAGCGCGAGTCAGTACGCCGCCCGGCTGCGCGGTCAATGGGAAAATGTGGCCGGGCTGATGGATGTCCTGCGGCTTCGCCTCCGGATTCACCGCCACCTGGATGGTGCGCGCACGATCGTGCGCGGAAATGCCGGTGGTGACGCCCTCGGCCGCCTCGATCGAGACGGTGAAATTGGTGTGGTACGACGAGGTGTTGTCGCTGACCATCGGCTTGAGGCCGAGCTGGCGCGTGCGCTGCTCGGTCAGCGTGAGGCAGACCAGGCCGCGCGCTTCGCGCACCATGAAGTTGATGTCCTCGGCGCGCACTTTTTCAGCGGCCATGATCAGGTCGCCCTCGTTCTCGCGGTCCTCGTCGTCGAGGATCACCACCATGCGACCAGCGCGGATGTCTTCGAGAATTTCGGGAATGGTATTGAAAGCCATGAGTGTTCCTTAGCGGGATTTTTTTGCACGACGCCAAAGGCATCGCGAACGGGATGAGTTGAAGTCAGGCGAAGCCGTGCTGTTTCAGAAAGGCCTCGTCGAGCTTTGGCGCCTCGCCACTGGCCAGCAGCCGCTCGACGTAACGCGCAATCACGTCCACTTCGATGTTCACCGCATCGCCGGCGCGGCGCGCGTGGAAGGCGGTGTTTTCAACCGTATGCGGAATCAGGTTGACGCCGAAGCGCTGCGTGGCCACTTCGTTGACGGTGAGGCTGGTGCCGTCAATGCAGACCGAACCCTTGGCGGCGATATAGCGCGCCAGTGCAGCGGGCACTTCGAATACCCAGCGCTGCGAACGACCGTCCGGCGTGATCGACACGACCTTGCCCAAGCCATCGACATGCCCGGAAACCAGGTGGCCGCCAAGCCGGTCGGCCAGACGCAGCGCCTTTTCCAGATTGACCGGATCGCCGGCTTTCAGCTTGCCCAGCGTCGTGAGCGACAGCGTCTCGTTGGATACATCGGCGCTGAAGCCGCGCGCCTCCAGCGTGACCGCGGTGAGACACACGCCGGAGACGGCAATCGAATCGCCCAGCTGCACGTCGGTCAGGTCGAGTCCGGCCGTATCGATGGCCAGACGCACATCGCCGCCGCGCGGTTCGAGCCGCGCAACGCGGCCCACAGTTTGAATAATGCCGGTAAACATCAGCACACCTCCCGCAGGAGGCGGATGCTGGAAATAACCAACGGCTGGAATGATGCAATCAGTTTCATGAAACGTTTCCCGCGTTGAACGCATGCGAAGAAACGCCCCAAGGCACGAGGTCGGCGCGCAGCCGCAAGGCTGCACGTTCGACCGTCTTCTTTTATCCGGACTCTCTGGAAGCTGTCGCCAGCTTCCAACCGTCGGCCCCGGATTCTGACCGGATCTGCTGACCCTCGATGTCACCCCTCGCGGAGCTGATCGAGGCGCTCGCGGGCTCGCTGTCGGAAAGCCTCCGTAAAGGCCGCCCTTCAACCTACCGCCGGTGGGGAATTTCGCCCCGCCCTGAAGACGCTATGGTGTTTGCCGGCAAGCCGACCGAAACAGTTTAGCATTAGCGCGGGCTGGCGAACTGATTGCGCTGTCCTGCCAGGCGAACGCAGCGATCTCGCCATGGAAACCAGAAGCACGGCAAACGCCGATGCGATCAAGCCCATCAAGCGGGTCGCAGGCGCAGGCGCCAGTCACTACCGACCTGGCGCTGCTCGATCATCTGCAGCTTCCATCGATCCGCCATGTCGTCCAGCGACGGCAAATGCAGCAACGGGCGGGCGTTATCGCCCAGGAATAGCGGAGCGACATAGAGCAATAGCTCGTCGACCAGGCCCTCAGCGAACAGCGCACCACAAAGCACCGGGCCGGCTTCGACCTGCACTTCGTTGCAACCGCGCTCGGCAAGGTTTTTCAACACCGACAAAAGTTCGAAGCCCTCTGTTGCTGCTACCGATGAACTGCACTCGACAAACTCGAACGTGTTGCGGCTGCCAACCGCTCCGGCCTGGCAATAGATCAACGTCGGCACGCGGCCATCCAGCACATGACTGCCGGCCGGCGTGCGCAGCTGGCGATCCAGCACCACGCGCAGCGGCGGCGCAAATGCCTGCTCATCGGAAAGCCGCACCGTCAGGCGCGGGTTGTCGGCCAGCACGGTGCCGCTGCCGGTAAGGATGGCCGAGCTGCGCGCGCGCCAGCGCTGCACGTCGGCGCGCGCCGCTTCGCCGGTAATCCACTTCGATTCGCCATTGGCCAGCGCGGTGCGGCCATCCAGACTCATCGCGAGCTTTACCCGCAACCACGGCCGGCCGCGTTCGATGCGGCTGAAAAAACCGATATTGAGTTCGCGTGCCGCGTCACGCATCAGCCCGATGTCGACGGTGATGCCAGCGTCGCGCAGCATCGCCACGCCGCGGCCGGCCACCTGCGGAAACGGATCTTCCACGGCAATGACTACACGCGCGACACCCGCGGCAATCAGTGCCTCGGCACATGGCGGCGTTCTACCGTGATGCGCGCAAGGTTCCAGCGTGACGTAAGCGGTTGCGCCTCGTGCCCGTTCGCCGGCTTCGCGCAAGGCGAACACTTCAGCGTGCGGTTCGCCGGCACGCTGATGCCAGCCTTCGCCAACGGCTTGCTCCCCATGCGCGATGACGCAGCCCACACGCGGATTCGGCTGCGTGGTGTAAAGCCCCCGCTCGGCCAGCCGCAGCGCGTGTGCCATATGGCCATGATCGATGGCGCTGAACGTCGTCACGCGCCAGATGCCGCTTTGAATTCAGGAAATGGCGCCCAGCAATCCAGCACGCTTTCCAGCTCCTGCGGCGGCAAGCGTTCGATGATCGCCAGGGCGGCGCGTTCGCGCATGCCGGGCTCGGCGTAGTCGCCTTCCATCAACTGGAAAAAATGTTCGCGCGCCTCACGCGAAGTCCAGCGCGCGATAGCGACCCAGCAACCTTGCGTGTCCCTGAACAAACTGGAGCCGCCCGAACCCGCCGCGAGTCCCAGCAGCGTAATACGCTGCCAGTTGGCAATGAAGTCCTGCTCCAGCTCGGGGTGCAGACGCCAGCGGTAAATGGCCACAAACATGCTTGCTCCTTGCCGGTGCGCGACGCGGATCAGACTTTCTTGCTGCGCTTGGCAACGGTTTCGCCGAGCAATTGCAACTGCAGCGTTTCCAGCCCGGGCAGATCGCGCTCGAGTTTTTCGATCTCTTCGCGGAACGCATGCACGTCCTCGAAACTGCGATAGACCGAGGCGAAACGCACGTAAGCGACCTGGTCGAGATTCTTCAGCTCGCGCATCACCAACTCACCCACCTCGCGCGACGGCACCTCGCGGTCGCCGCTACGGCGCAGGTCATTGACGATCGCACGCACCGCCGCATCCACCGCATCGCTGGTGACGGGACGCTTCTGCAACGCACGCTCAAAACTCACCCGCAGCTTGCGCTCATCGAACGTCTCGCGGCGCTCACCGCTTTTGACGATCGTCGGCAATTTGAGATCAGCCGTTTCGAACGTATTGAAGCGTTCGCCACACTGCGGGCACTCACGCCGACGCCGCACCGTTCCGCCGTCCTCGGCGAGGCGTGAATCGATCACGCGGGTGTCTTCGTGCTGGCAGAAGGGGCAATGCATGGTTACCGAGTGTGGATGATGGCTTCGACGAACGCACGCACCGGCGGTGATAGCCGGCCTTTGAATACGTTCCGCTCATGCTGGAACAGCGTGGCAACGAAAAACGGATGGTTATCCAGTTCAATGCCGCGAATATCGTCACTATCATCGAGCGCGCTGACGCGGAGCGGACTGTCCGTCAGCGCGTGGCGAAAGTCGGCACTCAAGCCATAGCTGCAGTGATATCCCTCGACAATCGGTGTCTCTCCATACGCGCGCGCCAGCCGCGAACCTTCGAGCAGATGCACCGTGTCGGCAACCTCCACCA
>Ga0302314_10014174_pt1 | contig 13657 bp, 13 predicted proteins | sample III_Palsa_N2_3_FD_200533 | JGI IMG/M metagenome (GOLD analysis project Ga0302314, IMG submission 200533) | Peat permafrost microbial communities from Stordalen Mire near Abisko, Sweden - III_Palsa_N2_3 | ecosystem: Environmental > Terrestrial > Soil > Palsa > Peat permafrost | place: Sweden... | reverse complement strand
AACGCACAGGGTGCGTCGCGTATCTTTAGATCAAAACGAGAGAAGGTGGAGGGCCACGCGGTTGCGCCCAGTTGCCGAGATCGGCCGGTCTGAACGCAACGTTAGGCAGTACCGGCGGCAGCACCGGCGACGCAGCAAGCGACGCGGGGTTTACTGCAGCGGTCGTGACGGCAGGAAAATGCGCACAAAACCCGCAATAGACGCACGCGTCGCCGTGCGGCGAATGCGTAGCGGGATCGTCTTGCGTCGGACCATTTTGGATCAGGCCATGCGACGAGCAGAACGAAGACAGCGCGATGTCGAGCGCGTCGTGCGCGCGCAGCGACTGCGAGATGAGCGGCACGAGTACCGTCAGCAGGATTGCGCACAATCCAAGAATGCTGCCGATTTTTCGTAAGTATTTTGCGCGCACGGTGCTCAGATGAACAAACTCGAGTGAACCCATTGAGGAACGGCTTGCGATCCGGGCCGATTATGCCACAGAGGCTTTCAGCTTAGCGCAGGCAAAGCCGCCGCGTGCGTCTTGCGAAACCCGACCCGCGCTTCCGGCATCGTTAGATCTTTTTTACACGATCACGCCCCTTTTTTAGAATTTCCTTACGCTGACCCCGATATTCTGTGACACTGGAAATCAGGGTTATGGCGATGACTGCTCACTCTAGTTTCAGCCGTCTGCGTCGCTTGACCTCGGGCGCAACGTTACATATAGCCGCGGCTCTGACTAGCGCGGTATTGGCCAGTTCATGCGCCACGACCGGTGACGAGCTGCCTGCGCGCAACGCGCCCGACACCGGTGTTGCACTGGCAGCCCCAACCGCCGGCGCCACGCTCGTCGGCTCGGCTCCTGCGGCCGCTCATGGGCTGAGCCGCGAACCTGCGCTGAGCGCGATGCTGGTCGCGCGCTTTCGCATCAGGCGGGCCAGCGCGCAGCGCATCGTCAGTGCCGTCTACCAAGCCTCGGGCGACTCGCACATCCCGGCATCGCTCATTTTGGCCGTGATCGCCACAGAGTCCGGGTTCAATCCGCGGGCTCGCAGCACGGCGGGCGCGTCTGGCCTGATGCAGATCCTGCCGCGCTGTCACGCCGACCTGATCGCTCGCTTGAAGCCTAATCAAGATCTGTTCGATCCTGAGCCGAACATCGACATCGGCACGCGCATACTCAAGCGCTACCTCGACGATGCCGGCGGCGACATCAAGCTTGCGCTGCAACGCTATAGCGGCGGCACGCGCGGCTATCAAGGCCGTATCGACGGTTATTGGCGCAGCTTCGCCGCATGGCCCGGCCCCGCGGACTCACCCTTGCGCGCGCCGGCATCAACGCCACCGTTTTCCGCCTAAGCAACTTTCGCGGTTCCCTCCCCATTTCGCGTATCACATCTGGCGCGTCACGTCCGTCACGTCCGCCGCGTCCGCCGCGTCACATCCAACGCATTCCTCGTGATTAAATTCAAAATTTTTCTCGCACGGTAAGAAAGATATTTTTTTCCGTGAGAAAAAGTCCCAGACTTGCCTTCATGAAAGCGCCCCCTGAAATCGCCACGGTCGTCGATCGTGTGCTTCATGTCCTATCGTGCGTCGCGAGCGCGGGCCGCCCTATTGCCGCCAAGCAAATCGCGGCGGAAGTCGGCGCGCCGCTCAGTACCGTCTACCGTCACCTGGCGGCTCTCAGGCACTGGGGCCTGTTACAGGAACACGCGAACACCGGGTTTTTCGAACCCGGGCCGACCGGGGTGCAGCTGGCTTGGGGGTTCGACCAGAATTCGCACCTGATCAGCCAGAGTCGCGACGAAATCAGCGAACTCGTGGGCCGCTCAGGCGAAAGCGTCGGCTTGATGATCTATTTGAACGGACAAGTGGTGTGTCTCTCCATGGTCGAAAGCGACCAACCGCTACGGTGTTCATTTACGCGCGGCCGCGCCCATTCGATGGTGCGCGGCGCCTCGGCCAAGGCCTTGCTGGCATTTCTGCCCACGCCCGTACAAAGTGGCCTGATCTCGGAGCAATTGGGCGGCGATGCCACCGCCATTGCCGGCTTGCACACCCAGCTCGAAGACATCAGGCACAAGCGTTACGCCGTTAGCGAAAACGAAGTGGACATCGGTGTATGGGGCGTCAGCGCGCCGCTTATTTCCGATGCCGGCCGCCTGGAAGGCGCCATCACCTTGATGGCGCCCACCGTGCGAGTCGCGTCACGCGCCGCCGAATGGATCCGGCTGACCCGCAGCGCCGCCGATCGGATCAGCAATAAGTTGTAGTCGCGTCCAGCCTCACGCATCAAGCTCGAAACGTTTTTAAAACCACCACCGCCACCCTCATGGAGCCGTCATGAAACTGTTCAAAGTGCTGTCCGCCTTCGCCCTGGTTTTCGCGATGGCGTCCTCGCCGGTGGCCCATGCCGCCGCGTCGACCGATAACGTCATTCGCGTCGCCACCGATGCGACCTTCCCGCCCCTCGAATTCGTCAAGGACGGTAAACGCACGGGCTTCGACATCGATCTCATCAATGCCATGGCCAAGGTGATGGGCAAAAAGATCGAATGGGTGGATATCGATTTCAAAGGGCTGATTCCCGGATTGATCGCCGATCGCTTCGACGTTGCTGCCTCCGGCATCTACATGACCGAAGACCGTCGCAAGGTGGTCGATTTCACCGATCCGTACTATCAAGGTGGCCTCTCAGTGTTGGTGCGCAAGGACAATAAAACCATCAACACACCGGCCGACTTGGGCGGTCACTCAGTGTCGGTACAGGTCGGGACCAAATCGGTCAACTTCCTGAAGGACAACTATCCGACCGTGCAACGCGTGGAAGTCGAAAAGAACCAAGCGATGTTCGACCTGCTCAATATCGGCCGCGTCGATGCCGCCGTGACCGGCCGTCCGGCTGCCGTCGAATACGCAAAGAGCAACCCGAACGTGCGCGTGCTCGATAAAGGGCTGTCGATCGAACTGTACGGTTTTGCCTTGCGCAAGGACGAACCGGCACTGACCGCTCAAATGAACAAGGCGCTGCAGACGGTGCGCGAGAACGGCACCTACAATGCGCTGGTCGACAAATGGTTCGGCGTCACGCATTAACTCGATCTACTGCATAACGCGAGCGGCAAGGAGTAGGTCATGACCCTGGATTTCACGCCCGTCTGGCAAAGCTGGCAGTCGCTGGCGACCGGCGCCCTGATCACCATCGAAGTGACGGCTTCAGCGCTCGGCCTGGGTTGTGTGCTGGGGCTGCTGGTCGGCATCGGCCGGCTCAAACCGCAGCGGCGCGTGATCTTCGGAATCTGCACGGCCTATCTGATATTTATCCGTGGCACACCGCTGCTGGTGCAGCTATTTCTGCTGTTTTTCGGCTTGCCGCAGTTCGGCATTTTGCTGCCGGCTTTTTTATGCGGCGTACTGGGCCTGGGGATCTATAGCGGCGCCTACATTTCGGAAATCGTGCGCGGCTCGATCCAGTCGATCGACGCCGGCCAGATGGAAGCGGCGCGCTCGCTGGGCATGCCGTACCGGCTCGCGATGCGCAAAGTCATCTTGCCGCAAGCGTTCGTGCGTATGATTCCCCCGCTGGGCAACGAGTTTATCGCGCTGATCAAGAACTCGGCGCTGGTTTCGCTGCTGACCATCGACGATGTGATGCACGAAGGCGAGAAAATCATCAGCGTGTCATACCGTTCGCTGGAAACGTACCTCGTGATCGCCTTTATTTATTTGATCTTGACCAGCGCGACCAGTTTTGTTCTACGCCGCACCGAACGCTCGCTGCGCGCCAATGGGAGAGTCTGATGAGCGAGCCTATTGACGAAGGGATCGTCCAGGTGCGAGGGCTGGCCAAATCGTTCGGCGCCGTGCAGGTTTTGCACGGCATCGATTTCGCGGTACAGCCTTCGCAGGTCGTCGTGATCATCGGGCCGAGCGGCTCGGGCAAGAGCACGTTCCTGCGCTGCCTGAATGGCTTGGAGACGGCCGAAGCGGGTACCATTCGGATCTGCGGCCACAGTCTGGTCGAGCACGGCCGCATGATAGGCGACACCCAGCTCAACCAGTTGCGCACCGATGTCGGCATGGTGTTCCAGTCCTTCAACCTGTTTCCGCACCTGAGCGTGCTCGACAACATCACACTGGCGCCACGCTCGCTGCGTAAGCTCACAGCACGCCAGGCCGAAGACGAAGCGCGCGCGCTGCTGCAAAAAGTGGGCTTGGAGCATAAAGCCGACGTCTACCCGGGCACACTGTCGGGCGGACAAAAGCAACGCGTGGCGATCGCTCGTGCGCTGGCGATGCACCCGCAGTTGATGTTGTTCGACGAGCCGACCTCGGCGCTCGATCCGGAACTGGTCGGCGAAGTACTGCAGGTGATGCAGACGCTCGCCGCCGAAGGCATGACCATGTTGATCGTCACGCATGAAATGAATTTTGCCCAGGAGGTTGCCGATACGGTCGTCGTCATGGATCATGGCCGTATCATCGAAATGGGTCCGCCGTCGCAGATTTTCTCGGCGCCGCGCGAAACCCGTACCCGTACTTTTCTACAAGCCGTGTTGTCACGGCAGAGCGTTGTTTCATGATCGAACCGTCTTCCCCTGCTGCCCCAGTGCGTATCCGACGCAGCGCGGACTTGCATGCAACACCTTGGAAAAACGGCGGCGGCGTCACCCGCGAGCTGGCGGCGTTTCCACCGCATAGCAACTTAGCCGATTTCATTTGGCGCGTCAGCGTTGCCGACGTGCATGCCGATGGCGCATTTTCGACGTTCCCCGGGATCGACCGGCAGATCGCGCTGCTCGAAGGCGCCGGCCTGACGTTGCGGTTCGACGAGCCTGCCGATACACATCTCGACGAGCGTGTCGGCGAATATGCCAACGCATATGCCAATGCAGGGCGAGAACAAGCGCTCCTCGAAATCGGTGTGCCGTTCGCGTTCCCGGGCGAAGCCCATGTGCATGCCGTGCTCACCGACGGTGCCACGCGCGACTTCAATCTCATGGTCAGGCGTGACGACGCAAGCGGCTCGGTAACCACTTGCCGAGGCACCGCGTCGCAATGGTTGCCACCCGATGCGACTTTGCTCTATGTGGTACGGGGTGCCACGGCACTCTATGCCGGCGGCGAAATGCATATATTGAACACCGGCGATAGCGCCCAGCTGACGGAACCGGGCCCGTACCTGCGTTGCATAGGGCAGCAAGACGATGCGCTGGTCCTCCTGGTACGCATCCAGCTAAAGTATGAATGATCGCCACACACACGCCGGCGCCGACTCGCGTGCCCTCTTCGCTGCTCGCGCCTTGCTGCCGCAAGGCTGGTGCAACGACGTGGTGCTGCGCTGGGACGCCACAGGCGAACTGACCGAAGCCGTGGGTGGCCAGAGCGCGGGCACCCTGCGCCGTGCGCGCGGTCCGGTCATACCGGGCATGCCCAATCTGCACTCGCATGCATTCCAACGCGCCATGGCCGGGTTGACCGAAACCCGCGAAGATCCGAACGACTCGTTCTGGAGCTGGCGCGAGCTGATGTATCGCTTTGCCCAGCAGCTGCAGCCGCATCATCTGCAGGCGATCAGCCGCCATCTCTACATCGAGATGCTCAAGGCGGGCTACACGTCCGTGTGCGAATTCCATTATTTGCACCATGCGCTCGACGCTCGACCGTATGCCAATCCCGCCGAGCATGCGGAACGCATCATCGCCGGCGCCACCGAAAGCGGCATCGGTTTGACGCTGCTGCCGGTGCTTTACCAATTCGGCGGTTTCGGCGAACAGCCGGCGCTCACGCGCCAGGCTCGCTTCATCAACTCGCCCGACGCGATCCTCGCGATGCTGCAACGCTTGCGCCACAGCCATCCGCAAAACGGCAACCTGCGTTACGGGGCGGCGCCGCACTCGCTGCGCGCGGTCTCGCCCGATGCGCTGGACGCATTGCGGCTCGGCCTGCACCACGACGACCCGCAGGCCCCGCTGCACATCCACATCGCCGAACAGGTTCAGGAAGTCGACGACTGCATTACCGCTTGGGGGGCACGCCCGGTCGATTGGCTGCTCGATCATCAACCGGTCGACTCACGCTGGTGCCTCGTTCACGCCACCCATATGACGCCTGCCGAATACGATAGGCTCGCGGCGAGCGGCGCGATCGTCGGCTTGTGCCCCACCACGGAAGCGAACCTGGGCGACGGGTTATTCGACGCGCGTCGCTACCTCGCGGCTCAAGGCGCATGGGGCGTCGGCTCGGATAGCCATATCACCGTGTGCCCGCGCGCCGAATTACGTTTGCTCGAATACGGTCAGCGCTTGCTGCACCGCGGCCGCAATGTGTTGGCAACGCAAGCCGCGCCGGCGGTGGCGGACCGCCTTTATAAGGCGGCACTGGCGGGCGGTGCCAGCGCGAGCGGTCGGCCGGTGGACGGGCTACGCCCGGGTCATCGCGCCGATTTCCTGGTGCTCGATGGCGATCATGCCGACCTGGTCGATCGAGCCAGCGCACAATTGCTATCCGGCCTGATCTTTTGCGAACACGGCGGCAACCCGGTTCGCGACGTTTTTGTCGGCGGCCGCCAGTGGGTTTCAGACGGCGTACACGCGGGCGAAGCCGATGCGCTGCGCGACTATCGCGCAGCGCTAGTCGAACTACTTTCCTGACGAGGCTAGTCATGCAACCGAGTTTTACTTTGCACCGCGGCACCGCGCCGCTGCTCGTATCGATGCCGCACATCGGCACCGAATTGCCGGAATCCGTGAGAGGCGCCATGACGGACGTGGCCTTGCAGGTCGACGATACCGATTGGCATATCGAACGGCTTTATGAATTTGCGCAGCGCCTCGGTGCGTCCATTTTGCAGCCGCGCTACTCACGCTACCTGGTCGACCTGAATCGGCCGCCCGACAATACCAGCCTGTATCCCGGCCAGAACACCACAGGTTTGTGCCCGGACACCACGTTCGACGGCGTGCCGCTTTACCGCGAAGGCTTGCAACCCGACGCCACCGAGGTGGCGCGCCGCCTGGAGCTTTACTGGCGGCCTTACCATGCGGCATTACAGGAAGAACTCGCGCGCCTGCAACAAGCGCACGGCATCGTTCGCCTGTGGGATGCGCATTCGATCCGCTCGCACGTGCCGCGTTTATTCGACGGGGAGTTGCCGGTATTCAATTTCGGCACGGCGCGCGGCGCCGCTTGCGACAGCGCAATTGCCGACGCATTGCTCACGCAGGCTAGTCGCTTGGCGCCCACGCAACCGGCCATATTGAATGGCCGGTTCAAGGGCGGCTACATCACACGCGCCTACGGCGCTCCGCAGCACGGCGTGCATGCAATCCAACTCGAACTGGCGCAACGCAGCTACATGCTGGAGACGGCGCCCTACACCTACGATGAGCAATTAGCCCGTCCGCTGCAAGCGACACTGGAAACTTTACTGACGCAATTTATTGCCTGGCATCCGCAATAAGGCAGTGCTCGCCGAGGCCGCTGCTTGCGCCCACTATGAGTCCGCTCAAGCGAGCGCCATATCGAGCGCCGCCTCGGCATGCAAGGCCGTGGTATCGAACACCGGCAACGCGGTGTCCGCTTGGCCGATCAACAGCATGATCTCTGTGCAGCCCAGTACGATGCCTTCGGCGCCCTGCTCGCGCAAACCGTCGATCACCTCGATATAGGTTTTTTTGGAGCGCGGCAGGATCACGCCGTGACACAGTTCCTCGTAGATGATGCGATGCACTTCATCGCGCAGCGCCGGCGGCGGGATCACGAAGTCGATGCCATGCCGTTGCGTCAGCCTGTGTCGATAGAAATCCTGCTCCATCGTGAACCGCGTGCCCAGCAGGCCCACGCATGTGAGCTTGCGGCGCTTGATCGCCTCGCCGGTCGGATCGGCGATATGCAGAAAAGGCACCGCGACATCGCGCTCTATCGCATCGGCAACCTTATGCATCGTGTTGGTACACAGTACGATCAGCTCGGCCCCGCCTGCTGCGAGTTGCTGCGCGGCACGCAGCATGCGCTCGGCGAGCGCATCCCATTGCGCTTCGTGCTGCAGGTGCTCGATTTCGGCAAAGTTGACGGTGACCATGAGGCTTAGCGCATTGTTGTGACCGCCCAGACGTGCCTTCATGCCCTGGTTCAGCAATTTATAGTATTCGGCCGAAGACTCCCAACTCATGCCGCCGATCAAACCTATCGTTTTCATCGTAGAAGATCCAGTTAGGTAGGTAGCGCGTAGGCGTATCCGAGTATCGCCACGTCTACTCGAAAGCGAGCGCGGCACCGACTTCGAGATCGGGCCAGCGATAGATCGCAACGCGGTTGCGACCGGTCGCCTTGGCCTGATAGAGCGCTTCGTCCGCCGCGTTGATCAGCGATTTACAGCCCAGCGGCGAGCCGACCGGCCAGGTGGCAATGCCGATGCTGATCGTGACGTGGCCGAATTCGCTCAGTGCATGTTCGATCGCCCGTCCGCTCACCGCGCGGCGCATCGCCTCGGCCACGACCTGGGCGGCGGCGCTAGAGGTATCGGGCAGCAGCACGACGAACTCTTCGCCGCCGTACCGGGCGGCGCGATCGCCCGGACGTATCAGCGATTCATTGATGCAGTTCGCGACCGCGACTAAGGCATCGTCGCCGGCCTGATGTCCGTACGTGTCGTTGTAGGCCTTGAACCGATCGATGTCGACGAAGATCACCGACAGATCGCGCTTCGAACGAACCGCTTCGCGCCACTCCAGTTCCAGGATGTCATCGAGCGTACGCCGATTGTCCAGGCCGGTCAGGCCGTCGGTCTTGGCAAGCAGCTCAAGCGTTTGCTCGGCGAATAGGCGCCGCTTCATCTGGATCGCGAAAAATATCGACAGGATCACGAACACGATCGAAAACACGATGACCGGGATGCCGATCCACAGCGCACGCTTCCACCAGCTCGCGTACATATCGGCAAGCGAGACGCCCACGTCGATGTATAGCGGCTGGCCCGGGATTTTTCTGAATACGTACAAGCGGTCGACGCCGTCCGAGACAGCCGACACTTCGAAAGAACCGCTGTCGCTGGCTATGATCCGAGCATACGGGTCCGTTCCTTTGAGCGTTCGTCCGAGGTCGTTGGGGCGCGAGGGCACACGCGACACCACGGCGCCGTCGGTGTTCATCAACGTGATGGTGCCGCGCTCGCCGAACGCAAGGCCGGCGAATAGATCCTGGAAATACCGCAAGTTCACAGCGATGAAAACGATACCGGCGAAGGAACCGTCAGGCGCGGATAAGCGCTGGCTCAACGCGATGCTGGGCTCGCTGCCACGCAACCTGGAGCGGTACGGCCGACTCACGTAGAGGCCTTGCTGTGGATTGTCGCGCTGAATGGTGAAGTAATCGCGGTCGGCAAAATTGCCGTGCCGCGGCACGACACTGCCCGCATCCATAATCACATTGCCCACTTTGTCGAGCACCAGCAGCGAACCGAGGTATTTTGCCGTAGCGACGCGGTCGAACAGTATCTGGCGTTGCAGCGCCAGTGGCAGCGCCCGGACCTCGGGCCGGCTCAGACCGTCCTTTACCGCGTCGAGCGACAGCGCATACAGTTCGAAATTGCGGCTAATGTCGCGCTCGATCAACGTGCCTACATTGCGGGCAGCTTCCTGCCCGCGCTCGAAACTGTCGAGTCGACTTTGGTATAGGACGAACGCGCACAAGGCCGCCATGAATAGCGCCACGCACACGCCGCCTCGAATAATCGCGCGCGGCGACAGTACGCCTCGGCGCTTCAAGGCCGGCTTCACAGTCGATTCTTCAGGAATGGGAGGCGCGGTATTGACCATGCGTGCGTTGGTATAGCGCTGTGGCTGTTTCCACGAAGGTTAGCTTAATAACGAGATAACAGGAAAGCGAAAAGTCCACCACGCCTGTCAAGTTGTCATATAAAACAACTACGCTGTCCGGCGCGCGCCGGGCTCATGAAATATTCGCTACTGCAGCGGCCCAAACCCGGCGGCCTAAACCGGTAGCCCCAACCCGGCAACCGAAACCACAACGACCGAAAGAACATGCAACAGTCAGCACCATGATTCCGGATTACGTCCTTCGTCTGGCGATCGCCTTTGGCCTGGGCGTGGCCATAGGCATCGAACGGCAAGTGCGGCAACGCGCTGCGGGCTTGCGCACTGTCACGCTCGTGGCGGTCGGCGCGTGCCTGTTCGTCACACTGGGCGCGTTGTCCGACAACGCGACCCAAGGCATGACGCAGATCGCGGCCTATGTGGTGTCGGGTGTCGGGTTTTTGGGCGGCGGCGTAATCATGCGCGACCAGGGTTCGTTGCAAGGCATCAATACGGCCGCCACGCTGTGGTGCTCGGCCGCGGTAGGCGTGCTGTGCGGCACGGGGCATTTCGGGCCGGCCGTCATGGGCACGGCTATCGTGCTGGCTGCCAATACGGTGCTCAGGGATTTGAGCCGCTATCTGAACACCACGCCGGTCTCAACCGCCGAGATTGCAGTCGACTATACGATACGCGTAGTCTGTCGCGCCGAGGACGAGGTGCATGTACGTACACTATTGACCAATTCGACGCATGCCATCCCGCTCTCGTTTCGCTCGCTGAAAAGCGAGGATCTCGTCGGCACACCCGGTGCGCTGGAAGTCCTGGCCGAGCTGCGCCTACACCCGAAGGATCAGGCCAAGCTCGAACAACTGACCAGCCGCATCAGCCTGGAAAAAGGCGTGAGCGCGGTGAGTTGGGTGGCAAAGCCGCTGGATCTGGTTACGGATTAAGCCCCTCGGGCGCCCTCTACCGCACCGCAAAATTTACGCCCGCCGCGGGCATTTTTACGCGATTCTTACACGCCGATATCTACACTCGACAGGTCGGGTTGTGGGCTACTGTCAGTCCACGCTGCCCGAATATGAGCGTGGAAATCGGCAATGAATATCAAAACCTCAATGTGGCTGCGAGGCGTGACGAAAATCATCGTCGTCGCCGTGGTTACCAATCAAATCCTCACGGCCTTGTTCGGCTGGGGCGCGCGCGTCATCGATCCCGACGTCAGCACGCACATCATCACGCTCTTCAGCTTCATTACGTCGATGGCCGCGGGCATCTGGATCCAGGCCGATGCGCGCCGCGCTTACGCGCACGCCAAGCAACAGGGCTTGATCAAAGCCGATAAGGGCGGCACTGCGCCTTGGGCGCTTGCCCCCGAGTGCCCGAATAAATGGCTGGTCACCCTGCATCTTGAGATGAACCCGGCGCTCGCCGACCTTTAGGCGGCGACCGTCACAGTATCAAGGCGGAGGCCGTCACAATATTAAGGCGGCGGCCGGCACGGTGCGCAGCGCGCGCACCGATGACGCTCTTCGCGCGCCGTCCAGGAATTCAAGCCGAGGTCGCTATGCACTCCAATGCCGGTCGTTCGGTGGAGGTCGATTTTTTGCGCGGCGTGGTACTGATCGTGATTGCGCTCGATCACATCCCCGCCAGCGTCATTTCCCACGTCACGCTCCACGTCTATGCCTATTGCGATGCGGCCGAGGTGTTTGTCTTCCTCGGCGGCTATGCCAGTGCAGCGGCTTATTGCGCCATGGCGGCGCGTGGCAGCGCCGCGCATGCGACGCGCCGCTTTTTGAGGCGCGCGTTCGAAATCTACCGCGCCTATTTACTGACCGCCGCCGCGATGCTGCTGGCCGGTCTGGGGATGTTGGCGCTGCGCATCCACCCCGCTTCGCTGCCCTATACCGATGCCCCGGATCTACTCGCCGCGCCGCTGCACACCTTGTTCGATATCGTCACACTGCGTCGCCAGCCGTATCTGGCCGCCGTGCTGCCGATGTACGTGGTGTTCGCGCTATGCACGCCGGCGGTAGCGCCGTTCATCCGCAAGCATCCCATCGCAGCGCTATCGGCAAGCGTCGCGCTATGGCTGTACGCACCCGCGCTTGCGCACCTGCTGCCTAGCGCCGATCCAATCGGATGGTCGTTCAACCCCTGGGCCTGGCAATTGATGTTCGTGCTCGGCATGCTGTGCCGTCAACATCCCATTCCGGCCGCCTTCCAGGCCTCACGCCCGGGACAGTACCTGAGCGGCTTGGCACTTGCGACGGCGCTGGCTTTCGCCGCATTCAAACTGTGGGGGCACGGGCATCCGGAGCCGGGTGAAATGAAACAGCACCTGGCGGCGATCCGCGTCGTCAGTTTTATTTCGATTGCGTGGCTGATTGCGCAGCTCGTCCGGATCGGTTGGATCGGCGCGCTGGCTAGGGCGCTACCCCATGTGGTTACGGTAGGGCGGCACGGACTCATCTGCTTTGTCTCGGGCACGGGGCTTTCGATCGCCGCAGATGTCGTGCTGCACGCCGCTGAGCAGACCTTCCTTACGCATCAGCAGGCGTTTGCCGCGGCGCTGTCGGTCGATATATTGACGATCGCCGCGGTGCTCGGTATAGCCGTCGCCGCAGCCGCGCTCAAAGCGCAACGTCCGGTAGCGGCGCGGGCGTCGAATGCCGACGTAATGCTGGCAACGCGTGCCGGGGAAGCACAGCGTGGGCGTTGAGTGCGGATGTGAGTGCCGACGTTGCGTGCATTCTCGACTAGCGTCGCTTACTGCACCATTGCGGGCCCGTCGTTAGCCCACGCGGCCCACGGCCGGGCCGAGACCGCATTCAGACCTCAAGCGCCCTGAACTTGTCCGCTACAGAGCCAGAGCGCATCGAGTTGCAGAAATTCTGCGATGCGCGTGAAGTAATGCAATTGCGGCATCGTGATGCCGCGACGCCAGAACAGCACCTCGTGTTCGCTTACGCCAAGGCGCCGGGCAAATTTTGCCGAACTGATGCTCGCTATGTTTAGCGCCCGATTCAGTCGCGCCGCAAATGCGCGCCTCAGGCTATTGTCTTCAATGTTGCGTTCAAGATGTTTCTGTATTTCGCTATCTGGATTCATCGTAATGTCAGGTAATTTCAAATGCAAAAGACGCATGATGCGCGCTGGCCGCCGCCGCAAACAGCCCACCGAAAGGAGAAAGCCACCCGAGCGCATCTCTTTTTCGGTCTCATGATCGGTGCCGCGCGCGAGCCTGTCCAATAGGGAAAATAATTCGGATTCTCGCGGGGATAAAACTCTCCCTAGGCCGTGAACTTTTTCGTCCGGATGCTCTCGAACGCTGCCGCGCCGCTTGGCGGTGCCGTTCGGCGGTATTACCGCAACGTATATAATGGACGGCCATTATGCCCGGGCTGGCGAACGCGTGCGCAAGTCGCCCGATTACATTCCGGAGATCATTATGGATACGGATGCCGACGCGACCTTCAGCGCCATCCTACGTGCGAAAAGCACCCTCGTCCTGAGCACCGGGCTGTTGGATCTGCGCACCGCGCGACAACCCGATTACGCCACGGAAAACGCAGCGCTGGCCGCGCTCGCCAACGTGCTCGCAGGTCCTGATGACGTCATGTTACAAGCGCTTGCCGAAACCGCGATGCGATTGTGTCGTTCGGATAGCGCCGGCATCAGCGTGATAGAGGCACCGCTACAGGGCGAAACCGTATTTCGCTGGGTCGCGGCAGCAGGTTTCTGCGAGCCTTATGTGAACACCACCATCCCGGCCGCACACAGCCCTTGCGATATCACCCTGGCGCTGGGCAGCCCGCAGTTGTTCGCCTATCCCCCGCAGGACCGTCCCT
>Ga0302314_10014172_pt1 | contig 13657 bp, 13 predicted proteins | sample III_Palsa_N2_3_FD_200533 | JGI IMG/M metagenome (GOLD analysis project Ga0302314, IMG submission 200533) | Peat permafrost microbial communities from Stordalen Mire near Abisko, Sweden - III_Palsa_N2_3 | ecosystem: Environmental > Terrestrial > Soil > Palsa > Peat permafrost | place: Sweden... | reverse complement strand
TGGCCGCCGTCCGGCCGCAGACCCTCGGCCAGGCCTCCCGTATCGAAGGCGTCACCCCCGGCGCGCTGACAGCCCTGCTCGCCCATGTCCGACGCCCTCGCGCCGCCTGAGGCGCCTGCTCAAACACCGACGCTGGCCGAGCCCTTCGACCGCGCGGCGTTCGCCGCCGCGACGAACGCCAGCGAGGACCAACTCGCCGATCTCGACCGGTTTCTCGTCCTGCTGACCGAGCGAAACGCCCAGCTGAATCTCGTCGGCCCGTCGGCCTTGGCGGCGTTCTGGCTGCGCCACGCTTATGATTCGGCTCAGCTTTTGGTGTTTGCGCCAGAGGCGCTGGTCTGGGCGGACATCGGCGCCGGCGCGGGGTTTCCGGGGCTGGTCCTGGCGATTCTGCTCAAGGGCCGGCCGGGCGCTCAGGTCCATCTGATGGAGAGCACGGCCAAGCGCTGCCGCTTTCTCGAAGAGGCCTGTTTGGCGCTGGATCTGCCGGCCATCGTACACAACGCCCGCGCCGAAGACCTGGAACTGAAAGTTGATGTGGTCACCGCCCGCGCCGTGGCCCCCCTGGTCAAACTCTTGGGTTATGCTTGGCCATACCTGTGTCGAGGCGCCACCGGCCTATTCTTCAAGGGACAAGATGTTGAGACGGAGCTGAAAGCCGCTACAAGATATTGGAAATTCCATGCGCGCCTCATCCCGAGTCTGAGCTCGCCGCAGGGCCGAATCGTACAGTTGAAAAGGATATCCCGTGTCAGACCCGGTTGATCCCCGGCCCTACTCCAAGCTTCGCGTGCTGTCGGTCTCCAACCAGAAGGGCGGGGTCGGCAAGACGACGACGACCATCAATCTGGGCACCGCCCTGGCCGCTGTCGGCGAGCGGGTGCTGATCGTCGACCTGGATCCGCAGGGCAACGCCTCGACCGGGCTTGGCGTGCCGCGCGGCCAGCGCAAGACCACGGTCTATGACGTCATCGTCGGCGGCGCGGCGATTGCGGGCGCGGCCGTGCCCACCGCCCTGCCCGGGCTGGAACTGATCACCTCAGACCCGGACCTCTCCGGTGTCGAGCTGGAGCTGGCCCAGGCCCCTGGCCGGTCCTTCCGCCTGCGCGATGCGCTCAGGCCGCTGCGCGATGCGACCGAACCCGGCGGCTACACCTATGTGCTGATCGACTGTCCGCCATCGCTGAACCTGTTGACCGTCAACGCCATGGCGGCGGCGGACGCGGTGCTGGTGCCGCTGCAGTGTGAGTTTTTCGCTCTGGAGGGTCTGACCCAGCTGATGCGCACGGTCGACCTGGTGCGCGGCAACCTCAATCCGCGCCTGGAAATCCAGGGCGTGGTCCTGACCATGTACGATCGCCGCAACAGCCTGTCGGATCAGGTGGCGCAGGACGTCCGCAGCCACTTTGGCGACAAGGTCTATGAAACCATGATCCCTCGCAACGTCCGCGTCTCCGAGGCGCCGTCCTTCGGCAAGCCGGTGCTGGTCTATGACCTGAAATGCGCCGGCAGCCAGGCCTACCTCAAGCTGGCCCGTGAAGTGGTCGGCCGCGAACGCGCCCGCAGGGCGCAGGCCGCCTGATGGCCGAACAGCGCAGAGGTCTGGGCCGGGGACTCTCCGCCCTGATGGACGAAAACGCCGGCGGCGCGGATGCGCCGGCGGGCGGCGTGCGCGAACTACCGATCGAACTGGTCGACCGCAATCCGAAACAGCCGCGGGTGGACTTTGACGGCGACGAACTGAACCTTCTCGCGGCCTCGATCCGCGACAAGGGTCTGCTGCAGCCAATCCTGGTGCGCGCCGCGCCCGACAAGCCCGGGCAATACCAGATCGTCGCCGGCGAACGACGCTGGCGGGCGGCCCAGATCGCCAACCTTAAGCTGATCCCGGCGCTGATCCGCGAGCTGGATGATCTCGAGACGCTGGAAATCGGCATTATCGAGAATGTTCAGCGCATCGATCTGAACCCTTACGAAGAGGCCGCGGCCTACAAGGCGCTGATCGACCGGTTCGGCCGCACGCAGGAGCAGATCGCCGAGGCGGTGGGCAAGAGCCGCAGCCATGTGGCCAACGCCCTGCGCCTGCTCGGGCTGCCGGAGTTTGTGCTGCACGCCCTGCGCACCAACATCATGAGCGCCGGTCACGCCCGCGCCATCGCCGCCTCGCCGGACCCGGAAAGCCTGGCCCGGATCGTCATTGACGAGGGCCTGAGCGTTCGCGCCGCCGAAGCCCTGGCCCGCAAGGCGCAGGCTTCACCCTCCAAGCCTAGGGCCAGGCCGCAGACCGATGTCGCCCGCGACGCCGACACCCAGGCGCTTGAGCAGGATATCGCCGGGCTGCTGGGGCTGGAGGTGCAAATCCTCGATCGCGGCGGCGCCGGCGAGGTGAGGATCAGCTATGCGACGCTCGAGCAGCTGGACGATCTCTGCCGGCGGTTGACGGGGGGGTAGTCGACGCTGTCGTGCGTACTTCGACACGCGCCCGCCGGGCGCGGCTCAGCGTGACGTAGAATTATTGGGCTTCACAAAACACGTCATCCTGAGCCGCCGCGAAGCGGCGTGTCGAAGGACGCAGTGACGGCCCTACAACCCCAGCCGCCGCGCCCGGCCGGCGATGGTCAGCGCCAGCCGCTCGGCGATTAGGGTGTCGGGGGAGCCGGTCTGTTTGCAGGCGCGATCGGCGTCCAGCACGTCCGGCTGCAGCACATCCAGCTGATCGAGGGTCCAGGCCCGCGCCTGGCGTAGGAATTCGCGCTCGTTGCGCCAGAAAATCCCCGACGCCTTGGCGGCCTCGGCCAAGCCTGCGCCATTGGCGGCGAGGGTCAGGGTCCGGCGGAGCCGGGTCAGGTGGGTCCCGATCGCCCGAACCGCCGCCGGCCCGGCCTCGCCCTCCGCAATAGCGCGCCTTAAGCCCGCGTGGGCGGCGGCGAGCTTGCCGCCAAAGGCGTCCTCGGCGGCCGCGGCCAGGGAGGATTCCGGTTCGACCCCGAAAAAGGCATCCAGGTCCTCCGCCTTGGCCACCGCGCCCGAGCCCGGTCCCAGATAGAGCGCCAGGCGTTCGATTTCCTGGCGCGCCACGCCCCGTTCGCGCGGCAGGCGAGCTACGAACAACTCCAAAGCGTCGGAAGCCAGGCCGACCTTGTCCTTGGTCAACGCCTCTCGCACCAGTCGGGCCACATCGCCGGGTTCGTCCTCGTAGCAAGGAATGGCCGCGGCGGCCTCGGCCTTCTCGGCCGCCTTGCGCAGAGCGGAGTCCCGCCCCAGCTCGCCGGCTTCGATGAGGAAGAAGGCTTCCGGGTTATAGGCGCCATCGGCATGCGCCTTCAGCGCCTCGGCCGCCTGCTTGTCGATCGCCGCCCGTTCGGTGCTGAGTCGCAGTCGCACCAGACGCCGGCCGCCCATGAGTGATTGGGCCGAAAGCTGGTCGGCGAGCCGGCCGCCATCGCCATCCACGTCCTGGTCGGTCAACAGGGAGACGTCGAAAGGATCGTCCGGCCGCTCGGTGGCGGCTTTCGCCAGGATGTCGGCGCGCTCGTGAACCCCGCCCCGGTCGCGGCCGTAGATCAGCGCGACGCGGACGCCCTTGGTCGGCGCGTTCAGGAACCGCTCCACATCGGGCCGGCGGTTTAGAATCACGCGGATAAGCCCTTAAGGCTTCGGGTGGCTGGCGAAATACTCGGCCAGATCGACGCGGATGTGCTGGGCCGCGGTGGCGGCGGCCCGCTGCTGGGCGTTCTGCTGGGCGGTAATGCCGGCATAGGGCTGGTCGGTTTCGGCGTAGGTCACCTCCACCGGATCGAGTCCATGGGTCAACACCTTGGCGGGATCGCCGACGGCGACCAAAGTATAGTCGATCCGAACATGCATCTCGTAGCGTTCGGCGACGCCGTTCAGGTTGAGGCCGCGCGGAAATATCCGCTCAAATACGGTGATGTTCAGCTTGTAGGCGGGCGCGGCGGCCTTGTCGGTCCCGAGTTCGTCCTCCAGGGCCTCTCCGAGCAGGAAGGCCGTGCGGCCGTGGGGAACTACCACCTGGATGGTCGCCAAGCCCGGCGTCACCCCCGGCGTCGCATAGAGGGGCGTAAAGCCGCAGGCGCTCAGGGCCAGCGCCCCGAGAAGCGCCGCCGCCGCCGCAAATGGGCGCGCCAGGGCGCTCATCCGACCACGATGTTGATGATGCGGTCCTTCACGACGATCACCTTGCGGACATTCAGGCCCTCAAGGTGCCGCTGAACGGCCGCGTCCGCCAGGGCAATCTTTTCGACGTCGGCTTCATTCGCGCCCGGCGCGGCGCGGACCTCGGCTCGGCGCCTGCCGTTGATCTGCACCGGCAGCACGATTTCATCCTCCGCCGCCAGCGCCGGGTCGTACTCCGGCCACGGCGCCTGGACCACCATGCCCTCGCCACCGATCCGCTCCCAGCAGGCCTCGGCCAGGTGAGGCGCATAGGGCGCGATCAGCCGCGCCAAGGCCGACAGGGCCGCGAGGCGGGCGCGCAGCAGCGCCGGTGACGCGCCCTCCGCCGGCAAGGACCGCAGCAGCGACAGGAACTCGTCGAACCGGGCGACGCCGGTGTTGAAACGGAAGCCTTCGATGGCCCCGGTGACCGCCTTCACCAGCCGGTGGGTGGCTCGGGTCAGCGCCACGGCCGACGGATCATCGCCGCTGGCGGTAGAAATCGCCGCGGGCTGGCTGTCGAACTCGTCCCACAGCCGGTTCACGCGGCGCCAGGCGCCCTGGACGCCGCCGGTGGTCCATTGCACGTCCCGATCGGGCGGGGAGTCGGACAGAACAAAGAAGCGGGCCGCGTCCACGCCATAGGCCTCGAAGATCTCGGCGGGCGCGACCGTGTTCCGCTTCGACTTCGACATCTTCTCGGAGTCGCCGATGACCACCGGCTCGCGGGTGCCGATCATCATCGCCCGGCGGGTGGCGCCCTGCACCTCGATCTCGACGTCCATGGGCTCGACCCAATCGCCGTTCTGGCGCCGGTAGGTCTCGTGGGTGACCATGCCCTGGGTGAACAGGCCGGCGAAGGGCTCCGCTACCGAAAGCGCGCCGGCGTCCTTCAGCGCGCGGGTGACGAACCGGGCGTACAGCAGATGCAGCACGGCGTGCTCGACGCCGCCGATATATTGGTCGACGGGCAGCCAGTAGTCGGCGGCGGCCTTGTTGATCGGCTCCTCGGCGGTCGGGTCCGCAAACCGGGCGAAGTACCAGGAGCTGTCGACAAAGGTGTCGAGGGTGTCGGTTTCGCGCTCCGCCGCGCCGCCGCAGGTGGGGCAGGCGGCGTGCTTCCAGGTCGGATGGCGCGCCAGGGCGTTGCCCGGGCGGCTGAAATCCAGATCCTCGGGCAGGGCCACGGGCAGATCGGCCTTTGGAACGGCGACGGGACCGCAACCTGGGCAGTGGATGATCGGCACCGGGCAGCCCCAGCCGCGCTGGCGGGCGATGCCCCAGTCGCGCAGGCGATAGACCGTCGCGCCCTCGCCCTGGCCGGCGGCCTCGACCCGGGCGATCGCGGCGGCCTTGGCCGGCTCGATCTCCAGGCCGTCGAGGAAATCGGAATTGTAGATGCGGCCGGGACCCACATAGGCCTCGTCGCGCACCGAGAACTTCGCCGAATCCCCGCCGGGGGGCAGGACGACGGGTATGACCGGCAGGCCATACCTGCGGGCGAAGTCCAGGTCGCGCTGGTCATGCGCCGGGCAGCCGAAGATGGCGCCCGCGCCGTAGTCCATCAGCACGAAGTTGGCGATCCACACCGGCAGGGTCTGGTCGGGCAGGAAGGGGTGTTGGACCGTCAATCCGGTGTCATAGCCACGCTTTTCCGCCTGCTCGATCGCCGCCTCTGACACTGCGCCGCGTTTGCAGTCCGCGACGAACTTGGCCGCCCTGGCGTCCGACCGCGCGACCAGGACCGCCAGCGGATGGTCGGCGGCGACCGCCAGGAAACTTGCGCCATAAAGGGTGTCCGGGCGGGTGGTGTAGACCTCCACCCCTTCCGCGAACCCGTCGGGCGCGGCGCCGGTGAAGGCGAACTTCAGCCTCAGGCCCTTGGACCGGCCGATCCAGTTCTCCTGCATCAGCCGCACCTTGTCGGGCCAGCGATCCAGGGTCTTCAGGCCCTCCAGCAGGTCGTCGGCATAGTTGGTGATGCGCATGAACCACTGGTTCAACTTGCGCTTTTCCACCTCGGCGCCGGAACGCCAGCCCCGTCCGTCGATCACCTGTTCGTTGGCCAGGACGGTCATGTCGACCGGATCCCAGTTGACCACGCCCTCCTTGCGGTAGATCAGGCCGCGATGCCAGAGATCGACGAACCAGGCCTGCTGCTTGCCGTAGTAGGCCACATCGCAGGTGGCGAACTCCCGCGACCAATCGATCGCCAGGCCCAGCTCCTTGAGCGCGGTCCGCATGGCGTCGATGTTCTCATAAGTCCACGCGCGCGGATCGACCCCCCGCTCCATGGCGGCGTTCTCGGCCGGCAGGCCGAAGGCGTCCCAGCCCATGGGGTGCAGCACGTTGAAGCCGCGCGCCCGCTTGAACCGGGCGACGACGTCCCCCAGGGCGTAGTTGCGCACATGGCCCATGTGCAGCTTCCCCGAGGGGTAGGGAAACATCTCCAGGACGTAGTATTTGGGCTGACCGGGCTTCGGCGCACCCGCGCGGAAGGCGTCGACCGCCGTCCAGGCGGCGCGCCACTTCGGCTCGGCCTCTTTGGGATTGTAACGGGCCATAGCAAGCCCGCTAGCTGTTCACATTCGAAAGGCGCAGTTGCCGCGCGCGGGTAAGGATGGCGTTTTCGATGTCGATCGGGGTCTGATCCGATGCGGATGCGTCGACCCAGGCGCCGCCGGCGTCCTTGACCTGCTTGAAGACGGTCACGTTCAGGCCGTCCGCGCGCAGCCGGGTGTCCAGGATGTATACGGTGCATTTGAACCGCTCGTCCTGCTTCTCCGGGTTCACAAACCAGTCGGTGATGATCACGCCGCCGTAGGGATCGGCGGAGGTCAGGGGCATGAAGGCCAGGGTATCCAGGGTCGCGCGCCACAGATAGCCATTCACGCCGATAGGCGCGACGGTTGCGGCCCTGGCGTGGCCGCCGCCAAAGGGATGGAAACCGCCATTGGCCGCATAGGGCTTGGGTCCGCTAGCCTGATGCGCGCAGCCGGCAAGGGCCACGGCCCCCATCGCCACGGTCATCATCACAGATGCCTTACGCATCAACACCATCGCGTCTTGCTCCGATCGAATGCCTTAGGTCCGGACGAATGCCCGCCCCAAAGCGCCGCCTTCCCCAAACCCCTTGGGCCGCTCTATAACACGGGCGCGACCACGGCCAACGCAAATCGCGCGTGGCCGGAGCGCCACAGCCTGGGGCAGAAGGTCGCTCGATCGGCGATTGTGGGCCGCGTTAGATTGACCCCGGCGCGCCGCAAGCATTAAAGCTCGGTGAAGACATACCGTGCATCATAAGCGGGCTGTCAGGTGTTTTGGGGGTTTGGGCTGAAATAATGGCGAAGGCGCGTACATACGCCGCCGCGATTGGGGCGCTCGCCGTGTTGGCCACGGCCGCGGCCGCGCGCGCCGAGCAGCCGCTCAGCCTGGTCGTCTCCCAGCCCACGGACATTTTCGCCCAGCACACGACTCCTGACCAAAACCGCTGGGGTCCGCAGCCCACCCACAAGTCCTTGCAGTTCGACCAGAAGCATTGGGGCCTGCACCTGGACATGAACGAGCCGGTGGGCCGCGAGATGCAGCTACGCGACGTGCAGGCCGGGGCCTTCTTCAAACTGACGCCGTCCCTGCGTGTCGGCGGCGCCGTCGCCTTCGCCGACCAGCCGACCCAGCCCGACCGCACCAGCCTGCCGACCACCCAGACCCCGCGCGTGCGGCTGGAAACCACTTTCAAGTTTTAGTTGGCCAAGGCCTGACCGGTCTGCAAAAGACCCTCGATCGCCGCAATGCCCGCCGCGCCCGTGCTGAGAAGCCGAGGCGCGTTTTTGTTGTTCACGCCGCCCAGGGCGATGACCGGCGCGCGGCTGGCCCTCGCCAGCTGGGCGAACCGCAGCGGTCCTAGGGCCGGGCCGGCCGAGGCGCTTCGGCTGGGAAAGACGGCCGAGAGCACCACGGCGTCGGCGTAGCCCGCCTTGCCGATCGCGGCCCGGCCGTGGGCGGCGACGCTGACCAACCAGGCCGGATGTCCGTGCTTCAGCCGGATGATGCGATGAGCGAGCCGCTCGGGCAGGTGGACCCCGTCGGCCCTTATGCGCGCCGCCAGGGCGTCATCGGCGCCGATCAGCAACAAAAGTCCGCGCGCGCGGGTGAGCCGCCTCAGGGCTTTCGCCGTCGCCTCGGCGTCGGCCGCGCCGAACGGGCGATAGACCACCGCCGCGCCTTTTGGCAGCCGCGTGATCGCGGCCAGCGGATCGGGGGTGCGATGAGGGTCAGTAAAGAACCAAAGCCAGGGAATTTCAGGGCTCCGCCTTGCGCGCGCCACATTGGACCCTAGTTTTCGGGCGTTCCTTTCCAGTGAAGCCAATGCTCGCTCGCCCGCCAACGCCTGCCGCCGATTCCTCAACCCCACTTGCGGGCATTCTCGGCCGCATGAGCGCCGCCGCCAAGGCCGCCGGTCGAGATCCGGCCGAGATCGAACTGGTTGCCGTCTCAAAACAGCAGCCCTGGGAGGCGATCGAGCCTGTGCTAAGCGCGGGGCAGCTTGTGTTCGGCGAAAACCGGGTGCAGGAAGCGCAAAGCCGCTGGACCGGCAGGCGCGACGGCCTTCGCCTGCATCTGATCGGCCCGCTTCAGACCAACAAGGCGCGGGACGCGGTGGGCTTTTTCGATGTGATCGAAACGGTTGACCGGCCCAGGCTGGCGCGGTCGCTGGCCGACGAAATCCAGCGGGCCGGTCGCTCGCCCCGCCTCTACATCCAGGTCAACACCGGCGAGGAGCCGCAGAAGGCGGGCGTCGCGCCGACCGAAGCGGACGCCTTCATTGCCGCGGCGATCCGGGAGTTCAGCCTGCCGATCGAGGGGCTGATGTGCGTGCCGCCGGCGGACGAGCCCCCGGCGATGCATTTCGCCCTGCTGGCCAAGATCGCCCGGCGCAACGGCCTGGCCAAGCTCTCCATGGGCATGAGCGCCGACTTCGAGGCAGCGATCCGGTTCGGCGCCACCTCCGTCCGGGTAGGGTCGGCCTTGTTCGGCGGCCGCCCTCGCGCGCCGTCTGCGGCGGCATAATCAGTGGAGGCGCTTTACGCCGCGCGTCGGCGCGGTGCATGCTCTGATCATGGCGCAACGTAAGACCATTCTCATCGTCGATGACGACGCCGAACTGCGCGAAGCCCTGGCCGAGCAGCTCGACGTGCACGAGGCCTTCGCCGTGGAGCAGGCAGCGGACGGCGCCGAGGGCGTCGCCAAGGCGCGCGCGCTGAAGGCCGACCTGATCCTGCTGGACGTCGATCTGCCCGATTTCGATGGTCGGGAGGTCTGCCGCCAGGTCCGCGCCGCGGGGGTTTCCTCGCCGATCATCATGCTGACCGCGGCCGGCGAGGACGCCGACACCATCCGGGGCCTCGACGCCGGCGCCAATGACTATGTGACCAAGCCGTTCCGGTTCGCCGTGCTGCTGGCCCGCATTCGCGCCCAGCTGCGCAGCCATGAGCAGTCGGAAGACGCGGTTTTCCGCGTCGGCCCCTATGAATTCCGCCCCGCCGCCAAGCTTTTGGTGGATGACCGCCAGCACAAGATCCGGCTGACGGAGAAGGAAACCAACATCCTGAAGTACCTCTACCGCGCCGGCGAAAAGCCGGTGTCGCGGGAGGAGCTGCTGGCCGAGGTCTGGGGCTACAACGCCGGGGTCACCACCCACACCCTGGAAACCCACGTCTACCGCCTGCGCCAGAAGATCGAGCGCGATGCGGGCGGCGCCAAGCTGCTGCTGACCGAGACGGGTGGGTATCGGCTGGCGCCTTAGACGCCGATCATCGCCGAAACCGGGGCGTGGTCACTGGGCTTTTCCCATTCGCGCACGTCATCGTGGATCTGGGAGTGCGCCTTTCCGTTCACGAACGCCGCCTCGCGCAGGCCCGGCGTGACCCAGATGTGGTCCAGCCGCAGGCCCCGGTTTGACTGCCTGAAATCCGCGGCCCGGTAGCTCCACCAGGACGCCAGCCTCTGCGTCTCGCCGTGGGCCTCGCGCACCAGGTCGGTAAAGCTGCCGGCCGTCTTCAGCGCCCCCATCGCCTCGGTCTCGATCGGCGTGTGGCTGACCACCTTCAACATGTAGCGATGGTTCCAGACATCGTACTCGCTGGGCGCGATGTTCAGGTCGCCGACCATGACCATGGGCGTCCTGGGATCGCGCGCCTGGGCCAGCTGGGTGAGACGGTCGTAGAAATCCAGCTTGTGGTCGAATTTCGGGTTCAGCGCCCGGTCGGGCAGGTCGCCGCCGGCGGGGATGTAGAAGTTCTGCAGCTCGACGCCGGCCACCTTTACCGCGACGCAACGGGCATGGCCCTCTCGGCAGACATCCAGCGGCGCGACCGGCTCCAGCGGCAGGCGCGAGGCGATCGCCACCCCGTGCCAGCCTTTCTGGCCGGCGATGGCCAGGTGCGGCAGGCCCATCTCCTCGAACGCCTGGCGGGGAAACTCGCCTTCCTGACATTTGATCTCCTGCAGGCAGAGCACGTCCGGCTTTTGCTCGGCGACGAACTTGGCGACCTGCTCGGTGCGGATGCGGACCGAGTTGATGTTCCAGGTGGTGAGTTTCATACGGTCCTAGTGGCGCGGCCAACAGGCGCGCGTCAAAGAAAAAGCCCGGCGCGCATTACCGCGCCGGGCATAAAGTCGTCTCTCACACCGCGACCGGGAGGGGATTAGGGTCCGGCGGCGGGATTGGCCTGGAATAGAAGTCCCAAGCCCCATGCGTGCTAAAATTGCCACGCAGCCATCAAAAGTCAAGGGAGATTCGTGCGGGCCCTTGATTGTGACGGAAATGTCGCAATCGAAATCACCGCGCCCCGGCCGGCGCCGGAATAAAGAACAGATTGGACTCAAGGCCGCTGGCCGGCTCGAACGCCGTGAGGCGGATGTCGGTGATCCGGCCCTGGGCGTCGGTCATATTCCATTCGCGCAGCGCCGTAGGGTTATCGCCGAAAGTCAGGGTGATCTCGCCTTGGCCGCGGTGATGGGCGTCCCGGGCGGTGACCGCGAACCCGTCGGCGAAGCGGTCCACCCGCGTCACCAGTACGCCCCGGTCGAGCCGCACCTGCTTGGCCAGCAGGATGGACAGCGGGGTCACGGCCAGCAGATAGCGGTTCTGGGTCTTCAGGCGCGGGTCGCTGACCATGACGCTGGTCCCGTCGCTGATCACCAGCAGGCCGTAGGGCGGGTCATAGGCGAATCGCGCCCGGCCGGGCCGCTTGAGGAAGATGTCGCCGTGGCTGACCCCGCCGCGATAGTCGATCTGCTCGAACCGGCCTTTCATTTCGGCCAGACCCTGCAGATAGGCGGCGGCCTTGTCGACCAGCGCCCTGTCGTCGGCGGACAGGGGCGTTTCGGCGCGCGCGGCGCCGGCCAGGGCGAGGCCGAGGCCGCCGGCCAGCAACATGCGGCGGGAGAAGGCGTGGGAGGGACTCAAGGCGCGATCCTTCATCGTTTGACGCCGGCCTTAGCCGCGGCCGATGGCGAAATCGCGGCCCGGCGGCTTAACTCGGCGGCGGGCCGGCGAGGATGTCACGCTTGCCGGCGTGGTTGGCGGGACCGACAACGCCTTCCTGCTCCATCCGCTCCATCAGCGAGGCGGCGCGATTATAACCGATCTGCAGCCGCCGCTGGATATAGCTGGTCGACGCCTTGCGGTCGCGGGTCACCACGGCGACGGCGCGGTCGTACAGGTCATCCCCCGAACTTCCCTCGCCGCCGAACATGTCGTCGTTGTCGCCCGCGTCCTCGTCGGCGCCGGCGGTGACGTCCTCCAGATACTGCGGCTCGCCCTGGTCGCGCAGGAACTTGGCCACCGCCTCGACTTCGCCGTCGGAGACGAAGGGACCGTGCAGGCGGGTGATGCGTCCGCCGCCGGCCATGTAGAGCATGTCGCCCTGGCCCAGCAGCTGCTCGGCGCCCTGTTCGCCCATGATGGTGCGGCTGTCGATCTTGGAGGTGACCTGGAAGCTGATCCGGGTGGGGAAGTTGGCCTTGATGGTGCCGGTGATCACGTCCACCGACGGGCGCTGGGTGGCCATGATCAGGTGGATGCCCGCCGCCCGCGCCATCTGCGCCAGCCGTTGCACCGCGCCCTCGATATCCTTGCCGGCGACCATCATCAGGTCGGCGACCTCGTCGATCACCACCACCAGATAGGGCATGGGTTCGGGGCGCAGCTTCTCTTCTTCGTAGATCGGTCGGCCCTGGTCGTCGAACCCGGTCTGCACGGTGCGGACGAAATGCTCGCCCTTGGCCTGGGCCTCCAGCGCCCGCTCGTTGTAGCCGCCGATATTGCGTACGCCGATCTTGGACATGCGGCGATAGCGGTCCTCCATCTCGCGCACGGTCCACTTCAGCGCGACGATGGCCTTCTTCGGGTCGGTGACCACTGGCGTCAGCAGGTGCGGGATGCCGTCATAGACCGACAGCTCCAGCATCTTGGGGTCGATCATGATCATCCGGCACTGTTGCGGCGCGAGGCGATAGAGGATCGACAGGATCATGGCGTTGACGCCCACCGACTTGCCCGAGCCGGTGGTGCCGGCGATCAAGAGGTGAGGCATCTTGGCCAGGTCGGTGATGTAGGGCTCACCGCTGATGGTCTCGCCGAGGGCCAGCGGCAAGGCATGGCTGGTCTTGTCGTATTCCGACGAGGACAGCAGGTCGCGCAGATAGACCGTCTCGCGCTTGGGGTTGGGCAATTCGATGCCGATGGCGTTGCGGCCCGGCACGACGGAGACCCGGCAGGCGGCGACGCTCATGGAGCGGGCGATGTCGTCGGAAAGGGCGACCACCCGGGCCGATTTTACCCCGGGCGCCGGGACCAGCTCATAGAGGGTGACCACCGGGCCGCGGCGGATCTGGTCCACCTGGCCGCGAACGCCGAACTCGGCCAGCACCGCCTCGAGCAGGCGTGCGTTCTGGCGCAGGGCGTCCTCGTCGAAACTGGACGAGCGGGGCTTGGGTTTGGCCAGCATGGCCAGTTCCGGCAGGTGGAAGCCGCCCGGCTTGACGAAGTCGAACGCCTTCTGGCTCTCGCGCTGCTCGCGCTCGGAGGTTCGGGTCGGCTGTTTCGGCGGCTTGACCTGAGGGGCCACGGCGGTTGTGCGGGCGTCGGGCGGGGCGATGACGGGGTCGATCGGTCGCGCGGTCTCGCGTGCGGCGCGTCGGGCGCGCGGACGAGCCGCGGGCGGCGGCGCGGCGTTGGTCGCGCGGTCGCGCCGATGCGCCAGCCACGCGCCGACGGACGCAAAGTCCAATCGCCGGATGCCGGAAGCGTAGGCCAGCAGCGCGAAGCCGACGCCGCCCAGCAGGCCCGCGGCGATCAGCTCCGGCCCTGGCAGCCGCGCGAACGCGAATACGCCGGAGACCGCCTGCAGCAGGGCGTCGCCCCAGAACCCGCCCAGGCCTCGCGCCAGGGGCCAGTTGGCCGGGGGCGCCGGCG
>Ga0302314_10014171_pt1 | contig 13657 bp, 10 predicted proteins | sample III_Palsa_N2_3_FD_200533 | JGI IMG/M metagenome (GOLD analysis project Ga0302314, IMG submission 200533) | Peat permafrost microbial communities from Stordalen Mire near Abisko, Sweden - III_Palsa_N2_3 | ecosystem: Environmental > Terrestrial > Soil > Palsa > Peat permafrost | place: Sweden... | reverse complement strand
CCTGGGTCATCTTGCTGGGATCGACCTTGCTGAGGTCGAGCTTCGATAGATCCAGCTTGGAGACGTCGACCTTGGCCAGATCGACCTTGGTCGGGTCGAGCAGGGCCGCGTCCTTGGTCGCCTGGTTCGGCTTCAGCGCATTGGCGTGGTCGTTCGGATTGTCCTGGGACTTGTCCGAATTGGCGAAGCCCGACGAGTTGGCGTTGGAATCCTTGTCGTTCTGGCTCTTGCCCGGCTCGTCGTCATTATCGTCGTCGTCGAAATCCTGCGGCTGGTTGAGCGCGGTCGCGACGCCGGGCGGGGCCGAGGTCGAGACCTGGGAGCCGGGCGCGGTCATGGTCAGGCCGCCCAGCACGCCGCCGGCGCCGGAAGTCAGCGATTTGGTCGCAAGCGACGGCGAGAAATAGTCGGCGATGCCGCGCTTCTGCGCATCGGTCGTGGCATTCAGCAGCCACAGCAGCAGGAAGAACGCCATCATCGCCGTCACGAAGTCGGCGTAGGCCACCTTCCAGGCGCCGCCGTGATGACCACCGGCAACCTTCTTGATCTTCTTGATGATGACCGAGTTCGACTTTGCCATGCTCGCGTCCGAGATCCGATGCCGATCGGCGCGTCTTCAAGACGGCCGGGTAGGAGCGAGCGACACGAGCCGCCCCGTCTCCCTATGTCAGTCTGAACTTAACATACCATTAAGCCTAGTGAGCAACTGCCGCGGGAATCCTGGGCCTTTCGTCGCGGCTACTTCGCCGGCGTGTTCAGCGCGAACAGCGCGCGCATCCGGCCCATCAGCTGCTTCGCCAGCGTCAGTCCGGCGGCCCGGCCATTGTCGGCCCCATGTGCCGCTATCAGCCGCCGATCGTTTTCCAAGTGGCGCTCGGCCAGCGCGCGGCTCATCTCCTCCAGCACCGCCTCGCGCCGGGCCAGGATCGGCTGCAGCGCGTCGCGGTTGATCTCGATGATCAGGCTATCGACTATCGTGCGCACCGTGGCGCTGCGCGGTTCACCGGTCAGCAGCGACATTTCGCCGAAGAAGGCCCCAGGGCTGAGGTGGGCGACACTCTGTTCCGGGTCGTCGCCATCGGCCATCAGCACCTCGCACAGCCCTTCTTTGACCAGGAACAGCGAGGCACCCTCGTCGCCATGGCGCACCAGGACCGTGGCGGCCGGTACCAGCCGGATCTCCGCCTTCGTCGTCAGCTCGGCGATTTCCTCGGCCGCCAGCATTTCGAACAGGCTGACCCGTCCCAGGAACGCCTCGGCACCCCGGCTGGCGGCCGGAGATATCGCGCCGCGGGAGACCATCGCGTCGATCCGGTGCGCGGGTACGGCAACACCGGAAAAATGTAGATTGCGCAAGATGTTGCGCTGAACTTCGTAACGGAGGCGGCTGCGGTTCGGGAAATCGGGCACCCAGAAGCGCAGGCGCCATTTCGTGCCATTGTCGCCGAACTCGACGATGCGAATGTCCGGGGCGTGCTCATGGTCGAGGATGCCCGGTACGTCGGTGGCGGCCGCCACCAGGATGCGCTCGGCCTGATGGGTGGTGATGTCATAGGGCAGCGTGATGTCGATCTCGTCGCGCCAGGGCGAGGCGGGACGGTCGTAGAGCCGGAGGGTCATCTCCGACAGCCTGCCGTTCGGCACCATCACATAGACGCCGCTCTCCAGCATCAGGCCGGTGGTACGCCAGGACACGTTCAGCACCTTGCCGACGCTGCCGCCGGTGATCTCGACCCAGTCACCCAGGCGGAACGGCCGTTCGAGCGTGATGGCGATGCCGGAAAACAGATCCGAGATCAGGCTTTTCAACGCGAAGCCGACGATGGCGACGGCGACGCTCGAGGTTGCGATCAGGCCGGTGACCGGCTGTCGGAACACGAAGGCAACGACCGAGATCCCGGCGGTGAGCAGGATCACGCCGTTGCCCAGATCCGTCAGCAGGCGCGTCGCCGGCACGCCGGTCTGGCGCACGACGACGCCCTTCCAGATCAGGATATCGACCATCCGGATCAGGACGAAGGCGCCGGCCATCCAGATTGCGGCCTGGGTCAGTTCGCGCAGCAGCGCGAAACCGGTATCGCCCTCCAGGAAACCCAGAGCCGTGGCGGCGTCGCGCCAAGCCGAATTGGCCATCAGCGCCGCCACCAACATCAAAACCGGTCCGACCAACCGGGACCCAGCAGCACGCATCCCGCCTCCGAAAGTACTTGTCGTTGCCGACTATAGCGCGGGTTCAGCCGAGCGCGTGCTTTAGATCGGCCTTCAGGTCCTCGATATCCTCAATGCCGACCGAAAGCCGGCACAGCGTGTCGGAAATGCCCAATGCCGCGCGCTGCGGCGCCGGGATCGAGGCGTGGGTCATGATCGCCGGATGCTCGATCAGGCTTTCGACGCCGCCCAGGCTTTCCGCCAGCGCGAACAGATGGGTGCGCTCCAGGAAGCGCCGCGCATCGCTGATGTCGCCCTTCAGCGTCAGCGAGATCATGCCGCCGAAGCCGTTCATCTGGCGCTTGGCCAACGCATGCTGCGGATGGCTTTCGAGGCCGGGATAGAACACGCGCTCGACCTTGGGATGGGCTTCGAGCCAATGCGCGAGCTCGCTCGCCGACGCGCAATGCTGGCGCATGCGCAAGGGCAGGGTCTTCAACCCGCGCAAGGCGAGGAAACTGTCGAACGGTCCGGCGATACCGCCGACCGCGTTCTGCAGAAAGCCCAGGCGATCGGCCACGTCCTGATTGTCGCCAACCACGACCACGCCGCCGACCATGTCGGAATGGCCGTTGAGGTACTTGGTCGCCGAATGCATCACCAGGTCGAAGCCCAGCTCGATCGGCCGCTGCACGATCGGCGAGGCGAAGGTGTTGTCGGCGGCCGACATGATGCCGTGGCGCTTGGCGAGTGCCGCCACCGCCTCGATATCGATCAGCTTCAGCATCGGGTTCGACGGCGTCTCGATCCAGATCAGCTTGGTATTCGGCCGGATCGCCGCTTCGATCGCGTCGATATTGCCCATGTCGACCAGCGTGAACTGCAGGCCGGCCGAACGCTGGCGCACCCGGTGCAGCAGGCGATAGGTGCCGCCATAGAGATCGTCGGAGGCGATGACATGATCGCCGCTGTCGAGCATGTCGAGCACGGTCGCGATGCCGGCGAGGCCAGAGGCGAAGGCATAGCCGTGCGTGCCGCTCTCCAGATCCGCGATGCAGCGCTCGTAGGCCATGCGGGTCGGGTTCTGCGAGCGGGAATATTCATAGCCCTTATGCTTGCCCGGGCTTTCCTGGACATAGGTCGAGGTCTGGTAGATCGGCGGCATGATGGCGCCGGTCGAGGGGTCCGGCTCCTGGCCGGCGTGGATCGCGCGGGTCGCGAGGCCGAGGCGATTTTTATTCTTTGGATCAGTCATTTGCGGAAGACTCCTCGGGCTTTGGTCAGGAGGTGGACATCGCTTGGAACATCGAGTTTAGCCCGGCGACCTATGGCAGGTTTCCCAAATCTCGATAGTTTTGGCCGTCCCTTTGGGAGAATTTCCCGCCGGAGGCCTCAAGCGACCTTGTGGCGCAGGTGATTGAGCAGGTCGATACGGGTGATGATGCCGTAGAAGCGGCCCTCCTCCTCGACCACGGCGACCCGGTCTTGGGCAAAGATCGGCAAGAGGGCGGTGATGTCGGCCGTGGGTGCGATGGTCTCGACCCGGGCGACCATGGCGGCGCGGACCGGCTGATCGAAGCCCTTGGGATCGCGGGTGACGGCCAGCAGCAAGTCCGATTCGTCGATGATGCCGATCAGCTTTTCGCCTTCGATCACCGGCAGTTGCGAGACCTCGTAGAGCTTCATGCGGCGATAGACGATGGCCAGGCTGTCGTCGGGTGCCACCGTGACGGCGCCGCCATCCTCATAGCGCCGGCTGATCAGGTCCTTGAGATTGCCCTCGCTCGGACGGCTCATCAGGCCCTGATCGATCATCCAATAGTCGTTGTACATCTTGGACAGGTACTTGTTGCCCGTGTCGCAGATGAAGGTCAGCACGCGCTTCGGCACGGTCTGTTCGCGGCAATATTTGAGGGCGGCCGCGAACAAGGTGCCGGCCGACGAGCCGCCGAGGATGCCCTCGGTGCGCAGCAGATCGCGCGCGGCGAAGAAGCTTTCCTTATCCGAGATGGCATAGGCCGACTTCACCAGCGAGATGTCGCAATTGGCCGGCACGAAATCCTCGCCGATGCCCTCGACCAGCCAGCTGCCGGCCTCGGTCATGCGGCCGGTCTTGACCAGCTCGGTCAGGATCGAGCCGACCGGATCGGCCAGCACCATCTCGATGCCCGGATTGACCCGCTTGAAGAAGCGGCCGAGCCCGGTGAGCGTGCCGCCGGAGCCGACGCCGACCACGACCGCGTCGAGCTTGTGGCCCATCTGGGCCCAGGCCTCGGGCCCGGTCCAGGTCTCATGCGCCAGCGGATTGGCCGGGTTCTGGAACTGATTGATATAGAAGGAATTCGGGATCTCGCGCGATAGCCGCTCGGCAATGTCCTGGTAGTAGGCCGGATGGCCTTTAACCACGTCTGAGCGGGTCAGGCGGACCTCGGCCCCCAGGGCCTTCAGATGGAACACCTTGTCCTGGCTCATCTTGTCGGGCACGACCAGGATCAGCTTGTAGCCCTTCTGGGCCGCGACCAGCGCCAGCGCCAGGCCGGTATTGCCGGCCGTCGCCTCGATCAGCGTGCCGCCGGGCTTGATCTTGCCCTCGCGCTCCGCCGCTTCGATCATCACGATGCCGATGCGGTCCTTGATCGACCCGCCCGGGTTCTGGTTCTCCAGCTTGACGAACAGCCGGCACGGGCCGGTTTCGATCTGCTTGATCTCGACGATCGGCGTGTCGCCGATCGATTCCAGAATATTGCCGTTGATCGCCATTGCGGTTTCTCCGAAGCGGATTTCAACGGGGCGTCGTTCGAGCGCGCCCCCTTATCCCTGCCTGATAGCAGCTTTCGGTCGTCTTGGAGAACCCTTGCGACGGCGATCTCAGGAAATCCTCCTGGACGAGATACAAGCACCAGCTTATAACAAGCTACTATATGATAAGGTAGCTAAGAATGTCCGGCGAGCCATCCCCCGACCTTACGATGCAGACCCTGGGCTTTCTGATGCATGACGTGGCGCGCATGCACCGCAAGCGCTTCGAGCAGCGGGCGCGTGCCGCGCAACTGGAGCTGACCCGGGCGCATTATTCCGTGCTGGCGCATCTGGCCCGCCATGAGGGCTGCAATCAAAGCTTCCTCGCGCAGGTGCTGGAGGTCGAGCCGATCACGCTGATGAAGCAGCTGGATCGGCTGGAGGAATTGGCTCTGATCGAGCGGCGCCCGGCACCGTCCGACCGGCGCACGCGCCATCTGTTCCTGACCGATGCGGCGCGGCCGGTGCTGGAACGCATTCATGCGATCGGCGCGGACGTACGCCAGGAAATGCTCGCCGGCATCAGCCCGGCCGACCGCACCCGCCTGTATGAAATCCTGCAGGCGATGAAGCTCAATCTGGCCAACACCGTCGATATGGACATGGCCGGCACGACACTTGAGGCACGAGGCATCCATGGTTGACGACGGCTCCGTCGGCGCGCGCACGAGGATTTCCGTGGCGCTGCCGAAATCTCCCACCCGGTTCGTCCGGCCGGTGCTGCTGGCGCTTGGGCCCGTGGTCGCGGTCGTGGCTGCGGTCGGTTTCTATCTGATGGGTGGCCGCTACGTGTCGATCGACAATGCCTATGTCCAGGTCGACAAGGTCGCGGTCGCGACCGACGTGTCCGGCCTGGTGGCCACGGTCGATGTTGCCGAGCATCAGGCGGTCAAGCAGGGCGACGTGCTGTTCCGCCTGGACAATGCGCCGTTCAAGATCGCGGTCGAGCGCGCCGCCGCCGGCCTCGCCGGCGCCCGCAACGAGCTCGAGTCGCAGAAATCGAGCTATCAGCAGAAGCAGGACGAGATCCAGCTGCTGCAGGCCGACCAGGTGTTCTTCGATCGCGAGTTCAAGCGCCAGGCCGATCTGTCGGCCCATGGTGCCGCCACCAACCAGCAACTGGATCTGTCGCAGCATCAGGCCGATACCGCCCGGCGCAAGCTCGCGGCGTCCCAGCATGAACTGGGGGCGCTCGCGGCGGAACTGAGCGGTCAGCCGGACCTCGCCGTGGAGCAGCAGCCGCGTTATCTGGCGGCCAAGGCGATGCTCGACACGGCGCAGTATAATCTCGGTCGCACTGTGGTACGCGCGCCGGACAATGGCATTGTTGCCAATGTATCGAGCCTGCGGCCGGGCCAGTATCTCGCCGCCGGCACGCCGGGCTTCAGCCTGGTCGAGACCGACCGGATCTGGGTAGCGGCCAATCCCAAGGAAACCGAGCTCACCTACGTGCAGCCGAACCAGCCGGTCGATGTCACGGTCGATACCTATCCGGGCGTGGTCTGGAAGGGCACGGTCGAGAGCGTCAGCCCGGCCAGCGCCGCCGAATTTTCCATGTTGCCGGCCCAGAACAGCTCCGGCAATTGGGTTAAGGTCGTGCAGCGCATCCCGATGCGGGTCCGGCTCCAGCGCCAGGACGGCCAGCCGTCCCTGCGCGCCGGCATGAGCGTCGAGGCCGATATCGATACCGGCCACAAGCGGCATCTGTCCGACCTCATCGGCGGCCTGCTCTAGGCCGGGCCGCGAGGATGACGGCCAAGGCGAACCATCGCGGCGCCATCACGGTCTGCGTCATGCTGGCGACGATCATGCAAGCGCTCGACACCACGATCGCCAATGTGGCGCTGCCCTATATGCAGGGCAGCCTGTCGGCGTCCCAGGACCAGATCAACTGGGTGCTGACATCCTACATCGTCGCTGCCGCGATCATGACGCCGCCGACCGGCTGGCTCGCCGGCCGCTTCGGGCGCAAGCGGCTGTTCCTGGTCGCGGTCGTGGGCTTCACCATCGCGTCGATCCTGTGCGCGATCGCGACCTCGCTGCCGCAGATCGTGCTCTACCGGTTGCTGCAGGGCGTGTTCGGCGCCTCGCTGGTGCCGTTGAGCCAGGCGGTGCTGCTCGACATCTATCCGCGCGAACAACAGGGCTCCGCCATGGCGCTCTGGGGCGTCGGCGTCATGGTCGGCCCGATCCTGGGCCCGACGCTCGGCGGCTGGCTGACCGAGCATTACGACTGGCGCTGGGTGTTCTACATCAACCTGCCGATCGGCATCCTGACTTTCCTCGGGCTTTGGACCTTCCTCAGCGAGACGCCGCGCAATACGGCGGCCAGGCTCGATTGGATGGGCTTCGGCATGCTCAGTCTCGGCATCGGCGCCTTGCAGATGATGCTCGACCGCGGCGAACAGCTCGACTGGTTCAGCTCGACCGAGATCATGACCGAGGCGACGGTCTCGGCCGTCGCCTTCTATCTGTTCTTCGTCCATAGCTTTACGGCCAAGGACCCGTTCATTCCGCTCCGGCTGTTCCGCGATCGCAACTTCGCGACCGGCATCGGCTTCATCTTCGTGGTCGGCATCATTCTGCTGGCGACACTGGCGCTGCTGACGCCGTTCCTGCAGGTGCTGATGGGCTATCCGGTCGTGACCGCCGGCCTGGTGCTGGCGCCGCGCGGTGTCGGCACGATGCTGGCCATGATGGCGGTCGGCAAGCTGATCTCCCGCGTCGATACGCGCTACTTGATCCTGGGTGGGCTCAGCCTGACCGCGATCGCGCTGTGGCAGATGACCCATTTCACCCAGGACGTCTCGCAAACGGCACTGATTGAAAGCGGCTTCATCCAGGGCGCCGGCCTCGGCTTCATCTTCGTGCCGCTCAGCACCAACACCTTCGGCACCTTGGCGCCGGCCGATCGGGCCCAGGGCACCGGCCTGTTCAGCTTGATGCGCAATCTCGGCAGCAGCATCGGCATCTCGGTCGTGGCCAGCCTGCTGACCAGCGAGACCCAGGTGAACCATGCCGATCTGGCCGGGACGATCACGCCCTATAACCGGCTGCTGCAGGCGCCGCCGTTCGCCCAGATCTGGAATCCCTCGAGCCTGGCCGGCCGCGCCATGCTTGATGCCGAGATCACCCGCCAGGCCACGCTGATCGGCTATCTCGACGCGTTCAAGCTGATGCTGATGGTCTGCATCCTGGCCATGCCGCTCGTGCTGCTGCTGCGCAAGCCGCGGAGCGCGCCCGATGCCCATGCCGCCGCCGCGGCTTTGGATTGACGAAGGACTATTTGATGACGAAAACCCGGGCGCTGCCCGTTCTGCTGAGTGTTCTCATCGCCTCGCCGGCGCTGGCCGAAAGCCTGACCGACACGCTGGTCGATACCTATGCCGGCAACGCCACGATCCAGGCCCAGCGCTATGGGCAGCGCGGCACCGACGAGACTCTGTCGGCGGCCAATTCCGGCTGGCGCCCGTCGGTGAGTTTGAACGGCTCGATCACCCGCGGCCCGCAAGAATTCGTGTTCGTGCCCCAGCATGACCAATGGCTGACCGCGCGCAATGTGACGCTGCAGATCCTGCAGCCGCTCTATCGCGGCGGCGGCACCGTCGCCGGCATCGCCGAGGCCAGGGCCCGCGTCGGCGCCGGCCAAGCCGAATTGAGCGATGTCGAGCAGCGGCAGCTCTATGCCGCCGCCGCCGCCTATCTGGACGTCTATCGCGACCAGAGCCTGGTCGAACTCAGCCGCAATCTGGTCGATGTGCTGGACGTGAACGAGAAGAATGTCCGCTCGACCTTCCGCGCCGGTGCCGCGACCGAGACCGACACGTCGCAAGCGTCGGCGCGCCTTGAGGGTGCCATCGCGAGCCGGCTTGCGGCCGAGGGCGAGCTCGCAACCTCGAAGGCCGATTTCAAAGCCGTGGTCGGGCGCGCGCCGGGCGCGCTCGCGGCGCCGACGCTGATCGGTCTACTGCCGGCTAACGAGGCCGACGCCCAGGCCGTGGCGGCGATCCAGCATCCGGCGCTGGTCGCCGCCCGCCAGCGCATCGAGGCTGCCACCCAGAAGGTCGACGTGCTGCGCGCGCAATTGCTGCCCAAACTCGATGCAGTCGGGCTCTTGAGCCATGAGGATGATGCCTTCACCCGCGGCGACCGGATGAATTCGGCCACCGTCGGGCTGCAGGCGAGCGTGCCGCTGTACGAGGCCGGCAAGGCCTATTCGGACATCCGCGCCGCGCGCGAGGCCGTCGCCCAGCAGCAGCAGACGGAACTGCAGACCGAGCGCGACGTAGCGCGCCAAGTGACGGCGGCCTGGAATCGCCTGGCCGCCGCCCGCGCGCAACAGGATCAGTTCAAGGCCCAGATCGAAGCCAATCAGGTGGCGCTGCGCACGACGCGCGACCAGGTCAGCGCCGGCACGCGCACGCGCCTCGACCTGCTGAATGCCGAACAGGAGCTGTTCTCCAGCCGCGTCAATCTGGTCGCCGCCCAGCACGATACCTACGAGGCGAGCTTCCAAGTCGAACTGGCTGCCGGCGCGTTCACGCCCAAGGCACTGGGCCTCGCGGTCGAAACCTACGATCCGACCCGGCACCTGGACCAGGTCAAGGACAAATGGATCGGCACGATGCCGCCGGCGGCCGAATAGGACCGCCGGCGGTTATCGGGCTCAGCCCCCGGTATGGACGAAGGCCGGGAACGTGATCTTGGCGTCGGTGCTGGGCTTCGGCCAGAGCGTCACCTGCTTGCCGTCTTGCCATTGCAGCGTGACGCCGGTGACATTGTCCGGGCCGTAGATCATGGCGTGGGTGAATTCGCTGTCCTTGCCATAGAACTGCACCTTGCCGATCGTGCCGACATAGTCGGTCTGCTCCAGCGCGTCGACCAGCTTCTCGCTATCGGTCGAGCCGGCGCGCTTCACCGCCGCGGCCACGACATTGACCGCGTCGTGCGTCGTGAAGCCGGTGTAGGGCGGCGGCTCGCCGAAGCGCTTGGCGTAGGCGTCCATGAACGGCTGCGTCTTGGGCGTGAGGGCCGCCCCCGGGGCCGCGGCCGACTGCGTGATCACGCCGGCGGCGGCACCGTTGGTGTCCTTCCAGAATGTGCCCGAGGTTGCCTGCGACGATTGTCCGACCATCGGGATGGGCACCTGCTGCTGCGCCGCCTGCACGGTCGGCTGCACGCCGACATGGCTGATGCCGGTCACGATGACGTCCGGCTTCTCGCCCTCGATCTTGTTGAAGATCGGCGTGAAGTCGGTCGTATCCGGCGAAAAGCGGATATGGTCCAGCACCTTGATGCCGATCTTGGGCAGGCAGGCGATGTATTCGGCGTCGAGCGGCGTGGTCCAGGCCGCGTCCTCGCTGAAGATCACCGCGGACGCGGTCTTGAACTTCGGGATCATCAGCGCCTTCATGGAATCGCACACGGAATCGGCGATGAAGGCCGAGGTCATCCATTCGTGGAACGTGTAGCGATTGTGCGCGTAATCCTCGTGCACATGCCGGCTGATCTCGTTGCTGGCCGCCCCGGTGGTGATGAACGGGGTCTTGAGGCGTGACGCCCACGGCTGCAGTGCCAGCGCCACTTCGCTGATGTAGGTGCCGATCACGGCCACGACCTTGTCGTCGCTGACCGCGCGCTGGAACGCGCGCACCGCATCCGAGGAGGAGGAATGGTCGTCGTAAAGCACCAGCTCGATCTTGCGGCCGTCGACGCCACCGGCGGCGTTGATCTCGTCAGCTGCCATCTGGGCGCCCTTGCTGATGCCGGCGCCGGCGATCGCCGATTCCTCGGAGATGATGCCGATCTTGATCGGGTCCTTCGACTGCGCCAATGCCGGCGCGGCCGCGGTCAGCGCCACGGCGGTCGTGGCGAGGAGAGTGAGCTTGCCCCTTGATATGCTGCGCATGGTGCCTCCCTGGAACGCCCGGGGCCGTTGGGTGCGGAGCACCGTCGGCGGGCTGGCTAGGGGCCGATCATCACATACTTTGGCTGCTAAGCAATACGGACGTAGCGCCGCAGGGTCAGGCGAAACGCACGCCCAGCGACGCCAGCGCCTGCCAATAGCCGGGATAGGTCTTGGCGACGCAGCCCGGGTCGAGGATCGTGATGCCGTGGGCCTTCAACCCGGCGAGCGCGAAGCTCATGGCGATGCGATGGTCGGCATAGGTCTCGATCCGGGTCGGCAGTGCCTGGCCGGCGAGCGATGGGTCGGACGCGACCATGAGATCGTCGCCATCCTCGATGCCCAGGCCCGGCCGGATGCGCGAGAGTTCGGTTGCGAGTGCGGCAACCCGATCGCATTCCTTGACGCGCAGGTTGGCGATGCCGACGAACCGCACCGGCGTCGCGTTGAACATCGCCAGCACGGCGAGGGTCGGCACGGCATCCTGCATCTGCGAACCGTCGATCATGGCGGGCAGGTGCGGGAAGGCGGCAATCAGTTCATAAGCGCGCGCGTCCGGCTGGGTGAAATCCTGGGCCTTGGTGCCGAGGTCGATGGCGCCGCCGCTGAGCGCTTCCGCCGCCCAGAGATATGTCGCGGCCGAGGCGTCGGGCTCGATCGCGAAATCGCCGGCAGCGTAGCCGGTCGGCTCGACCCGCCAGGACGCCTCGTCCGGCCGGCTGACCTTGGCGCCAAAGCTCGCCATGGCGGCCAGCGTCAGATCGACGTAGCCGCGCGCCCCGATTTCAGTGCCGGTCAGTGCCACCTCGATCGGGCCCAGGCCGCAGGCGGCCGCCATCAGCAGGGCGGAAACATATTGGCTGGACAGGCCGGCATCGATTTCGACCCGGCCGGATCCCAGCGCGCCGCGGCCATGGATCGTCACCGGCGGGCAGCCGGTCGGCGCGGCGGCATCGACGCCGAGTGTGCGCAGCGCATCGACCAGGGGCCGGATCGGCCGCTTGCGCATATGCGGATCGCCATCGACCACGACCGTGCCTTCGACCATGGCGGCGGCGGCGGTCAGGAACCGGGTGGCCGTGCCGGCATTGCCGAGAAACAACGGCCGCGCCGGGGCGTTCAGGCGCCCGGTGCCGGTGACGGTAAAGCTGGTCGCGTCCGGCTCCTCGACGCCGACGCCCATCTCGCGCAGCGCCTCGGCCATGCGGGCGGTGTCGTCGCTCTTGAGCGCGCCGGTCAGCCGGCTGGTGCCGTTGGCCAGCGCTGCCAGCAACAGCGCGCGGTTGGTGATGGATTTGGAGCCCGGTGGTGCCACGCGGCCGCGCAAGGGCATCGTCGGCGGGACGATGGTGAGTTCGCTGCGGTCGAGGAGGGGGATCATGGCGACACTCGGCCTTTAACGCCCGGTCAGAACTAGTGCGACTTGTCTTCCGAGAACGCCTTATAGGCGATGACGGTGAACGTGTCCTTCACGCCCGGCAGGGTCTGCAGCTTCTCGGTCACGAAGCGGCCGATGTCGGTCTCCTCGTCGAGATAGCACTTCATCATCAGGTCCCACTGGCCCGAGGTCGAATAGACCTCGGAGACCTGCTCGACCGCCAGCACGGCTTCGTCGGCCACGATATAGGCCTTGCCGAGCTCACACTTCACATTGACGAAGATGGTCTTCATGGCCGGGGCCCCGAGCGTTATGCGCCGCGGGCGCTGATCTTGACCGGACGGGCAAGGAAGGCCGGCAGATGATCACCGAAGCCCACGACGCGCTCGTCATCTTCCTCATCGCGGCGGCGATGATGACTGCGGGCGTTCGAGATCGGCGTGACCGTCGCGGTATTGGCGCTGGTCGGGCCGCCCATCTGGATCGGCGCGGGGCCCTGGCGGTGATCCTGGCGCGGCTCGTGCTTCACCGGCTTGCGATCGCGATCCCGGCTGCGCTCGCGCTTGGCCGGACGCTCGGCGGCGACCTCATGCTCGACGAGGGCTTCCACGGCCGGCTGCTCGACCATGGCCTCGACGGCGGCGACCGGCGCTGCCGTCTCATGGCGCGGGCTGCTGCCGCGACGCGGACGCTCGCCACGACCGCCCGACGAGCCGCCACGACCGGCGCCTTCGCCACGACCGCCGCGACGACGGGGTGCGTCGTCGGCGTCGAATTCAGGATGCTCGAAGCCTTCGACCGCCAGCACCGGGATCGGCTGATTGATCAGGCGTTCGACGGCGCGCAGTGCCTTGCCTTCTTCCGGCGTCGCGATCGTGAAGGCGCGACCCTGGTTGCCGGCGCGGCCGGTGCGGCCGATGCGATGGACGTAATCTTCCGGATGGATCGGCACGTCGAAATTGAACACGTGGCTCAAGCCCTGCACGTCGAGACCGCGGGCCGCGACATCGCTCGCGACCAGGATGCGGACTTCGCCGGCGCGGAACTTGTCGAGCGTCGCCGTCCTGAGCGACTGCGCCAGATCGCCATGGATCGGCAGCGCGTCGAAGCCGTGGCGGGCCAGCGACTTGTGGAGGATGTCGACGTCCTTCTTGCGATTGCAGAAGATGATCGCGTTCTTGACGTCTTCGGTCTCGATGAACTTGCGCAGTAGGCGGCGCTTTTCCTCGGCGAACACGACGCTGACCGACTGGGTGACCGTGATGGCGGTCGTGGCCGGACGGGCGACGGTGATTTCCTTGGGATTGGTCAGGAACGCGTCGGCCAGGCGGCGGATTTCCGGCGGCATGGTCGCGGAGAAGAACAGGGTCTGGCGGATCTTCGGCAGCAGCGAGACGATGCGCTCGATATCCGGAATGAAGCCCATG
>Ga0302314_10014170_pt1 | contig 13658 bp, 12 predicted proteins | sample III_Palsa_N2_3_FD_200533 | JGI IMG/M metagenome (GOLD analysis project Ga0302314, IMG submission 200533) | Peat permafrost microbial communities from Stordalen Mire near Abisko, Sweden - III_Palsa_N2_3 | ecosystem: Environmental > Terrestrial > Soil > Palsa > Peat permafrost | place: Sweden... | reverse complement strand
CAGATCGTGGTGGTGTCGACCTGCACGATGGCGTCGGTATCGGCGACGAGTTCGGGCCGGTCCACGTCCTGCCACGCCATCGCGCCGATTCCCTGGTATACCAGTGCTTTCATCATGACCTCCACAGATCCTTAAGGCGGGTTGCGTTGCTCTCCGCAGTGTGCGTCGCCGTCGGCCGGTGGCGTCAGCGTCGAAGATCCCGTCCATCCCGGGACTCTCCGGGGGCTATACGAGTGCTTTTTTGAGCATCTTCAGCGCCACTGCCGGGTGGGTGGCGGCGTGGTAGATCGGGGGGATCTCGTGGTCGAGGTGCAGCAGGCCGTAGACGGCGTGCATGGCGCCGCGGATCGAGTATTCGACGGTGAAGACGACGTCTTCGGGGATCTCGACGTACTGGCCGAGGAAGGCGAAGTTCTGCGCGCCCTCGGGGATGACCTGCGGCCGGTCCTCGATGCTGCGGCGGGTGAACTGGCTCGTGATGTACGGCATCATGACCGGGATCACGGTCGTGGTCGCGTGGATCTGGTCGAGGGCGTCGTCGAATCCGAGCTGGCCGACGAGTTCGGTCAGGATCTCCTGGCCGGTGGCCTCGGACATCGTCTTGGGGATGTGGTGGCCCTGCTCGTCCGGCAGCAGCGCGTAGCCCCACAGGGTGTAGACGTCTTCCGGCTGGCCGGAGAAGTGCGGCTGGTGCGGGACCACGATGGAGAGCAGCCACGGGGAGTCCTTGAACGTCATCAGCCCGCCGGTGCCCGGCAGGTTGCCCGAGAACTCCTCGATCCGGTGCAACAGCAGCGGCGAGCGCATCGTCAGGGTGAAAGACTCCCATTTGGACTCGTTGATATCGCGGTCGAACACTGCCGGGTTGCCGAAGTCCCTGGCCGTGTACGCGAGGTTCTCCCAGAGGGCGAAGCCGCCGTCGCGCCGGTCGCGGATGAGCTCGGGGGCGTGGTTGTCGTCGCCGTAGGCGGCGTCGGAGGTCATCGAGCCGATGGTGATCAGCACGTGGTCCTCGGCGCCCAGGTGGTAGGCGCCGCTCTCGCCGGCTCGGGTGAAGTCGATCCGGGTGGCGCGCCGGCCGGTTCCGGTCTCGGCGATCCGGACGTCGGTGACCTTGGTGCCGTGCTCCACGACGACGCCGCGTTCGGCCAGCCACGCCTGGATCGGGCGCACGAGGGAGTCGTACTGGTTCAACCGGGTGCGGCGCACGCCGGCCAGGGTGTGGATGCGCGGTAGTTCCTGGGCGAAGCGCAGGAAGTAGCGCTTGAGCTCGATGGCGCTGTGCCAGTTCTGGAACGCGAACGTGGTGCGCCACATGGCCCAGAAGTTCGTGGCGAAGAAGTGCTCGGAGAAGAAGTCCTCGATCGCCCGGTTGCCGATCGTGCGTTCCGGCAACGCCAGCAGGTGGGCGAGCTGGGCCCGGTCGTGGACGCTCAAGCCCAGGTCGCTCGCATCCAAGATCGCGTGCTCCCGGTCGATCAGGCGAGCCTTGGCGTCCGAGGGCCACTTGGCGTTGAACGCCCAGATCTCGTCCTTCACCGTCGTCGCGGGGTCGGTCAGCGTCGGGATGCTCTCCAGCAGGTTCCACAGGCAGGTGTACGCTTCCTCCTCCAGCATCCGGCCCCCGCGGGTGACGTACCCGCCGTCGACGCCGCCGGAGCCGTCCAGGGCCCCGCCGGCCAGTGGAGACTCCTCGAGGATGTGGATCTGCGGACCGTCGTAGCCCGCGTCCCTGATCAGGAACACCGCGGCGGCCAGCGACGCGATGCCGCCCCCGACCAGGTACGCCGTCGGGGCAGTCGTCTGTGTGGTCATGCTTGTTCTCCCTACGTATCGGCGGCACCGGGGCGTGGACGCACTCATGGCGACATGCGCGCCCCATCTGGCCGCTCTCAAGATCCATTCACCCGCCGCGGGCGGGCGCACGGTAGGGCCACTGGGCCCGGGACCGGTCCCGCGCCGGACGGGACCAACGCCTCTGGTAGTGGTGGACAGAGCGGGCGAGAGTGGAGGGCGAGGCGGCGCGCCGACCCGGCGCGCCGGGCCTTTCGCCGGACCGAGTCAACTGGAGAATCCGATGGCCGACACGACACAGCCCGCAATGACGACGCAGTTCACGATGGGAAGTGAGACCTCGTGCAGCGACGGCCCCTGCGGGGAACTGCGGCGGGTGGTCGTCGATCCAATCGGCCGCGTCGTGACGCATCTCGTCGTCGAAGCACCCTACGGGCGCACCACGGGCCGCTTGGTACTCGTCGGCCTGGTGGAGTCGGCCGCGGGCGCGATTAGGCTGCGGTGCAATCTGGCCGAGTTCGAAAAGCTCGAATACGCCGAGGAGACACAGTTCCTCCAGGGAGCGAGCGGGAAGTGGGGCTACGACCAGGAGCACATGCTCTCCTGGCCGCGTTACCCGCTGGGTCCGGGTGCGGGAATGACGGTGGGCACCCCGGGCAATGGCATGGTCGGGTTAGGCTTGAGCACGGACCTCGGCCCCCAGGAGGTCATCCGCGACCGGGTGCCGGCGGGCGAGGTGGAAGTGCGCCGTGGCGAGCACGTGCACGCGACCGACGGAGACATCGGACGTGTCAGGGGACTGGTCGTCAACCCCGACGATGACCACGTGACCCACGTCCTCCTAGACGAAGGCCACCTCTGGGGTCAGAAGCAAGTGGCCATCCCCATCAGTGCCGTGCAGGGTGTCGAGCACGGCGTACGACTGGATTTATCGAAAGACGAGGTCCGAGACCTGCCTCCGGTAGATGTCAGGGCATGACATCGCGGGCCGAAGGTCCTGGGTGGGTGGTGCCCAACGGCACGGGCCATGGCGGCGCCGGAGGATTACCGTCGGGACCAGGTGAGTGTCGGCCGTCCGGTTTTGGGCGACGCCGCCACCTCCCGGACCTGCCGGCCGCATCGCGGCCGGGAGCGGCGGGCAAGGACGAGGAGTGCACGGACATGTCTGCTGTTGTCAGCATTATCATCATTCTCCTGATCGTGGGGATGGGCGCCGGGTTCGCGTTCAACGGCCTGGTCCGTCGGCGCAACCGGACCAAAGAGGCGTGGTCGCAGATCGATGTGGAACTCAAGCGCCGCCACGACCTGATCCCGAACCTGGTCCAGACCGTGAAGGGGTACGCCGCGCACGAGAGCGCGACCTTCGAAGCGGTGACCTCCTCGCGCGCCTCGGCGATCAGCGCCGGCGCCACCAACGACCCGGCCGCCATGGCCTCGGCCGAGAACACGCTCAACCGCTCGCTGCGCTCACTGTTCGCGGTCGCCGAGAACTATCCGGTGCTGCGCGCCCAGGAGGGATTTCTGGCCCTGCAGGAGCAGCTGACCGCCAGTGAGGACAAAGTGGAGTACGCGCGGCGCTACTACAACACCAGCGTCCGCGATTACAACACCGCGATGCAGTCCTTCCCCCGCACGCTGATCGCCGGACCGCTCGGCTTCCACGCGTGCGAGTTCTTCCAGACCGACGAGGCCGACCGGGCTACCCCGGTCGTCGACTTCGCCGCCCCCGCAGCGCCTGCTGCGAAGTAAGGCGCGCACCGGTGTACGAGCAGATTGCACGCAACAAGCGACGCACGGTCCTCTATATCGGCGTGTTCTTCCTCGCCTGGCTGGGGATCGGCGCGATCGTGGGGGCACTGTATGACGCGTGGTCGCCGCCTGCGCCGGGAAGCGCTACCGGGGCGGCCGGGGATGTCGTGGTCGGGCTCGTCCTGGCCGCGGTGGTCGCCGCCCTCGCGATCGCGTTCACGCTGCGTTCCGGCACGCGGCTGGTTCTCTCCGTGGCCGGGGCGCAACTTGCCGATCGGCGCCAGTACCCGCAGTTGTACAACCTGGTTGAGGCCCTCGCCCTGGGCGACGGCCTGCCCGCACCGGCCGTCTACGTCGTGCAGGACCCCTCGCCCAATGCCTTCGCCACCGGCATGGGCCCGGACCGGTCGGCGGTGACGGTGACCTCCGGGCTGCTGGCGATGATGGATCGCGAGGAGCTCGAAGGTGTGCTGGCCCATGAGATGAGCCACATCAAGAACTATGACATCCGCCTGCTGCTCATCGTCAGCACGCTGATCGGTCTGGCGGCGTTGCTGGCCAGCATCCTGTGGCGCAGCGCCTTCTTCACCCGGTCCCGGGGACGCAACGGCGGGCAGTTGATGCTTGTGGTACTGGGCGCGGCGGCGCTGTTGTCGGTGGTCGGGTTCATCCTGGGCCCGGTGATCCGCCTGGCGCTCTCTCGGCGCCGCGAATCCCTGGCCGACGCCAGCGGGGTGGAACTGTGCCGCAACCCGGCCGGCCTGATCAGTGCCCTGCATAAGTTGCAGGCCAACGACACCCCGCCGGTCCGGTTCAACCACGCGACCGCGGCCATGTGCATCGACGACCCGCTCCAGCACCACGTGGGCGCCATTCACCGCCTGTTCGACACTCACCCGCCCATCGCCGACCGCATCTCCACCTTGGAGCGCATGCAGCAAGGATTGTCGGTGTAAATCCCGGGACTGTCTCCCGGCGGCCGGGCCCGCCGCGCAGGGGGAGCTGAAGTTCCGGTCACTCGTCCCAGTGCGGATGGGTGTGGACTGCCTCATCGGCGACGACCCGGACGGTGTCGAGCGCGGTGACCAGGCCCAGGACGTGGCGGTCGGCGTCGAGCACCGGGACCGCAGAACCCGGGAGACCTCGGCACTCAGTTCCTGTGTCATGGGACTCGTCTCATTTGGGCAAGAGCGGCTCCGGCCAGACGCCGATAGCGGCGCTGCGTGCCACTCTCGGCCTCCACGCTACCCGCGATGAACGCGTTCAGATGAGATCTTGCCCTCCAACCAGGCGTACACCGTACGCTGCGGCCGGGCCATTGGTCCCGTCCGAGTCGGGACCCCAGGCACTGAACCGGGACCCCTTTTCAGCGGCACAGTGGGGGACGGGGGACCGAAGGATGAGACCGAAGGGAACGGACCGACTATGTCTGTGCTGGACCGTATTTCGGAGAGCGCCTCGATGACTGCCGGCTACGGCTATGTCTACGATTTCGCCGACGGGGACGCCTCGATGGCGGACCTGCTCGGGGGCAAGGGCGCGAACTTGGCGGAGATGACCCGGCTCGGTCTGCCGGTGCCCCCGGGGTTCACCGTGACCACTGAGGCCTGCCGCGCGTATCTGGCGACCAAGCGTCTGCCTGCCGGTCTTGAGGAGCAGATCGGCGCGCACCTGGGCGGTCTGGAGGAGGCGACCGGCCGCAAACTCGGCGACCGGAACAACCCGCTGCTGGTCTCGGTGCGGTCCGGGGCGAGGTTCTCCATGCCCGGGATGATGGAGACCGTGTTGAACATCGGGGTGTGTGACGCGACCGTGGACTCCCTGGCCGAGCAGTATGGCGACAAGCGGTTCGCCTGGGACTGCTACCGGCGCCTGGTGCAGATGTACGGCGAGACCGTGCTCGGCGTCCCGTCCGAGCCCTTTGCCGTGGCGCTGAGCCGAGCCAAGGTCCATGCCGGGCACCCCTCGAACTCCTCCGACACCCTGCTGGACACCGATGTCCTGCGTGAGCTGACCCACCTGTTCCAGGCGATCGTGTTCCGCAATAGCGGGCAGCGGTTTCCGCAGGATCCGCGTGAGCAGTTGATCGGCGCGGTGGGCGCGGTCTTCTCCTCCTGGAACGGCGAGCGAGCCCGGATCTACCGGCGGCGTGAGGGCATCGCGGAGTCCCTGGGCACGGCGGTGACGGTGATGGCGATGGTATTCGGCAACCTCGGCGGTGACGGGATCGGTTCGCGCAGCGGCACCGGCGTGGCGTTCACCCGTGACCCGGCCACGGGGGAGCCTGGCGCCTACGGCGACTACCTGCCCGACGCCGAAGGCGAGGACGTCGTCGCCGGAGCCCGCAATACGCTCACCCTCGAACAGTTCGGCCACCTGGACCCGGTCGCCCACAGCGAACTGCTGCGCCACATGACCACCCTCGAAGGGCACTACCGGGATCTGTGCGACATCGAGTTCACCGTCGAGCGCGGCAAGCTGTGGCTGCTGCAGACCAGGGTCGGCAAGCGCACCCCGGCCGCCGCGTTCCGCATCGCCGCCACTTTGCTCGACTCCGGCATCATCACCGAGGACGAGGCCCTGACCCGGGTCACCGGGCAGCAGCTGGCGCAGCTGATGTTCCCCTGTTTCGCCCCGGATCCCCAGCGCGTCGCGGTCGCGACCGGCATCGGCGCCTCTCCGGGTGCGGCGGTCGGTCGTGCGGTTTTCGACTCCGCGAGCGCGGTCGCCCGTGCTGCGACCGGCGAGCAGGTCATCTTGATCCGGCGGGAGACCAACCCGGACGACCTGCCCGGCATGATCGCCGCCGTCGGGGTCCTGACCGGGCGGGGTGGCAAGACCTCGCACGCCGCTGTGGTCGCCCGCGGCATGGGCCGCGCCTGCGTATGCGGCGCGGAGGAACTGGACATCGACGAGGCCGACGGCCGGGCCGTGGTCGCCCACGGTGGGGCTGCCGGGACGGAGATCCGCACAGGCGACATCATCTCTATCGACGGCACCACCGGCTCCGTCTTCAATACTGCCGTCCCGGTGGCCGCGTCCCCGGTCGTGATCTATTTCGAGTCGGGTACGGCCTTCGATCGGGGCGCCGACCCGCACAACGACCCGGTGATCGCCGCGGTCGCCCGCATACTGGCCATCGCGGACAAGCGCCGCCACCTCGGGGTCCGGGCCAATGCCGACACCCCTTCCGACGCCGCCCGGGCCCGGCGGTTCGGCGCCCGCGGCATCGGCCTGGTCCGCACCGAGCACATGTTCCTCGGCAAGCGTCGCCCGATCGTCGAACGCCTCATCCTGGCCGAGCACCCGGCCGACCGGGCGCGTGCGCTGAAGGAGCTGCTTCACCTGCAGCGCGCCGACTTCACCGGCCTCTTGGAAGCCATGGACGGACTGCCGGTCACCGTGCGCCTGCTCGACCCTCCGCTCCATGAGTTCCTCCCCGACCTGACCGACCTCTCGGTCCAGGTGGCGCTCGACGACGCCGCGGGAACGAAGGACGCCGCATCCGAAGGCCGAGCCCGCCTGCTGACTGCAGGAGAACATTGGCACGAGCAGAACCCGATGCTGGGCCTGCGCGGGGTGCGCCTGGGCCTGGTCGTGCCCGGCATCTACGCGATGCAGGTGCGGGCCCTGGCCGAAGCCATGGTCATCCGCCGCCAGGCCGGCGGCTCGCCCGTCGCCCACATCATGATCCCCCTGGTTGCCGACGCCCACGAGTTCGAACTGGCCCGCAAGGAAGTCTTGCAGGTGCTGTTCGAGCTGGACCCCGACGTGAACCAGCCGGTGCACGTCGGCACGATGATCGAACTGCCCCGGGCCGCCCTGACCGCCGGCCAGATCGCCGAGCACGCCGAGTTCTTCTCCTTCGGCACCAACGACCTGACCCAGACCACCTGGGGCATGAGCCGCGACGACGCCGAGAGCGCCTTCTTCCCCGACTATCTGACCAAGGGCGTCTTCGCCGTCTCCCCGTTCGAATCCATCGACCGCGAGGGAGTGGGCGAACTCATCGAGATCGCCGTCGAACGCGGCCGGGCCACCCGGCCCGACCTGGAGATCGGGGTGTGCGGCGAGCACGGGGGCGACCCCGCCTCCATCCGCTTCTTCCACCACGCCGGCATCGACTACGTCTCCTGCTCCCCGTTCCGGGTCCCCGTCGCACGCCTGGAAGCCGGGCGCGCCGCGGTCCTCGGCGAGAGCGCCGTCGAAGGCCGGGACATCGACCAAGGCAATGCAACGGCATTTGGAGGCCGCACATGACTCAGAACACTGTAGGTGAAGTGATGACCCGGGATGTGATCTCGGTGCTGGATTTCACCGGGTACAAGGACATCGTGCGGGTTCTGCTGGAGCACGGCATCAGCGCTGCGCCGGTGCTCGACGTGGACAATCAGGTGGCCGGTGTCGTGTCCGAGACGGATCTGATCGAGAAGGAGGCCCGCCAGGACGGGGTCGACCCCGTGCCCTGGGAACTGATGACCAGGCGAGGCCGCCGGACGCAGGCCAAGGCCCACGGCACGACCGCGCGCGAGCTGATGACGGGCCCCGCGATCACGATCGGCCCCGGGGCGAACCTGTCCGAGGCAGCGCGGCAGATGCACAAGTACCAGGTCAAGCGACTGCCCGTGATCGACGACAAGGGCGCCCTGGTGGGTATCGTCAGCCGCGGCGACCTGCTCGCCCCCTACCTCCGGTCGGACACGGACCTGCATGACGAGGCGATCCACAGCGTGCTGGTCGGCGAGATGGGTATCGACCCGGACCTGGTCAGCGTCCGAGTACGCGAAGGAGTGGTGACACTCAACGGTCTGGTGGAGAACGAGGCCGTCGCCGCCAACACGGTGCGTCTTGTCGGAGCGATCGCCGGGGTCGTCGATGTTGTCGACGAGCTGCGTCTACCGGTTACGGATCGGGAGCACCCCAGTGTGCATCCGTTTCGGACGCCCGCGCGCTGACGCACCCTCCTGAACGCCGGCAGCACTGGTTGGCGGATAGGGCCGCAAGTCCTGGCCGAACGGCCCTACGCGCGAGGGCGTGGGCGCGGCAGGCTGAAGGGAAGGCGGCGTACACCGCGGTCTGGCTCCGGGTGCCCTGACCCGATCGAGAGGGAATGTGGCAATGGCCAAGTCCAACGCCGCGGTGATGGCGGTGCGCGTGTGGTGGCCGCACGCCGGATACGGCGGCTACTACGTCGCCGAAGACCTCGAAGACCGAGGGGTGAGCGAGAAGGCGGACTTGATCGCGCTGCTCAAATCCGTCCGCGAGGACCACCCCGACGTGCAGGTCTCGACCAACGCCATCCGCGGCAACCCGGTCCCGATGCTGATCGGCGCGGCACAGGGCTCCCGCCTGGCCGAGGGCGGAACAGGCCTGGAACTGGATCGATCAGGCGAAGGCCCTACGAAGCGAATAACATAGTTAATAGGGACTTTATCCCCTATTTTCGCCGCTTCGCTTGGGGTGAGCATGAGGTATGAACACCGAAAGTAGAGCGCCCGCCGTTGGCTGCGAGCGCCGGTACGAGAAGCTTTCCGAGGCCGAGTGTATGGACCTGCTCACGGGGGCCGTGATCGGCCGGATCGGTTTCAGCGCCTACTCCGTGGCTTCGATCCGGCCGGTGAACTTCGTGGTGGACGACCAAGCGGTCGTTTTCCGGAGCGCCGCCGGGGCGAAGATCGGTCCGGCGCTGCGCCGGTCCCCGGTCTGTTTCGAGGTCGACCACTTCGATCCGTCCATGGGAACGGGGTGGTCGGTGATCGTCACCGGCTTGACCGGGTTGATCCACGACCCGGAGCGGATCGCCCGGATCGACCGTGTCTTGTCGTCCTGGATGCCCGGCGCGCTCGGCCATCTCATGTCCATCGAGATCGAGCAGATCACCGGCCGCCGGATCGCCTGAGACGACCCTGCCCGCAATCAGACGCTCTCCAGGACAGCCTCCGCGGCATCGGTGGCGGCTACGGCCGCATTCGCTCCCCAGGTAGGGACCAACGGCCCGGTTGGCGGGACCAAGGGCCCTGCGCCGCGCTCTTCGGCCGCGGGATCCTCGGAATGGACACGGCCTCGCCGGCAGTCCATCCGCCGCAGGAACGGAGAAAAGGTGACATGGACGGCTATCTGGGCCCGCGCGTGATCGTAGGAGTGGACGGCTCGGTACCCGGCCTCGCGGCGCTGCGATTCGCCGCCGGCGAGGCCCGGCGCCGCGGTGTTCCGCTGTACGCGGTACGCGCTCAGAACGACCTGGCGATCGGCGATTACACGGAGATCGATGCGGCGTTCACCGAGGCGTTCGGTAGCTCCGTCGGGGACGTGGAGGTGCACAAGGAACTGGTGCTCGGATCGTCGGCGACGGCGCTGACCCGCCGGGCCGACCGGGCAGGAGGCGTGCTCATCGTCGGTACTGGGAGGCGCGATTGGTGGCACGCCTTCTGGACCGGGTCAGTCAGCCGCACCTGCCTGCACAACGCCGACTGCCAGGTGCTGATCGTGACGGGGACCGAGCCGGCCCGCACCGCCCGTCGGCGGCGGCAGCGCCGCGCAACCTGGCGAGGCCTGGAGGAGCAGGCGCTGACAGCGCGCGACTGAGCGGCCCACGGGAAGCGGAAACTGTGAGCACGATCGTCGCTGCCCTGGTCGCGGTCGGCGCTTTCCTGGGCCTGGCCGCGCTGCGCGGCAACGCGAATGCGGTGGACCTGACCACCGTGACGTTCACCCTGTTCGCGTTCGGCTGGGTGATCCTGCCGCTCCTGGTGTTCGGCCTGGACGGCACTCTGGACCCGGCCACCTTGGCGCCCTTCCCGCTGCGCACGCGCCCACTGGCCGTGGGCCTGCTGGCCGCCTCGGCCACCGGTGCCTGGCCGCTGGCGAACCTGCTCGGCCTGCTCGGGGCGACCGTCGGGCTGGCCCACGGCGCGCTCGGACTACTCGTCGCGCTGCTCGCGGTGCTGCTACAGGTGCTCTTCTGTCTCGTGCTGGCCCGGTTCGTGACCACCGGCTTGGCCGGATTGCTGCGCTCGCGCCGCGGCAAGGACTTCGCCGTGTTTCTGATCCTGCCGATCTTCGCCTTGTACGAGGCCTTCACCCAGGTCGTGCCCAAACTCGCCGCCGAGGGCAAGGTGCACGCGGCGAGCTTCACCGGGTTCGACAAGTGGATGCGCTGGTTCCCGCCGGGCCTGGCCGCACACGCGATCCAGGACGCCTCGACCGGCCACCTCGGCGCCGGGCTGCTGCGCCTGGGCCTGCTGGCCGTCGTCGTCCTCGTCCTCGGGTGGTTGTGGGTCCGCTCCCTCGGCCGCGCGCTGGTCACCGCTGACACGACCTCGCAGTCGGCCGCGGTCCACAGCAACGGGCTGCCGTTCACCCGTTCCGGCCCACGCGGTACGGTCGCCGCCCGGTTCTGGATCTACCAGCGCCGAGACCCGAACGCGCTGATCTCCTGGGGGATCACCGCCGTCATCATGGCCGCCGTGTCGGTCAGCACCATCCGGACTCCGGCGTATCTCGGCGGGCTGCTGGGAAGCGCCGTCTTCGCGGGGGCGTTCGTCGGCATCCTCAACGCCAACGCGATCGCGATGACCGGCCCGGCCTTCGTGATCGAAGCGGCGTCGCTGAGCAGCCGCCGCTCGTTGCGCACCTACTTCGCCGGGCAGGACCTCACGCTCGCCATGATCGCAATGCCGTTGTTCACGCTGATCTCCTTCGCCCTGGCGGCCGTGGCCGGTCACTTGGTCGACGGTTTCCTGGGCATGGCGGTGGATCTGGCCGGGATCGGCGCGGGCCTGGCCCTGGCCAACATCTTCACCGTCGCCCTGCCCCACCCGGTGGAGAAGCGCGCCGGCATGCCCACTCCCAGACCAGCCGACGGGTACCGGGGCACCCAGTTCGTCGGTGTTATCGGCAGCGTCTTCGGCACGGCGATCCTGGTAAGCCCGGTCCTGCTCGCCGCCGTGTTCACCCGCACTGACCCGGGGATGCTCCGGATGCCGCTGCTCGTGCTGTGCGGCGCCGGGTACGGCCTCGCCCTGGCCTTGATCGGGGCGCGGATCGCCGCCCGCGCGGCGTCAGAGAAGCTGCCGGAACTCGTCCAGATCGCCATCCGCAGCAAGCTGTAGTTCGTGCTTGTTGTCTTGAGGCGAAACAACCTGTCACCCGATCGCGGTCCCAGGAACGCGCCAGCAGCCGGAAACTGTGCCAGTGTGAGATTATGGAGTTTCTTCCGGTTTTGGACGTTTTCCCTCCGTCACGCCAGCGGCGCTGGACGGTGCTGCTGCGGCTGCTCCTGCTGATCCCGCAGGCCGTTGTCCTGTGGTTTCTGGGCATCGCAGCGTTCGTGGTGGTGATCGTGGGCTGGTTCGGTGCACTGGTGCTCGGCCGGCTTCCGGATTTCGCCGCGGACTATCTCAGCAATTTCCTCGGCTACCAGATCCGGGTGTACGGATACGCGGCGCTGCTGGTGGACCGTTATCCGCCGTTCTCCTTCACCGCGCCCGACTACCCGATCCGGATCGAGCTGCGCCCCGGGGCTCTCAACCGGGCAGCGGTCCTCTTCCGGATCATTCTGGTGATCCCGGCGTGGATCGTGCAGCATGTCGTGCGCACCGGCTGGGGAGCGTGCGCCTTCTTCATCTGGATCATCGTGCTCGTCCTCGGCCGGATGCCGCAGCCGCTGATCCGGGCTACCGGCGCCGTGTTGCGGTTCGAGTACCGCATCGACGCGTACGTCTACCTGCTTACCCCGGCGTACCCGAAGCGGCTGCTGGGCGACCAGCAGGGCCGGGACTTCGACCCGGCCGCGGGCGCGGTCTCGGCTACCCGGCCGCTGATCCTCACCGGCGCCGCACAAGGCCTACTGGTGCTTTTCATCGTCCTCGGCGTCTTGAGTTACAGCGGCGTCGTCGGCGACTCGGTCCACCACCGAAATCCCTCACACTCGATGTCAGTATCCTCTAGCGCCACTCGCACCCGAGTTCGCGACAGCGTAACCCCCACGCCCTCCCGGCCGCAGTTCCCGGCACGCTGAGCGTGCTCTCCTCATGCGCCGCGTTGATGATGCCGTGCTGCGGTGAACGGGAGTTGTCTCCCGCCCCCCTGAGTACAGTGGTTGACCACTGAAGAGAGGCCCAAAGGCCCTGACCGATCCGGCCGATCCGTCGCACGATGGTGACATGGCGAACGAAACGGATGTCCGTGTCGCTCTCGGCACTCTCGCCGCCCTCGACGTCACGCGTGCCGTCACCGACACGTCTATACACTGACACCTTACCCGGCAGGAGTGAGTCCCATGACCCTGGACCTCACGGCTACAACCCTGGCAAACCAAGACCCGGCGCCGATCGTCGTAGGCGTCGACGGCAGCGCGGCCTCTCTGGCCGCGTTGCGCTGGGCGGCCGCTGAGGCGGCTGCCCACGGCGCACCGCTCGTGGCGCTGCACGTCCATGACCCCCGTAACCGCAGGCGCGCGGCCTATGTGCAGGAAGCAGTTCGGGATGTCGACCCGGATGATCGGTTGGACGCGATCGAGCAGTTGATCGAGGGCGGCCTCATGGCGCCCGTCGAGCAGGTCTTCGAGGTCGGGGTGCCCAGCGAGATCCTGGTCCACCGCGCTGCCGGGGCCCGGATGCTGGTGCTCGGCCAGGCCGAGCAGCACCGTCGGCATGACGGTGCGCCGTTCCGGCACGAGCCCGCGCTCGGTCCGGTGGCGCGTGCCTGCGTCGCGCGGGCCGTGTGCCCGGTCGTTGTCGTGTCGATCCCGGCCCAGCGCCCCGCTCCTGCGGATGCCGACCCGGCACCGCGCCGGATCCCCGAACTCGCCGGATCCCGCGCGGTCTACCCGCGTGTTCGCGCGACATCCGTCGTCCGCTAATAGGACGATCACCGCAGCGCCGCCGGGCTGCCGTCGGAGCGCACCGGTCCAGGCGTCCGGTCCGTCCCGGGAGCTTCCCCGCTGGGCATCGCCATCGAGTCCACCTTGCGAGGGAAGGACGGGCAGCGAGGCAGGTTACGAGACCGGCGTGTGGTCTAGACCTATTCGGGAACTCAGTCAGGCTGCGTGAGTTGAGTGGCTCACCGCCAGTATGCACCAGTGCGCAGGCCCGGCACAGAGCCGGGAGCTGCCG
>Ga0302314_10014169_pt1 | contig 13658 bp, 11 predicted proteins | sample III_Palsa_N2_3_FD_200533 | JGI IMG/M metagenome (GOLD analysis project Ga0302314, IMG submission 200533) | Peat permafrost microbial communities from Stordalen Mire near Abisko, Sweden - III_Palsa_N2_3 | ecosystem: Environmental > Terrestrial > Soil > Palsa > Peat permafrost | place: Sweden... | reverse complement strand
CCCCCGACCCCTCCCCGCAAGGGGGAGGGGAGATGGGTTGCCGGTCAGCCAGTGGAGAGATGCGGACGAATTCGCGCGGCATGGGGCTCTTGCATCAGCGGAAAGAGGCTTAAGCTAGAGGGCGGCGTCTTTCCCGACCGTTAGCGGAGCTGCATTTGCTGCTGTCGAGCGACCTTTGGGTGGCGGCCCTGATCCGCCGCGCCGAACTAGGCGGCGCCTTCGCCACCGTCGAGCGCAAAGGCGACCCCCGGGCCGGCGCGGTGCTGGTCAAGCTGGTCAACCGCCGCGAGGGTTGGACCCGGCTCTATTCCGAGGCCGTGCGTGGCGATGGCGAGCGGGTCTGGATGCAGCCGGCCGGCTCGCAGGTCGAGGCCGACCTCGACGCCTATGTCGAACGCAGCCGCCGCATCGACCCCGACCTCTGGGTGGTGGAGATCGACGACGCTAAGGGCCGCCACTTCCTGACCGAGCCGGTCGAGGGCGAACGGAACGGCGGATGATGACAGAGCCGGCCGTCCGGGCTATCCCCGCGCCCCCATGAACGCCCTCACACCCGCCGCCGAAGCCGCGCGCCGCCGCACCTTCGCGATCATCTCACACCCCGACGCCGGCAAGACCACGCTGACGGAGAATCTCCTGCTGGCCGGCGGGGCCATCCGCGCGGCCGGCGCCGTGCGCGCGCGCGGTGAACAGCGCCGCACCCGCTCGGACTGGATGAAGATCGAGCGCGAGCGGGGCATTTCGGTCTCGGCCAGCGCCATGACCTTCGACCATGCCGGGCTGATGTTCAACCTGCTCGACACGCCGGGCCACGAGGACTTTTCCGAGGACACCTACCGCACGCTGACCGCCGCCGACGCCGCGGTCATGGTGTTGGACGCCGCCAAGGGCATCGAGCCGCAGACCCTGAAACTGTTCGAGGTCTGCCGCCTGCGCGACATCCCGATCATCACCTTCATCAACAAGATGGACCGCGAGGCGCTGGATCCGTTCGAGCTGCTCGACGAGATCGCCTCCAAGCTCGCCCTGGATCCCGCGCCGCTCTACTGGCCCGCCGGTTCCGGCGGGCGATTCAAGGGGGTGATGGAGCTGCGCACCAACAAGTTCCTGCCGTTCCAGAAGAGCGGCGAGCAGCCCGCGCCCGTCGCCTTCAAGTCCAACGCCATCGCCGTCTGCCTCGATCCTGACGAACAGGGGGAGTTGGAGGAGGGCGCCATGCTGGTGCAGGAGGCGGCCAAGCCGTTCGACCCGCAGGCCTTTCTCGAGGGCCACATGACGCCGATCTTCTTCGGCTCGGCGCTGCGCCGCTTCGGCGTGCAGCAATTGCTGGAGGGCATCGGCGCCTATGCTCCGCCGCCAAAGCCGGTGAAGGCCGAGCGCGGCGATGAGGAGACCCATGTCGCGCCGGGCGATCCGGAAGTGTCCGGCTTCATCTTCAAGGTCCAGGCCAATATGGACCCCAACCACCGCGACCGCGTGGCCTTTCTCAGGCTCTGTTCGGGCGAATTCAAGCGCGGCATGAAGCTGAAGGTGCAGAACACCGGCCGTCAGCTGTCGGTCAATGCGCCGATCATGTTCTTCGCCTCCGACCGCGAACTGGCCGAGGACGCCTTCGCCGGCGACGTGATCGGCATCCCCAACCACGGGGTCCTGCGCGTCGGCGACAGCCTTTCCGAGACCGGCCGGCTGCGCTTCGCCGGCCTGCCCAACTTCGCGCCGGAAATCCTGCGCCGGGTTCGCGTCAAGGATCCGCTCAAGGCCAAGCACCTGAAGAAGGCGTTGGAGAGCCTGGCCGAGGAGGGGGTGACCCAGCTCTTCCGCCCGATCATCGGCTCCGACTTCATCGTCGGCGCCGTCGGCCAGCTGCAGTTCGAGGTGATGGCCGACCGCCTGGGCGGCGAATACGACCTGGATGTGGAGTTCGAGCCCGCGCCCTTCGCCGAGGCGCGCTGGCTGGGCGCCTCGCCGGCCGACATCGAGGATTTCAGCGGCAAGCACCGCACCGCCATGGCCGCCGACCTCGACGGCCAGCCGGTTTTCCTCGCCAAATCCGCCTGGGAGATCGGCTATGTCACCGAGCGCTTCCCGAACGTGCAGTTCCTGCGGACCAAGGAACGGGGCTAGGCGAGGCCGTCGCCATCACCAACCCGTTAACCATTCCTTAAGATTAATCACTTGTTAAACCCTTCGGCTCCGGGTTTGCTCTGAGGAGGATGTCGCCAGCCCGGCCGTTCCGGAATGGCGCGAAATTCGCCTCGGAGCCGCATTTCCATGTTCGAGTTCGGTCGCGAGTTCAGGCGCCTGTTCAAGCCTGAAAACTTCAAGGACGGGTTGACCGGCGGCGACGCCAGCCTTTTGGAGTTGCTCGACCTCGACCTTCTGCGCGTCGAGGGACGCGCCGCCGACGTGGCCGCCGGCCGCATCAGCGCCAAGGATCGCCCGCAACGCTATCTGGAGGCCGCCCGTGTCTGGCGCGAGATCGCCCGGCGCACCGGCGACGTCGTCTGCCTGCGCAAGGCCGCCTCGGCCGCCGAGCAGGCCGCGGCCGGCTTCGACAAAGAGCGCCGCACGGCCGCCTGGGCCGCGGCCCGCTGCGAACAGGGCGGCATCGGCCTGCTTGGCGCGGATCTGGTCGGCGACGAGGGCCTGAACGCCGCCGCCGCCGTGGCGTTAGAGCAGGCCCAGAACTCCGCCGGGCACAGCGTCACCACGGCGCTTGCCGCTACCGGCCGGGCCGCTATCGAAGCGCGGGCCTTGCGCGGCATCGGCAATCTGAAACAGGCGCTGGCCGCCGCGGCGCGGTTCGACACCCCGATCCAGGAGCTGGAGGCGCACGGCCGTCGACGCGCCGTCGGCCGGCTGCTCGCCGCCCAGGCGCGGGTCGACCGCGCCGAGTTCCTCGCCGGCTGCGGGACCCGACTGAGGGAGCCTATGCTGCTGCGCATGGCCATCGACGGCGCAAAGGCAGCGGCCGCCAAGCTGGACCCGGCCTATGAGCCGCTGAGCTGGGCGCGCGCCGAGACGGTGCGTTGGGCCAGCGAGGCGTCGCTGGCGGCGCTGGATATCGACATCGCCGCCATCGCCAAGGCGGTCAACGGCCTGGTTGCGGCGCTCGAGACCCTGGATCGCGACCAGAGCCCAATGGACTGGGCCGGCATTCAGGCCGCGCTGGGCGGGGCGCTGCAGATGCTGGGCGAAGCGACCGACAGCGACGGCGCCTTCGGCCAGGCGGCCGGCGCCTATACCCGCGTGCTGATCGTGCTGGACCGGCTGCCGAACCTGCCGGCCCGGGCCGAGGTGGTCTATCAGCGCGCCCTGTGCATGGCGCGGCGCGCCGAGCTCGCCGCCGATCTGAAGGGCCTGCGCAAGGCGGAGAACGAACTGCGCGCCGAGCTTGCCGCCGGCAAGCCGAACCAGGACCCTGTCGGCTGGGCGGTGCGCCAGCTCAGCCTGGCCAGCCTGCATGAGGCGCGGGCGACCATCTCCGGCCGCGATCGCGGCGATCGCCAGCGCGCGGCGCTAGGCCTGGCCTTGGCGCTTGATGTCTTCAAGGAGCACGGATTGCGCAGCCTGGCCACGGAGACCGGGCGAGCGCTGGAGCGCGCGAAACAGCCCTGGCCGGCCCAGGCCTCGTCGGCGGGCCGCGGCGGCCGCTCTTAAGCGGCGGCCACGTCGCCGGTCTGCCGGCGCATGCGCCAGAACCGGACGGTGCGGCAGGCGGAATCCCTGGGCAGGTCGGCATAGAGCTGGCCGTATTCGCGCGCCCGGCCCATGGCGTCGTCCTCGCGGTTCAGCACCAGGACCGCGAAGGTCAGGAACAGCGACCGGTCGAAATCCGCCGCCTTGCAGACGATGGCCAGGGCGTCGAGGTCGCGCCGCTCCAGAATGCGGCGCGCGGTGTGGAAGTCGACGTCGGCCATTTCCGAGAGCGCGACCAGGAACTTGGTGGTCTCGCCATTGCGCAGGAAGGCGGCGATCGCGCCGGGGCCGATGCCGCCCTTGGCCTTCAGCGCGCGAACGGCCGCCTCGGCCATCGCATAGTCGGGTGGGAAGGCGCCGTCGCGAGCCGCGACGCGCTTGCGCCCGGCCTCCAGCGCCGCATCCAGCGCCGCCGGATCGATCGCGGCGTTCTTTTCCATGATCCGGTCGCGCAGGCGCGCCTCGACCACGAAATACATCTCGTTGAGCAGGTCGGGCGGCAGGGAATGGCGATCGACCACCGCCTCGTGTAGCACCGGATTGGCGATGGCGCGATCCACCGCTGTCTCATGCGCCGCCCGCGAAAGTTCGGCGTTCTCGTTGCGCAGCAGGACCCCGAGCGTGTCGTCGTCGCCGCGCTCGACAATAGCGTCGGACACCGCTTCGGGCACGCGAAACCGGCGTGAGATGGCCCGCAGATGGTCCTGATCGCGCGTGCGGGCGACGTTCAGCAGATCCTCGTCACTGAGCGCTGTCGAGCGGGTCAGAACCGGCTCGGCCACGGCGACGGTGTCGGCGGTGAAGCGGCCGATCAGCTTTCTCGGCGGTTCGGCGGCGTCGGCCATGCGCTCGGCCAGTTCGGCGCGAACGGCCTCCTCCATTTCGCCGGAGAGCTGCGACAGCACATCGTCGAACAGGGCGAGTTCCGACGGCTGGCGGCCGTCGGCGCCGACGAAGAAGAGATCGGTGACCTCGCGCAGCAACTCGCGGCGCCGGTCGCTGGACGGCTCCTGGGCGAGCGCGATCAGGTCGTGAAGCTTGGTGGTGGCCATCATGCTAATTGTCGCTGCCGTCTGGACTGGGCGTATCGAGCGCGATCGCGCGGGCTCGGTTGGAGGCGGTGTTGGCCGTCGCCGTCGAGCTGACCGTCTGAGACCCCGGCACGGGGTGCGGATCGAGCGGCGGCGGTGGCGCGGCCAGGTCCGAACCGGACTGGTCGGTGAAGAACTGCGCCGGCAAGGGCGCGGGATCGGGGTCCGGCTTCAGGCCGAATTCGCGGGCGGTCGAATAGAAATGCGCGGGCACGCCGCCGGCGCCGGTCGCGCTCCAGGGCTTGTGCGGCGGAGCATCGGGCTCGGCCGGCGGCTGCGATGCCGCCACGGCGGCCTTTGCGGGCGCGACCGCCGCGACCTTCACCGGCGGGGTTGGCGCCGGTTTGGGCGGCTTTGGCGCCGCGGCGTGGACGACTTGGACCGTCGGAGCCGGGGTGGCGGCGACGTGGATGGGCTTCGGCGGCGAGGCTGGCAGCAGCGGGCGCATGTCCAGCTTGGCGGTCGCCGTCGGCGGCCTGGGCGCGGGCGGCTGGGGCGTCGGCGGCGGGACATAGAGGCTGACAGGCGCCGGCGGTGGGGCGGCCTGTACGACCGGCGGCGGCGCCTGGCGCACGATCGGCGGCGCGGGCTCGGGCAGAGGCGCGTAGAGGCGCGCTGGCGGCGTCGGCGGCGCCGCGGGCGGCTGTGGCGCCGCCGCCTCGTCGGTCGGCGCGGGCCGTTTGCCGGGCCAGCTCAGCAGCGGCTGGTCGGCCCCATAGGAGACCGGCGTCAGCCCGGCCTGGCCTTGCGGCCCATAGCGGTCTTGCGCCAGTGCGCCCTGGGTCAGGGCCGACGCGGCGACAAGCGCTGTGGAGAGGGCAAGTGCGGCGCGGCGCATACAAAAACTCAGGCGTTGAACGGGTCTCAACCCCAAGGCTTATCCTAGTCCGCTTAACCGGCGCCTAACGTCCGCGCCACCAGCGTAGGGCGGCGCGCTCGCCCACCTGCATCAGGGCGTTCAAGGCCACGCCCATCAGCACAAGAACCAGAAGCGCGGCAAAGGTTTTGGCGGTCTCCAGCCGGTTCGAGGCCTCCATCAGCCGCCAGGCCAGGCCCCTCGAAAGGCCCGAACGGGCGACGAATTCGGCTACAACCGCGCCGATCAGGGCGAGCCCCGCCGCGACCTTCAGACCCTCCAGGATGAACGGCACGGCCGAGGGCAGGCGCAGGCGAAAGAGCCGGTCGAGGGGCCTGGCGCCATAGAGGTCGAACAGGCGCTCCAGGTCCGGATCGGCGGACTTCAGCCCGGTCAGGGCGCCTGAAAAGATCGGGAAGAAGGCGACGATGGCGGCCAGGCCGATCACCGCCCGTCCCGGATGGTCGAGACCGGCCCAGATCACCGCCAGGGGCGCGACGGCCATGATCGGGGTGACCTGAAGCCCGACGGCCAGGGGCTGGACCGCGCGCTCGGCCAGCGGATGGATCGAGATCAAGAGCGCCACGACAAAGGCGATCAGGCTGGCCAGGACGAAGGCCAGGACGGCCATGGAGAGTGTGTTCAGCGCCGCATCGACCAGCATGGGCGCGTTCTGCCAGGCCGCGATGGCGATCGCGGACGGCGCGGGCAGCAGGAAGACCGGTACGTCGAGCAGCCGGCAGGCCGCCTCCCAGATCGCCAGCAGGATGACGATCAGCGCCACCGGCGCCAGGCTGTACACGAGCCTCTTCATGCCGCCGGCCTCGGCGCGCCGTGCGCCAGGTCGGCCGAGACGTGCTCGCAGGCGTGGCGGAAACCCTCGGTGGTGCGAAATCCGGCCGGGCGGGGCAGGGGCCCTTCGACCACCGTCTCGCCGGCGAAACGGCCGGGTCCCGGCGTCATCACCACCACGCGACCGGCCATGTAGCAGGCCTCTTCAACGTTGTGGGTGACGAAGACGATGGCCGCCCGCGAGGCCGCCCAGAGGACGTGTACGTCCTCGCCGAGCGCACGGCGGGTGATCTCGTCCAGCGCCGCGAACGGCTCATCGAGCAGCAGCAGCCTGGGGTCGGTGACCAGGGCGCGGGCGAGGGAGACGCGCATGGCCATGCCGCCGGAAAGCTGCGCCGGCTTGGCGGCCTCGGCGCCGGCCAGCTTGACGCGCGCCAGCGCCGCATCGGCGCGCGCGCGGGCCTCGCGGCCCTCGACCCCGGCCAGCTCCAGCGGCAGGGCGACATTGGCCCGCGCCGCGGCCCAGGGCATCAGGGTCGGGGCCTGGAAGACCACCGCCGTCTCGCCCCTGGCCGAAGTCCGGTGAACCGCGCCGCGCGTCGGCGCCTCCAGCCCAGCCAGAAGGCGCATCGCCGTCGACTTGCCGCAGCCGGACGGCCCGACCAGGGCGACGATCTCGCCCTCGGCGACCGTGAGGCTGAATGGCCCCAGCGCCGGCCCGCGCGGGTAGTCGACCTCGACGGCGTCCAGTTCGGCGAGGGGTGTGCTCACTTCACCCCGGTCGGCAGGAACTGGAGCGTATAGGCTTGGTGGTAGTCGAGGCTCTTGGGAAAGTCGGCGGGGTCCTCGCGCGACATGGTGTCGAAGAAGGTGGCCCAGCGCGCGTCGGTCATGGCGCCGATGCCCTGGGTGGTGGCGTCGCCGGAGAGCACGATGCCCTTTTCGCGCATCTTGGCGCGGGCGAAGGCCAGAAGGTCGGGCGTCATCTCCGGATTGTCCTTCAGGATCAGCGCATCGCCGGGCGCGGCGTCGCCGTACAGATATGATTTCCAGCCGGCGGCGGTTCCGTCGACAAAGGCCTTCACCGCCGCCGGGTTGGAGGCGATCAGCTTGCCGCTGGCCAGCACCATGGCCGAGTAGCCGGGATAGCCCTCGTCGGCGAGCAGGAAAACCGCGGGCTTGGCGCCGCTGGCCTTCTCGATCGTGTAGGGCTCGCTGGTCAGATAGCCCTCCTCGATCACCGTCGGACTGGTCAGGAAGGCCGCCGATGAGGTGTAGGGGCGGATCTGGCTGTCGGTGAAGCCGTACTTGGCCTTCAGCCACACCCAGAAGGCGGTGATCGAGGCGTCGGACAACATGATCGGCCGGCCCTTCATGTCGGCGATCGAATGGATGTTCTGGTCGTTGTGGGCGATCAGCACCTGCGGGTCGCTCTGCATCGAGGCCATCACCGCCTTCACGCCGGTCTTCTGCGCCGCCTGGTTCAGCGCGATGAAGCTGTTGGAGCCGATGCCCAGGTCAATCGCGTTGGTGGCCAGCAGCAGCGGCACGTTCACCGCCGGGCCGCCCTGGATGATCGTCACGTCCAGGCCGCGCTTCTTGTACTCGCCGGTGGCCAGCGCCTCATAGAATCCGCCCTGTTCGGCCTGGGCGCGCCAGTCGGTGGCGAAGCGGATCGGGGTCAGGCCATTGGCTGACGGCGCCGGCGTCTTGGCCGGGGAGCAGGCGGCCAGCACGGCCGCGAGCGCGATCGCCAAAAGGCGCAAGGCTTTCAAATTCGACCCTCCCGGACGCTGATGCGGCACCCTAGGCGCCGCGAGCGGTTTCGCCAAGCTTGCTTGGGCCGGCGGTTAGTCGTCCGCCTTGGCGCCGTACTGGTCGGGATATTTCTGGCCCTTGGCGCGCCGCTCGGCGGCCTTGGGATTGAGTCCGGCCAGAAAGGTCCAGGCATCGCGTGTCCACCGCGCATCGGCCAGGGCGTGATGGCGTTGGCCCACCTGTTGCGGCAATTCGACATCGCCGAGCTCGATCGCCCACTGTTTGATGTCCAGGCACATCTGCGGATAGTGGAAGGGCAGCTCGGTCATGGTCCCGAACAGCCAGGAGAACGCCACCCAGTCATAGGCCGGGAAATAGCCCCAGAAGACCGGGTGCTCGTCGCCGTCGGTGAAGTTGCGGATGGCGTAGCCGATCTGCTCGCGCGGCATCGATTTGCCGTCGAGCTGCGGCTTGACCGTCTGCAGCGTCCAGGAACTGGCCGTCGACCAGTCGACCTCGCTGCTCTCGGCATAGAATTCGCGGCCGTTCTCGGCGACGATGCCGATGCTGATCAGGTCGATGTTGAACGGCCGCTCGATGAACTCGGTGTCGATCCAATATTTCATCGGCGAGCATCCCTAGAGCGGGTTGAGGAAAAGTGCGAAGCGGTTTTCCGCCCGCAACCCGCTCTAACTCTAAGTGATCGATCACGTTTATGATTTTGGATTGATTCAATCCAAAATCATCGTGATCTAGAGGTCGCGGACGCCGGCCCTCAGCTTGTACGGAAGCGTCCGATCGCCTTGATCTTAGGATCATTGGCGAAGTCGGCGGGAGCGATAAAGCCGAGGCCGTCCCATGGGATCGTGATCCCGACCCGTTCGAAGCATTTGGCGACATATTCCGAGCAGATGAATTCGTTTTTCGGCCCCATGAACTTGGGCATGTTCCGGTTCAGACGGCCGAGCGCGATGCGAAGGGCGATCTTGGCGATCTCTACCGGCGCGAAATGGTCGCCGAACCGGTCGATGGCGAAATCGGCGAAGTGCTCGGCCTTCGCGGAGGTGTGCTTGCCGTGGTTGGCGGCGAAATCCTCGTGGCGGGCCAGGATGATCTTGCCGGGATAGGGCTTCTGGCCGGTGCTGCTCTGGCGGACGAAGGTTTGCAGCGGCACGGTGCGCACCCCGATCTGCTGCACGGCCTCGAAGGCCATGATCCGCCCGAGCGAGGGCCAGCGATAGGCGATTGCGACGTGCGTCCAGGGGCTCTTGGTCGACCAGCCGATCAGCTGCGAGAACGGATCGTTGCCGGCGCAGAGCAGAAGATCGCCGTCGCGCACCCGACGCGAAATCGTCCCGAACGGCTCGGGTTTCATGTGCACAAGCACGTCGTCTTCGATCGCCATGTCGCCTCGCCGCCCCCGGGTCTTGCTCGCGGGGTCTAACGCATAAAACGCCGATACGGTCCCGCTTGATAGGCTGTGAATTGTAGACGCCTAAGTCCGTCATCCCCGCTGTAGTGAAGCGGAATGCGGGGGACCCACGAACACCTGATCTAAGACGGTGATCATGGGGGCCCGAACACGTCGGGCCATAACGACGGAGTGTTAGCTGAAGAGGGCTTCCCGCTTCTCCTCCAGCGCCAGCCATTCGTCTTCGGCGGCGGCGAGCTGGCTGCGGGTCTTGGTCAGCGCGCTCATGGCGGCGTCGAAGGCCTTGCGGTCGCGGGCATAGAGGTCCGGATCGGCCAGGCGCTGTTCCAGGGCGGCGATCTCGGCGGTGAGTTTCGGGGTCAGGGTTTCCAGGGTCTGCAGGCGGTGCTCGTCCTTGAAGGAGAGCTTGGCGGCGCGTTTCGGGGCCGGTGGCGTGGGCGGGCTGGCCTTGGCGGGTTTCGCGGACGCTTTGGCCGCCGGCGCCTGGATGGGCGCGAAGAAGCCGGGGTTCTGGGCGGTGAAGTCGGTCCAGCCGCCCGGCGTCTCGACCACGTCGCCGCGGCCGTTCAGGGCGATGGTGGAGGTGGCCAGCCGGTCGATGAAGTCGCGGTCGTGGCTGATCAGGATCAAGGTGCCGTCATAGTCACTGAGACGCTCCTGCAGGAGATCGAGCGTCTCCATGTCCAGGTCGTTGGTCGGCTCGTCGAGCACCAAAAGGTTGGCCGGCTGGGCCAGGGCGCGGGCCAGCAAGAGGCGGTTGCGCTCACCGCCGGACAGGCTGCGCACCGGCTGGCGCAGCTGGCGCTCCTGGAACAGGAAGTCGCGGGCGTAGCTGGAGATGTGGCGCGGTTGGCCCTGGACCATCACCTGGTCGCCGCCGGCGGGCGCCAGCGTCTCCCAGAGCGTCGCCTCGGGCTTCAGTTGGTCGCGGGCCTGGTCGAGATAGGCGACGACCAGGTTGGAGCCGAGCTTGACCGCGCCGGTATCCGGTTCGACCTCGCCCAGCAGCATCTTGACCAGGGTAGTCTTGCCGGCCCCGTTCGGGCCGACGATGGCGACCCGGTCGCCGCGCACGATGCGGGTCGAGAAACGCTTGATCAGCGTCCGCTCGCCATAGGATTTGGTCAGGTTGCGCGCCTCGATCACCCGCACGCCGGAGGTTTGGCCGGCCTCGATGCTCATCGCCATGGCGCGGCTGGCGTCGCCAAGCAGCAACGCCTTGCGCTGCCGCATCTCGTTCAGGGCGCGGGCGCGGCCCTCGTTGCGGGTGCGCTGGGCGGTGATCGAGCGGTGGAACCAGTAGGTCTCGCGCTCAATGGCCTTTTCCAGCCGGCGCAGGTTCTCGGCCTGCTCGGCGGCGATCTTCTCCGACCAGGCGTCGAACTCCTCGAACCCCTTCTCCAGGCGCCAGACCCGGCGGCCCTCGAGCCAGAAACAGCGCTCGGTGGTGCGGCGCAGGAAGGCGCGGTCGTGGCTGACCATCAGCAGGGACGCGCGGCTGGCGCGCAGCTCGGACTCCAGGGTCTCGATGGCCAGGATGTCCAGGTGGTTGGTCGGCTCGTCGAGCAAGAGCACGTCCGGCTTTTCGGCGATGGCGCGGGCGAGCGCCGCGCGCCGGCCCTCACCGCCGGAGAGCCCCGGTGTGGGGCGGCCGGGATCGAGGTCGAAGGTCATCAGCGCGGCTTCCGCCTCATGCGCCTCGGCGCCGCCGGCGGTCGCGTAGTCGAGCAGGATCTCGCCGGTGATCACAGGCTCCTGCAAAGCGAGCGCGATGCGCACGCCGGGCCGCACCGAGCGGTCGCCGCCGTCCGGCTCGATCAGCCCGGCCAGCAGCCGCAGCAGGGTCGACTTGCCCGCGCCGTTGCGGCCGACCAGGCAGGCGTGGACGCGCGCGTCCAAGGCCAGGTCGACACCGTCGAACAGCATGGTCGGCCCGTCGGCCAGGCGCACGTCCTTCAGTGCGATCAGAGGAGGTCGAGCGCTCAGCGGTTGTCGTCCTGTGGCGGCGGCGAATCGTCCGGCGGCGGGGGTGGCGGCAGGTCGCCGTCGTCATAGCGCTCCCGGCGCGGGGCGATATAGCGATCGGGCGGCGGGCCCGCATCATCCGCCGGTGGCGGTGGCGGCGTGTCGTCCATCTGGTCCTGTTCGCCGTCGGCGGCCCGGCCAAAATCGTTGGAGAGACCGTCGTAGAAGGTGGACTTTGCATCACCGGCCGGCGGCGCGCCGCTGTCCGCGATATCGGTTGCGATCTGATCGGCTGGGGTCGGGGCCGGCAGCCAGGCGAAGTCGTGGATCGGCACGTTCTGGTGGGCGGCGATCATCATGCGCCGCCAGATCTCGGCGGGGACCTGGCCGCCGGTGACCTTCCGGGTCGGATCGCCGTCGTCATTGCCGACCCAGACGCCGCAGTCCCAGTCGGGGGTGAAGCCGACGAACCAGGCGTCCTTCCAGTCCTGGGTGGTGCCGGTCTTGCCCGCCGCCGGCCGGCCGAAGCCGGCGCGCGTGCCGGTGCCCATGGTGATGACCCCCTCCATCATCCGCACCATGTCGCCGGCGTTGTTGACGTCGTAGATCATCGCGCCGGACGACGCGGGGTGGGAGAAGATGACGTCGCCCCTCTGGGTGGCGATCTGATCGATCAGATAGGGGTCGCTGCGCTGGCCGCCCTGCTGGAAGACCTGATAGGCCGAGGTCAGCTCCAGAAGGTTCACCTCATAGGCGCCCAGCGCGATCGACATCTGCGGATTGTCGGGAATGCTCTTTAGCCCGAAGCGGTGGGCGAGCTCGGCGATCTTGGAGGTCCCGACCTCGTTGGCCAGCCGGACCGCGACCGTGTTGATCGAGTGAGCCAGGGCCACGGCCAGGGTCACCGGCCCGCGATAGCCGCCTTCGTAATTGGTCGGCGACCACAGACCGATGCGAATGGGGGCGTCCTGACGGGTGTCGGTCGGCTTGATGCCGGTCTCCAGCGCCGCGGCATAGACGAAGGGCTTGAACGACGAGCCGGGCTGACGCTGGGCCTGGGTGGCGCGGTTGAAGGCTGAAAGCTGGTGGTCGCGGCCGCCGACCAGCGCGCGGATCGCCCCGCCAGGCGCCAGCAGCACCAGGGCGCCCTGGTGGATGTTGGTGCGCTTGCCTTCCGCATCGATGGTCTGGCGCACGATGGTCTGGGCGGTGGTCTGCAGATCGGAATCGACCGTGAGCTTGACCACCAGGTCGGGCGCCTGCCCGCCGGCGATCTGCACCGCCTGGGCGGCGGCCATGTCCAGCACATAGCCGAAGTCACCCTCGGCGGGCGCTTCCTGGGCGAGCTTGGGTGGGTTGGCCAGGGCCGCCTGCTCGTCGGCGGCGCTGATCCAGCCCTGGGCGTGCATGGTTGCCAGCACCAGGTGCGAGCGCGCCAGGGCCGCGTCCATGTCGTTGGTCAGGGCCAGCCTCGTCGGCGCCTTGGGCAGGGAGGCGAGCAGCGCGGCTTGGCTGAGGTCGAGCTGGCTGGCCGGCTTGCCGAAATAGGTCTGGGAGGCGGCATCGATGCCGTAGGAATTGTCGCCGAAGAAGATGCGGTTGAGATAAAGCTCGAGCACCTCGTCCTTGCTCATCTCCTGTTCCAACCGCCAGGCGATGACCGATTCCTGCAGCTTGCGCTGGATGGTCTGTTTCGGCGTCAGGTAGAGGGTGCGCGCCAGCTGCTGGGTCAGGGTCGAGCCGCCCTGGACGGTGTGGCCGGCCCGCCAGTTGGTCCAGGCGGCGCGGGCGATCCCCTGAACATCGACCGGGCCATGCTGGTAGAAACGCCTGTCCTCGGCGGCCAGGAAGGCGCGCGGCACGTAGGGCGGCAGCTCGGCTAGGGTCACGGCCGAGCCGTGCTTGGGGCCACGCGTGGCCAAGACCTTGCCGTTCATGTCCTCGAAGGTCATGCCGGGCGCCTGGTTGACCACCATCAGGGTCTGGCGGTCGGGAATGTCCGGCACGCCGTCGATAAAGGCCTTGGCCGCGATCACCCCGGCGCCGATGGCGACGAGCACGCCGG
>Ga0302314_10014168_pt1 | contig 13659 bp, 7 predicted proteins | sample III_Palsa_N2_3_FD_200533 | JGI IMG/M metagenome (GOLD analysis project Ga0302314, IMG submission 200533) | Peat permafrost microbial communities from Stordalen Mire near Abisko, Sweden - III_Palsa_N2_3 | ecosystem: Environmental > Terrestrial > Soil > Palsa > Peat permafrost | place: Sweden... | reverse complement strand
CGACGCGGCTGGGCGCGCTGCGATCGCCGTCGTGTGCTCGCGCGGGACGGTGCTCACGGGGGTCCCCGAGATCGTCGCGGTCGAAGCCGTCGCGCCGAGCGGCGAGACCTCGCGCGACGCGAGCGACTCGCACATCTTGGCGCTCGCGGCCGGCGCGGAGACCGCATCGACGCACCCCTTCGCCAACGCGATCCTTCGCGCGGCGCGGACGCGCGGCGTGCGCCTCGAGAGCGTGCGCAGCGCTACGGTCCACGCGGGGCTCGGCGTGACGGCCCTGGCGTCGAACGGCGACAGGCTCATCGTGGGCTCGCGCGCGCTGCTTCTTCAAGAGAAGGTGAGCGTCGCGGTCGTCGAAGCGCGCGCCTCCGAGCTCGAGGCGCAGGGGCGCAGCGTGCTGCTGGTCGCGCTGGCGGGGAAGCTCGTGGGGCTCGTCGCACTTCAAGATGGTCTTCGGGCCGGCGCGCGCGCTGCGGTGCAACGACTGCTCGACGCACGCATCGAGCCGGTGCTCCTGTCGGGCGAGTCGCGCGAGACGTGCGAGACGATCGGTCGCGCGCTCGACATCGACCACGTGCGCCCCGAGGTCCTCCCCGCCGATCGCGGCGCCGAGGTGCGCGCGCTCGGCGAAGGGGGACAGCTCGTTGCTGCGATGGGCCACCCTGCGAGCGACGACGGCGCACTCGGGGCCGCAGACCTTGCGATCGCCATGGGCGCGGCAGGGCGGGCAGCGGGGGAGTGGGGCGTGTCGCTCGCGTCCGACGATGTGCGTGACGCGGCGCTCGCGTTGTCGATCGCCCATTCGGCGCGCGATCGCGCGCGGGCCGCGCTGGCGCTCGGTCTCGCGCCGGGAGCGGTCGCGCTGCTCGCGGTGGTGTTCGCGGTGGGGCCGCTGGTTTGCGGGCCGTTAGCCATGGCGGCGAGCATCGCCATGGTGATGACGCTCGCGCGACGCGACTAGGGCGTGTCCTTGAGGCGCATCGCCGATCCTCGCACTCGAGCCGCCGAAGCAAGGTGCAAACGGCCGATGTGAGCGGACGTGCGCGACGGCGCGCTCGCGCGGAAGGGAAGGATTGTCGCGGAGTCGCCCGGCCACCTATCCTTATGGGTGACCGAGTCCGCCGTCCGCAGTGCTTTCGATCGCGTGTGATCGAACGAGGACGTCGGACTCCGTCTGCAATCAAGGAGGGGCACTGCGCCGTTGGCCGAACCATTGAACTCGCCGCAAGCGAATGCGAGCGATCCCGATGCACGCGCTGCTGCGCGGGTGGGGGCAACCATCCGCGGCAAGTGGCACCTGGACGCTCTTCTCGGCGTCGGCGGGATGGCCGCGGTGTACGCGGGGGCACACCGCAACGGTCAACGCGCGGCGCTCAAGATCCTCCACCCCGACTTCGCGCGTGACCGTGTCGTCTGCGATCGGTTCCTTCGCGAGGCGTACGTCTCGAACAAGGTCGGCCACCCCGCGTGCGTGCGCGTGCTCGACGACGACATGACCGAAGAGGAAGAGCCGTTTCTGGTCATGGATCTGCTTGAAGGCGAGACGGTGCGCGAGGCGTGGAAGCGCGCGGGCCGCGTGATGCCGCTCGCCCAGGTGCTGCGCATCTCGGACACGGTGCTCGATTGCCTCTCGGCGTGCCACGCCATCGGCGTCATCCACCGCGACCTGAAACCGGCGAACATCTTCCTCACGAACGCCGGCGAGGTGAAGGTCCTCGACTTCGGCGTCGCGCAGATGCGAAGCGCCACCGCCGAGCGTACGGCCGCCGGCACTGCGCTCGGGACGCCCGCGTACATGTCGCCCGAGCAGGCGATGGGGCTCGTCGATCAGCTCGATGGACGCGCGGATGTCTTCTCCGTCGGAGCGATGATCCATGCGCTCGTCACCGGGCAGCGGATCAACAGCGGGCGCACCGAGCAAGAGGCGCTGGTGATGGCGGCGACGATGCCCGTGCCGTCGGTGGCGCGGATCGCGCCGCACTTGCCGCTGCCGATGATCGCGCTCATCGACAAAGCGCTGGCGTGGGATCGCCGCAATCGCTTCGCCGATGCGCGCGAGATGCAGGCCGCGGCGCGCGAGGTGCTCGCGACGATCGAAGGGACGCCGCGCGCGACCGAAGCGGCCGAACCCGTGGAGGAGCCGCAGCGGCGCACAGAAGCGATCACGGCCGCGCCCCCCGCGAAGCGCCCAGTCGCCGCGCCCGCAGCGCTTCCGAGCGCACCCGCCCCCGCCGCCACCGCGACGCCGGCGGTCGCCGAGGAGGACCCGCGTGTCGAGTCGGCACGCGAGGTATTCCGTCACGTCGATCACGTCTTCCCCAGCGTGCGCCAGTTCGGATGGGAGCACCCCGCGACCGAGCGCGTCCTTCGCACCGCGTTCGAAGCTATCGCCGAGGTACTCGCTGCGAACGCTTCGGTTTCGCTGACGATTCGTCCGTATTTGCTCCAAGCGTACGGCCACACGGTATGGGAGCCGTCCGCGCCGTTCGACGCCGTGCCGTACAACCTGTTCGCCTGCGGGCTTCGGACACTGAAGATCGAGCGCGGCATCGCGATGGACGAGCTGCGCTCGTTGCTCACGCTGTTCCTTCTCGATCCCGCGCGCGATCTCCCGCCCGAGGACGACCTCGTCACCGCGTTCTGGGAGCGGGGGCTCGTACACGTGAGCTACGAGGTCGTCGACGTCCTCGCCGAAGGGGACGCCGCCGAGCGCGAGACGTTCTACGGGCAGGCGGACGAGGTCGAGGTGATGGCCACGGAAGCTGCGCGCAAGGCCAGCTCACTGGAAGCGAAGGCGATGGCGGTGTCGACCGATCGCGGCGCCTTGGCGAACGGGCGCGAGCGATCGCCGATGGGCCTCGATGACGTAGTGCGCGCGGTGTTCGCGTCGCAGCTCGACCTGTCGCGAGACAAGTGGAGCGAGCGGTACGTGGACGCGCTGGTGGAGGGATATCTCGACGCCGCGTCCCATCGCGACGCGCCCTTGGTCCTCGCTTCGCTTCGCCGATCGGCGGCGGACCTCGTGGTCGCTGGAAGGCTCGCGGTCACGGTGCACATGCACGACGCTCTCGTCGCCCGCCTCGCGCATCGCGTGAAGGGGGAAGACTTCGCGCGGCTCAGCGCGGCGCTGACCAACGCGCTCTTCGGCGCGGAGACCTTGGAGCTCACGCTGAAGCGCCTCGCGTCGATGCCGGACGAAGTGGCGCTCTTCGAGCCCATCTTGCGGTCGCTGTGGGCGGCCGAGCTGCCGACGGCGCTCGTGGCGCTGGCGACGACGCCGCCGGGCGCGCTGCGCGACGCGCTCGCGGAGTTCGTCGAGCGAGTTCTCCCGGGTCACGAGGCCGACGTGGCGCAGTCGCTCGCGGGGATGGACCCGAACTTGGCGTGCGGGCTCGTCGCGTTGCTCGGGCGCGCGGGGACGCCGGAGGCGAAGCGCGCGCTGGCGCAGCTGGCGGCGAGCGACGACGTGACGCTTCGGATCGAGGCGAAGGTGCTCCTCGCGTCGTCCGCCGATCAGATCCAGGGGGAGCTGATGCAGCTCCTCGAGAGCAACTCGGCGCTCGCGCGCATGGCCGCGCAGCGTGCGGTCACGCGGCACTCGTTGAAGCAAGCGTGGCCCGCGATCGGGCGACAGGTGCGGGCCCCGAACTTCCACGAGCTCGGCGCCGACGAACGACGCGAGCTGCTCAACACGCTCGTCGCCCTGTCGCCCGAGCGCGGCGAGCCGATGGCGCTCGAGCTCTTGAAGAAGGGCGGGGTATTCACCTCCGAGGATCGCGAGACATCGCGCGCTCTCGCGGCCGAAGCGCTGGGCGCGAGCTCGCAGTCGCCCGCCACGGCTGCGGCGCTCCGTGAAGTCGCGCAGACGCGGTGGGGGACGAGCGACGAGACGCGCGCGGCGGCGGCCACGGCGGCCAAGCACATCGCGGCGCGCATCGGCGAAGCGGGTCCGCCATGACGATGCGCCTCGATATCGTCACCAACGACGCCGGTGAGCTCGTTCGTCGCGAGCACGCGCGCGAGCTCGGCGCGGGGGTCGTCGTCGCGGTGTATCGGCTGGCGAAGCTCGTCCAGCTGCACGATCTCGGCAATCAGGCGTTCGTGCGGCAGCTCGAGCAGACGCACCAGATCATCGGCGAGTACTGCTTGCGTGCCGGCGCGAACGTGAACGTTCTCTTCGCGCACAAGGCGGTCTTCATCGCCGGGCAGCTGCTCAAGGGCTCGCGCGGGACGTACGAAGCGGCGACCGAGCTCGCCGAGATCATGGAGTGGTGCGGCGGGTCGGAGCTGTCGATCGCGCGCGACGTCACGCAGAGCGAGCTGCTCGCGTTCGCCGAGGCCATCAGCGCCGCCTTGCGAGGCGAGAAGGGGCGCGCGTTCCGATCGCCGACGCCGAAGATCAAGCTGCGCGCGGTGGGCGACGCGGCGCGATCGCGCGGGATCGACGTCGAGAAGCTGGCGCTCGAGCAGCGCGTGGTGCGCGCGTACGCGACGGCCGTCGTCGTCCTGCGTCGGTTCTTCGACGACCTCGCAGCGAGCAAGTACGTGCTCCCGCGTCGCATCAAGCGCGTCGCGCAAAATCTCGTCGATCTTTCTGCCGGCAACACGCCGGCGTTCCTCGGCGTTACCGAAGTGCGCAACGCGAACCACGACGCCGCGGGGCGCGCCGTCAACGCGGCGATCCTCGCGGTCTCGATGGCGCGCGAGATCTCGGACGATCGCGCGACGCTCGTCCAGATCGCGATGGCGGCGATGATGCACGACGTGGGTCGGCCGCGCGCGATGGCGCTCGCGACGGCGGGAGGTCCGCGGATCTCGCAGCTCACCGCTCGCCTGTCCGAAGACGCGGAGGACAAGCTGCCACACGGCACGGCCGCCGTGCTAACCGCGCTCGGTCGCGTGAACGAGCCGTCGATCACGCGCACGGTGATCGCGTTCGAAGCGCTGTGGTTGCGTCGCGCGTCGAGCCTCGGGCCCCTCTACCGAGGCGCGCGCCACGCGACCCTCCACGCGCGCATCGTCACCATCGCGCGTCGGTACAACGATCTGCTCACTCCCGAGCCGGGTCTCACGCCTCCCTCGGCCGAGGCCACCGTCGCACAGATGGACAGCGAGCTCGCAGAACCGGCCGATCGCACCGTGCTTCGCATGCTCGTCGCGGCCTTGCGGCTCTTCCCGGTGGGGACCGTGGTGCAGCTCTCGAGCGGCGAAATCGGCGAAGTGATCGCGGGGGGTCAGGTCCCCGGAAGGCCGCGCGTACGCGTGGCGATGGACGCGCAGGGCGGTGTGCTGGCGGCGCCCGAGGAGATCGATCTCGCGCGCGCCGGTGAGTCGCGCGCGATCACGCGCGTGCTGAGTGTCGATGGATGGAAGAAGGGGCTCGACCCGTCGCGTGCCGCGCGAACGACGCAGGAGCCGAGCTCGCCGTCGCGATCCGCCGTCGTCCCTACCGAACCGCGCGTCCCCGTCGCGCAGGTGTCCTCACCCCCGAACCTCCCCCCGATGCGCGCGCGAGAGCCGTCGCGCCCCGAGCCAGCGGCGCCGATCCCGATCGCCTCGAAGCCGTCGCCCGCGGCGTCAAAGCCTGCGCCCGCAGCATCGAAGACCGTCGCCCCGCCCGCCGCGTCGAAGCCCGCTCCGGCGGCGTCGAAGACCGCGGCTCCTCCGCCGGCTGCGACCATCAAGGAGCTCGCGACGGGCGCCGTCGTGACTCTCCCGTCGGACGAAGGCTCGGTTGCGTCGGGGACGACGCCGTCACAGGTCGCCGAGGCGATGGGGCGCATGATCGAAGATGCGCTTCGCGGTGTCCCCGCCAAGAGCGCTCGCGCGAAGGCGACCTCGGCCCCGCCGAAAGAGAAAACCGCGACGGATGCGCCGAAGGTCGAAGGAGCGCAGACGCTGGCCGAGATGAAAGCCGCGAAGCCCGTGGTCCCCGCGCCCGAGCCCGGCGGAGCCAACGTCCCGACCGCGCGCGGAACGCTCGGCGCCACGCCGCTCGCGCACGTGCTCGTGTACATGCTCGATCACGCGCTCACCGGGAGCATCGTGTTCCGCGAGCCGGACGACCTCGCGCACATCCTCCACTTCCAGCTCGGCGCGGTCTCGAAGGTGCAGATCGCGCGCCCCAGCTCGCGCATCGGAGACGAGCTCGTCGCCGGCGGGCTCGTGTCTCGCGCGACGATCAACGAAGCGGTCGATGGCGCGCGTAGGCTCGGCGTGCTCCTCGGCGAGTACCTCGTGGGGCACGATCTCGTCTCGCGCAGCGCGTTGTCGAAAGCGCTCGAAGCGCAGATCGCGGCGCGCGTGGCGGCCATCGTGAACCTGCAGCCGGAGACGACGTACTCGTTCTATCGCGACGTCGATCTCCTCTCGTCGCAAGAGAGCGAAGGGGTCGTGAGCGATCCGCTCAACGTCATCCTGGCCACGGTGCGCTCGTGGCACGACCGGGCGCGCATCCGTGCCACGCTGGCGCGCATCGCCAAGCACCCACTGGTCTTCCACACACAATCCGATCCGGCGAGCCTCGAGCTGACGACGGACGAGCGCCGAGTCATCGAGCACGTGCGTGAAGCGAAGCCGGCGACGTCGGTGTTGTTTCAGCGACGCATGGCCGACGAAGAGGTCGTTAGCTCGCTCCTGTACGCGCTGGCGGTGACGCGGCAGTTCGCGTTCAAGGGGCAGAAGGGGGCGCCGATGGGAGGGCGCGGAGCCGCGATCCCCATCTCGATCGCGCCGCCCGCGCCGTCCGAGTCGATGCCCGTGCGCGTGCCCCCCGCGTCGCAGACGCCCGACTTCAGCGACGACGAGTTCGCCGACGATCCGGGTCGCGAATCGGCGCTACCGCCCGAGCCGCCGAGCATGGTGACCGATGCGCCCGCGCGCGGGGCGCAGCGGACATGGCAGCCACCGGCGACGGTAAGCGAGCGGCCCGCACCGATGAGCGTCAATCGCACGGCGAGCGAGGTTACGAACGCGGAGCGCGCGCTCGAAGCGATGACGCACTTCCGTCTCGCGGAGAGCGCGCTTCAACGGAACGATCTTGCGCAAGCCGAGCGTCTCGCGGCGCGGGCGGTGACCAGCGATCCCGAGCAGGTGGACTACGCCGCGCTCCACGCGTGGATCCGCGCCACGGTGGCGGGCGATGACGACGCGGCAATCGAAGGCGTCCAGACGCTGACGCGTCTCCTCTTGCAGGAGGCGGACAACGAGCGCGTGCTCCTCCATCGCGGCAAGCTCTTGAAGCGCGTCGGCCGCATGCGTGAGGCATTGCGCGATCTCGAGCGCGTCGCCTACCTGAACCCGCGGAACCGCGAAGCGGCGAGCGAGATTCGCGCGATCAAGCAGCGCGTCGCCAAGTAGGAGCGACAGGAGGAGGTCACGCGCGCTTCGCGAAAGGGTTCGGCTCGGCGAGCTTCACGCCGTCGTGACGAAGCCGCGCGATCGCCCGCCTGCGAATCTCTTGCTGCACGAGCCCGCCGTCGGCCGTCGGCGAGACCGTGACGTACATCGTGAACGTGAGCCCGCGATCGCCGAGCGCGAAGCGAACGAACGGTGTCTGACTCTTGTCGACGCCCGCGATGTCGAGCGCGCCTTTGACTTCGTTCTCGAGCGCGGCTTGCACCGTCGTGGGATCGGAGTCGAGCGCGACGTCGATGGGCGTGCCGAGGAGGAGCCGTGGATTGGTCTGGCGGAAGTTCGTGATGACCGCCTTCGAGAGCGTCGCGTTGGGGACGATGATCGTGCTCGGCGCGAGCGTGCGCAGGTGCGTCGAGCGCCATCCAATCTGATCGACGTACCCTTCCTGTCCCCCTTCGAGCCGCACGAACTCCCCGGGGCGAATCGGCTTGTCGAGGAGCAGGTACAGCCCCGCGAAGAAGTTCGACAGCGTGTCTTGGAGCGCCAGCGCCACGGCGAGCGACCCGACGCCGAGCGCGGTCAGCGCGGGCGCGAGCGAGATGCCGAGCGCGTCCGACACGAGCACGGCGATCAGCGCACACCCGACGATCCACGTGATCGCGCGGCCGATGCCCGCGGTCGACTTGAGCTGCGGGTAGGTCTCGCCGTAGGCGGTGATCGCCGCGAGCGCGACGCGCATGAGAACGACGACCGCGAGCGTCCCGGTCAGGAACGGGAAGATGTGCTTGGTGAGCGTCTCGAGGTGCGTGGGGAGCGGGAAGAAACGAAGCCCCATGCTGACGGCGAACAGGAACACCGCGGCGCCGGCGGGGCGCGGGAGCGTGCGCGTGAGCACCTGGTGAAGGTGTGGGTCCAGCGTCTGCCCCGCGCGTTCGAGCCACGCCTTCAGCGCGTTCCGCGTGACGATGCCACAGAGCAGCGCCGCGAGGAGATACGCGACGATCGCCGGCCACAGCGGAAGCTCGTGCAGGAACTTCGGCATCGGGCGACGTTATAGCTGCATCTTCGCTGTTCGGTAGCGATCGACGAGGAAGTCGCGCAGCGTCGCCATGCGTTGCGCCCGAGCCGGCGCCTCGTTCCCCGTTGCGGGGACGGCTGCCGCGTGCGCGATCTCCGCCTGCGCGCGCCACTCCGGCGACTCCGCGATTCCGAGCGCCTGGCGGAACGCCTCCCCCATTTCGATCGCGGTCGCGAAGCGTTGCGACGGATCCTTGGCCAGCGCGCGGGCGAAGAGCGCGTCGAGCACCGGGGGCGCTTGCGGAACGAACGCGCGGATCGGCGGCGGCGGTGTCTCCACCTGATCGTGGCGCACGAGGAACTCGCCACGCACTTCGGGGTCGAACGGCGTGCGTCCCGAGAGCATCTCGTAGAGCACGATGCCCGCGGAGTAGAGATCGCTCCGTCCGTCGAGCGGCATGCCGAGCACCTGCTCGCGGCTCATGTACGCGCCCGTCCCCGGCGTCATCACGTTCGGGTCGCGCTCCACGGGCGGGTCGCTGGCGAGCTGCGCGATGCCGAGGTCCGTGAGCTTCACGACGCCGTCGCGACGAACGAGCACGTTCGACGGCTTGATGTCGCGGTGAACGAAGCCCAGGGCGTGCATGCCGGCGAGCGCGCCGAGGATCTGCTGGAAGTAGTGCCACGCGCGAAGGAACGGCAGCCCAGGCAATCCGCCCGGGCCCGCGAGCCGCGCGCGCGCGACGTGCCTCGCGATGACGTCGGACAGCGTGTCGCCGTCGACGTATTCCATGGCGATGGCCACGTCGTCCCCCCGATCGACGAGCGCGTAGAAGCGCACGACGTTGGGGTGCGAGAGGTTGCGCATAGCTTCGGCCTCGTGCGCGAAGAGTGCGCGAAGCTCGGCCTGGGCGCGGGCCTGCGTCGTCAGGACTTTCAGTGCGATCGGGAGCGGCGGCTCGTTCGCGCGCGATGTGCCGGGAGCGTGGAAGATCCATCCGCGCCAGACGACCCCCATTCCCCCCTCGCCGAGCCGGGCGTCGATCACGATGCGCGATTCGCCCGTGTCGATCGTCGCGCCGGGCGCAAGCGGGACCGCGGCCGGCTGAGGCTGCAACGTGCCGCACCGTGGGCATACGCGCCAACCCACCGCGATCTCTGCGCTGCACTGCGCGCACGACGAAGACGACACTCCCGCCAGCGTAACCGGGATCGAAGAGCGCGCGAGCGGGCGCGGGAAAATATGGGAAAATGAAGGGATCGCGTGCCGTCCCCGTCGCTCGCCCCCACGCCGGATTTTCGCTACGTCGGCCTCGAGCCGTCGCCGCGCTTGGGCGCGCGCACGTGGGCATCGTTGATCGCGACGGGGGCGACGCTGGGTGCGGGGGCGCTGCATTCGCTCGGATTACGGGGGGCGATCGTCGCCGTCGTCGGTGCATCGACGGCGGCGCTCGCGCTGCGTCGGTCGCGCGGCCCGAGCGTGAGCAAGGTGAAGCCCTCGGCGCAGAGCGGAGATCGCCGCGACGGCGTGGCGATGGCGATCGTCCCGTGGGGCGTGCTGGTGCAACCGGATCTCGAGCCGCGCATTCTGCGATGGGCCGCGGTGAAGCGCGTTCAAGTGGAGATGATTCACGGGCGCGACGGGGGGACACCGACGACGTTGTGGAGCGTGGTCACGATCGACACGGACCACGAGCGCTTCGCGGGGCGGGCGCCGGGCGCGATCGCGATCGAGCGGCTCGTGGCGCACGTCGATGCGTACGCCGAGGAGCAGGCCCACGCGATCGCGCTCGATCTCGACGGCCACGCTGCCGCCGACGGCCCCTACGAGCCGGTCATCGAGTCGCTCCTATCCGCGGCGCGCGCGAGTACCCTATGCGGGCGCGACGCGACGAGGCTCGGTCTCCCCACGGGCTACCGTCGCGCGGTCGCGGGGGCCTCCAGCGAGACCGTCGACATCCTCGGCCGTGTGCTCTGCGATCGCGCGCCGCGCTCGCCCGATCCACGCGCCTTCGCTGCGGTACTCGCCGCGGAGCTCGGTGCTTCGCCGCTGACACGCGAGCTTCAGGCGCTAGTGCAGTCGCCACACCCGATCGTCGCGGCGGTGGCGAAAGCGGCGGCCGGAAAGCTCGGCGTCGGTGCGGCGAAGGTGGGCGCGGTGAGCGAGGTCGCTCCGTTTCTGCACGAGGGGGACGTGGAAGCGCTGTCGAAGTGGGCGCAGCCGGCGTGCGAAGACGGCGCGGGCGCGATGTGATAGCTCCGATCAGATCGTGGACAACGCTGCGGTCGCACGCCTCTTCGACGAGCTGGCAGATCTGCTCGAGATTGCGGGCGAGAATCCGTTCAAGACGCGCGCGTACCGCGCGTTCGCGCAGACGGCACGCGAGCACGGGGAGCCGCTGGCCGTCCTCGCGTCGCGCGGTGAGCTTCTCGCGCTGCCTGGAGTAGGGAAGGCGATCGCCGCCAAGGTCGACGCCGCGATGCATACGGGTTCCTTCCCGGCGCTCGAGCGCGCGCGCGCGGCGGTGCCGGATTCGGTGCGGCGCTTGCTGGAGGTGCCCGGGCTCGGGCCGAAATTGGTTCGCACGTTGTGGAAAGACGCCGGCGTCGTGTCGCTCGGCGAGCTCGCGTATGCGTGCGAGGAGAACAAGCTCGCGCACGTGAACGGCGTCGGCCCGAAACGGCAAGCGCGCGTGCATGCCGCGGTGCAGTCGCTCCTCGAGAAGGGGGGCGGCGCGCTCCTGGCGACGGCGCTCGCCGCTTCGCGCGCGATCGAAGCCTTGCTCCTCGAAGCAGGAGCGACAGAAGTGACGCCTCTCGGAGCCGCGCGCCGCGGCGTGGAGCTGGTGCGGGAGCTCGTCGTCCTCGTGCGCGGGATCGCGCCGAAGCGCGTGGCGCCGCTCCTCGACGCGCAGGATTCGCTGGGGGGAGTCCGCGCGCACGCTGCGGCCGACGGCGCCACGTTGGTGGTGCACGGCTTGTCGATTCGGGCGCGCGTGGTTCGCGACAGCGAGTGGGTGCACGCGCTCCTCACGGGCACGGGCGACGAGCGTCACGTGGCGTGGCTCGAGTCGCATGCGGGGGGCGATCTCGCGGCAGTGTGTGCGCGCGCGAAGACCGAGGACGACGTGTACCGCGCGCTCGGTCTCCCCGTCGTTCCTCCCGAGCTGCGCGAGGGCGAAGTCACGCGAGTCCCCGAGACGCTCCTTCGTCGCGCCGACGTCCGCGGCTTCTTTCACGTGCATACCGACTGGAGCGACGGCACCGCACCCATCCTCGGCATGGCTCGCGCCGCCGCGCGCGGAGGCTTTCGCTACCTCGGCATCAGCGATCACTCGCGCGCGGCGGCGTACGCCAACGGTCTCGACGCCGAACGCCTCCGCGAGCAAGCGAAGGCCATCGCCATCGCGCGACGCGAAGCGACGGGGTGCGCCATCTTCCACGGCGTCGAGGTCGACATCATGGACGACGGCTCGCTCGACCTCGACGACGACGTGCTCGCGTCGCTCGACTTCGTGATCGCCAGCGTCCACGCCAAGCTCTCCATGACCCACGAAGAGATGACCGCGCGCCTCGTCCGCGCCGTGAGCCATCCGCTGGTGACCATCCTGGGGCACCCCACGGGGCGCCTGCTCCTGGGGCGGCGCGGGTACTCGTTCGATCTCGAAGCGGTCGCGCGCGCGGCGGCGGCGAACGACACGTACCTCGAGATCAACGCGAACGCGCAGCGGCTCGACTTGAACGACACGATGGTCGCGCGCGCGGCGAACCAAGGGGCGAGCTTCGCCATCGATCCCGACGCGCACGCGGAGCACGGCATCGACGAAACCGCGCTCGGTGTGCTCGTCGCGCGCCGTGCGGGGCTCACGCGCGACCGCGTGCTCAACGCGCGGGATCGCGACGAGATGGCCACCGTGCTGGCCGCGCGCAAGGAGAAGGCGTTGGCGCGGCTCGGGCGTTCGAAACGCTAGCGCGCCACGCAACGCTACCGCGCCACGCGAGGCCTTCGAAGCGTGGCGCTTCTGCGGTCGCGGCGCCGAGCGGGCCATGGCGCGGACGAGCTGCGTTTCCGCGGGGATCGAGCGATTCAGCATGGATTCGCGCTTTCGCAGGGCTCGCGCTCGGCGTGGCACCAGGTTTGCTCACCAAGGCTGTCGAAAGAGGACCCCAATGAAACTCCCGCTAACTTCGACAATCATGATCGCCTGCGGCGTACTCGCCGGCTGCGCGAGCTATCCGATGCCGGCTCAGCACATGGCGGACGCCGAAGCCGCGACCCGTAGCGCGAATGACCTCGGTGCCAACGGCACGCCGCAGGGCCAGCTCCACCTCCGGCTCGCGAACGAAGAGATCACGCAGGCCAAGGCGCTCATCGCCAACGGCGACAACGAGCGCGCGGACTACGTGCTGACGCGCGCCAAGGCCGACGCCGAGCTCGCGGTCGCAGAAGCGAAGGACATCGCGGCTGAGGCCGAAGCGCAGAAGGCGGCGCAGAAGATCGCCGACCTCCGCTCGGGCGGCAATCCGGTCAACTCGTCGATCACGACGACGACGAGCGCGACGGTGAACCCGGCGATGCCCGTGCAGCCGGCGACGACCACGATGACCACGCAGACGACGTCCACGGGAGGCCAGAAATGAAATCGCATCTCCTCTTTGTCCCGGCTCTCCTCTCCGTCTTCGCGGTCGCGTGCGCCAGCACCGAGCCCCAGGAGCTCATGAACGCGCACTCGGCGTACGACCGCGCGTCGCACGGCCCGGCCGCGCAGCTCGCGCCCGCCGATCTCCACTCCGCGCAGGAGCAGTTGAACGTCGCGCAGAGCTCGTTCGACAAGGACGGCGACACCCAGGCGACGCGCGACCTCTCCTACGCCGCGCAGCGGAAGGCGGAGCTCGCGGAAGTTCGCGCGAGCGCCATCGCGGCGCAGCAGCAAGCGGCTGACGCGAAGGCTCAGCTCGATGCGATGAAGGACCAGCAAGTGAAGCTCACGTCGGCCGAGCTCTCGACCGCGCGTCAGCAGCTTCAGGCGACGGGCCAGGCGCTCGCCATGTCGGAGCAGGAGAAGGCGGACGCAGAGCGGCGCGCGCGTCAGGCCGCAGCCGACCTCGCGCGTATCGCGTCGGTCAAGCAGGAGCCGCGCGGGATGGTCATCACCCTCTCGGGCGGCGTTCTCTTCGTGTCGGCGAAGTACGACCTGTTGCCGCAGGCGCAGGCGAAGCTGAGCGACGTCGCGAACGTCCTCTCCAAGCAGGACCCCGATTCGAAGATCGTGGTCCAGGGCTATACGG
>Ga0302314_10014167_pt1 | contig 13659 bp, 13 predicted proteins | sample III_Palsa_N2_3_FD_200533 | JGI IMG/M metagenome (GOLD analysis project Ga0302314, IMG submission 200533) | Peat permafrost microbial communities from Stordalen Mire near Abisko, Sweden - III_Palsa_N2_3 | ecosystem: Environmental > Terrestrial > Soil > Palsa > Peat permafrost | place: Sweden... | reverse complement strand
TGTACGTCCGCGCGGCGTCGGGCTTTCGCATCGGCGGCATCAACGAGGCCGCCACCGTCGCGGCGCAGGAAGGGATCGCGGTTCCGTCGAGCTACGCCCCCGACAGCCTTTGGGACTACGAGGGCGGCATAAAGGCCTACTTCCTGGAGCGGCGGCTGTTCGTCGACCTGTCCGTCTATCACATCGACTGGAGTGGCGAGCAGGAGGATGCGCTTGCGGGCGGCGTCTATAATTACACGCTGAACGTCGGAAAGAGCACGATCAACGGGGTCGAGCTCAGCTCCACCGTCCGGCCAATCGAGGGCCTGAGTCTGTCAGGCAGCGTCACCTATGTGAACGCGGTTCTGGCCTCGAACCTGCCCGCCACGGTGGTCGACGCCGGAACGCCGGGCAGGAAGGGCGATCGCTCGCCCTTCGTGCCGGAGTGGACCGCTTCCGGACAGGCTGAATACGATCATCCGGTGTTCGGCGACTATACCGGCTACGGCCAGGCCAGCTTCACGTATCGCAGCGACGAGTTCACCGCGCTGGAGCCGTCGGTCGCACCCGTGCCTCAGGACTACTACACCGAGCTGAAGCCCTACTTCCTGCTCGACCTGAAAGCCGGGTTGCGGTTCGACCGCTATGACTTGGCGCTCTACGCAACCAATGTCACCAACGCGGTGGCCGAGGTCGGGGCGAGGGCGGCGCTGGACGCCATCCGCATTTTCCCGGCCCGCCCACGCACCGTCGGGATCGCCGTCTCCGCCCACTTCTGATCTGTCTAAGGGCCGCCGCTCGAAGCCTCAAGCGGCGGCCACGGTCAGACGCCTCAGGCGAAGCGCGCCGGCCTGTAGGGTTTCAGCACATCGATGGCGATCCCGTCGAGGATCTCGCTGGCGGCGAACCGGCCCATCAAGGGCGCCATGGTGATGCCGCTCATGGTCAGGGCCAGGTACAGATTGGCCGGGGCGGCGCAGAAGCCGACGATCGGATGGGTGTCGACCGGGATGGGCACATAGCCCAGCGTCATCTTGTCCAGCTTCGCGCCTGAGAGCGCCGGCAGGGTACGAGCCGCGATGGCGAGCAGGCTTTCACCGTATTCCTGGCTGACATCGGTACCGCTGGCGCCGGGCCTGTAGTCCGCGCCGGTGACGATCCGCCCGTCGGGGTCCTGCTTCAGTGATCCGTCGGGCCCGTTCAGGACCCGGTTCAGCACGCGCGGGAACGGCTGGCTGTGCGCCAGGCTGCCGGAGACGACGTCGATCGGCGCCTTGACGCCGACCTGGCCGGCCAGGTCCGGGACCGCCGCGCCGGCGGCCAGCACGAAGGCGTCGGCCTCGATCGGACCGGCCGTCGTCTGCAGCGCCGTGATCCGCCGCCCGTCGCTGGTCAGCGCGGTCACCTTGCAAGGAAAGCGATATTCGACGCCCAGCCGCCGGCCCCTGGCCACAAGCACGTCTAGCGCCTGGCTCGGATCCAGCGTCCCCTGGTCGGGCGAGAAATTGCCCGCGCCATAGGCTCCGGGAACGACTCCGGGGACCAGGCTTGTAAGCTCATCCGGCGTCAAGCCGCGAATGGGCGCGCCCCAGCCCTGAAGCTGGCGCGTCAGCGCTGATAGCTCATCCGCCTTCGGCCCCGGCCGGGTCCAGGTCGCCGTTCCACCCCATTGGACGGCGACGGCGGAACTCAGCTCCAACTCCAGCCTGCGCCAGTCCAGCACGGCCATGCCGTAGAGGTCGTTAAACACCCGGTCGCCGCCTTCGTGGGTGGCGATCAGCATGGCGAAGGCGCCCTGGGTCGCGCCGCCGCCGGGCGCGGCCTGGTCCAGCACGATCACCTCGGCGCCGCGCCGCGCCAGGTGGTAGGCGATCGAGGCGCCCATGATGCCCGCCCCGACCACCACGATCCGAGGCCGGCGACCCGCCGCCCATCCGGCTGCCGGCAGCGCCGAAGCCGCGCTTAAACCGGCCAGGGAAGCGATGATCGCGCGCCTGTCCATGGCGAGTCCCTTCAGGGTTTGTCCTTGTGCAGCACGACACCGTCATATTCGCGGCTGTCGACGATGGCCTCGACGATCACCGGGCCATCGGCCGCGAAGGCCTCGACCAGCCGTGCCCGGAAGGTCTGCGGATCGGCAGCCGTCTTTACCGGCACGCCGAAGATGTCGGGGCCGCCGATTGCGCCTTGCGTCCGAACCGGCGTGCCATAGATCGGGTTGCCCTTCTTCTCTTGCTTGATGCGGATGAGGGCCAGGTCGTTGTCGGTCAGAACCACGACCACGACCTTGATCCCGTAGCGCACGGCGGTGGCCAACTCGCCGACAGTCATCAGGAAGCCGCCGTCGCCGACCACGGCGCAGACCGGCTTTTCCGGATGCGCCAGCCTGGCGGCGATCGCGGCCGGGATGCCGAAGCCCATGGTCGACCAGCCATTGGTCATGATCTGCAGGCCGGGCGCCGGCGTGCGCCAGAGCTGGCCGATCAGGTGGGTGTGGGCGCCGACGTCGCAGGTCATGATCCCGTCGGCCGGCAGCACCTCGCGCAGCACCGAAAGCGCCGCCTTCGGCCCGAACCCGGCGTTGGAGGGCTCCAGCCTGGCGAACATCGCCGCGCGGCGGGAGGCGAGGGCCTCGAGGTCCCAATCTTTCTCGTCGGCGGGTGTGGCCAGCAGATAGTTCAGCGATGAACTAATGTCGCCGACGCAATCGACGGCGAGGTCATAGGTCGGCTGGTCCAGATCGGCCGGTTCGGTGTCCAGGCTGACGACCGGAACGCCGGGAAGGATCCAGCTCTCATAGTTGAACTCCACGGGGTCGTAGCCGACCGCCAAGATCAGATCCGCCTGCTGATGGGTTTCGCCGACCACGTCGCTGAGCGCGTGGAACAAGACGCCGGCATAGAGCGGATGGTCCTCGGCGATCACGCCCTTGGCCATGGGGGTCAGCACCACCGGCATGCCGTGCGCCTCGGCCAGCGCTACGGCCTCTGCCCCCACCTCGGCGCGCATGGCGCCCAGGCCGATAGCCATGATCGGCCGGCGCGACTGGACCAGCCGTTCGGCGGCGGCTTCCAGCCGCTCCGGCGCGGCCGTGGCCATCGGCGCGGCGGGTTCGAAGACGTCCGCGGCGCGCTCAGGCGCCTCCAGCGACGACATCCCGGCCGGCAGGCCCACATGCACCGGTCCTCGGCGCAAGGTGAGCGCGGTGCGAGCGGCGTCGAACAGGATCTCCCGTACCGCGTCCTCGCGCAGCCGCGTGGTCTTCTTGGTCAGGGGCGTAAATAGCGCCTGGTGGTCGATGCCCATCTGGGTGGTTCGCCAGCGCATCGCCGCCGGCATCTCATCGCTCAGCGCGATCATCGGCGAGCGGTCCAGTAGCGCCTCGCCGACCCCGGTGGCCAGGTTGGTCGCCCCCGGCCCATAGGTGCCGAAACAGACGCCCGGCGCGCCGGTCAGCCGGCCGCTGACATCAGCCATCATGCCGGCGCCGCCCTCGTGGGTGGTGAGGATGAAGTCGATCCCGTCGGTGATGCGCAGCGCCTCCATATAGTCCACCCAGCCGCCGCTCGGCACGCCGAACACGTGCTTTACGCCCAGGTCCCGCAGCGTCTCGACCACCTCGACCGCGACCGTTCTTTTCACCATTCCAGACTTCCTCTCGATCGGCCGACTACTCAGGCTGGATCGCCATGCAGATGTATTTGAGTTCGGTATAGTCATCGACGCCGTGGCGGGAGCCTTCGCGCCCGAGCCCCGATTGCTTGACGCCGCCGAACGGGATCGGCGCGCCGGTCAGTTTCATGGTGTTGACCGCGACCATGCCGTATTCGAGCGCGTCGCTGAGCCGGTGGGCGCGCGACAGGTCGCGGGTGAACACATAGGCGACCAGCCCATAGTCGGTGTCGTTGGCGGCGCGGACGGCTTCGTCCTCGCTTGAAAAAGGCAGGATGGCGGCCACCGGGCCGAAGGTCTCCTCGCGCATGATCTTCATCCCCGCCGTGACCTCGGTCAGCACCGTGGGCGGGAAGAGCAGGGTGTCGCCGGTCGGCGTCCCGCCGAGGGCCAGCCGCGCGCCCCCGGCCAAGGCGTCGGCGACATGCTCGGCCGATTTGGCGAAAGTCGCCCGGTTGATCAGCGGGCCCAGGTCTGTTGCGGGATCCGAGCCGGGGCCGATCCTCAGCGCCGAGGCGATGCGCAAGAAGGCCTCGACGAAGGCGCCGTAGACGTCCCGTTGAACGAAGATGCGGTTGGCGGCCAGGCAGTCCTGGCCCGAGGTCTGGAACTTGGCGGCGACGGCGGCGTGCGCGGCGGCCTCGATATCGGCATCGGCGAAGACCATGAAGGGCGCGTGGCCGCCCAGCTCGAGTGAGACCCGCTTCAGGCTGGGCGCGCACTGGGCCGCGATCAGCCGCCCGACCCGGGTCGAACCGGTGAACGAGACGGCGCGCACGATGGGGCTACGGCAGAGTTCGCCGACCAGGGTCTCGGCGTCGCCGGTGAGGACGCAGAACACGCCGGTAGGGAATCCCGCCTGTTCGGCCAGGGCCGCGAGCGCCAGGGCGGAAAACGGCGTTTCCATCGAAGGCACGGCCACGGCGGTGCAGCCGACGGCGAGGGCCGCGGCCGCCTTGCGGGTCAGCATGGCGGAGGGGAAGTTCCACGGTGTGACGAGGCCGACGACCCCGACCGGCTCGCGCTGCACGAACAGTTTGCGGCCGGGCAGATGGCTCGGGATCACCTCGCCATAGGTGCGGTTGGCCTCCTCGGCGAACCAGCGGACGAATTCGGCGCCATATTCGATCTCGCCGGCGGCGTCGGCCAACGGCTTGCCCTGCTCCAGGGTCATGAGCTGGGCCAAGGCCTCGGTATTGGCCAGGATCAGGCGCCGCCACTCCATCAAAAGGTCGGCCCTCTGGCGGGGCAAAAAGGCGCGCCAGCCGGGCAGGGCCTCGCGGGCGGCCTCGATAGCGGTGCGGGCCTGGTCGACGCCGAGGCTGGGGACCGAGCCGATCGACGCCCCACTCGCCGGATCGGTCACCTCGATCGGCGCCCCGGTCCGCCGCGCATGCGCATAGGCCTGGGCGTCCGCCAGCGCGCGCCAGCCCTCGTCCAGGAGCGGAGCGTCTTGCCGAACGGGGCTTGCTGTCGTCATGGGCGCGGCCAGCTCCAAGAAGCGACGGCGTCGCCTCCATTTGCGTATACCGCATGCAGTGCGCACTGCAAGTGCGCCGGCGCCGCAAACCTCGCTATCGCCGGCTCTGAACCCCTGGAGCCGTTGCCGCTATTCGATCGGGCCGATAGGGGTTGTTTGAAAAACGAAGGGCGGAAATCGATGGACAAACCTTTGGCTGGGCATGTCGCGGTGGTGACGGGCGCCTCAAGTGGTCTTGGACTGCATTTCGCCCAGGTTCTGGCCACGGCCGGCGCGGCGGTGGCGTTGATGGCGCGGCGCACCGATCGGTTGGCGGCCGGCGTCGAGGCGATCACCGCCGCGGGCGGCGTGGCGCAGGCTTTCAAGCTCGACGTGGCCGACGCCGCCACCATCGGCCCGGCGCTCGACGCGGCGCAAGACACGCTCGGCCCGATCGCGATCATGATCAACAACGCCGGCGTCGGCGGCGAGGGGCTGGCCCTGGAGATCCCCGTCGAGGTCTGGGACGACACCTTCGCGGTCAACGTCCGCGGCGTCTTCTTCGGCGCGCGCGAGGCGGCGCGGCGGATGCTGGACAATGGCCAGGCCGCCGCCGGCCAGGCGCGTATCGTGAACATCGCCTCCATCGGCGCCCATACGGTGCTGCCGGGCCTGGCCGCCTACTGCGCCTCAAAGGCCGCGGTGACCCAGATGACCCGGGTCCTGGCCCGCGAATGGGCGCGCCAGCAGATCGCCGTCAACGCCCTTTGCCCCGGCTATATCGAGACCGAGCTGAACGCCCACTGGTTTAAGGCCGAAGGCGGCGAAAAGCAGCTTCGCGGCTGGCCGCGCCGCCGGCTGATGGACGCCGAAGACCTCGACGAGGCGCTGATGATGCTCACCGGCCCCGGCGCGCGCCACATTACCGGCAGCATCATCACCTTGGACGATGGTCAGACGCTTTAGGGCCTAGCCAGGCTTGATTCCCACGGGCGGCATGTTCCAATCGGCGCGTCGTTGGGGAGCCGCCGATGAAACGCCTGATTGTAGCCGCCGTGCTGTGGCTTTGCTGCCTGGCCGCGCCGACCACCAGCTTCGCCCATCCGAACGCCAGTGAATTCAGTCACGAGTTTGAGCGCAACCAGGACGTCTGCGTCAGCACCGCCAAGGCGGCCCTGGCGCAGGAGGGTTGGACCCACATCGAGGTGCAGTCGAAGGCCGTGGTGTTCGCTGACAAGGACAAGCTGACCGCGGTGATCGTCTGCGTCTACTACACCGAGACTCAGGCGATCGTCGTCGGGGTCGTCGCGGGCGGGCCGAGCGGTCTGGCCGACGCCGAGTCGGACCGGCTCCGCGCCGACCTGAAGTAGCGGCGCGCCAGGCCAGCCCCTCTCTAAAGATGACGCAAGAGTCACTTGAGGCCGCGCCCGCTTGGGTATCTCCTGACCTCAAAATCAGCCAAGCGGGGAGAAAGCCATGGCCGACGGTACAGCAAGCGTACTCGAAGCGGCCCGGGCGGAAGCCTATTCGACACCGCTCGACCAGATCGACGTCAGCCTTCAGGACCGCTTCGTCACCAACACCTTCTGGCCTTTCTTCGAGCGTCTGCGCAACGAAGACCCGGTACACTACGGCGTCAGCCCGGAGTTCGGGGCCTTCTGGTCGATCACCAGGTTCGAAGACATCATCGCCATCGAGACCAATCACGGCGTCTTCTCGTCGGAGAAAAGCGTCTCTATCGGCGACAACGATGGCAGCGAGGCCGGCGCGGACGGCTTCGAGCTGCCGATGTTCATCTCGATGGACCCGCCAAAGCACGACGCCCAGCGCAAGACGATCGCGCCGATCGTTTCCTCCGAGAACCTGCGCAACATGGCGCCGCTGATCCGCGAGCGGGCCGGCAAAATCCTCGACGAGCTGCCCATCGGCGAGCCGTTCGACTGGGTGCAGCGGGTCTCGGTCGAACTGACCACCCAGATGCTGGCCACGCTGTTCGACTTCCCGTTCGAGGAGCGCGGCAAGCTGACCTACTGGTCGGACATGATCACCACTCCGAGCACGCCTTCGAAGATCAATCCCGGGGCCGATATGGACTTCGAGGAGATGAAGGCCGAACTGCTGGCCTGCGCCGCCTATTTCAAGGGCCTGTGGGACCTGCGCGTCACCGAGCCGCCGAAGACCGACCTGATTTCCATGCTGGCGCATGGCGAGGCGACCAAGGACATGCCGCTGTTCGAGTTCCTGGGGAACATCCTCCTCTTGATCGTCGGTGGCAACGACACGACGCGCAACACGCTCAGCGGCGGCCTTCTGGCGCTGAACGACAACCCCGAACAGTACGACAAGCTGCGCGCCCACCCCGAGCTGATCGAGACCATGGTGCCGGAGATGATCCGCTACCAGTCGCCGGTCGCCCACATGCGCCGCACCGCAAAGGAAGACTTCGAGTTCCAGGGCAAGCTGATCAAAAAGGGCGAGAAGGTCGTCATGTGGTACGTCTCGGGCAATCGCGACGAGACCGCGATCCCCGATCCCGACGCCTTCATCATCGACCGCGAGCGGCCGAGGCATCACGCCGCCTTCGGCTTCGGCATCCACCGTTGCGTCGGCATGCGGTTGGCGGAGATGCAGCTACGCATCGTCTGGGAAGAGATCATGAAGCGCTATCCGCGCATCGAGGTGGTCGGCGAGCCGGTGCGGCTGAAGACCTGCTTCCTGTGCTCCATCCGCTCCCTGCCGGCGCAGATTCCGGCGCGGGCTTAGAGCCGACCCAAACGCAAGGGGCGGGCGCCGCGCCCGCCCCACCAACGCCGAACAGGTTGCCAAGGAGCGGCGGATCGCCGAGGAACTCTCCTTGCGAGATCGCCGCCCCGACGAGGCCGGCGCGATCCTGCAGCTCAAAGGCTAAGCCTCGGTCGGATTCTGAAAGCTCATGGCGACGTTCGATTTCCTGGTTGTCGGTTCGGGCATAGCCGGCGCCTCAGCGGCCGCTTCCCTAAGCGCCAAGGCGTCTGTCGCCCTGATCGAACGGGAAGCCGCGCACGGCTATCACACCACCGGCCGCTCGGCGGCCCTCTATGCGGCCAGCTATGGCAATGCGCCGATCCGCGCCATCACCCGGGCCAGCCGCGCCTTCTTCGACAACCCGCCCGAGGGGTTCGCCGCCCAGCCCATCCTCAGTGCGCGCGGCTGTCTCTACATCGCGCGCCTGGACCAGCTGGACGGCCTGGAGCACATACGCGCCGAATCGCTCGCCTCGGGAGTGCCGATCGAGCGGATCGGCGAAGCCGAGGCGCGCGCCCACTGCCCAGTGCTCAGGCCGGGCTATGTGACCGCGGCCGGTTATGAACCGACCTCAATGGATATCGACGTCGACGCCCTGCACCAGGGATTCCTGCGCCAGGTCCGGGTCAATGGCGGTGCGATCCGGCTGGAGGCCGAGGTGGCCGGGCTGGAGCAGCCCGGTGGCGGCGGCTGGACGGTGCGGCTGGCCGACGGCGAGACGCTGAGCGCCAGGGTCGTGATCGACGCGGCGGGCGCCTGGGCCGACCAGGTCGCGGCGCTGGCCGGCGCCAAACCCGTCGGACTGCAGCCGCTCAGGCGCACCGTGGTGCTGCTCGACGAGCCGCCGGGCGTGGTCTCGCGCGGCTGGCCGGCGGTGATCGACGCGGACGAACAGTTCTATTTCAAGCCCGAGGCCGGCAAGATTCTCGCCTCGCCGGCGGACGAAACGCCGTCCGAGCCAACCGACGCCTTCAGCGACGAGATGGACGTGGCTATCTGTATCGACCGGGTGCAGCAGGCGGCCGACATACCCGTGCGCCGCGTTGGCCGCTCCTGGGCGGGCCTGCGCACCTTCGCCCCCGACCGCACGCCGGTGATCGGCTACGATCCGGTCGTCAAAGGCTTCTTCTGGCTGGCCGGGCAGGGCGGCTACGGCGTCCAGACCGCCCCCGCCGCCGGCCGCCTCGCCGCGGCCCTGGCCATGGGCGAGCCATTGCCCGAGGATGTCGGCGCGCTCGGCCTGCGCGCCGAAACCCTGTCCCCGGGGCGATTTGGCTAGGCCGCAGACCCCGTTAAGCTGAGCTGATACCGGGTTGAGGATGGAGCCTTGGAAAAATCGACGCTGACCCTCGGCTGGCGCGTCCTTGGCCTCGGCGTGATGGCCATGGGCCTGGTCTGCCTGGCGTGGGGACGGTTCGATCCGGGTCAGCCCGTGCCCAAGGCCTTTCCCGAGCGCGCCGGCCTGGCCTATGCCGCCGCCGCCTTCATGGTCGTCGCCGGTGCGGCCATCGAGTGCCGGCGCACCGCGACATGGGCCGCCGCGGCGCTCGCCGCCTACTACGCGCTCATCGTTGTCGTGCTGCTGAACGGCCGCGTCGTGTTCGCTCACCCAGCCGAGTACGGCGCCTATAGCGGCGCGGCCGAGCAGCTGGCGATCGCCGCCGGCGCGCTGATCGTCTTCGCCGCCAAGGCCGAGACCGATCCCGCCCGGGCCGCGCGCCTGACGCGGGCAGGCCAGTTGGCCTTTGGGGTCTGCGCGCTGCTCTTCGGCGGCGCGCACCTTGTCTATCTGAACCTCACCGTCCCGCTGGTCCCAAAATGGCTGCCGCCCAGCCAGGTCTTCTGGGCCTATGCGACCGGCGTCGCCCACGTCGCGGCGGGTCTGGCCATCCTGACCGGCGTCCAGGCTCGCCTCGCCGCCATCCTGCTGACGGTCATGTTCGCGGCCTTCACCCCGCTGGTGCACATCCCGCTGCTCCTGGCCGACCCTTCCGGCTTTACGACCTGGACCGAAAACGCCCTCAACCTTGCCCTGACCGGCGCGGCCTGGGTCGTGGCGGACTCCCTGGCGCGGCCTGGGCGCAGGCCTCGGGCGCTGACCATCCGGCCAAGCGAGGGGCGCGCGCGCGGGTAGATTCCCACCCGGGACCCCTCGGTTGCCGAGAACTCACATCCGGACGGCGGGCCTAAAGATGGCGCGTCTCGGTCGGCGTCTCGTCCCAATTGTCGTTCAGGCCGTCGTAATAGGCCACCGGCGCCGCCATGAGCTCGTCGATGTCGACGCCGTCGAGGCAAGCGACATTGACGTTGTAGTATTTGCTGCCGCTCATGTTTGGCATGTCGACCCACTCGAACGGCCGTATGCCGCAATGCCGACAGAACAGGTGGTGGGCGACGGGGTTACCCCCGCGGTAGTCAGCCAAATCGGCTTCTCCGGCGACGAGACGAAAGGCCTCGGTCTTCACCTCGACCGACCAAAGCCGCATTTTCGTACACATCGTGCAGTTGCACTTGCCAGTCCCGGCGCTGATGTCCACGCCGGCCTCGAAGCGGATAGCGCCGCAATGGCAGCTTCCGACATAGGTCCTCAGCATTGTCTGTCTTCCATGGACGGGTTTGCCGCCTAGGTCGGATGCGGTCCTGCCTTCAGTCAATAGCGGACCAGCACATCGGCGCCCTAGCGCGCCCCATCCAGCCCGGCGGTCTAGCCGTAGGCGAACTCCGGTTTGCTCTGGCCGACCTCGATAATGTAGCCGTCAGGATCGCGAATATAGCAGCGGGTCTCACCGTACTTGTCCTTGGGCTCGGTGATGAATTCCGCGCCGCGACTTTTCCACAGGTCGTAGCAGGCCTGAATATCGGCGACGCGGAAGTTCATGAAGCTGCTGATCAAGTCAGGGTTGGGGACGGCGAGCATCACCGTGGGCTTGTCGGGTGTCGGACCACCCCCGACATTGATGATCATCCAGATGTTAGCAAGCTGGAGGTAGCCCGGCGCGCCGCCGGCGTCGCCCCGGCTGAGGACACGGGCGCCAAAGACTTTCTCGTAGTAGTCAATCGACCGCTGGATGTCGGTGACGGTTAGAAAGTGCGCGATGGAAATCCCGTCCTGCGGCGGCATCTGATAGGTTTTCTGCTCGACTTGGACTTTGCTCATAGCCGACCTCCTCGGTGCGCCGGGATGCGCTTCCACAGAGCCTAAAGTGGCCCCGCCGACGCCGGGTTGAAATTGGACGTTGGTATCGGTCCGCCCCGAAACGGCCTGTCCCCAGCCATTCGCCGGGGTTAGCACCGCAAGACCCGGGCGGAGAGATGCCGCGACGCACCCAGGCGCGCTATCCCGACTGGGACCTCACAGAGACGATGAATTGCGGCCGACCCATGCGGATAGATTTTCGCCTCAATCCTTTCGCGCCACGCCTTCGGCATAGGGGGTGATGTCCAGGTGCGGGTAGCGGGCGGCGACGTCGTGCAGGGTCTGTGCGTTCCAATAGTCCGAGCCGATCGGCGGGCCAGCCGAACAGGTCGCGCTGGCGCGGCGTCATCATGCTCATGGCGCGCTGAAATCCCTTTTTTCCGGCATGGTGCGGCCAGCTCATCTTGCCGTTCCAGCGCCAGCCGCGCGACTGGTAGTCGATGAGCATGGCGAAGCGCGAACGGCCCGGCGCGCCAAACCCGGAGCCCCTGTGCATGACTGTGGTTCGATAGATCATCAGCGTCCCGGCCGGGCCGGTGATGGACACTTCGTGCTCCTGCAACTCTCCCTTTTCGAGCCCGCCGGGGATCAATGGCAGGTCCTTGGTGTACTCGACCGGCACCAGCTTGGTCGGGCCGTCCAGCTCGGTGACATCCGATAGCAGGATGAAGGTGGTGTACTGGGTATGGACGCCGTCGAGCCGCGGAACGACCAGGGTGTGGTTGCCGAAATCGCGGTGGTGGGCCTGCTCATAGTCGATGGCGCCGGCGTATTTGGCCCACAGCTCGATCTTGTAGACCTCGATGTCGTCGGTCCCTGACAGCCGCTCGATCGCATCGATCAGGTCCGGATAGACCGGCAGGCGGCTCAACGCCCAGTCGGCATAGGGGAAGGTCTCGATGCCCGCGAACTGGCTGTCCTCGTACTGAGGATATTCGGAGGGATCGGCGAAGTAGTCCTCCGGTTTGGGATGGATTTCCCACAGAGCCGCCCGCGCCTCGGCCAGCGTCTCGGCGTCGAGAAATCCCGGCACGACGGTGAAGCCACGATCGTGCACCTCAGCCAGTTTGGCGTCGCTGACCCGCATGCGCTTCTCCAATGTCCACGCGCCCATACGACCCGATCTTGGCGAGCAATTCCAGCGCACAAGACCACAATCTTGACGTTCGCGTCGGCGCGGCGGCTCTCAAAGAGTCGCCGCCGAGGGCTAACCAGCGGTGCGGTCCGGGTTGGGGGCGTCCGCCTGCCGCTCAGGTTCCGCCTGGGCGAAGGCGGGATGCGCAACCGCCCGGGACGCGATCGCGACGATCTTTGGAAAGCTTGTCAGGGGCACGCCAAATCGCTTTGCGGAATAGACCTGCGGGATCAGGCAACAGTCCGCCAGGCCGGGGTCAGGGCCAAAACACCATCCTTCGTCGCCCAGCACAGGTTCGACCGCTTCGAAGCCCCGGGTGATCCAATCGGCGATCCAATCGTCCACGGCCGCGTCGCTCGCCGCCAAACTGGCGCGCAGCTTGGTCAGCACACGCAAGTTGTTCAATGGATGGATGTCGCTGGCGATGATGGCGGCGACCGCGCGAACCCGGGCCCGATCGAACGGGGCGGAGGGGAGCAGGGCAGGCTCGGGAAACCGCTCTTCGAGCCATTCGATGATCGGCAGGCTCTGGGTCAAGGCCTGACCGTCCGCTTCGAGCACCGGGACCAGGCCCTGGCGGTTCACATCCAGAAATGCAGGCGCGTTGTGCGATCCGGCCCGCAGATCGACGGGCGCATGATCGTAGCCCAGCCCCTTCAGGTTCAGAGCGATGCGAACCCGATAGGCGGCGGTGGAACGCCAGTAGCCATGCAGCGTCAGGCGCATTCGGCTGCCTGGTCGATCGCGCCGAAGATCGACCGGCCGTCGGCGTCCAGCATTTCGATGCGCACCCGGTCGCCGCCGACCAGGAAGGGCGTGCGCGGCGCGCCGTCGATCAGGGTCTCAACCGTGCGCAGCTCCGCCAAGCAGGAATAGCCGAGACCGCCCTGGCCGATCGGGCGCCCCGGACCGCCGTCGGCGTCGCGGTTCGAGACCGTGCCCGAGCCGACGATGCTTCCGGCGCAGAGGCTGCGGGTCTTGGCGACGTGGGCGATCAGGACGCCGAAATCGAAGGTCATGTCGACGCCGGCGTCGGCGCGGCCGAACGGCGCGCCGTTCAGACTGACGCTCAGGGCGCCATGCAGCTTGCCGTCGCGCCACGCCGCGCCCAGCGCCTCCGGCGTCACCGCGACCGGTGAAAAGGCGCTGGCGGGCTTGGACTGGACAAAGCCGAATCCCTTGGCCAGCTCCGGCGCGATTAGGCCGCGCAGCGACACGTCGTTGACCAGCATCACCAGCCGGATCGCCGCGAGCGCCTGTTCGCGTGTGGCGCCCAGCGGCACGTCATCGACGATCACCGCGACCTCGGCCTCGAAATCGCCGCCCCAGGCGGGATCGGCCAGCGGAATGGGATCGTGCGGGCCCAGGAAGGCGTCCGAGGCCCCCTGATACATCAGGGGATCGGTCCAGAAGCTCGCGGGCATTTCGGCTCCG
>Ga0302314_10014166_pt1 | contig 13659 bp, 8 predicted proteins | sample III_Palsa_N2_3_FD_200533 | JGI IMG/M metagenome (GOLD analysis project Ga0302314, IMG submission 200533) | Peat permafrost microbial communities from Stordalen Mire near Abisko, Sweden - III_Palsa_N2_3 | ecosystem: Environmental > Terrestrial > Soil > Palsa > Peat permafrost | place: Sweden... | reverse complement strand
AAATCGACCTGCTCGTCAGACCAGACGACACATCAGTGCCGGTATTCGACACCACCCGCCTGCACGTCCAAAAGGCGATACAGCTCGCGCTGGGCTAACCAGCGCACCGGGCATAGGTGTCAGGACTGGTCGCCGCAAGGCCGGCTTTAGTCGCTTTCGGCAGGGTTGTGACGGGTTGCTCTTTAGCAATCTCGACACTCGCTGCGAACCTGCTTTGCTCCGATTCCAGGCATCCCACCACCTCCGGGTCGCATACCGTCGGAGACCTGCCGGCAACGAAAGCAGGGCGCGCCTCGAGCCGAATGCGCAAGGGGGCAACTCGCAGAGCGGTCGTCGCGAAGCTTTTGAGTCACTTCTCCGTTCTCGTTCAAAGGGGCGGTGGTATCGTCGCCGACATGGTCGCTCGAGGCCGCTCGCGGTGCGCGCTCGTTTTCGTCGGCCTCGTCGTCGCCGGGCTGCCGGGGTGCGCGCAGGCCGCCGCTCCGAGTGGTCTCCCACCTCGCCCGGGGTGCTTGCGCAATACGACGGCTGCGGAGCCGCTTCCGCGCGGGCTGATCGCGCTCGAGGACAACGGGGCAGTCGTCCCCTCGGCGTCGGTCGTTCCCCGCGCGATTCTCCGCGACCGATCCGTTTCGGGCGTGCTCCTCTACGTCGACTGGTCAGCGCTCGAGCCGGGGCGGGGCGCGTTTTCACCGTCGATCGTCGGCGCGGTCGATGACGTGTTCTGCGAGGCCGAGCGCCACGACAAGTTCGTCGTGCTCGATCTGCTTCCCGGTTTCGACTCCCCGCCATGGGCGATCGACGCGACGGCGAACCCGCTCTGCAAGGCGCCGACGTACGCGACCGGCAGCCCGATCGCGTTCTGCTTTCAGTACTCCTACAGCGGCATGGTCGGTCCGCGGGCGCTGCCGATCCCGTGGAACACGACCTACCTCGACAATTGGTTCCAGTTCCTCCGCGTGATGGCGCACCGGTATGGGCGCAATCCCGAGTTCTCGATGATCGGCGCGGCCGGCCCGACGTCGCTCTCGGAGGAGATGTCGCTCCCGGATTGCCCGTGCACCCAGCAGCCGCTCGACCCGGCGCTGCCGGCGACGTACAACGGGATGACGATCGGCGAGTCGGACCTCAATATGTGGACGGCGCTCGGCTACGACGCGAGCGTCTACGAGGCCGCTTGGCGGCGCGTCTACGCCGCCTATGCGCGGATCTTCCCGCGCCAGATGATCTCGTTCTCGCTCTTTCAGGGACTCCCGATCCCCGACGCGAGCGAGTCGGACGCGACGCTCGACGCGGTCGAGGCGCTTGGCGCCCAGACCGTCGGCGCATCGCGCTTTGCCTTCGAGGGCGACGGCATCGTCGCGTCCGCCGAGTCGAGCCCTCCGTCCTCGTTCTACCACTTCGTCGAGGCCCAGGACGGCCGCATCGGCGCGACCGGCTTCCAGACCCCGAACGACAGCGAGCTCGACCCGCATGCCGCAACTCCGCTCGAGGCGCTCCAGGGAGCGCTCGAGGCCGGCGTCGCCGCCAGTGTCCGCTACCTCGAGTTCTACGACACCGAGGTGCTCGATCCGAGCACTGGCCTCTTCGCCCCCGGGTTCCGCGCGATGCTCCGCTCTGTCCTCGACGGCTGGCCGCGACCGGCGACGGGCCCGCCGACCGCCGGGAAGGCGCCGAAGCCGTGCGGGCACGCGTGCCTGTAGCTAACGCGGGCGCTTCCGCTAACACCGGCGATTCCGTGCTCATAGGGTCAGCGTCTGAAACTTCACCACCGCGGCGTTGTCGCCGACGACGACCTCGACGGTCGCCAGAACCAGGGCGCTGTCGGATCGACCGATCAAACGAATCCGATCGCCGGCAGCAGCCACGAACCGGCCGGATCTCAACCCGTGGCCAGTCGCGAATGCGATGGCCGACCAGTCAGCCGGTCAGCGACGAAAGCTCTCGTCCGAGATGCGCGGTTTCCGCGCAACTCAGGGAACTCGCCGTCGCGCTTGAGATGCTCGCCACGGAAGGAGAGCGGGACTAGCTCGACCGGTCAGGCGTCTCCATCACGACTGACCGCCCGCCGCTGGATTACGCCTATTCGGGTCACGCCGGCGTGCTGGCCGCTTCGTACCAAACTCAGGCGCGCGCTTGAGCGACGCTCGTGATCGCATCGTCGCGAGAGGCGCAGTCGGCGTGGCTGTCTACGCTGCCTGCATGGAGTGCACCCGCACGACGTCCAGCGCCCAAAGTCCGCTCGCAATCGGCTCTTCCGACCCTGCCGCCCCAATGGCCGGAGTCGCCGTGCGCAGCGATTGCGTTTCAGGCGCGAGCGCTTAGCATCGCTTCGTCATCCCCATGGCGAGTGGCAGCAGCGCTCTCTTAGTCCCGAGAAGCACGGATCGTGTCCAGAGCACCAATCTCACGGGCACCTACGCTTCCTCAGTCCACTTTGTCCACCGGGTCCCTCTTGCGCAACGGTCAATCTCCCGGTCCTCGCCGCCTCCGATTGGGCCGCAGCGGAATCCGTCAACCACCGCATTAGGTCCGTGCCAGCCAGTTCTCGCCGCGAATGACGTCGCCACGGTCGCCGTCCTCGAGCGCGGGCACACACCAGTGCTCGGTGCTAATCGGCGAGATCACGGCTCGAATCTGCGTCGCCCCTGTCAGCGCGGTCATCCGGTCGACTGCGCGTGGACGTCACGGCGACCACAGCCCGGATAGCGGCACAGCGGCGATCCGATCCCCGAATGCGACGGTGTCGGCGCCGGTGTAGAGCAGCGCGCCGGCTTTGAACGAGGTGCCCAGCTTGGTCTTGAGGTGGTTGAGGCCGCGGAAGTCCCGCTCGTACACGGATGCCGCGGCCTTGACCTCAACGGCCGAGACTGACCCGTCGCGGTGCTCGATCACAACGTCGACTTCGCGCTGATCGCGATCGCGGAAGTGAAAGAGCTGAGGCCGATCCTCCAGCCAGGAGATCTGGCGGTGCAGCTCCATCGCTACGAACGTTTCGAAGAACATGCCGCCGAGGTCCAAGTCGGTCTCGATCCGGCGCTCGTCAGCACCGACGAGGTAGGCCATCAGGCCGGTGTCGGCGACGTGGACCTTTGGGCGCTTGATCGATCTTGCGAGCAGGTTGGTGCTCCACGCTGGGACGCGACGAATGAGAAACAACATCTCCAGCAGCTCGAGGTGACGTCGAATCGTGCTGGCCGGCGTCTGCAGTGAGTTGCTCAGGCGATCGATGTTGAGCTCGGCGGCCGAGGTCGCACCGATCGCCTGCAGAAGCCGGGCAAGGCCAGCGGGGTCGGCGATGTCGCTGAGGCCCGCGAGATCGCGCTCGAGGATCCCCTCAACGTAGCTCTCAAAGAACCTGGGGAGCCTGGCAGTTCTACGTTCCTGAGCCTCCGGATACCCGCCCCGGGCGAGCATCTCGGCGTACGCGCGCCGGCCGACCGGCGCGTCCTTCACGGCTGGAAAGCTGCCCATGATCAGAGCCGGGATGAACGACTCGCGGCGACCGACGAGCTCGCCCTGGCTGAACGGGTGCAGGCGCAAGTACTCAGCCCGGCCGGCCAGGCTCTCCTTGACCTGCCTCATCTCCAACAGGTTCGCCGACCCGGTAATCAGGAACTGCCCTGGCCTCTGATCGCGATCGACAGTGAGCTTGATCTCGGTCATCAGCTCAGGGACGCGCTGGATCTCATCGATCGCCACGGGCGTGTCGATCGCGGCGATGAACCCCGCCGGATCAGCGATCGCAGCGGCGCGAACCGGCTGACTGTCGAGCGTGATGAGATCACGGCCTGCGCCTTCGACAGCCACGACCTCTTCCAGCAACGTGCTCTTGCCGACCTGGCGGGCGCCGAGCACGACCACTACACGCGTGTCGGTCAGGGCCGTCTCCACGGCGCGCTGTGCGTGTCGGACGACGAGCCGCGTGGACGACATCTAGCAAGCATAGCGTGGGCATCCGACAAATCCACCACGCCTGACCAGCGGATCCACCGCGCACATTCCGCGAATCCACCACGCACAACCGCGGCTGGCGGGCGTCACCTTCTACCCCAACGGCGGCGATGTCCCGAGCGCGTCCGGCGCGGCCGCGCTCGCGCCATCAGCTCTTCTGCGGATCCGGCGCGTCATTTGAGCGCGCGACGTTCGGCCTGCCCCGCTAGGACACGGTAGACCGGCGCAAGGAGATCGACGAGGTTCTGACCGTCGACGTCGGATCGCCGTCGGGTCAACCAGTGTGCTCTTCGTCATGATCTCCTCCGATACTCAAGGTGGTAAAGGTTTCTCGTATGTTTGTTGGTGCGTGCCGACCAGTAGGGTGGCGGGCAGCTGCGGGCCGGAGGCGGGTAGGGCCGTGCGGGCCTGGCCGGCGTCCCCCCGCCCGCACGCGTCGCAGTTACGTAGGGGTGGTTGCGAGCGGGCGGGGGGCAACTCTCGATCGCGGCCCGGAATACCGCCTGACGGCCTGTTGGTCAGGTTGCTGGTTGGATCGGTGTGCGGGTGTCGTTACATCCTGGCCGCGTGTTATGGGGCGACGAGGTCGAAGGTGCCGCCGTCGATTTCGACGCCCTGGCCGTTTCCGGCGGTGGCGGTCGGGCCGGTCGACTGTTCCTCGCTGTACATGTACAGCGGGTGGCCGTTGTAGGTCACCTGGCGGGTTCCGTCCGCGCGGACTGTCGTCCCGATCGCGTCGGCCTCGGTACCGGCCCCTGCGATAGGCGCGCTGTCGGTCAGGACGGGGATGAACTTGCGCGCGCAGGCGCGGTAGCAGCGGCTTCGCCGCCCGTGGTCGCTGCTGAACGTGTACACGGCGATCGGGATTCCGCCGATCGCGGGCAGCATCTCGTTGGCCAGCACGACCTGCCCGGAGGGCAGGGTGTCGGTCTCGATCGTGGCCGGGCCGACGGCGGGCTGCCCGTTGGGTGAGAGTAGGTACCAGGCGGTGTGCCAGGGCGGCGACGGGAGGGTGCTCTCGAAGAAGTCAGCTCCGAACGCCGCGTTCGCGGGGCCGGGGAGGAACAGGTACAGCGGGCGCCCGGCGTAGGTGACCTGGAACGTACCGAGATCCGACCGGTAGACCCGGCCGAGAAGCCACGGGTTGACGCCCGGACCGGCGACCGGCCACCGGTCGGTCGTCAGCGCCTGCCAGTCGGCCTGCTGATCGGTCTCGAGCCCGGTGCAGGACAGCGGGCCGGGAACCCCACCCGCGAACATGCCGCCCGGCAGCGGCCCGTCGACCAACGTTGTCGTGCAGCCAGGCGAGTATTCGTCCGAGCCTCGGTTCGCGCGCGCGTCGATCGTGGCCATGTACACCGCCGAGCCGGCCGGGAAGCTCGGCGTGCCGCTGTCGGGCGCGTAGCCGGCGCCGGTGCCGAGGTCGAGCACCGTTCCGTAGGAGGTCTGCTCGGTGCTGAGGACGGCCTGCGCCGGATCAGCTGCCCCAGCCGGCGCTGTCCGATCGGCCTGCGCGACCGCGCCGGGCAGGAACAAGAGCGCGGTCGTGACGGTCACTGCCGCAGCGGTCCAACGGGCGCGAACGGGGCGCGAGCGGCCGAGGTGGGAAACGGTGGTGGGTACGCATGTGTCACTCCTTGTCTGTGTGGTGGTTTGGCATGTCTTCGCTGGTCGCGAATCGAGCGCGGCCGAGCCGCCGGCGCCGCGGCAGGCGCCGGCGGTCGGTTCGCGCCCCCTGTGATCGCCCCCAAGCGGAACGAACGCTGCTGTTGCTTGCCGGATGACCGCGCTAAGTGCCGGTGTCAGTGACGTGCCCGTCCTGCTCCGGAGCAGTCACGGGTGGGATTGGGTGGTTCGCGCAGATCAGGTTGTGCGGGTCGATCGTGGCTCTGATCCGTCGGAGGCGGTTGTAGGTGTGCTCGGGCCAGAGCCTGGCCGGGTCGCACCGGGTGTGTGCGAAGTTGGCGCACTGCTGCTCTGAGGCCCACGACGTCAGCGCCGCCCTGACCGCCTGTACGTGAGCGCGCGTGGGCTCCAGGAGATCGGGGAAGGGCACCATCCCGGCCGCGAACATGGAGTACGAGGCGTCGATCGACGCGAGCGCGCCGTGCTCCGGGTGAGGCCGGCGCAGCGCACCGCCGAGGTGGCGGAGCTCGACCGTCAGCAGTGGGAACTCCGCGAACGCCCCCGCGACCTCGACGAACCGGTCGATCGCTTGGGCGGGGAGTTCGGCGAGCATCAGTCCGTCGCCGGTGCCGGGGACGGGGTGTTCGGGGTCCATATGGAGGTGGCTCAGCGCCGGCATCGGGACGGTCGAGATCGTGTCGTTGACGGGTCCGAGCGCGCGGAGCGGGGCGAGCAGCTCGTCGGCCTGGGCGGGGTCACCGATGTGGTACGCCTCGACGATCACGAACGACTGGCCGCGCAGAGGCTCGGGGATCTCCGGGATCGGTGGCAACCGGAGGAACCGGCCGATCGTGGTCAGCTCGTCGGGCAGCCGGTCGTCGTGGGTGAGCTCGCGCCAGGCGTGCAGCACCTTGTCGCCGCGGTCGATCGGGTAGAACAGCGCGCCGGCGTAGGCGTGCGTGATCGGGAACAGCTCGAGCTCGATCGCGGTCACGATCCCGAGGCTGCCACCGCCTCCGCGCAGCGCCCAGAACAGGTCCGGCTCGTTATCGCGGTCGGCGCGGACGTGTCGTCCGTCGGCCGTGACGAGCTCAATCGCGCGGACGGCGTTTGAGGACAGGCCGTACTTGCGGGCGATGAAGCTCAGCCCGCCACCGAGCGTGTAGCCGACCACGCCAACATCCGGCGAGGAGCCAGCGAGCGTCGCCAGCCCGTGCTGGGAGGCGGCCTCGACAACCTCGAGCCACACGGCGCCGGCCTGCACGCGCGCGAGCCTCCGCGTCGGGTCGATCTGAACGCCGCGCATCCGCTCAGTCTTGAGCAGGATCGTGTCCTCGAGCGAGCCGAGCACCCCGGCGTGGTGACCAGTCCCCTGAGGCGCGATCCGCAGGCCACGCTCACGAGCGAACCCGACCGCCGCTACGACATCCTGCGCCGACTCTGGGTACACGACGGCCGCCGGCTGCTGATCGACCGTCAGATTCCACGCTCGCCGCGCTTCGTCAAACGACGGGTGCTCCGGGGTGACGATCTTCCCATCGAGCAGCGAGGTGGCACGGCCCGACGGAACGATCCCTGAGGAAGAGCCGGACCACGCTTCCGTCCTCGGCACGACGTTTTCGGTTGTCATTCCTCCTCCTTCGGGTCTCGACGACGATGTGTCCAGCACCGTCGCAGCGATCCGCCGCCCCGTCATCGGCCACTGGCCGATCCAGGGGGATGATTGGAGGGGATGATTCGCGACGAGCCGCTAAGTGTGCTCGCGGGCCCGTTGACCGGTGTCGCGGCTGGCGAACCACTGGCGGAGCTGGACGCGAGACTCCAGGCCGAGCTTGCCGAGGATGTGCGACACGTGCGTCTTGACGGTCGCCACCGACACGAACAGCTCGGCGGCGACAGCGGGGTTGGACAGTCCGCTGGCGACCAGCCGCGCGACCTCGAGCTCGCGCGCGCTCAGGTCGTCTTCGCCGTCGGGCGGGCCGGGCGGCACGGACAGACGCTCAGTGGCCGCGGGCTCGGCCTCGAGGGCGAGGGCGACCACCTCGTCGCGGCCGAGGGCGTACCCCCGCTCCCAACACTCTTGGTACCGGGCGTCACCCAGCGCCGCGCGCGCCGCGGCCTCACACGCGTCGTGACGGGCCTGCCCGGAGGGCAGCAGCGCAACCCCGATCTCCTGGTACAGCGCCGCGCCGGCACCCACCAGCAGCGCCGCCCGTTCGAGCTGCCCGGCCGAGGCCGCCACCCACGCCAACCCCTCAACACTCGTCAACAGCCCCCACCAATGCCCGCTGACATTCTGGATCCGGACCGCGTGCTTGAGCCTCTCCTCGGCGGCGCCCAGGTCCCCGAGCTGCCATTCAACGCTCCCGAGCAGCCCGCTCAACAAGCCCCGGCAGAACAGATCACCGGCGCGCTCGCTCGCGTCAAGACCGGTCTTGCACAGCTCCCGCGCGTCGGTGAGCCGATCGCCGTCGGCGAGCGCCATGGCACGGACATACAGACACAGCGCGAGCCCCACCGGATCGTCGACCGCCGCGATCCGCTCGCACGACTCGCGAGCAAGGTCGGCCGCGAGCGTCGGGTTCCCCAAACGCATCTGCAGCGGCCCCAGGCCCTGCAGCGCGTAGCCCAGCTCACGCTCTGCCCCGATCTGCTCGCACATCACCCGCGCCTGCTCGAACGCGGACAGCGCGCCGGCAAGATCGCCCGTCGCCCGCTCCAAGACCCCGCAGGCGCACAACGCCATCGCACGAACCCGGGGCGGTGCCTCACCGGCGAGCGGCAACAACGCCTCCAGACGACGCCGGCCAGCCCGGTAACGACCGCGCACCACCCAGTGCATCCACAGGTCGGCCGCGATCCCGAGCCCGATCTGGGCATCGGGAGCCGATCCCGATGCGGTGCAGAAGTCGAGCGCGGCCTCGACATTCGCCCACTCGATGTCCAAAACTTCGAGCATCTCCTCCTGCCTGCTCGTCCCCCACCACGGCAGCTCACCGCCGGAGATCAACTCGGCATACCACCCGACATGCCCGCGCGCGAGTTCAGTCTCCTCGCCGGCCTGCTCGAGTCGCTGCGCACCGTAGATACGCAGCGTCTCCAACAGCCGGTAGCGCCCACGGGGGTGCTTGTGATCCATCACTACGATCGACTTGGCGACCAGTCCCGCGAGCAGATCGACGATCCGTTCACGCTCCAACCCGCCGCCCGAGCACACCTCCTCCGCCGCCCGCAGACCGAAGCTCCCGGCGAACACGCTCAACCGCCGCCACAACACCCGCTCCTCCTCCGTGAGCAGCTCATAGCTCCAGTCGACCGTCGCGCGCAACGCCTGGCTGCGCGACGGCCCCGTTCCGCGCCCTGTCGCCAACAGCCGCAACCGATCATCCAAACGCTCGCGCAGATCCTCGACGCTCATCGACGCCAACCGCACCGCCGCCAACTCGATCGCCAACGGCAATCCATCCAACCGCCTGCAGACCTCGCCCGCCACCCCGCAGTTCTGGTTCGTCAACACGAAATCCGGCGCCACTGCGACCGCCCGATCGACCAACAACCGCAACGCCTCAACCTCGGCCACCCACGCACCCGACACACCCTGCCCCTCCGCAGGCAGCGCCAGCGCCGAGAGCACCACGACCGCCTCACCGTCAGCGCCGAGCCGCTCACGGCTGGTGCACAGCACCCGCACCCGCTCACACCCCGACACCACCCTGGAGACCAACCGCCGACACGCATCCAGCATGTGCTCACAGTTATCCAACACCAACAGCAGCCGCCGCTCCCGCACAAACGCCAGCAACGCCCCCTCGATCCCGTCGTCCACGCGGTCCCGCCGCTCCTCCACCCCAAGCGACTGCGCGACCGCGTACACCACGAGCTCAGGATCCTCCAACTCGCCCAACTCAACCCACCACACCCCATCCGGGAAATGCCGAGACAGCTCCCGAGCCGCCCGCAACGCCAACCGCGACTTCCCGATCCCACCCGCACCAGTCAACGTGATCACATGCGCGCCCGCCAACAACCGGCGAACCTCCGCCAACTCACGGTCACGCCCAACAAAGCTGGTCAACTCGACCGGAAGGTTTCCGGCCACCGGTCCCTTCATCCCCACTGCCATAACCCCACGGACTCTACGCACTCGTCGCGAATCATCCCCTCGGATCGGCCACTGGCCGATGACGGAACGGCGGATCGCGCCTACTGTGCTGGACGCATCGTCATCGAGTGGGCACCTCGCCCGAGAGGAACCACATGCACAACACCGCCGAAGGGAGCCAGGATGTACAAGACCATGGACAACACCACGATCACGATCGGTGACCACGCCGTGCGCTTCCTGGTCGAGGCCGCGGATTCGAACGGGAGCGCCTCGGTGTTCGAGTGCCACGTCCGAGCGAACTCGCGGATGCCGGTGACCCACAGCCACGACGGCTTCGAGGAGACGATCTACGGGCTCGTGGGCACCACAACCTGGACGATCGACGACGAAACGATCGACGTCGGGCCCGGCGATGCCGTGTGCGTGCGGCGCGGGCAGATCCACGGGTTTGAGAACCACGGCGCCATCGACGCGACGTTCCTCGCCGTCGCGACCCCGGGATTGTTCGGGTCGGCCTACTTCCGTGAGATCGCCGAGGTCGTCGCCGCCAGCGCCGGCGGCCCCCCGGACCTCGCCGCGATCGGCGAGGTCATGCGCCGCCACGGCCTCACCCCCGCCCCACCCAGGTAATCAATCTCGACCCGGCAGGAGGAATCCAGATGAACATCGTCGTCTTCGGAGCCACGGGCATGATCGGCACTCGCATCGCTGCCGAGCTCGAGCAGCACGGACACGCCGTGACGGCCGCGACCCGCGCGACCGGCATAGATGTCACTGACCCGCGATCGGTCGCACGCGCGGCCGCCGGCGCCGACGCGGTCGTCAGTGCGGTCTCGGCGCGGGGCGTGAGCTACACACTCGCCGACGTCGCACCAGCGCTCGTCGAGGGGGTGCGTGAAGCAGGCGTGCGCAGGCTCGTGATCGTCGGTGGAGCCGGCAGCCTGGAGGTCGCGCCCGGCAAGCGGCTGATGGACGCCCCCGAGTTCCCCGAGGAGTGGAAGCCCGAAGCGATCGCCCAATCCGAGGCCCTCGACTACTACCGCAGCATCGAGGACTTGGACTGGACCTTCGTCAGCCCGGCGGCCTTCATCCACCCTGGCGAGCGCACCGGTCGCTACCGGCTCGGTGGCGATCAGCTTCTCGCCGACGACAACGGCAAGAGCGAGGTCAGCGCCGAGGATTACGCGATCGCCATCGTCGACCTGCTCGAACAGAGCGGCCACGAGCGCGAACGCATCACCGTCGCCTGGTAACCGACCCGACTCGCCACTAAGGAGAACCGATGCCGATCAGCATGACCCAGCATGCTCCCGAGATGCCTGCCGAGGCTTACGGCAGATCATTGCCAACGTCGGGCAGCCGTTGCGCAGCTCCGACGGGTTCATCTCCGACGCCGCCGAGATCACGGCCGACAGGGTGACGGTGACCGAGGTCTGGGAGACCCGAGAGCAGTGGGAGCGGTGGTTCAACGCATCCGTCAGCCACACCTACCCGCCGACGCACCCCAACCGACCGTCACCGAGCTGTACAACGCACCCGGGCCAGTAGGGCGGCCTGCCGCACCGCGCGTAGCCCGCGGCGAGCCGAGCCGGCTATCGCAACGGAACGATCGCGGCGGTCTCGCGGCTCGACCAGGTCGTTACCGAGTCGCAGAGCAACGCAGCCACGAAGCCTAGGTGGCTGGAAAAGGCGTGGAGCACGCGTCAGCGAGCCAGCTCGCTGACGACCGCTTTCGACATCTGACGGCAGTTGGGGTGCACTGCTGCACTGGCGACCAGACGGTCACGCCGCCTGATCCCTTTCGACGCCTCAACGACGACACCCAGCCCAAACATCGGACCGAGCGCTCTGGAGCGCCTTCCTGATCCCCACCTGACCGGGTCAAGCCCAGCCTTTTCCCTGGACGCTCACCACGACGGTCTTCAGCCAACGCAGCACCAGGGCGGTTTAGCGCCTACCCCCGCAGGGCCGACGCTGAAGGGCCAGCAATCCTCCATCTCTCGCACAGCACCGCCTATATGAGGACTCTTCTACACGGGTCCCCCCTCAGCGTTCGTGACACACATTTGCAGGGATTTCTCGACGGTCGGCCTGACTGGCACTCCATCGAATTGCACTCCGTGGCCCAGAGCGTGACCCAGCCGTCCCTCAGCGGTCGGCGAACATGGCACTAAGTTCGGCCAAAGTGCTACGTTCGGACCGGTTAGTGCCACGTTCGATCGGCGATCCCGATGCACACGTTCAGAACCCTCGACCGACAGATCGGGATGGTCCCCGGAAGGACAACGGTCGCCTTGCGGGCGATCGACCAGAGTCAGGGCAGCGAGCGGGCGTTGAGCCTCCAGAACCCGGAAGCGCTGCGGACGCTGATCCAGATCGCCCGGATCCAGAGCGTCGAGTCCTCGAACGCGATCGAGGACGTGACGGCTCCCCATGCGCGCGTTGTCGAGCTGGTGGAGGAGAAAACGACGCCCGAGAACCGTTCCGAGGCGGAAATCGCCGGCTACCGGGCCGTGCTCGACACGATCCACGGGAGCGCACTGCAGATCCCGTTCAAGCCGAGCGTCGTCGAGCAACTGCATCGAGACCTGTACCAGTTCACGGGCTTGCCCGCCGGTCGCTGGAAGACGGCCGAGAACTCGATCGAGGAGCTTCGTCCCGATGGGACTCGGCTCTTGCGGTTCAGGACCGTGGCCGCCGCCGAGACGCCGGCCGCGATGGAGGACTTGCACGAGAGGTTCGATCGCGCGAAGCGCTCCGGCAACTATCACCCGCTGCTCCTGGCCGGTTGCTACGTCTTCGACTTCCTCGCGATCCACCCGTTCCGGGACGGCAATGGCCGGATGGGTCGCTTGCTGACACTGCTGCTGCTCTACCAGGCGGGCTACGACGTAGGTCGCTACGTCAGCCTCGAGCGGCTTGTCCAGGAGAGCAGCGAGACGTACTACGAGGCGCTCCGGGCAGCTGGAATTGGCTGGCACACCGACGAACACGACATCACCCCGTGGCTCGACTACCTCCTCGGGATCATCGCGGCCGCGTATAAGGAATTCGAGTCTCGCGTCGACGTCGTCGCCGGGCGCGGATCAAAACGACAGGCAATCAGGCAGTTCGTCCGCCAGTCGATCGCCGACGAGTTCACGGTCGCCGACGTGCGGAGGGCAGCCCCAGCCGCGAGCCAATCCTATATCTCGAAGACGCTGGCGAACATGCGAGATGAGGGCTTGATCGAGCCTGTCGGGGCTGGGAAGAGCGCCCGGTGGCGGCGACTCAGAAGCGACCTCTGACCATATCCCTGTTCGCGCCGCTCAGCAGTTCGTCAAATGCCGCGTGCACGCTCCTGCGCGACACGCGCTTCTCACCTGCGCGTAGATCTCCAGCGTCGTCTTCGAATCGGCGTGGCCGACCTGGTCCATTACGTAACCGTGTGCGAGTCAGACGGCAGGACCCAGATCGGCGAGTACGTAGCCGGCGGCTGATCGGCGACAGGCCACCCTGACAAGGAGCACGTGCTGAGCGATGGCCGGGACCGTCTTGCGCAGACCCGCGCAGTTCGCCGGCGATCACTTCGCGCCTGGAGCAGGTCCCGAGCTCACGAGCGCGGGGGCGCAGACTCGATCACGCCGCCCGTCGGCGCCCGGACGATCCCTACGCCGCGAAGGCTCGCGGCCACGCAGCTCCTCCGTGGCCCAAGGCCGCGAAAAAGCCCTGCAAACGCGGCGTCGCCCTTGTGTGGCTCGCCACCCGCGCGGGGACAGAAAGTCCCTGCAAAAGGACGCAATCCTATCCGGCCACGGCCCCGCTTCACACGCGACTGTCAGGGCAGGGCCGAACGCGCGTCGTCGAGTAGGCCGAGCCGGAGGGCCGCTGCGCTTGCTTCACCGCGCGTGCGTACGTTCAGCTTGCGCAAGATTGCCGAGACGTGATGGTCCACGGTCTTCTGCGAGACCACTAGGCGCTCGGCGATTTGGGCG
>Ga0302314_10014163_pt1 | contig 13660 bp, 11 predicted proteins | sample III_Palsa_N2_3_FD_200533 | JGI IMG/M metagenome (GOLD analysis project Ga0302314, IMG submission 200533) | Peat permafrost microbial communities from Stordalen Mire near Abisko, Sweden - III_Palsa_N2_3 | ecosystem: Environmental > Terrestrial > Soil > Palsa > Peat permafrost | place: Sweden... | reverse complement strand
CGGGTGACGAGCTGGTCCAGGGCGAGGCGGCGCTGACCGTTCTCGATGCGGCTCAGTGAGGACTGGCTGAGGTTGGCCCGCTTCGCCAGCTCCTCCAGGGACCAGCCCTGCGCCACCCGCAGGGCGCGGAGGCGTTTGCGTACGAGGCTGTCCAAATCTCCATCTTCTTGCGTCATGGGCAACATCGTATGCCCTCAGTGCATATCTGGCTTAGCGTCGTGTGTGGACGGTCCGCAACGTGTGGGGCCACGCACAAGGAAAGGCAGGAGGCCATGGCTGTGACGACTTCTCCGTACGCGAGCGACGCACTGCCCGAGGGGACCGTCGACGCGGTGGTGATCGGCGGGGGCTCCGCGGGGCTGAACGGTGCACTGATGCTCGCCCGCTCCCGCCGCTCGGTCGTCGTGATCGACAGCGGCTCTCCGCGCAACGCGCCCGCGCAGGCCATGCACGGCTTCATTGTCCTGGACGGCACCCCGCCTCCCGAGATCCTTCGACGGGGCCGGGAGCAGGTGCGCCAGTACGGCGGACGCGTCGTCTTCGGCGAGGTGGTCTCGGCCGAGTCTGCCGCCCCGTCGGTGGACGGGGATCTGCGGTTCACCGTCTCCCTGGTCGGCGGTCGCAGCATCACCGCTCGCCGCATCCTGGTGGCCACCGGCCTCACGGATGTGCTGCCGGAGGTGCCCGGGCTCGCCGAGCACTGGGGGCACAGTGTGGTGCACTGCCCGTACTGCCACGGCTGGGAGGTGCGCGATGAGCCCATCGGCATCCTCGCCACCGGCCCGGCCTCCATCGGCCACGCGTTTCTGTTCCGTCAGCTGACCGAGGATTTGACCTACTTCACCCACGGCACTGACCTGGATGAGGACACCCGGGCCCGCTTCACTGCCCGCGGCATCCGCATCATCGACACCCCGGTCAAGGAGGTCGTCAACAACGAGGACGGTGCCCTCGCCGGGGTGCGCCTGGCCGACGGCCAGGTCGTGGCCCGCCGCGTCCTCGCGGTCGCCACGCAGATGCAGGCCCGCACCCAGGGCCTGGAAGGTCTGAGCCTGCCGGTGCAGGAGCTGCCCAACAACATGGGCCGCGGTTTCGCCTCCGGCATGGCCGGCACCACCGAGGTGCCGGGTGTGTGGGTGGCCGGAAACGCCACCGACCTCGCCGCCCAGGTCTGCGCCTCCGCAGCGGCCGGAGCCCTGGCCGGCGCCCACATCAACAGCGTGCTGGCCACCGCGGACACCGACGCGGCCCTCCACCACGCAGCCCAGGGCAACACGCCCGCCCCCTGATATCCCGGCACGGCACCCGCCGCCGCTCGACCGCCTGGTGATGCGCGGTGCCTGCCCCACCCACCCCCCTCTTTTTTGCTCGGCGACCGGCCCTGCTCCGGCGCCATCTCGGCATGCCCTTTTTGAGAGGAAATCCATTAGTATGAACCAGCCCACACAGGCCGTAGAGGCCGGTAACGGGGTGTCCCCGACGCGCGTCAGCTGCGCAAGATCCTCTCCATCGCCCTGATGGCGGTCATCGCCTCGGTGACCGGACTGAACGTCGCGCAGACCCACATGGCCGTGGAATTCGGCGCGTCCCAGAGCACGGTCCTGTGGATCATCAACATCTACACCCTGGTCCTGGCGGCGCTGCTGCTGCCGCTCGGCGCCCTGGGCGACCGCCTGGGCCGCAAGCCCATGCTCATCGCCGGACTGGGCGTCTTCGGTATCGCCACCGTCATCGCGGGCCTGGCCCGACCGCGGAAGTGATGCTCGCCGCTCGATCGTCCAGCCCTCTTCCAGGAGTTGGCGGACGATCTCCGCGATGTCCAGGGCGTTGTGAAAAATGACCGCGTTCGTGAGCAGGGCATTGAACTTCATCGCCTTCTCCTGCTCGATAGGGTCGTTGTCCGCGATGACCCCGCGGTTGCCGAAGCCGATCCACTGCGAGAAGCCGTTGAATGCTTCGGTCTTGTTCGTCGCCGCGGTCACCCGCCGGCGAAGCGCCGGATCACAGAGGTAGCGCAGCAGCTGGACGGTGCGGATCACGCGGCCGACCTCGCGGAAGGCGGCGTAGGTGGCGTTCTTCTTGGAGCCCGAACGCAGCTGCTTGAGCAGCGTGGACGAGGAGATTGCCGTTACCAGGGCGTGATGCTAATCGTTGGATTTCCGCTGGATGATCCGAGTCGGCCATCTTGTCGGAAGACATGTCGGAAGACGGTCCATGCGACAAGAACGTGAGACGAGCGACTCCACTCACTTCGGCGCCTGGGACCAGAACCTGTTCACCGAATGGCACTCCCGGCACGGAGGCCGGGGTGTCCTGATCTACTGGCATATCGAGCGGAAATCGATGGTGATCCACAGCCAGCTGCTGAGCTGTACCGCCTCGGAGGTCGCCGCGATGATCCAGGGGGCGATCCATCACGGCACCGAGATGGACGTCAAGGCGAACTACGTCGACACGCACGGCCAGTCGGTCGTTGGCTTTGGCCTGACCCGGTTGCTGGGGTTTGACTTGCTGCCGAGGATCAAGCGGATCAACCACATCCGGCTCTACCCCCCGACCCGCGGGGAGGAGTTCCCGAACCTGGCGCCGGCCATGGCGGGCCGGTCCATCGACTGGGAACTGATAGCGGCTCAGTACGACGACGTCATCAAGTACGCGACCTCGATCAAGAGCAACGCGGCCTCCACCGCGGCGATCCTGCGGCGCTTCCACCGCACCAACGTGATGCACCCGACCTACCAGGCGATGCAGGAGATAGGCCGCGCCCAGCGGACGATTCTTACCTGCCGCTACTTGCGGCTCGCCGACCTCGAGCGGCCCCTCGCGGCCGCAGGAGGGGCAGGTCCACTCGGATATACCTGACCTGCACTGATGTGTGTTTTGAGGGTGGTTGTGGTCTGGGCCGCTACGGTTCGTGCCGTTTGCGCGACGGTAGGGATCGTGGGGTGGGTGGCTTCAAGGCTGTTCTCCGATGACCAGTTGGAGCGGCTGCGGTCGTTCCCGGGCATCGGGCGGGAGGAGCTGATCCGGTTCTTCACCTTGACGTCACCTTGCCCGGTCCGGTGTCAGCTGGCCTTGGTCGGGTCGAAGCCGTACCGGCGTTCGCGGACGGCCGCCACGACCTTGGCGACCCGGGCGTCGAAGGCGTCAAGTTCTTCCGCCTCGGCCGCGTTGGCGACGAACGCACGCCGGTCGCACAGGACGCCTGCCCGCCAGATCCGCTCGATGGCCCGGGTCGCGGTGATGTCGGCCAGCGGGTCCCCGGATACGAGCATGAGGTCCGCGCGCTGACCGGGTGCGGTGTGCCCGCGGTCGGCGAGGCCGAACACCCGTGCCGGAGCGGCGGCCGCGGCGTTCAGCGCCTGAGCGGGCGTAAGACCGCAGCGGGCGAGCAGTTCCAGCTCCCGGTGCAGGCTGGCCCCGAACACGGTTCCCGGGTTCGGGGCGTCGGTGCCGGCCAGGATCGTGACGCCCGCGTCGACCAGGCGGCTGACATTCTCCTCAGCCCGGGAATAGGGCGGCATTCCCTGCCCGCGCCGCCCTGATAGGCCAGAGGTCAGCCGCTGCGCCTGTGCGTCCCCGAGTATGCCGGCGAGTCGCGGGTCTGCGGCTACCGCGGCCCCGCCCGGTTCACCCAAGAAGTTCTCGGTGGTGGCCAGCGTGGGGCCGACCGCGATTCCGGCCTCGGCGATCCGCCCGGCCAGGGCTGGGTCCAGTTCGCCGTCCACGGGCACATGCGCCACGACGTCGACGCCCGCGGACACGGCCTTGCCCACCCCCGCCACGGAGTTGACGTGCGCGACGACCACGAGTCCGCGACCGTGCGCGGCCTCGGTCAGCGCGGTGACCGTGTCCAGGTCCAAAGACGGCACCGCCCGCGGGCCCGCTGCGCCCGTAGGGCCGAAGATCTTCAGGTAGTCCGAGCCCTCGGCGACCCGGTCCGCGACGAACTGCCCGGCCTGCTCCGGGCGGGTCAAGGTCGGGAACGGGGCGTACATCATCGAGGGATGCCCGCCCGGCGCAGTGGCGCCGATCCCCGCGGAACGCACATCGGCCACGTCCGGCCGGGCGCCCGCCTGTTGCTTGGCTGCGGCCATCACGCTGGCCTGGCTGAACATGTCCAGTGCGGTGGTCACGCCGAAGGCGAGCCCCTGCGCCAGGGCGCCGGGCACGAGGTGGATGTGCGAGTCAATCAGCCCCGGCAGGATGGTGCCGCCCTCCGCGTCGATCACCTCGTCGCCGTCTCGGGCAGTGGGGCCGGTGGCGCAGTCGGTGATGATGCCGCCGGCGAACCGGACTGACGTCCAGTCCCGCAGCCGGGTGCCGTCAAAGACCCTCGCGTTGACAATCGCCGTTGCCTTGGACACGAGGCCCCTCCCGAACGGATGCGTTTGATGGTCAGGGTTGGGCGGCGTCAGCGAAAGCCGTAGGAGCCGACTTCGTGCAGCATCGTGAGCACGGGGGGTTCATCGAACCCCCCGCGGGGGGTCGCGCGGAGCCGCTGGAAGGCCTCCAGCTGCTGCAGCACCTCAGTGCCTTCCATCTCGGCGAAGGACACGAACGTCACCTTGTCTTCGAGCTGGAACGTCGCGTACCGCAGGCCCTTCGGCTGGGCCGAGCGCATCTCCTCGTGCACCTCCTGGAACGACTCCAGGCTGGCTTCAACCCCGTCGGGCCTGACCTTGCAGCGGATCATCACCTGCATGACGGCTCCTTGTCCCGGTCGCCGGCGGCCTGGTGCCCCCGATATTTCGCTGACAGTATGTATTCTGGAATACATTGTGTCAAGCCAATGCTAGAATGACCGTCATGGCCACCCGGAAGTACGAGCAGCGCCTGCGAGCGGACGCGGCGGCGGAAACACGGCGCCGCATCCTCGACGCGGTCTGCCAGCGGCTGCGCGAGGCGCCCTCGGAGCCGGCCAGCATCGACCGCATCGCCCGCATGGCCCGCGTCGCGCGGCCCACCGTCTACCAGGTCTTCGGCTCACGCGCCGGATTGTTCGAGGCGGTCGGGGCGGACCTGCAGGAGCGCGGCGGGTTCGGGCGCATGCTGCAGGCCGCGGCTCACCCCGACGCACGCGAAGCCCTGCGCAGGGGGATCTGCGGGGTCGTGGAGATGTACGCGGCTCACCGGGACGTGCTGCGCGCGCTGTCCTCGATGGCCCTGCTTGACGCCACAGCGGTCGGCGGCGCGATCCAGCGGATGGAACAAGGCAGGGCGGACGGAATGGCCCGCCTCGCTCAGCGCCTGGCCGACCAAGAGGCGCTGCGCGCCGATGTCAGCCCCGGCCAGGCCGCCGACCTGCTGTGGCTACTGACGAGCTTCGACAGCTTCGACCTGCTGTACACCGGCCGGGACCTGTCCACCGAGAAGACCGCGACAACACTGATCACCACCGCCGATCGCAGCCTGTGCCGCTGAGGCACCCGGCCCCGAACCGGCCAAGAACGCTCACGAGGTCCTGTTATGTGACACAGAATTTAGGCTATGTGCCACATTAGGCTTGACGGCGACGGGAACGCCCTGCTCGCAGGCCGCCGGGCCGGACCCGGCTCGGCAACGTTATGTGTCACATCAGCGGAGGTGCCCGTGGCTGTCGTCCCGTCGAGCTCCCGTCCTCACCGAGCCGACCAGCGAACAGCGCCAGGCCTTTGACCTCATCGGCGTCCCGATCCCGCTCACCCTGCGGAAGTAGCCAGGACCGACACCGCCAGAAACGGCGAACTCGCAGGCCAGTGGCGGTCTCGGCATCAAAACCAGCCGTAACTTCGGGTTAGAGAGATGGTGTTCACGGTGCGGCTCCGCGTCAGCGCGGGGTGAGGACGTCGAACTCGTTGCCCTCGGGGTCTGCGAGGCACGTCCACGGGACGTCGCCCTGGCCGAGGTCGATGCCGGTGGCGCCGAGGGCCCGCAGCCGGGACACCTCCGCCTCTTGATCGTCACCGGGGTAGGGCCGGAGGTCGAGATGGGTGCGGTTCTTCACGGTCTTCACGTCGGGCGTGCGGAGGAACTCCAGGTACGGTCCGACACCCTTGGCAGAGCGCAGCACCGCATGCTCGTCGGTCACCTCGTGCAGGGTCCAGTCCATCGCCTCGCCCCAGAACCAGCCCATGGCCCGCGGATCCGCGCAGTCGACCACCACCGCGGCAATCGGCCCGGTGTCCCGGTAGACCGATCGAGGCTCCAGCACGCAGAACTCGTTGCCCTCCGGGTCGGCCAGGACCGTCCACGGGACGTCGCCCTGACCCACGTCGGCGAGCGTCGCGCCGAGATCCTGCAGGCGCGCGACCAGGTCCGCCTGATGGGCCCCAGAGGTGGTGGCGAGATCGATGTGCACGCGGTTCTTCACCGTCTTCGGTTCCGGGACGGCAAGGACGTCGATGCAGGCGGCGACGGGGTCCGGATAGACGAAGCCCTCGGGTTCGACGTTGGTCACGCCGGGCCCCTCGCTGGAAACACTCCAGCCGAGCGCCTCCGCCCAGAACCGGCCGACCGCGGAGTCATCCCGAGCATTCATCGCAATCTGAACAAGCCGCATCGCCATGCCGCCGATCCTATGCCCGCGCGGATCAAGGAACCGCCCCGCGCCGAGCCGGGGCCTTGCAGGCTAGCGACGCGAGTCTTGCTGCCGTCTCCCGGGGTTGCGCCCGCTCCCCCGGGTTATTTTCCTGACCCGTCCGGAGCCCGCGTCCGGGTCGGCGGCATTCGGGGCGGCGGCGACCGTGTCTGCGGTGGCTTCACCGCTGCGGACGGCGCCTTCCATGTAGCCGTTCCACTACGGCCGTTGCAGATCGGTGCGCGCGGCTACGCCGCGACGTCGCTGGAGCAGATCGCGGAGGCGGCGGAGGTAACCAAGGGCGCCATCTACGGGCACTTCGCCAGCAAGGAGGACCTCATGCTCAGCGCGCTCGAAGCAGCCCCGGCCCCCGATTACTCGACCACGCTGAACGACCAGTCGCGGCCGCTGCGCGAGCGTCTGGCAGAGTACAGCCGCGCCGTCGCCGCGGAAGAGCCCGGGGACGCCGAGGAGCTGGCGGTGTTCCTGGAGTTCTTCGCCGCGCTGCTGCGCGCTCCGGACGCGCTGCAGCGTTACAGCAGCAGTCGCGAGCGCCGGCTCCAGGAGCTAGCCGGCGCCGATAGTGATGAGCTCGCCGCGGGGGCCACGGCCGTCCAGGCCTGGGCCATCGGGCAGGCGATGCTGGTCGGCCTGCGGATCTACAAGCGCCTGGCCCCCGGCCTTGTCACGCCGGAGGTGTTCGAGCGCGCGTTCGGCCTGCTGGCCGACCTGTATACGGAGCAGTGAGCACCTGCACCCGCGGCGCCGGAATCCCGCCATCGACCTCGGCCACCGCATCGGCGGGGCGCTGCAGCGGTTCGGCTCGTGCCCCGAGCGAGCCGCAGCGTCAGCAGGATCTCTCCTCGTTAGCGGTGCGGTGCGAGCGGATCGCCGCGCTCTTGACGGCGGCACGACTGAGGACTAGCGTCTCACTTCAAATAATAGGAAACTTTACTATTTATTTCGCCACCGTTAAGCCGGTCGCCGCTGGCCCGGTGGCGTTAGGACTCCGTCGCACGGCGACTGACTCTTACTCATCCACTTCGCGCTAAGTATGGGGATTCACGCATGAGACGACAGGCAACCCTCCTGGCAGCGCTGGCCACCGGCGCCGCAGCACTGCTGACGCTCGGAGTCACCGCGGCCAGCGCCAGTGCCGGTACCGGGCCTGGTCCAAGCTCAAGGCCGCTGCCGTACCAGGTATTCGCTCCCTATTACGAGATGTACGACACCAGCACTGACCTCGCCGCACTGTCGCAGCAGTCGGGTTCCAGGTACCTATCGCTGGCGTTCCTGGAAACCGCCGCATCCGGCTCCTGCACGGCCTACTGGGATGGCGACATCACCGAGCCGATCGCCCCCTCAAGCTACGGCAGCGACATCGCGGACATCCAGGCGCACGGCGGCAACGTAATCCCGTCGTTCGGCGGCTACACCGCAGACACCACCAACACCGACATCGCCGACAGCTGCACGAGCGTTCCGGCCATCGCCCAGGTGTACGAGAGCCTCATCACCACCTACAACGTGCCTCGCATCGACTTGGACGTCGAAGCCGACTCGCTCACCGACACGGCCGGGATCAACCGGCGCAACGAGGCGATCGCGATGGTGGAGGCGTGGGCCGCGGCTCACCACCGGCGGATCCAGTTCTCCTATACCCTGCCGACGTTCCCGACCGGCCTTACCTCCTCCGGGTATGCCGTCCTGCAGAATGCCGTCGCCGACGGCGCCAAGATCGCCGCCGTGAACCTGCTGACGTTCGACTACTACATCGGCACCCTGCAGGACATGGTGGCCGACACCGAGAGCGCCGCGGACGGGCTTTTCAGCCAGTTGCAGTCGCTCTACCCGACGGCGACGGCCCGGCAGCTCTGGCACATGATCGGCGTCACAGAGATGCCGGGCATCGACGACTACGGCCCGGACGAGACCTTCGCGACGGCGGACGCGGTCGCGATCCTGCACTGGGCGCAGCAGCAAGGGATAGGACTGATCTCATTCTGGGCACTGCAACGCGACAACGGCGGCTGCCCAGGCACGAAGGGCGCCGGCACCTGCTCAGGCGTGAGCCAGCCCACGTGGTACTTCAGTCACGTCTTCGAGCACTTCATAAGGTAGCGAAAGACACTCGCGAGCCAGCTGGTTCATAGTCGGCAACCTCCGGCGCCAACGTGCATCTGAATGGCTCTCACGGGGCATTCGCCGCGACGGCGACCAGCTGACCGGAGGCAGGCGGCCACGGTCCGTTCGAAATGATTAAGAGCATTTTTCTGAACGGGCCGTGGTTTCACCTTCGCCCCCGCATAACTCTGCAGAACCTTGCCCGGGTCCCGTACGATGCGGCGCGGCCCGGGCCCCGTCGAGGGCCCGGCCGCGCCGTTGTTTCCGGAGCTAGCCGCCTTAGGCTAGCTCCCGGCTGTGTAGGCGTAGGACAAGTCGCGGAAGTCGGAGTAGGACGCCGGGAACCCGACGGCGGGCTCGTAGCCTCCCCAGTCCGTCGAGTCGATAACGCTGAGAGTCCCGTTCACCGCGGAGCCCGCGGCTGCCGTGGGCGACAGCGTTGCCGTCAGCGTTCCCGTGGCTCCGGGCGCCAGCTCTTCGGCCGTGACGGTATTGCCTCCAGTGATGTCGTTGCCCGACGGCTGCAGCTCGAAGTAGCCAACGTGGCTCGTCGTGTTCGTGACCCTGACCGTGACCGGGACGCTGGAGCCCGAGGCGATGGTCGTCGACGCCGACGCCGGGAGACCGGTCTCGGTGACGGGCGCGAGCCGGTTGTAGTCGACTACCCCGGTGACGGCCTGGGAGAACACCGTCCCGTCGGTGGTGGCGCCCTGCATCACGTCGATCTCCCACAGTCCTGGCTGGGGATCGGGGGCAATGAGCGAGGTGAGGCCGGTCGGGTTGTCGGGCGTTGGTGAGGTGTCGGTGGCTGTGACATCGATGTTCCCTGACTCGGTGACGGCAGGCGCGAGGTCGGCGGGCGAGAACAGGTAGAAGTACACCGGGTCGTCGGCGGCGTGGTCCGGCGTGTAGAACGACACGTCGAGGTCGCGCTTCCCTGGGGGCACGTCCACGTAGAAGGTCTTGATCTGCCCGGGGCCGCGGGATACCGAGCTGGTCAGCGTGGCGCTGAACAAGCCGCCGGCCGAGGGGATCAGGGTGCGCCGGGCGATCGGCACGGAGCTATCGAGCCCGCCGAACGCCGTGAAGCTCTTGAGCCCGCCGAACGCCGTGAACTGCACGGACTCGGGGGCATCACCGGGAGCCCGGGGAAGGGCGATGGCGAGGGGTACGCTCACCGAGCTGTGAGCCGGGATGCTGACCGGTGCCGACGCCGGGAGTGTCATGAAGTCCTGGCCGCTGGCCTGGAAGGTCACGGCTCCGGTGTAGGTCCCCGGGATATCCGGCGCGGTCTGCACGTGGCCGCGGCCATTGGCCCACACGATCTGGGCCGTCCAGGTTCCGGCCATCGGGTGCTCGACCGTGCTGTGCTGGATGTCAGGGCTGGCGTTGGCGCCGTTGGAAGCGCCGTAGTCATAGGAGATCTGGGCCAGCTTCCCGGCCGGGTCGGTCAGGATGAACGTCAGGATGTTGTCATCGCTGTTGGTCGGGTCCGGCCAGCGCATGTCGGCGTCGAGCACGCTGACGCCCTGCGGCACCGTGAATTTGATCGGTGCCGCCGCGGTCGCCCCCTGGGCGGGAATCGGGGCGCTGGGCGACGGGGCGCTGACGTTCTCGGTGACGGGCCTGCCCAGAGGCGTCTCATTTCCGAGCACCCGGTAGGTGCCGGCCACCCATTCGGTGGCGGCGGAGGCGTTGTACAGCGTGACCGATGTGTGAACGGTTGAGCCGCCCGGGCCCTGCACGTCGAGCTGGGTGGGGCTGTCTACCAGTCCGGGGGCGACGGAGCGGGTCTGGGTCGTGCCCGGCATCTGGCGGGCCGCCTCAACGGCCGCGTACACGTTCAGGAGCCCGGCGCCCTGCTGGTCTGCCGGAGCCCCGATGTCGGTTGCCGTGCTGGTGAGGATCTCCTTCACCTGGGCCGGCGTCGGGGTGGCCCCGCCGTGGGTGTCACGGTAAGCCTGGATCACGTCGGCGGCGGCGCCGGAGACGAAGGGGGCCGACTGGCTGGTGCCGCCGAAGGCCTCGGTCGGGAGCGGCGGGTCCTGGCCGGCGCCGGCGGCAGCGAGGGCCAGGTAACCGGGGGCGACGAGGTCCACCACGGCGCCGTTGGGAGCGGTGCCACCCGACGACAGGGTGGTCATGTTGTCGTCTTCCCAGCCGTTCGTGTAGCCGTCAGCCTGGGCGAGGAGCCTGAGGTCGTTCGTCCCGCCGGCGTCGATGACGTTGGGGTCATCGGCGGGGGCCTCGACCGTGCCGGACGAGCCGCTGTCGCCCGCGCTCTCGACGACGACAACGCCCGCTTGCACCATCGCGTCGTTCGTCGGGGCGAGCAGGTCGTCGTTGGCACCTGGCAGGGCACCGTAGCCGTAGGACTCCGACACGACGTTGGCGCCCTCGCTCACCGCCTGCTGCAGCCCGGCGATGACCTGCGACTCGGGAGCCACGATCTGACCGGACGAGTTGGTGTCGGAGAAGTAGCCGGTGGTGACAAGAGAGGCGCCGGTGGCGTCACCCACGATCTGGAAGCTGCAGTTCGCGGGGAAATTCGAGTAGGGCAGCTGGGACGCGTAGGTGTAGGTGACCGTGCCCTGTGCGGCGATGGTGGAGACGTCCCCGTTGAACTCGTCGCTATAGACGTTCTCGCTCGGGTCCGGGGCGTCGATGACCACATGCTGCCCGTCAGGCCGGATCATGTTGGGGTTCCCGGCCAGCGAGTCGGCGTCGACGTTCCCGACGATGACGCCCTGACCCGTCGCGATCGCGGACGCCTCGTCTGGGGCATCCGGGTTGTTGGCCGCGTCGTGGATGCTGGTGAGGGCCTCGGGCTCCACCAGTGGCTTGCCGGAAGACGTGTTGCAGAGCTGCTGCCCGTCGGCCGCCGATGCCGGGATGGCCGACTTCCGCACCTGGGAGGCGGATGCCGTCTTCGTGATCGACCTGGCGTCCCCGATGATGATGGTCCCGTCGGGGACGACCTCCTTGACGCCCTGAGTGTGGCTGAGTGCCTGTGCCTCGGCCGCGGGCATCGTCGCCGCGACAGCGTTGAGGAGCGAGAGGGTCGTGATGTGCGTGGCCCCGACCTGCTTCAGCTGGGCTACGAGCGGAGCCTGCATAGACGTGGCCGCTGCTTCCCGTGCCTGCCGGTGGGCCCTGGTCGCCGGCAGGCTGGTGAGCTGGTCGTCGAACACGACCACCATGCGCTCTTGCTTGCCGGACGAAAGGGCTTTGACCTGGCTCGTGCTTAGCTTGGAAAAGCTGGGGTGCGCTGAGCTGGCTGCGGTCCCGGCCGCCGCCGCGGTGGTTGAGCCTGCCGCAGTCCCGGCTGCCACCGCGGTGAAGGATATCGCCAGCCCAGTGGCCCCGGCCAGGGCCCACAATCGGGCAGTTGTCATGATTTCCCTTCCTCTGAGCGCATTCGCAGCTAAATGTTCCTTTATGAGCAAGTATGTTCCGGACCCTAGCGACAATCATCGTCAAACACAATGGGTCGCCTAGGCCTAATCGATCACTCTGCTATCACGCGGGCAGGACTATGGCCATTCTCGTTACGATGAGATTGCGTGGCCATTTTGTAAATTAAATCGATAACTGACAATGTCATGGTCGGCCGCGGGCGGCCTGGCGACGGTGCTGATGAGGCCGACAAGGCATACGTAGCCGCCCCGCGCCGCGAATGCCCTGAGCCACACCTCGGCCAGCAGGTCATCGGCTGCCTGCGCGAGTGAGTGATGCGTGCGGCTCCGCCAGAATCCCGTCGGCCCAGTCGCACCACCGACGCGATTCCAGCGCGGGTCGGGACGGGGAGTGCTTCTCAGTGGTCGCCCCAGAGCACCCGGTGCCACCAGCGGCGGGTCAGCAGCACTTGCCAGGTGAACTGTCGCGGGCGTTTCCCGTTCCAGCCGTGAATGCACTGGCCGTCGGCGAGCAAGCAATCACCGGGGCAGTCACCTGCGCAGTGTCGGCAGTGCCTGGCCTGCCTGACCTCGGGCATGTACCACTCCACTGAGGATGAAGCACGCCGCCTGGCGCACGCTCTTGTCCCGGCCCTCCCTGCATGATAATTGCGCAAACCAGGGCCGAGGATGGCGGTACCAAGGAGACGAGTGGCAAGCTGACCGCTATGGCGACGGTCGTGGCGTTTCACGCGCACCCGGATGACGAGGCGATCCTGACCGGGTGAACGTCCGCCGGTATGCGGCGGCTAAGCAGGCTTATTGCTCTCGTTCGTCGCGGTCGGTCCATAGGTGGGTCACTCCGCTGCGGCTGGGCAGGAGTCGTCCAGCCGCGCCATGTCCGCCACATGGAGGACAGCGGACGACCTCACCCGGCGACCCTCCAGGTCGCGTCGGCACACGATGATGAAGGACATGGGCAAAGAAAGCGAAGCCGTGCTGGTCCGCGGCCTGCGCAAGACCTACCAGGGCCGCCAGGCGGTCGACGGCATCGACCTGGAAATCAACAGGGGAGAAGTCCTCGCCCTCCTCGGCCCGAACGGTGCGGGCAAGACCACCACCGTCGACATCCTCGCAGGCCAAAGAAACCGAGACGCGGGCACCGTCGAAGTCCTCGGCATGGACCCGGCCAACGCGGGACGGGGTCGCCAGGGCAGAAGCTGGCGGGCGCGGATCGGCATCGTGGCACAGTCCGCGGGCACCCTCCCCGAGCTCACCGTGGCGGAGCTGGTCAGCCATATCGCGAGCTTCTATCCCTGCCCGCGCGACCCGGCCGAGGTCATCGACCGCACCGGCCTGACGGACAAAAGCCAGCAACGGATCGGCACGCTCTCCGGCGGCCAGGCACGTCGGCTCGACGTTGCCCTCGCCGTCGTAGGAAGGCCTGAGTTGCTGTTCCTCGACGAGCCCACGACCGGCTTCGACCCGGAGGCCCGCAGGCAGTTCTGGGACCTGATCCGCCAGCTGAGCGAGGACGGGACCACGATCCTGCTCACCACGCACTACCTGGAGGAGTCGGCTG
>Ga0302314_10014162_pt1 | contig 13660 bp, 15 predicted proteins | sample III_Palsa_N2_3_FD_200533 | JGI IMG/M metagenome (GOLD analysis project Ga0302314, IMG submission 200533) | Peat permafrost microbial communities from Stordalen Mire near Abisko, Sweden - III_Palsa_N2_3 | ecosystem: Environmental > Terrestrial > Soil > Palsa > Peat permafrost | place: Sweden... | reverse complement strand
GACGGCCTGAAAGCCCACGCCCCGAACGCCTTCGTCATCTGCATCACCAATCCGCTGGATGCCATGGTCTGGGCGCTGCAGCAGTTTTCCGGCCTGCCCTACAACAAGGTGATCGGCATGGCCGGCGTGCTGGATTCGGCGCGCTTCCGCTATTTCCTGGCTGAGAAGACCGGCGTTTCGGTCGAGGACATCCATGCCTGGACCCTGGGCGGCCACGGCGACGACATGGTGCCGATGGTGCGCCATTCGACGGTCGGCGGCCTGCCCCTGCCCGAACTGGTCCGCCAGGGCGTGATGACCCAGGACGAGCTGGACGCCATCGTCAAGCGCACCCGTGGCGGCGGGGGCGAGATCGTCGCCCTGCTCAAGACCGGTTCGGCCTTCTACGCCCCGGCCGAGAGCGCCATCGCCATGGCCCAGTCGTACCTCAAGGACAAGAAGCGGGTGCTGCCCTGCGCCGTGCACCTGTCCGGCGAATACGGCCTTTCGAACCTCTATGTCGGCGTGCCGGCGGTGATCGGCGCGGGCGGCGTCGAGCGGGTGATCGAATTCCCCACCAATGACGAGGAAAAGGCGATGTTCGCCAAGTCGGTGGAGTCGGTCCAGGGCCTGATGGCGGCCTGCAAGGAGATCGACCCATCGCTGAAATAGGCCCGACGCTTCAGACCGAGCGGCTGATCCTGAGGCCTCCGCGCTGGGAGGATTTCGAACCCTATGCGGTGTTCATGGCCGACGCGGAAGGTTCGCGGTTCATCGGAGGGCCCCAGGCGCGATCCCAGGCTTGGCGCGGCTTCATGCAGATCGCCGGCGCCTGGGCGATGAGCGGCTACAGCATGTTCTCGGTGATCGAGAAATCGACCGGCCTCTGGGTCGGCCGGATCGGCCCATGGGTTCCCGCCGACTGGCCGGGGACCGAGGTCGGCTGGAGCCTGGTCCGGCCGGCCTGGGGCAAGGGCTATGCGGTGGAAGCCGCGACAGCCACGATCGACTGGGCCTTCGACCATCTGGGCTGGACGGAGGTGGTCCACTGCATCGCGCCGGACAACACGGCGTCCCAGAAAGTCGCCGCGCGGCTGGGATCGACCAATCGGGGGCCGGGAAAGCTGCCGCCGCCGAACGAGGATGTCGCGGTGGATATCTGGGGGCAGACGCGGGAGGGTTGGCGGCGCGGAATGGTGACAGATAATCTCGCTGGTTCGCTCTGAGTTTGGTGGTAAGCGCGAATTGCGACGCGCGGGTCAGTCCTGCGTGTGCTCCTCGAACGTCATGTCCTCAACGTCGTCGGTTACGAGCACCCCAGCTCCATCATGGCTGCCGATACGCGGTGAGCAGAAAAACCTATCTTTTTGTGCATAATAGAAGACGACCTTGTGGTCGGGCTTAATCTTGTGATCGGGTTTAATCGTTTCGCCATAGCCTAGAAATCGCGCGTGTGCGTAAGTCGCGCCACCTGCGATGCCATATTGAACGCTTTGGCCTGAACGGCCCTTTATGACAACGTTCACCTGGCTTAGGACCCAGTTACAAGCACCCGGCGTGAATCGATCAACAGGCACGACGGCTGTAACATCGTCACCACTTTGCGTCACGGCTATGTGGATTTCGACATTCTTCGGGCCTGCAACACCTTCGATGTGATTGATCCAAGCCTCGCATCGCGGTGACTGAAGTACGCGCTGATAGGGCGCGGCGGTTGAATACCGCGCTATCAATTCCAGGACGGAGGCTCCTTGATCGACATGGCCAGTGACAATGAGGTTGTGGCTGGGATGCCGATTGAGCGGTACAGAGCTGGCGTCATATAGATCTCCTGGCGGAGAACTGGAGCAGCTGATCAACAGCGCCCCAAGAGTAGCGATCAGGCAATTGGTGTGAAGGCGCATGAGCCAAAGCTCCCGGACGATGATGCGCGATTCAACCCGTTGTTGCAGATGGCCGCTAGTACAATCGACTTGGGGTCGTCGGCTGCCCTGGCCTCGATCTCAGGGTTCCGATAGTAGCCGTTCGACGGTTTCCGCGTCGCGTTCGATCAGACGAAGCAGAGCGCGGGCGGGGGCGTCCACTTTCCGGCCCTGTTCCCACCCCTCCACCGTCCTGGCGGGAATACGGAATCGGCGTTCGAACTCCTTCGGGCTCTTGGCTGCCGCCTTGCGGATTTCACGCACGCGTGCGGCGGGCATGGCCTCGATGATTTGGGTCGGCAGGGCGATCTCGCCGCGTTTCCAGGCGATCGCCTCGCGCAGCCCCGCCTCGATCTCGAGCCCCAGCTCAGTTCTCTTTCCGGCCATCGATCAATTCCTCAATGAGCGCCCGGAAGAGGCGCTTCTCGCTCGCCGTCACATCCGACTTGTCGACCTTGGCGTAGGCGGTGATCAGGATGAGGACGTCGCCCTCCAGGACATAGTAGATCGTCCGTCCGCCGCCGCTCTTGCCGACGCCGCCATAAGCGAACCGGATCTTGCGCAAACCGCCGGCTCCCGGGATGATATCGCCTCGGGACGGATCGGCGACGATGGCCTGCTCCATCCGGACAAGGTCCTGGGCCGTGGCGCCCAGCTTCTCCAGCCGCTTCAAGGCCTTGGCGTAGGTCTTGGTGCGAACGACTTCCACGGCCAGACCCTACGCTATGAGCGTATACATCTCAAGCAAGAATACGCTATCGGCGTACTGAAGTCGCCAAGCCTCAGTGAGGGCGTCACCCGTTGAAACTCCGCACGCCCTCGATGATCCGGTCCTGTACATCCGGCTCCAGGTAAGGGTGCATCGGCAGGCTCAGCACGACTTCAGCCTTGGCCTCGCTCACCGGCAGGCCGCCGGGTTGGGGATAGATCGAATAGCAGTCCTGGCGGTGCATCGGCATCGGATAATAGGCCGCCGTCGGCACGCCCAGGGTCTTCAGGTGTGCGGCCAGGCCGTCGCGGTTCTTGTGCTCGATGGTGTATTGCGCCCAGATCGAGCGCCCGCCCTCGAGCACGATCGGCGTGCGGGTCGCTGTTCCGCCCAGGCCGTCGGCGTAGCGGCCGGCGACGACGTCGCGCCGGTCTAGTTCGTCGGCGAACACGGCCAGCTTCTCGATCAGGATCGCCGCCTGCAGGGTGTCCAGGCGACTGTTCAGGCCCACCCGCATATTCAGGTATTTCGGGTCGTGAGCCAGGGCGGCGCCGTTGATGTCGCTGGCGACCGCCTTGCCGTGGACGCGCAAGGAGTCGATCCGCTCGGCCAGCCAGGCGTCGTCGGTCAGCACCGCGCCGCCGTCGCCGTAGCAGCCCAGGGGCTTGGCGGGGAAGAAGCTGGTGGTGGTCACGTCGGCCCAGGCGCCGGGATGGCGGCCGTCCAGCGTGCAGCCGAACCCCTGGGCGCTGTCGGCGATCAGTTTCAGGTCATGCTTCTTGGCGATAGAGGCGATGGCTGGATAATCCGCGGGCTGGCCGAACAGGTCGACGGCGATGATGGCGCGGGCAACCAGCTTGCCCTCGGCCTTGATCGCGAGGATCGCCGCTTCCAGCTTTGCGGGGTCCAGATTGTAGGTGTCGGGCCGAATGTCCACGAATACCGGCGTTGCGCCGACCAGCGGCATCACCTCGCCGGTGGCGGCGAAGGTGAAGCTCGGGCAGAACACCGCATCGCCCGGCCCTACGCCCCAGGCCATCAGCGGCAGGATCAGGGCGTCCGTGCCGTTGGCGCAGGCGACGGCGTGTTTCGCGCCGGAGAACGCGGCCAGCTGCTCTTCGAACGTCCTGACCTCCGGCCCCATCACATAGGCGCCATGCGCCAGCACGCGGGCGATCGCCGCGTCGATCTGGGGTTTGATCCGCCGCTGCTGCGCGGCGAGGTCGATAAAGGCGATGGTCATCCGGCTCGGCTTTCGTTAGGCGGTCGCCTCATAGGGCGGGTCGGCGCGTTTCGCGACACAAACCCTGTAACCGACTGTTTCGTCTGGCCTAGTCCGCCTCTAAGGTGGTCCCGTTCGAGCCGTGTCAGGAGCGTCGCCGCGTGGAAAGCATATTGGTCGCCGGCGGCGCGGGCTATGTCGGTTCGCACGCCTGCAAGGCTCTGGCGCGGGCGGGCTATCGTCCGGTCACCATCGACAACCTGGCCACCGGCCATGCCGACGCGGTCAAATGGGGGCCGCTGATCCAGGCCGATATCGGCGATCAGGCCGCGGTGCTGGCCGCGCTGGACCAGTACGAGATCAAGGCGGCGATGCATTTCGCGGCCTCCAGCCTGGTGGCGGAATCGGTGGCCAAGCCTGATGTTTATTACGCGAACAATGTGATCGCGACCTTGCGCCTGATCGAGGCGCTGACCAGCCGCGCGGTGCGCCACATCGTCTTCTCCTCCTCGGCGGCGGTCTATGGCGCGGTGGAGCCGGGACTGATCGGCGAGGCCGCGCCGCTGGTCCCGACCAATCCCTATGGCGAAACCAAGCGCGTCATCGAATCCGCCCTGCGCTGGATCGGCGAGGCCAAGGGTTTCACCTGGGCGGCGCTGCGGTATTTCAACGCCGCCGGCGCCGACGAGGATGGCGAGATCGGCGAGCGGCACGACCCCGAGACCCATCTGATCCCCAATGTGGTGCGCGCGACGCTGGGGACCGGGCCTGGCCTGAAGATCTTCGGAAGCGACTATCCGACGCCGGACGGGTCGGCGGTGCGCGACTATGTGCACGTGAGCGACCTGGCCGACGCCCATGTCGCGGCGTTGAGCTGGCTAAAGGCCGGCGGGGCGAGCCGCGCCTTCAATCTGGGATCGGGTCGGGGCCTGTCGAACCTGGAGATCGTCGCCGCCGCCGAGCAGGCCTTGGGTCGCCGGCCGCCCTTCGCCATGGCGGGGCGCCGCGCTGGCGATCCGCCTAGTCTGGTGGCTGACCCCGCGGCGGCCAAGGCCGCCTTCGACTGGACCCCGAGCCGCTCGGACCCCTTGACGCTGATCCGCACCGTCGCCGCGTTCGAGGCCGCCCGACCACCTCATTAAGGCGCGCCGTTAAGGCAGAGCTAAGGTTAAACGGCGAACATGCGGGACGTCCCGTCCAAGCCAGAATCGGCCGTCCGTATGTCGACAGCGTCCGCCTCAGCGCAGAAACTGACTTCCAGCGGCCCGGCGGCCTGGCGATCCAGCGTGGTCACCCTGGAGCCGCTCAAGCGGGAGCCGTTTGACCTGAGGCTCAGCCTGACCCCGGTCTGGGACCTTAGAACCGGCCTGATCGACGGCTCGGTGATTGCTCGCTTGGGCGCGCCGACCGAGGTCGAGGCCGCCGACCTGGAGGAGATCGACGTCGCGAGCTTCGCCTATGCGGCGGCCATCCTCGAGGAAGACGGCGGCATGGGCTGCGAACGTTTGCAGATCCCGGTCAGTTTCGTGACCCTGGCCACCCAGCGCGCCCGCGAGCGGCTGCTTCGGCTGACCGACTCGGTTCGTGAAATCATGCGGACGGCGGCGGTGATCGAGATTCGCGACCTGGACGCGGTGCCGCCCAGTCGTCTGATGGAGGTGGCCGGCCTGGTTCGGGGTCTCTGCGTCGCCGTGGTCGGACGCGTGCGCCCGAACCGAGCGGCTCTGGAGGCCGTGCGGGCCTGCGGCCTGCGCGGGGTCTCGGTCGAGGCCGCGCGGCTGGGCCTTCAGGTGTCCGACCCCGCCGGCCGGCTGAATGCCTTCGCAGGGGCCGTTCGGGACATCGGTCCCGACATTCTGGTCCACGATCTGCCGTCGGCGGGCATGGTCGATCTGGCCGCCGCCGCCGGTTTCAGCCACGCCACCGTGGCGCCCGAGGCCTAGATTCGGTCGATTGCGCCAGTAGCTGGCCGCGCTAAAGTCCGTCCGCCACAACAGCCGAGGGCCACCCGCTGAGTTCGCCGGACGAGCCCCTTTTGTCCATCACCGACCTGACGGTCGATTTCACCTTGCATGACGGCTTGGTCCAGGCGGTGCGGGGCGTCTCCTTGAGTATCGCGCCGGGCGAGTGCCTGGGAGTGGTCGGCGAGAGCGGGTCCGGCAAAAGCCAGACCTTCATGACGGTCATGGGTCTTTTGGCCCAAAACGGCCGCGCCCAAGGCTCGATCCGGTTCCAAGGCCGCGAGCTTTTGGGCCTGAAGCCGCGCGAATTGAACCGGCTGCGCGGCTCGCGGATGACCATGATCTTCCAGGATCCGCTGACGGCGTTGACCCCGCACATGCGCGTTGGCGAGCAGATCGCCGAGCCGCTGCGCCGGCATCTGGGCCTGTCGGGCGTCGAGGCCTCGACGCGCACGCGGGATTGGCTGGACCGGGTGCGCATGCCCGACGCCGCGCGCCGGATGCGGCAATATCCGCATGAGCTGTCCGGCGGCATGCGCCAACGGGTGATGATCGCCGCCGCCATGGCCTGCGGCCCACAGCTCCTGATCGCCGACGAGCCGACCACCGCCCTGGATGTGACCGTCCAGGCGGAGATCCTCGATCTGATGGCCGAGCTGCGGGACGAGACCGGGGCGGCCATGGTGCTGATCACCCACGACATGGGCGTGATCGCCCGTCTGGCCGACCGGGTCTGCGTGATGAAGGACGGCCGCTTCGTCGAACAAGGCTCGGCCCAGCGGATCTTCTCCGCGCCGGCCACCGACTATGCCCGCGACCTGCTGAACGCGATACCGCGGTTGAACCGTGAGGCGCGCGGCGGACGGCCGGTGATCGATCCCGTCGCCGCCGACGCCGAGATCGTGGTCGAGGCCCGGGACCTCAAGGTCTGGTTCCCGCTCAGCCAGGGCTTGTTCGCCCCGCGCCTGTCGTTGCGCGCCGTGGATGGGGTAAGCCTCGCCGTGCGCCGGGGCGAGACCCTGGGCGTGGTGGGCGAAAGCGGCTGCGGCAAGTCGACCCTGTCGCGCGCGGTCCTTAGGCTGCTGCTCGCCACCGGCGGGTCGGTGAGCGTACTCGGCCGCGACATCACCGCCTCGGACCGCCAGGCGCTGCGGGCGGCGCGCAAGGATATGCAGATCGTCTTCCAGGACCCGCTGGCCAGTCTCGATCCGCGCATGACCATCGGGGATTCCATCGCCGAGCCGCTGAGGGTGTTTCAGCCCGCGATGGACCGGGCCCAGCGGGAGGTCGAGTGCCGCGCCATGATGCGGCGCGCGGGCCTGCCGTCGGATCTGATCAATCGCTATCCGCACGAACTGTCCGGCGGCCAGAACCAGCGGGTCGGCATCGCCAGGGCGATGATCCTGGAACCCCGCCTGGTGATCTGCGACGAAGCGGTCTCGGCCCTCGACGTCCAGGTCCGCGCCCAGATCATCGACCTTTTGATCGAGCTCCAGAAGGATTCCGGCATGGCGATGATCTTCATCAGCCACGATCTGGCGGTGGTGCACGAGATCAGCCACCGGGTGATGGTGCTCTATCTGGGCCGGGTGATGGAGCTGGCCAGCCGCGAGGACCTGTTCGCCAACCCCCGCCACCCCTATACGCGCGCCCTTTTGGCCGCCGCGCCGGTTCCCGATCCGGCGCTTGAGCGGGGGCGCCAAAGGGTGAGACTGAGCGGCGAGCCGCCCAGTCCGCTGGATCCCAGAAGCGCCCTGCGGTTTCTGCCGTCGCGGCGATCCGACGATCCTGGCGCGCCGGTCTATGTTCCAAAACTGGTCGAAGCGGCGCCCGGGCACCTGGTGGCCGAATTCGATCCGGTCTGACCGGGCGACGTCCTTAGCCTCGGAGCAGCTCCCGCGAGTCGTTCGCGCTAGGTTTTGGCGCGGCCGAGGCTATTTTGCGCGCATGTCTAGGATCGCCTCCGCCCTCAGCTTGCAGGAAACCGCCGCGCTTACCCGCGGCGTGACCCGGCTGTCGGTGGCGACGGCGCTGGTCCTGACCGCGATCAAGCTAGCCGCCTGGCTGGCCAGCGGGTCGGTGGCCATGCTGGCCTCGCTGGCGGATTCCGGCCTGGACGTGCTCGCCGCGCTGGCCGCCTATTTCGCCGTGCGCTACGCGGCCGAGCCGCCGGACCGCGAACACCGCTATGGGCACGGCAAGGCCGAGGCCTTCGCCAGCCTGGTCCAGGCCGGCCTGGTGTTCGCCTCCGCCGCGCTGATCGGCCGCGAAGCGGTGGCGCGGATGCTGCACCCTCGACCGATCGATCATCAGGGCTGGGGCATGGCGGTGATGGCGGTTTCGGTCGTTTTGACCGCGGCGCTGATCTGGGCCCAAAGCCGTGTGCTGAAAAAGGCGAACTCGGTCGCGGTGAGCGGGGATCGGATGCACTATCTCGCCGACCTGGCCTCCAACCTGATCGCCTTCGCCGGGATCGGGATCAGCGCGGCGCTGGCCAATCCGATGGCGGACGCGGTCGGCGGCCTGGCCGTGGCGGCCCTGCTGGTCTGGGGGGCGGTGAATGTGTTCCGGGCCTCGTCGCTGGAGCTGATGGACCATGAGCTGGACGACGAATCACGCCGCCGGATCGCCGCGTTGATGATGGCCGACCCCAAGGTCCGCGACGTGCACCAGCTGCGCACCCGCGCGTCCGGGCCCTATATCCATGTCCAGATGCACGCCGAACTCGACCCGTCCCTGACCCTGGTCGAAGCCCACGCGGTCATGGTGGCGGCGGAGCGGCGGGTGCTAGAGGCCTTTCCCAGCGCCGACATCATCATCCACCCCGACCCCCGCGGCCAAGCCGAACCCCATGGCGGCGCCTTCCCCGAACACCACGACGGCCCCACCTTGGAAGCCATCGAAAGTCGCTAGCCGTTAACGCGGTAAACGCAACCTTAAGAGGCTGGAGGGTTTGGTGCGCCGATGCTTTTTGCGCCACATCCGCTAAACCCCCTGTTGGCATGACCGTCGAGCGCACCCTGCATCACTTTCCTCTGGACCCGGCTTCGCGCCAGGTGCGGCTGGCCCTGGGCGAAAAGCGGCTGCCTTTCCTTGAAGTCCAGGAACGCTATTGGGAGCGCAGGCCGGGCTTCCTAGAGATGAACCCCTCGGGCGTGACGCCGGTGCTGGTCGAGCTGAACGGACAGACGCGGACGGTCATCTGCGAGAGCCGGGCGATTCTGGAGCATCTGGAAGAGGCCGCGCCAGAGCCGGATCTCATGGGCCGCGACCCGGCCGAGCGCGCGGAGACGCGCCGGCTGCTGCAGTGGTTCGACCGCAAGTTCGATTACGAGGTCAATGGCCTGCTGTTGCATGAAAAGATGGAAAAGCGGCTCCTCGGCCTTGGCGCGCCGGAACTGGCCAATCTGCGCGCCGGTCGTGAGGCGCTGCGCGCGCACCTGACCTATCTTGAGACGCTGCTGCAGGAGCGCGATTGGCTGAACGGCCGACGGCTGAGCCTGGCGGACTTCGCCGGCGCGGCGAACCTGTCGGTGATCGACTATTTCGGCGATATTGCCTGGCGTGACTTTCCGGGCGCGCGCACGTGGTACATGAAGCTGAAATCGCGGCCCTGTTTTCGCCCCCTGCTGACCGACCGGTGGCCGGGCCTGGCGCCCGCGGCCCACTATGACGATCTCGACTTCTGAAGCGCTAGGAGACCGCATCCGCGCTGAAGCCGGGCGGCAGGGATTCGACGCCTGCGGGTTCGCGGCTGTCGACCGGCCCTGGCCGGCCACGGCCCGCCTAGCCGAGTTCGTCGCGGAAGGGCGGCACGGCGAGATGGGTTGGATAGCGGAAACGCAGATCCGGCGAGGCCACCCCCAAGCCATGTGGCCGAACGCCCGCTCCGCGATCATGTTGGGGCTGAACTATGGCCCCGATCATGATCCGCTGGCGGCGCTCGGTCATCCGGACATCGGCGTCATCTCGGTCTACGCCCAGGGCGACGACTATCACGACTTGATCAAAAAACGGCTGAAGACCTTGGCGCGCTGGCTGGTGGCCGAGACCGGCTGCGAACTGAAAGTCTTCGTCGACACAGCCCCCTTGATGGAAAAACCCATGGCCCAGCAGGCGGGTCTGGGCTGGCAGGGCAAGCACACCAACCTGGTGTCGCGCGCTTTCGGCTCGTGGCTGTTTCTGGGCTCGATCCTGACCGACCTGAACCTCGCGCCCGACGCCGCTGAAACCGATCATTGCGGCGCGTGCCGCGCCTGCCTGGACATCTGCCCCACCAAGGCGTTTCCCGCGCCCTATCAGCTGGATGCGCGCCGCTGCATCTCCTATCTGACGATCGAGCATGCGGGTCCGGTCCCGCTGGAGTTTCGCGCCGCGATCGGCAACCGCATCTATGGCTGCGACGACTGCCTGGCCGTCTGCCCGTGGAACAAGTTCGCCCAGGCCGCCCGCGAAGTCGCCCTTCAGCCAAAAGAGGCGCTGCGGGCGCCGGACCTGGCCGATCTGGCGAGGCTGGACGACCAGGCCTTTCGCGCCCTCTTCTCCAAAAGCCCGATCAAGCGGATCGGCCGCGACCGGTTTGTCAGGAACGTACTCTATGCGGTCGGCAATTCCGGAGACGCTGAGATGGCCGTGGCCGCGCGCGAACGGCTCGACGACCCATCGCCGGTGGTGCGCGACGCCGCGCAATGGGCGCTCGAGCGCCTCGCCACCGCACCGATCGCAGGCGCGACAAGGCTTGAGCATCCGGACAGCGCGGTAGTAGCTCTTGATGAGGGCGCCATATCGGCGCTCATAACCTTACCTGCCTCACACACCGGGTTTCGCCAGCTGGCAGACAACACATGACCCCATCTGACGATCTTGAAGTACGAGATATCCTCGCAACCGCGAGGCCGTTTGAGGACTATATTCAAACGCTTCGCAACCATTCGCGCCGGTTCCAGGATCACTATGCGCGATTGGCGTTCATAAAGACCGCTGAGATCGCTTCGACACTATTTTGTGGACTGGATGTCCTGGTCTTAACGGAGGACTGGTGCCCTGACTCGGTGCTGAATGTTCCGCTCGTCGCGCGGCTTGTCGAAGCCTCCCAGGCTAATCTGCGCATCGGCGACAGATCGGCGCACCAGGCGCTAGCCAAACGGTTCCCGGGGCGTGGCGGAGCTAGTCGATTGCCGACGGTAATCGTGATCGGCCCTCAAGGCGTCGCCCATTGGTCCGAGCGAAGCGCCTCGGCGCATGCATGGATGCGCGACTTCACTCTTACCGATCCCCTTCCAGATATTGAGCTAAAAGATGGGCACTGCTACGTTTTGAAATCAGAAATCTGTCGAGCGCGGTCGGCGCTGAATTTCCTGAAGCGTCTTCAGGATGTCGCTCAGGTACGCAATGACGAAAATGGCGCACACGATCAACGCCCCACCAACCAACAGCACGGCCCCGGTGGTCTCATTCATTGCGCTGTAGCGCTCCCCTTCGCCGCTTGCGTCGGGTCGAGGCCCTGCGCAGTTAGGAAGTTGTGAAGTTCCAGTGCTAGATTCTGCGCGGCAGGAACGGACATAACAAGTCTGAGCACGACTTGCCGGGTCACGGGTCCCGGCGTCGTGGAGTGATCAACCCGAGCGGACTCGAAAGTCATGACCACGTTGGGTAAAGGCGCGAAGAATCCGGAAACTCCCGAGACAAAAATCTCGGGCGCCTTCGGGTCGTCGGTGAATGTGACTGGCAGGGTTGTTGCTGGCATTGCTCAAATGTCCGGTAGTGATCCAGAGCGCCTGGTATGGCGCTCTAACGATGGGTTGAATTGGGAAGCTATCTCAGTACCCACGCGAGCGTCCTAGGTTTTCACGCGGGGCTTATAGGGGCCGCGCTTCTTTGGGATGACCGCCGCTTCGATGCGAGTAATCACGTCTTCAAAGGTCAGGAAGGTGGTGGCGATCCCCGCTGCCATGGCCGGCGTCATTCGAAGCTTACCGTGGGTCCGGATAAAATTGTAAAACAGGGTATAGAGCGCGACCATGTGAGCATGGTTGGCCACCTTCTTTGAATGGCCGTTCGTGAGGCGCGTGAAGCGACGCATGTGCATCCGCATCGTCTTGTTGTGGACTTCAACGAAACTCGTGGAAACATGCTTTTCGTTGGGATTGCCTTCGATCCGTACCTTCTTGACGCCAGTGCATTCAGCTGGGCTGTAGCGTCCCGCTGGCGACGGCGTGGGGCCGTACTGTTTGATGACCTGCGCATAGTCCACGTCACCGCCGAAGGCGCCCTCCACGGCCTCTAGGTAGGCGCGGTGGCCGTCCGTGCTGATCTGGACGCGATTGGCGAGACGGCTACGCAGATCGTCCATCAGTTCGATAGCGGCTTGGCCCGAGCGGTCGCCGACCAGATACGAGACGATCAGCTTGGAGTCGGCGTCGATGCCGGTCCAAGTCCAGATGTCGCCCGCGTCAGCCGGAGCGGCCTTCGCCGTGGGGACGGTGCGCTGCTTGCAATAATTGAAGGCCCAAATCTCGTCGCACTGGATGCGCTTCGAGTTCACGTCGCGCACCATCTCGTCGTGCATCTCGGCGCAGGCCGTGCCCGCTTCCACGAGCAACTTGGCGATGGCGCCGAGATGTACGTCCGTCGTGCGGCTGATGGCCCGCATGCTCATGCCCTCCGTTAGGAGCTTGAGGACTTGGACGCGCTTCGCGAGGGGCAGCTTGTTCATGCCCATTTCAATACGTCGTTTAATGCTTAGCGTCAAGCATTTCAAAGATCGGTCGCGAGGTTCCACAGTTCCTTCTTGTACCGATCAACCGAGGGGTTCACCTCCAGCCGCTGATTATCAACGGGATATTTTCTCCCGCTCACCAGCCTAGAAATCGGTATCCGCTGATTTCCGCTAATTCTGCCGCTAGAGTGGAAGTCATCGAGCAAATAAAAGCAGTCTCCCACATTGTCTTCAGTAAATATGCCCGGAAATTCCTTAGCAATATCTACGGCCTGTTCCACGAAGAACCTGGTTGACGAGTCCGGTGTGTTTGCCTTTTGGCGATTCCATCCGCAATGCGTCATAACGATTGCGTGGACAAGCGGCTGGTGGTCAGTGCCGGCCTGCTTGTTGAAGCGATGAAAATCGAGCGACTTGTCGGTAAGCATTCTGAGCGTGAGGCGCAGCGCCTCAATGGAATGCTGATCAACGCGGACGGGCACGATTAGCGCGTCCGCCGCCACCCAAGACAGGTGAGTGGCGCCGCCGAAAAATGGGCTCGTATCGATGATGACTTTGTCAGGTTTAGCGAGGACAGACGCCTCCTCGATGGCCGTCTTGATCGAGTTCACAACGCGCTTGCTGGCTTCTTTGCCAAGGTTGGTTTGGAGTTGGCTGTACTGCGCCAGCGTGCTGTATAGCAGAGACGGAAACAGGTACAGTTCGGTCGATCCGGGAATAATGTAGGACGTTTTCCCCGTCTTGAACGGAGCGCAAGAGGATTTAACGGCCATTAGAAGTTCTTCCGGGTCTACCTTTGAGGTCCCCGCAATTTGCTGGATAAGAACATCATAAATATTCTTCTCTACACCAAACAAATCTTCACCCAGAATATTTTGGGAGAAATTGCGTTGCGAGCATGTATCGAGCAACAGCGTGCGGTATTGTTGCGAAACCTCGTAAGCGAGGTTGAACGATAGCGTGCTCTTGCCTATCCCTCCCCGAAAATTGCTGAGGGCATAGGACGCGAATGTCTGCGTCCGCTGCCGAACGTCACCATCGGCAAGAATGGCTTGGGATCGGTCGACAATGGCGTCGACCATTTGTTTCGTGCTCATGATTCGATCTCCACCGACATATTGTCGATGGAGATACTTGGTCGACAACTTG
>Ga0302314_10014161_pt1 | contig 13660 bp, 7 predicted proteins | sample III_Palsa_N2_3_FD_200533 | JGI IMG/M metagenome (GOLD analysis project Ga0302314, IMG submission 200533) | Peat permafrost microbial communities from Stordalen Mire near Abisko, Sweden - III_Palsa_N2_3 | ecosystem: Environmental > Terrestrial > Soil > Palsa > Peat permafrost | place: Sweden... | reverse complement strand
TCGCAGCTGGTGCCGGGCCCGACCCCGCGCACGCCGCAGGCCTTGCCGACGATCTTCTGCGCCAGGGAGTAGCCCTTGGCGACGCTGGTGGCCTGCGTCGGCTTGAGGAACAGCGGGCTTTCGACCAGGCCGAGGTGCTCGCGCGCCTTGCTGGTCAGCGCGCGGCCGATGATCAGGTTGGTGCGTCCGCCGGCGCGGTACTCGTCGGGCATCGACGGGCTGCGCAGGGAGAAGGTCGCGATCTTCTGCTGGTTCTTGTAGAGTTCCCCGGCGTACGGCCGGATCTCGATCTCATCATTGTCCTCGAGCTTGCTGACGTCGACGACCACCGGCAACCCGCCGGCGTCGCGGAAGGTGTCGAGGAAGATCGGTGCGATGATGCTGCCCAGCACCACCGCCCCGCTGCGCTTGTTGGGGATGAAGGGGATGTCCTCGCCGGTCGTCCACATCACCGAGTTGGTGGCCGACTTGCGGCTCGAACCGGTGCCGTAGACGTCGCCGGCGATGATCACGCGCTTGCCGCCTGAGCGCAGCGCATGGATCCGGTCCATGAAGCGCACCGTCTGCTTCTGCTGCGCGTCGCGCACCTCGTACATCGAGATGGCGTGCAGCGGGATGTCCGGGCGGCTCGAGGCCTGCTGCGCGGGCGAGAGGTCGTCGGTGTTGGTCTCGCCGGGGATCTTGACGATGATCCCGGTGATCGACTCCGGCATCTTCGGCCGGGCCGTGAACCAGGTCGCGTCGGCCCAGTGCTGCAGCACCGCCTTGGCATGGACGTTGCCCTCGGTGGCGAGCTTGGCGACGATCGAGAAGTTGTCGAAGATGAGGATGGTGGTCGAGAGCGCGGTGACTGCGGCCGCGGCCAGCGGCCCCTCGAGCTCGCGCATCAGGAAGGGGATGTTGTAGCCGCCGAGCATGGTGCCGAGCAGGACGATGGCCTTCTCACGCGAGATGACCGGGCTGTGCAGCTCGCCATGCGCGACCGCGCCAAGCCAGGTCGCCTTGACCTTGGCCGAGGGGTCGACACCGGGCGAGACCCGGTCGGTCAGCAGGGTCTCCAGGAACGCCGACTCGCCCGGGGGCGGGTTCTGCAGCAGGGTGCAGACCTCCTGGCACTGGCTCGGGGTGAGCGGCAAGGGTGGGATCCCGAGGGCGGTGCGTTCGGCGGCGGCAGTGCGGTAGGCAGCGATCATGGGAACTCCCGGACCAGCAGTGTAGCAGGTAGGCAGGCAGGTCCAATCCATGCCCCTGTGCTGCGGCTAAGCAGGCCTCGCCGAGGCCGCATCCCCCTGGTGCAGCGGCTGGAAGCACCTGCCAGCCCGTCAGCGGCCCCTGCGGCAGTCGCCGCGTACGCGGGAGCTGGCCGGTTGCTTCCCCTCTTTGGAGGCTCCCGCACACTCGACCGCAGCGTGTCCGACCTGATCCCCGACATCGATGCGGCCCTGCAGCGGGCCCTGCTCGACGAGCACACCGACTTCCTCTCGGTCCTCGACGCCCAGGGCCGGCTGGTCTTCGCCAACCAGGGCTTCACCCGGCTCTTCGGCTGGGAGGTCGGCGGGGCCCAGCAACCCACCAACCTCGACCTGATCCATCCCGACGACCTCGCGCGCATCACCGCTGATCTGACCACGATCATGTCGACACCCGGCCTGCGCGTGACCTCCGAGTACCGCCTGCGCTGCAAGGACGGGCGTTACTGCGATGTCGAGAGCAACGGCATCAACCTGCTCAACGACCCGCGGGTGCGCGGCATCGTCACCACCACGCGCGACATCTCGGCGCGCCGCCGCGCCGAGGCCGAGGCCCGGGCGAGCCATGACAGCGTCGACCGCCAGCTGTCCTTCGCCCGCACGCTGTACCGCATCGCCGAGGCCATCGCCGGGGTCGAGGACCGCCGTGCGATGCTCGACGCGGTGGTCCGCATCATCGGCGAGGGCCTGGGCGTCGACCGCTGCCAGATCCTGGATGTCAGCCGCACGCGCGGCACCATAACCGTCAGCTGCGAATGGCTCGATGCGCGCAACCCCAGCGCCTTCTCGATCCTCGGCGACTATCCGCTGACCCTCCTCCCGCACACCCTGGCATGGTTCTGGGAGACGCAGACGCCGCTGCAGTCGCATGCCCGCGAGCCGGCGGCGGCGATCCTCCAGGACGGCATGGCCGGCTTCCTGCACGGCCTGCTCGGCTCGGTCTCGATCTCCGCCTTCCCGTTCCACTTCCGCGACGAGGGCTTCTACCTGCTCGCCGTCGACACCGTGACGGCGCACCGCGCCTGGCGCGAGGACGAGCTGGTGTTCCTGCGCTCGGCCGCGATGCAGATCCATCTCGCGCTGCAGAAGCAGCAGATCCTCGCCGAGCGGCGCCAGGCCGAGGCGCAGCTGCAGCAGTCGCAGAAGATGGAGGCGATCGGCCGCCTGGCCGGCGGCATCGCGCACGACTTCAACAACCTGCTGACGGCGATCGTCGGCTATGCCGACCTGCTCGACCTCAACCTCAGCGACGAGCGCCTGCGGCGTTACGTCGACGGCATCCACCAGGTCGCGCACCGCGCCACCGCCACCACCCACCAGCTGCTCGCCTTCAGCCGCCAGCAGGTGCAGAAGGTCCAGGTCTTCGAGCTCGGGCTGCTCATGACCGACATCCAGGACATGCTGCGGCGGCTGATCGGGGAGCGCATCGAGCTGGTCTTCCGCCTCGACCCGAAGTCGGTGCGCCTGGCGATGGATCCGGTGCAGCTGGAGCTGGCCCTGGTCAACCTCGCGGTCAATGCCCGCGACGCGATGCCCTCCGGCGGACGGCTGACCATCTCCACCGCGCTGCGCACGGTCAGCGCCGATACCCTCCCGCAGCTGCACCTGAAGCCGGGCGCCTACGCCCTGATCCAGGTGTCGGACGACGGCATGGGCATGGCCCAGGAGGTCATCGACCATCTCTTCGAGCCGTTCTTCACCACCAAGGAGCTCGGCAAGGGCACCGGGCTCGGGCTGTCCAGCGTCTATGGCATCGTGCGCACCGCGGGCGGCGGCATCGAGGTCCACAGCTCACCCGGCACCGGCTCGGTGTTCAGCCTCTACCTGCCGCAGGATTTCTCGCCGGTCGCCGCCGCCATCGATGCGGACGAGGCGGCGCCAGCCAGCGGCGGCAGCGAGACGGTGCTGATGGTCGAGGACGACGACATCCTGCGCGACCTGCTCTCGGATGCGCTGCGCAGCTACGGCTACCAGGTGCTGGTGGCGCGCGACGGCCACGACGCGCTGGCGCAGTCGCAGCGCCACGAGCGCATCGATCTGGTGCTCAGCGACGTGGTCATGCCGCACATGGACGGCCCGGTCCTGGCCCGCGCCCTCGCCCAGCGCCATCCGCACATCAAGCTGCTGTTCATGTCCGGATACACCGCGGACGCCTTCGCCGACAAGCCGGAGCTGCGCCAGATCCCGATCCTGGCCAAGCCCTTCGCCATCGACGAGCTGGTGCGGGCGGTGCGCCAGGCCATCGACCAGGGGGTCACGGCACCACTGACAACGTCGGATCCACGGCGCTCTTGAGCGCGGCATCGAGGGTTGCGATGGCCTGCCGGGCGAGCACCGCATCGGCCAGCAGCGTGCCGCGCGGGCGCACCATGAGGGTGGTGCCCTGCAGGTCCCAGAGCTCGAGATCCCCGCCCTGGCCGCGCACCCCGGCGAGCGCCTCGCGCGCGGTGGCGCGGATCCGGGCCATCAGCTGCACGCGCGTCAGCGGGGTGACGGCGGCCGCCTCGGGCTTCACCGCATGGGCCTGGGCGTCGAGCAGCCCGGCAATGTCGATCCGGCAGCTGCCGCAGCGGCTGCCGGCGGTGGTCGCCGCGACCACCGCATCGATGCTGGATAGGCCGCGCACCGCGATCGCCTGGCGCACCGTCTCCTCGGGGATGCCCAGGCAGCGGCACAGCTGCGGCCGCTCGACCTCGCTGTCGCCGGCGAGCTCGCGGCCTTCCCAGGTGGCCAGCGCCGCGCGCAGGCCATCCAGGGCCCAGATGCGCGGCGGCAGCTCGAGATGGTCGAGGCCGCCGAGATGGGCGCAGATGTCCCCGCTGCCGAGCTCCGCGACCGCGCCGAGGCTGCGTCCCAGGACCAGCTCGGTAAGCGCTGAGGCCGGGCCGAGCTGCGCCTGGCAGTTGAAGACCTGGAACTTGACCCCGGTGATGCGCTCGTCCGGGGCCTGGCCCTCGACCTTGAGGTAGAAGCGCAGCGCATCGCCGGCGACGATCGAACCGACGTCGCCGACCGCGCTGGCGTTGAGCAGCTTGCCGATGTTGCGCGGGCGGCGCGCATGGTCGTCGAGCAGTTCCAGCGGCGTCATCTCCGCCGTTGTGGTCCTGCCGACCGCGGTGCAAGGGCGCAGCTGCCGCTGGGCTGTGCATGCCGCCCCGCGGCTGCGCAGCCGATCCGCAGCGCCTGCGGCTGGTCGGCTGGAGCAGGCCCGTATGCTGGCGGCGTGAGCGCCCGCATCAGCCTCCTGTGGTCAGCCTGGCTGTGCGCGGCCTGCACCATGGCTGGTGGCGAGGATCAGGTCCCAGCCCCTTCGCAGGTGCTCGCCTTCCATGGCACCGGGCAGCTCGACGCGATGCATGCCCTGGTGGCAATCGCGGCCGGCGAGGTCGAAGCGGTGGCCGGCCTGCCGCGCGCGCTCTTCCATGCCGACGTGGCGGTGGTCGACCAAGCCGACCCGGACCTGGCGCGCCGCTGGAGCCGGTGCATCCCGCTGGCGCTGGCGCGCTGCCCGGCCGCCGCCCGCGGGCCGATCATCGCCGTGCTCGAGCGCGACTGCGTCGCGCAGCTGCGCGCCTCCCCCGAGCAGCCCTGGCTGGCGCTCGACTTCCTGCCCGCGCCCAGCGCCCAGGCCCGCCTTGCCACGCTTGCCGCCCAGGCCTTCGACTTCGGCCGCTTCACCCGGAGCCTGTGCGCCACGGCGCTGCTTGGTCCGCTGCCTGGCGCCCAGGCTCTCCAGGAGCGCGACCAGGTCGCGCAGCAGCTGTGCGGCGATGCGCCAGCGGTCGCTGCGGCGCTCGCGCTCAGCGCGCCGGGTGAACCGCAGCCTGCGGCACCTGCGAGCTCCCGTCCGGTCGGCGGTCTGACCGTGGTCTGGCAGCCGCAGCCGGGCTGGCTCCTGGCCTGCACGCCCGATGGGCGGATCCTCTGGCAGTTGCGCCTCGACCTCAGCGCCGATGTCCTGCCCGGTGCGGGTGCGGCGCTGGTGCATGACGTCGGCGGGCTGCGGGTGGTCTATGAGGATGGCTCGGTCCAGGCGCTGTCACCACCGCCGGGCGACACCCGGCTGCTGGCGGTGGGCGGTGGAGCGTGCTGGTTCGCCACCGGCCGGCGCGCCTGGCGCCTGGCCTTCCACGAGACCACGCCGCACGCGCTCGAGCTCAATGAGGAGCCGCTGTGCGCACCGCTGGTGCGCGGCGCACGCAGCCTCTGGCTGCTGCCGCAGGAGCTGCAGCTCTATGACGGGGCCACGCTGATCGCGCGCATGCGCCACCACCTTGCCGTCGGCCCGGGCTGGCGGCTGGCCGGGCACGATGCGCAGGATGCCACCATCCCGCTGCTGCTTGCCCCGGATGGCGGCTGCTGGACCGTGCCGAGCCTGGCTGCACAGATCAGCGGCGCCGATCTGGTCGCGCATGCGCAGCTGCTGGTCGCCGCCGGCCGGCCGCAGGAGGCGCTCTCCCTGCTGACGCCGGCGGCGCTCGGCACCGAGCCCGGACGGGCCGTGGCCTTCGCCGCTACGTGCGCGCTCGGGCCCGCGCATCTCGCGCAGGTCGCGGCCAGCGCCGAGGCCCTGGCCGGCAGCCCGGCCGACATCGCGACGGTGCGCTACGTGGTCTACCGCACGGCCAGCGACGCGGGCGCCCGCGCGCTGGCCCTGCAGCGTCTGCTGCGCTGCCTGCGCGACCACCCGGACCTGGAGATGAACTGGTCGGTCGACGAGCTGAACCTGGAGCCGGGGCTCTGGCACCACGCCTCGAGCGCCCAGGTCCTGGCCGACGCGCTGGAACGCTCCCAGCTGCCGCCGCCGCAGCCGGGTCCGCTGCGCACCGAGCCCCTGCTCGCAGGCATCCCGCAGCAGGAGCCGGGGCGCAGCGACGAGGTCGTGCTCGACCAGAGCCTGGGCCGCGTGCACCGCTACGGCGATGGCCTGCTGGTCTTGGACCACGCCTCGGGCGAGACCATGCTCAGCTGCCACGATCCGCAGAGCCGGGCGCTGCGCTGGCGTACGCGCTGGAGCAGCGCTGCCCAGGCGCCAAGCCGCTCGCTGGCGCTGGTCGACGGCTTCGCGGTGGTCGCCGAGGGCACCGACCGGCTCACCGTGCTCGATGCCGAATCAGGCCGGCTGGCCCTGACCATCGACTGCGCGGGCATCCCCGCCCAGCCGTCGCGCTGCCGCCTGGCCTCGGCCGACTGCCTGGTGATGAGCGGCCCGTCTGATGACGAGCTCGCGGTCGCCACGGTGCCACGCTCCAGCGGCTTCGATGCGCCAACGCAGCAGGTCGAGGCGCTGCGCGTGGCGCTGGCGGCGCGTCTGCGCTGGGCGGCGCCGCTGCCCTTCATGGATCGCGTGCTGGTCCAGCGCGACGATGGCGCAGCGCTGCTCTATCCTGGCGGTGACGTGGTGAGCGTACCGCGCGCGCTCGCCAGCGTCACCACGCAGCCGCAGCTCACGCCCGCCGGGCTGCTTGCCGACGGCAGCCTGTACCGCTGGAACCAGTAGCGCGCGCCGGCTACTTGCCGGCGGGCGCCACGGCTGGCGGGGTGGCGACCGGGACTGGCGCTGCCGCCGGGGCCGGGGTGGCGACGGGCGGGGCTGTGGCCGGCGCAGACGCTGGCGCTGTCGTTGCCGATGTCGATGCCGATCCCTTGCAGATGCCGACGACCTGCAGCGCCTTGGCATTGACCAGGTACTGCTTGGCCAGGGCGCTGAGCTCGGCGGCGGTGATCGAGCCGTAGTCGGCCTCCATCTGCAGCGACCAGGCCAGGCGGAAGGGCTGCTCCTGCAGACGCAACAGCACGGTGTTCAGCCAGTAGTCGTTGCGCTGGCGCTGGGCCTGCAAGTTCTTGATGATCGGCGCGCGGATGCGCCCCATCAGCTCCTCGTCGACGCCATTGGTCGCGAGATCGGTACTGATGTCGAGGATCGCCTTGCGGGCGATCTCGGCCTTGTCGGGCGCCACCCCGACCATCGCGGCCATGAAGCCGGCGCCCTGGTACGCCTCGCTGGCGGAGCGGAAGGCGTACGGACTGTAGGCCTGGCCGAGCTCGTTGCGCACCTTCACGCGCAGCTTCTCGCCCATCGCCTGGGCGAGCATGCCGAGACGGCGCAGCTTCTTCACATCATAGAAGTCGTCGGTGGGCCAGCCGATCAGCATCAGCGCGCGCGGATTGGTGCCGGGGACGTCGAGCATGATGGTCTTGGCCGGCATCGGCGCCGCGGCGGCGAGCACGCCCGGGCCGGGCGGATCGGTGATCAAGACCAGCGGCCGGCGTTCGCCGAGGCTGCCGATGTAGTGCTTGGCCAGGGCGGAGGCGCTGTCCAGGTCGATGTCGCCGACGATCGAGATCTCGAGCGGCGCGGTCTGCAGGTAGGGCGTGAACCAGCCCTGGCACTGCTGGATGGTCACCAGCTGCGCCTCGTCCAGGGTCACCGGACGGCGCTGCGGCATGTTGTCGACCTCATTGAAGGTGAAGATGCGCTGGACCTGGGCGTCGAGATTGGTGTCGAGCGAGCGCAGGGCCTCGATCCAGGCGGTCTTGGCGCGCGACGCGGCCTCGTCGCGCCAGGCCGGGTCGGTGATGTAGGCGCGGATCACCTGCAGCGCGAACTCGAGATCCTTGGGCAGGCAGCTCAGCCCCATCACCGCGCCGTCGTCGTCGAAGCGCAGGCCCTGCTCCTGGATGCTGGTCGGGGCGAAGATCTCGCGCAGGTCCTGCGCGGTGTGCTTGCCCAGGCCGCCGTCGAGGAACGCCATGGCGGTCAGGTCGCTGAGTCCCGGCTGGCGGGCGATGGGCGGGATGGTCAGGCGCACCGCGATCAGCACCTGGCCGGGCTGGAAGTCGCTGTGCTTGAGGTTGACGGCGGCGTGGTTGGCGAAGCGCAGCGCACGGATCTGCGGGTCCAGGGCCTGGACGGCGGCGATGGCGCCGCTGTCGTCGACCGTGCCGTAGGCCCAGGTCGCAGCCTTGCGCTCGGCGGGAGGGTCGATGTGCGAGGAGCGCGCCATGTCGTAGGCGCCGCGGATTTCCGTCTCCGCGTCCTTGCCCAGGTCGTCGCGCCCGGTCACGGTCACGGTGGTGCGCCCGCCATCATCGGCCCACTCGTCGGTCAGGGCCTGGGTGACCTCCGCGGTGGTGATGGTCGCGAGCATCGGCCCATAGAGGTCGCGCTCCTGGGTCGGCGACTGGAAGACCTCGTCATGGTAGACCGAGCTGTAGAGGGCGTTGGCGAGGTTGGTGTTGGTGCGGGTCAGGCTCTGCGCGACGGCCTGCTCGAGATCGGAGCGCTCGGCGTCGATGGTGACCTTGAGCTCGGCCGCGGTCGGGCCGTAGCGCAGCATGCGGTTGCGTTCGATCTCGGCATCGCGCAGCGCGTCCAGCGACTTGGCGGGACGGCACTGCACGTCCACCGAGGCCTGCCAGATCTGCAGCCACTGGCCGCTCGACATGGTGGCGCCGAGGATCGGCCCGGTGGGATCCTTCTCGACCAGGTCGGCCATGCGGCGGTCGAAGATGCGGTGCGCGATGTCCTGCAGGAGCTCGGTGCGGCGCAGCGCCAGGGAGTCGTGCGGACGCTCGCGCGGTCGCACCAGCGAGACCGAGGCCGCGGTCGCGTTGTCCTCGGGCTCATGGATGTACATGAACTCCAGGCCCGGCGTGACCACGCCGAAGGACGGGCGTTCGCGCGTCGAGCGCGCCGTGATCGGGCCGAAGGCGGCCACGATCTGCGCCTTCACCGCCGCCACGTCGATGTCGCCGACCACCGCCAGGACCATCATCTCGGGCCGGTACCAGTCGTCATAGTAGGCGCGCATCAGCGGCGCGGTCGCGTTGGTCACGGTCTCCTTGACGCCGATCGGCATGCGCTTGGAGATCAGGGTGCCGCGGTAGAGGCCCTGCGAGGCGGCGAGGAACTCGCGGTAGTCCGGGTCGTTGCGGTCGCGCATCTCGGCCAGGATCACGCCACGCTCCTTGTCGACCTGGTCGGGCAGCAGCAGCATGCTGCCGGCCCAGTCGGACATGACCTTGAGGCCGGTGGCGATGGTCTCCGGACGGGTGTCGGGCATGTCGAGCTTGTAGACCGTTTCGTCGAAGCTGGTGTGGGCGTTGGTATGCGCGCCGAAGGCCAGGCCCAGCGACTGCAGGAGCTCGACCAGCTTGCCGGGAGGGAAGTGCGCCGTGCCGTCGAAGGCCATGTGCTCGAGGTAGTGCGCCAGGCCGCGCTGGTCGTCGTTCTCCTCGAGACTCCCGTTTTGCACCTGCAGGCGCAGCGTGACCTTGTCCTTGGGCTGGGAATTGCGCATCAGGCAATAGCGCAGGCCGTTGTCGAGATGCCCGAACACCACGGCCGGATCCGCCGCCATGGCGTCAGCGGCATGATCCTGGGGGAAGTCGGGCGGCGCCACCGCGGCGCTTAGCGGCGCAAGCGCTCCGCACGACAGGACGGCCATGAGCATGAGGGCGAGGCGGGGCATGGGGGCTCTCCGCCGCAGAGGCTGCATGGACCCGTGGGGAGTCCACCGGCATCAGCAGTGCGCCGGCAGCGGTGCATACCGCGCTTCACCAGCGGCCCTCGCCCGGCAACACCCCTGCGCACCCGTCATCGTCCCTGATCACCCATCCCATCGTGTTTGACTGCGGGGTTCGACGGGTACGGTTTCACGATGCTCGGTGACCAGGACGGATGGTTCGCGATGGTCCCGTCCTGGTCCAGGCCCGGGTCATGCTAACCCCGTCGCGCCCCTGGTTCGGGCGCGAGCCCCCCGCCGACATCGCGGCCGAGCTCGAACACGATCTGCGCCTCTCGCCGGTGCTGGCGCGGTTGCTGGCGCTGCGCGGCGTGCAAGGCGCGGTCGAAGCCCGCTCCTGGCTGGCCAAGCGCCTCCAGGACCTGCACCGCCCGGAGCTGATGCTCGGCATGGAGGCCGCGGCCCGCCGCCTGGCCAAGGCCATCAACGAGCGCGAGCGCATCATCATCCATGGCGACTACGACGTCGACGGCTCGACCGCCTCATCGCTGCTGACGCTGTTCGTCGCCGCCTGCGGACACCAGGCCACGGCCTGGATCCCGCATCGCCGCATCGACGGCTACGGCCTGGGCGAGGCCAGCCTCGCCGCGGCGGTCGAGCATCGCTCCCAGCTCATGGTCACGGTCGACTGCGGGATCTGCGACCATGGCTTCGCCAGGCGCATCGAGCTCGAGGCCGGCTGCGATGTGATCATCACCGACCACCACCTGCCCAACGGCGCCCAGCCCGAATGCAGCGCGGTCTGCAATCCCAACCAGCGCGGCTGCACCTATCCCGACAAGGGCTTGGCCGGGGTCGGGGTGGCCTGGAAGCTGGCCTGGGCCACCGCGAAGGTGCTGTGCGGCTCGGACAAGGTCCCGCCGCCTTTGCGCGCCTTCCTGCTCGACTCCTTGTCGCTGGTGGCGGTCGGTACGGTCGCCGACTGCGCACCGATGAGCGGGGAGAACCGCATCCTCGTGCACCACGGGCTGCTGGCGCTGCGCCAGACCGGCAACTGCGGGCTGCGCGCCCTCATGGCGCAGTGCCGGCTCGAGGGCCCGGTCACGGCCGGGGACATCGGCTGGCGCATCGGGCCGCTGCTGAATGCCGCCGGCCGGCTCGGCAGCGCGATGGCCAACATCCGCCTGCTCACCGCCGCCACGGCGCCGGCTGCGGCGGCGGAGCTCAAGCTGATCGTGGTCGAGAACGAGCAGCGCAAGCGCCTGACCCAGATGCTCTCCGACGAGCTGGTGGCGCGGGTCGAGTCCGACGCCGCGCACCAGGCCTCGCCGGCCCTGGTCTTCGCCGGCGAGGGCTGGCACCAGGGCGTGGTCGGCATCGTCGCCAGCCGCCTGGTCGAGCGCTTCGCCAAGCCGACCGCGGTCATCGCCATCGACCAGGGGGTGGGCAAGGGGAGCCTGCGTTCGACGGCGCAGATCCATCTCGGCCAGGCGCTCGACGCCTGCCGCAGCCACCTGCTCAAGGGCGGCGGCCATGCCATGGCGGCGGGGCTGACCATCAGCCAGGAGAACATCCCGGCCTTCACCCAGGCCTTCCTGGCGCACATCCTGGCCCGCGTCCCGGCCGGCCACAATGCGCCGCGCACCGATTACGACGGCCTGGCGACGATCAGGGAGCTCGATGGCGAGTTCTTCGAGATCCTCGCCGCGATGGCGCCCTTCGGCATCGCCAACCCCGAACCGGTCCTGCGCCTGGCCGCGATCACCTTCCTGGCCCGGCCGAAGCTCTTCGGCAAGGACGGCGACCATCTCAAGGGCGCGGTCACCGATGCCGGCGGCGGCACGCGCGAGCTGCTGGCCTGGCGCGCCCGCAAGCAGTTCATCGACTTCTGCGGGCTGGGCTCGCAGTTCGATTGCCTGGTGCGGCCCGAGGCCAGCCAGTGGCGCGGGGAAGTCTCGCCGCGCCTGGTGTTCGTCGATGGCCTCGCCCTGTGACCGCCCGTTGCACCTGGACGCGGCGACGGATCGCATGACGCGATGAGCCGCGACGTCCTCGCCAACCACCCGAGCGTGCGGCGCCTGGCCTACCGCGCCATGGACGCCTTCGCCAACCGCTGCCCGATGGGCCTGATGCGGCTGGTCGCGCATGCCGTCGGCACGGTCGCCTACATCATCGATCCCAAGGGCCGGCGCGTGGTCGCGCGCAACCTCAGCCACTTCATCCCGGCGCGCTGCCCCGAGGCGCGCGCGCGTGCGGTTTTGGCCAACTACCGCAACTTCTCGACCGCGCTGGGCGAAGGCATGCGGCTCGGGCGCCTGCCGGAAGGCTACCTGTCGCCGGAGCGCCTGCGGCTGGTCGATCCCTGGAAGGTGTTCGCCACCCGTCCGCTCAAGGGTCCGGCGATCCTGGTGACGGTGCATGCCAACTGGGAGCTGCTGCTGGCGGCGGCGCACCGCCTGAGGTTCTTCGAGCAGGTCGAGGCGATCAGCCTCACCCACAACGATCCGATGATCGACCATCTCTTCGAGCGCAAGCGCGCGCTGGCCGGCTGCCGCAGCCTGCTCCTGGACCGGGCGCCCCTGGCCGCGCTGCGCGCGCTGAAGAATGAGCGCATCCTGGGGCTGCTTGCCGATCGCGACTACACCGGCAACGGGGTGCGCGTGCCCTTCGGCGATGCGCAGATCTCGGTGCCGCTGGGGCCGGCGGCACTCGCCGTGCAGACCAGCTCGCCGATCATCCCGATGTTCCTGGCGCGCTGCGGACCGCGGGCCTTCACCCTGATCGTCGGCAGGCCGCTGCTGGTGGACGAGCGCCAGCCCAAGCACCGCCAGGTCCGCCAGCTCACCGAGCGGCTCTCGGCGGTGCTCGGACGCTTCATCGCCAGCGCCCCGGCCCAGTGGGTGGCCTTCCATGACGCCTGGGCATCGCGCCCGCCGCGCGCCTAAGCTGCAAACCGGTCTGCCGAGCGACCATGCTGGTACGGTCCTCGCGGCATTATGCTGGAGACGCTGAGGATGGGCGTCGACCGTCGATACTGCACCGTCGCGCCTGAGCCGGAACGAGTGAGCCGCTCATGCTGTATATAAAGGAGAAGACCAGTTTCGAGCTCATGATGGAAGATCCCGCGACCTGCCCGTCCTGCCGTGTGCTCGGCCGGTTCACCCTGCTCAGGAAGACGCGCATCACCTACGTGATGTTCATCAAGACGACCACCTCCCGCGTGCGGCTGCTGCATTGCAAGCATTGTGGCGCGTTCTTCGATGTCACCGCAGTGACGAACCAGGTGACCGCGCCTGCTGACTTCGAACTCCTGCTGGAGCGCAGCGCAGGACGCGAGTTCCCAGTCATGATCATCATCCTCTTCGCATTCTGGGTTGCGGCGCTCATCACCCCGTTCCTCAGCTTGCTGATCGCGCTCTGCCTGTGGAGCTATCGCACCTACTTCGGTCCGCGGGCATGGCGCTGGTTCCGAGTCCTTTGCTGGATCAGCGCCCTCTAAGGCGTGGGCTTCGCGCTCTGGAGCATCCACGAAATGCCCGTCCATCCGCATGCCGCTGACTAGCCCTTCGGCCCCAAGCCCCCTCCAGGCAGCGCGTTAAGGCGTTGTGCAGCGAGCGAGCGGATCGCCCGTCAGCTAGGACGCGTCGGAGAGATCGATGGCCCGCACCACCGGGACGAAGAAGATCTTGCCGTCGCCGATGCGGCCGGTGCGGCACAGCGCGCACACCATCTCGATCACCGCCTCCTTGTCATCGTCCTCGATCCAGCACATGACCAGGACCTTGGGCAGGAAGTCGATCGCGTACTCGGCGCCGCGGTACTTCTCGAGATGGCCCTTCTGGCGGCCGTAGCCGCGGCACTCCTGGGCCTGCAGCTCGGTGACCAGGTCGCTGGCCAGGAGCCTCTGGCAGAGCACCTCCGCCCGCTGCGGACGGACGACCA
>Ga0302314_10014159_pt1 | contig 13661 bp, 14 predicted proteins | sample III_Palsa_N2_3_FD_200533 | JGI IMG/M metagenome (GOLD analysis project Ga0302314, IMG submission 200533) | Peat permafrost microbial communities from Stordalen Mire near Abisko, Sweden - III_Palsa_N2_3 | ecosystem: Environmental > Terrestrial > Soil > Palsa > Peat permafrost | place: Sweden... | reverse complement strand
CGGCCAGGCCGAGATCGGCGATCGCCTGCAATTGCGCCTGCGCCACCAAGTCCGGCGACGGGGTGTCGATCCGGCTTTCCGCCAGCACCAGCGCGCCGAAGCGGGTTTGGCGGCGGGCCAGCACCGCCTGCTCGCGCTTGTCCCAGACCACCGTGTCGGCGCGGACGATATGGGCGGTGAAATGCTCTTCGATATCGGTCTCGTCGACCGGCGCCGCCAGGAAAATGCGCGCTTCCTTGCGCTCGCCGTCGAGATCGGCCACCACCAGATAGGGGCTCGAGGCGATCGCTTCCGGTTCCTTGAAGAAGGCGCCGCGGCCGTTGGACAGGCGATAGGCCAGCCCGTCGCCGCGCCGTTGCGCCACCCGGTCCGGGAAGGCGAAGGCCAGCAGCAGCCCGGTCTGGTTCAGGCGGTCGGTCTGGTCCGGCGCGCCGAGCTGCCGGCGCAACTGACGGGCCAGATCGCGCACACGCATCAGGCCGCCGCGATCCGCGTCGCGGTCATTGGCCCCGAGAACGGCTTCGACCCGACGGCGCAGATCGGCGTCGCGCGCCTGGCGCAGAATGTCGCGTTCCGACAACAGGGCGGCGATGGCGCAGGCCAACCCGCCTAAGCCCAGGGCTCGGCCCTTTATCATCATATGGGCGAGGCGGGGATGAACGGGCAAAGCCGCCATCGCCTTGCCATGGGCGGTAATGCGGCCGCCGGCATCGAGCGCTTCCAAGTCCGCCAGCAGCGCGTTGGCCTGGGCGTAGGCTGCTGCCGGCGGCGCGTCGAGCCAGCGCAGATCGCTGCTGCCCCAGCGCGCCAGATCGAGGGCGAGCGGCGCCAGATCGGCATCGAGGATTTCGGGGGTGGCGAAGCTTGGCAGGGCGCGATGGTCGGCTTCCGACCACAGGCGATAACAGGCGCCGGGGCCGAGTCGTCCGGCGCGGCCGCGTCGCTGCTCGGCCGAGGCCTTGGCGACCGGCAGGGTGACCAGCCGGGTCATGCCGCCATTGGGATCGAAACGCGGCACGCGCATCTGGCCGCCATCGACGACGATGGACACGCCCTCGATGGTCAGGCTGGTCTCGGCGATGGCGGTCGACAGCACCACCTTGCGCCTGCCGGGGATCGGCAGCAAAGCGCGGTCCTGTTCGGCCGCCGGCAGATCGCCGAACAGCGGGATCACCACCGCCGCGCAGCCCTCGTCGGCGAGATGGCGCTCGACGCGGCGGATCTCGCCCTGGCCGGGCAGGAAGGCCAGCACGTCGCCGGCCCCCGTATCGTCCAGCGCGCGAAGGATGGCCGAGGCCACGGCCGCTTCGAATTTGCGCGGCTCAGGCCGTTCCAGCCAATGGATGTCGACGGGAAATGCGCGGCCCTGGCTGGTAATGATCGGGGCATCGCCCAGCAGCGCCGCCACGCGTTCGCCGTCGAGGGTCGCGGACATCACCAACAGCTTGAGGTCGTCGCGCAGGGATCCTTGGATTTCGAGAGCCAGCGCCAGGCCAAGATCGGCGGGCAGATTGCGCTCGTGGAATTCGTCGAACAGGATCGCGCCGATGCTCTCCAGGCCCGGATCGTCCTGGATCATGCGGGTCAGGATGCCTTCGGTGACCACTTCGATACGGGTCTTCGGCCCGATCTTGCTGTCCTGACGGATACGGTAGCCGACGGTCTCGCCGACGACTTCACCCAGCAAATCGGCCATGCGCTTGGCGGCGGCGCGGGCGGCCAGGCGGCGGGGTTCGAGCATGACGATCTTGCGGCCAGCCAGCCAGGGCTGGTCGAGCAGGGCGAGCGGAACCAGGGTAGTCTTGCCGGCGCCGGGGGGCGCCTGAAGCACCGCGGACGGAGACCCGGCCAGCGCCGCCAGAAGATCCGGCAGCGCCTCCTGAACGGGTAAGTTTATTCGCTGTAGCTGGCCCGGCAATTCGGCGTTTCCCACACCACCATTTCGAGAAGCTTGGCTTGCCCGCCGGTCCGCTGCGTCACGCGCGGCGCCAGGCGGCGATACCAATGGCGGCTCAGCTGTTCGGCGGTGGGGTTGACGTCCATCACGTAAAGCTTGGTGCCCAGCTTGGTGTCGGTGGTCAGGCAGTACCCATCCCGCGCCACCACGGTCTGCAGATCGGCCAGCCATGCCAGGAAATCGTCGCGCTCGGGCTGGAACATCGACAGCAGCTCGACGTCAGCTATATAGGCCAGGAAACCATGATCGCAGGGCGTGTCGATCTCGGCGACCATCTCCTCTTTGAGGAAGCCGAAATCGACCACCATGTCCGACTGCTCGCCGCGATTTTGCAGATGGTCGGCGCCGCAGATGGCCTCGACGATATAGCGGTGGCCATGCAGATGGCGGCATTTCGAGCCATGGGTCAAAACCCGGTGGCCGGCGTCGATATGGATCTGGCGGGAGACAGTGAAACGGTCCATCAGGGGATTCCCACGATCTTGTGAGTCTGCAGCCCGAGCCGCCATTGCGGATGGGCCAGGCAATAATCGGTGCAGGCCTGAGTATTGGCCAGGCGCTCGGGCCCGTCCATCGGCTGCAGGATGAAATTCTCGAAGGGCAGATCGGCGAATTTGCCCGGCGGCGCGTCGGCCTGCGGATAAACCAGCTTCAATTCATGGCCGCTTGTTTGTACCAGCTCGGCGGTGGATTTGGGGCTGACGCAGATCCAATCCACGCCGTCGGGTGCTACGAGGGTGCCGTTGGTCTCGACCGCGATCTCGAAGCCCTGGGCGTGCATGGCGTCACACAAAGCCTGGTCGAGTTGAAGCAAGGGTTCGCCGCCGGTAAACACCACATAAGGCTGGCCGCCGGCGCCGGCCGGCCATTCGGCGGCGACGCGCTCGGCCAGGGCCTGCGCGCTCTTGAACTTGCCGGCGTCGGCGCCGACGAAATCCGTATCACAGAATTGACACACCGCCGATCCGCGGTCCTTCTCCAGCCCCGACCACAGGTTACAGCCGGCGAAACGGCAGAATACCGCGGCCCGGCCGGTCCGTGTGCCCTCGCCCTGCAGGGTGAAGAAGATTTCTTTTATGGAATAGTTCATGGCGCCTGGGTTAAATCTCGCGGACGCCCGCGTCAATCCTAAAGCGGCGGGCGTCTCTGTAGGGGGCTATCTTGCATCACGTTCTTCGTTCCGTCGTCATCGCCGCTGCGATGATCGGCACCACGGCCCAGGCGGGCCCCGCCTGCTTCACCAAACCGGAGTTGGAGGCTGCTCACTTAAGAGCGCTTCTCCAGCAATTCAATGTCGCGGCGCTCAATTGCCAGACGTTGGATCCGAACGACCCGACCTTCGCTCAGCACTACAACAAGTTCGTGCTGCGCTTCGGAACGCAGCTTTCCCAGAACAGCGAAGTGCTGAAGCACCATTTCGCCAGCGACCGCGGCGGTCTCGATCATTGGATCACCCGGATCGCCAACGACGCCGGCAGCCAGGTCATCAACAAGCCGGATTTCTGCCAGGTCGCCTGGGATCGTCTGGGCGACATGGTCGTCCTCGAACCGGCGGACATGCTGGTCTATGCCAACCGTACCGAGGCCGGAGCCTCGTTCGCGCCGGCCTGCGCCGAGATCGAGACGGTGTCCCATGGTTCGGGCCAAAAGAAGACCCCCTCGAAATAATCGAGGGGGTCTGTACCTGTCAGATTGGAGCGTGATGACGGTTATCGTCATCACGCGTCAGACCTGATTACTGCAGAACGATCTGCACGCGACGGTTCTGAGCCTCGCGAACGCCGTCCTTGGTCGCGACCAGCAGGTCGTTCTTGCCCTTGCCGTGCGTGGCGATCTGGTTCGCGGGAACGCCCAGCGAGACCAGGAACTTCTTGGCCGACTCGGCGCGGCGCTCGGACAGCTTCTGGTTATACTGAGCGGAGCCGACGGTGTCGGTGTAGCCGGTCAGGTCGAAGCCAGTGGCGTTCTGCTTCTTGGCGGCATCGACCGACTGGGTCAGGATCGACTTGGCTTCGGGGGTCAGGTCAGACTTGTCGAAGTCGAAGAAGATCATGAAGTTCTTCGGGATCGGCGCGGCCTGGACCGGCTTCGGAGCCGGAGCGGGGGCCGGAGCCGGAGCCGGCGGAACCGGAGCGGCGGCGGCTTGCGCCACTTCCTGCTTCGGCGGAGCGGCGAAATGCCAGGTGAAGCCGACCATCAAGGCATGGTTCTGGTAGGTGCCGCGGCCGGTCTCGCCGTCATAAGTCGAGTCTGTCGTGAAACGGACCTGATCGGCGCGGACATAATGATAGTCGGCCTTGATCGACAGCTGATCGTTGACGGCGTAGCTGACGCCAGCGATGCCCTGATAGCCCGGCTTCAGATCGCTGTCGTTGGTGACGTCGATGCCGCCGGCGCGGATGTTGTTGTCATTGATGTTGATGCCGCCGGCGCCGACGCCGAGATAGGGCGTGAACTTGGTGCCGGTGAAGAAGTCGTAATAGACATTGGCCATCACCGCCACGGCGTTGATGTTGCCATCGGCCGAATAGGTGCCGAGACTGTTACCGATCTTGCTCAGATCGTTCTGGCGCCAGGACAGCTCGCCTTCGACGCGGACCGGGCCAAAAGCGTAGCCGACTTCGCCGCCCAGGGCATAGCCCGGATCCTGCTTCTGGCTCCAGCCATTGCCGTCGGCCAAACCGAACTTGGCCTTGGGAACAAAATTGACGCCTGCTTCAGCGCCGGCATACCAGCCGTCGGTCTGCGCCGATGCCGCCGTGCAGAGACCGGCGACGAGGCCGGCAGCAATAACCGCGGAAGAAATTCGCATGATGGCAACCCTTTGAACAGGTTTGTGGGGGGATTTATCGCCGCAGATTTAGGCGACGATTAAGCGCAACTCAATCGGGAAGAACGGAAAACCATCCAATGTCACAAAGATCTTACCGATCCGTGATCTAAATGTCACGTTTTCGCGTGAGTGTCGTCACTTTGCAACGGTTCGATCGGTGGGCGCAACAAGTCGGTTTGACGCTTCAGGCGGGCAAAGGACGCCGCTGAAAGCGGAATGGTGGCTGCGTAAATCAAGGTGACGGCGGTGACCGTGCTCCATGGCGCAGTGACCAGGAAGGCGGCCAGCAGGGCCATCACCAACATGACGGGAAGCACGTAATTGTGCGGGATTCGGAAGCGTTTTCCGGAGTAGGTCGGGATCTTGCTGACCATCAGGAAGGACACGACGACCAGAAGGATACCACAGATCAGCGGATGTTCGAAGAAACCTCCGGTGTCGATTTGGAAGCTGGCCATCATCGGTAGCAAAACTAATCCGGCGGCGGCCGGGGCGGGCACGCCGGTAAAGAAATTGTAAGCCCAGGACGGCAGATCGGGCTGGCCGAGCATGGTGTTGAAGCGGGCCAGGCGCATCGCCATGCAGACGGCATAAAGCAGCACCACCGCCCAGCCGACGCCGCCGGCATTCTGCATGCTCCAGAAATAGAGCAGCATGGCCGGCGCCACCCCAAAACTGACGAAGTCGGACAGGCTGTCGAGCTCGGCGCCGAATTTGCTGGTGCCGTGCAGCAGCCGCGCCACCCGTCCGTCGAGGCCGTCCAGCACGCCGGCCAGAAGGATCGACAACACCGCCATTTCCCATTTCTGGTGCAGGCCGAAGCGGATCGCCGTCAGGCCGGCGCATAAGGCCAGAAGTGTCAGGATATTGGGGATCAGCTTGTTGATCGAGAGCCCGTTGATGCGGCGCGGACGGCGGCTTTTGAACATACTTTACGCCTTGATCCCTTCGCGGGCGGGCTCGGCGCTGGTCAGATCGGCCAGCACTGTTTCACCCGCCGTGGTCACCTGGCCGGCGATCACCAGGGGCACCACATCGGACGGCAGATAGACGTCGACCCGGCTGCCGAAGCGGATCAGGCCGAAACGCTCGCCGGTGCGGACCACGTCGTTGCGCTCGAGGTCGCAGCGGATGCGCCGCGCCACCAGCCCGGCGATCTGCACGAAGGCGATGTCGCGCCCGTCGGCCATTTTCAGGCGGACGGCGTTGCGTTCATTGAAGGCGCTGGCCTTGTCGAGCGCGGCATTGAGGAACTGACCGGGGATGTAGGCTTTGTCCACGATGGTGCCGCCGATCGGAATGCGGTTCACATGGACGTTGAACACATTCATGAAGACCGAGATCCGGGTCATCGGCGCGTCGCCCATAGTGAGTTCGGGCGGCGGCGGGGCCTGGACGATCATCTGCACGATGCCGTCGGCCGGGCTGATCACCAGCCCTTCGCGCGCCGGGGTGACACGCGCCGGATCGCGGAAGAAGCAGGCGCACCACACGGTCAGCACGACGCCGATCCAGCCGAGCGGCGCCCACAGCCAGAACAGTACCAGCGTCGCCAGCGCGAAGATGGCGACGAAGCGCCAGCCCTCGGGATGAAGCGGGATAAGGAACTGCTCGAGGGTGGATTGTTCCTGCGACGACACGGGTGGTCTCCTTAAAATTTGTCGGTCCGTATTTTAACGGGAATTCGCCAGGACACCAGCATGGCGATTCTCGAGTTCCTACGGCCTTGGCACCAGCGATTTTAGGAACTCAAGACTCTTCCCGGCCATGCTGGATGATTAAACGGGCCGGTGTCCTGATCGTTCGCGAGGTTCGAAAATCGTTGGCTCGGATATTTCGAACCTCGCGAACGGGACACCAGTTTTCCGACAAAATCCGGCGTGATACTCTGTTTCAATTGTCAATTTCGCTGGGCGCCGCCGATGCCGAACATATCCGAATTCTCGTTGTCCATCGGCGAAATGCAGCTGCCCCTGGACATCACCTCTATCGTTCATGCCCAGGCGGGTCAATTGGGCACCGACGCCCATCCCGAATTCAAATTCCGCTTCCGTTGGCGCGAGACCGCTTTCACGGTGCGCTGCCGCAGCACCCGCGAAACGGCCGAGGCGCGCATCTCGGCCACCCTGGGCGTGATGCCTTTTAGCGCCGAATCGGTGCAGCGCCGCCAATTCCTGACCCAGATCCTGCAGGGGGCGACCGAACATTTCGGTCCGATCGTGACGCAATCGCAGGGGCAGATCCTGCTCGACGCGCCGCTATCCTTGCCGGCGCCGATCACTGCGGTGGGGCTGATTACCGGCCTGACTCAGTTCCTGCTGCCGCTGAAGCCCTATCTTGGGCTGATGACCATGGTCCGGATGCTGCCAGCTTAACGTCATCGTCATCCCCCGCCTGCACGGGGGATGATTACCTCAGTTCTTCGGAATCTCGATCACTTGGCCCGGATAGATCAGGTTCGGGTCGCGGATCATGTCCTTATTGGCCTGATAGATCGCCATATATTCGAAGCCCGAACCATAAATGCGCCGCGCGATGCGCCACAGATTGGCGCCCGACACCACGGTGATCTTGCCGTCGGAGGGCATGTCGCCGGTCGGGGTGAAAGCGATCTCGACGCGGTGCGCCACCTTCCCGTCCGCGCCGATCTCGTCGGCGCGGATCTTGTGGTCGCCGCCGCGCAGATTGATTTTCGGCCCGATATGCCACTTGCCGTCATCGTCGGCGCGGGTGCGGCCGACCAGCTTGTCGTCGAGATAGACCAGCACGCGGGTCTTGGCATCGGCATGTCCGGTCACCGCCAGACGGTCCTCATTGTCATAGCGCACGCCGTCGATACGCAGGTTCCCCGCGCCTTCTCCGGCGGCCGGACCTTGCAGCACCTCGATCGAGCCGTCCGGGCGGACCTTGACCGCCAGCGCTTGCCCTGTGCCATGCTCGTCGCGTTCGGGCACCACCAGCACGACGGGCGCGTCGGTCTGGCTCTTGGAGCCGTCGGGATTGGCGGCCTGGAGGGAAAGCTCACGCGTGCCTGGCGGCAGCGGATGATCGGGCACGAACACCCATTCGCCGCGATTGTCGGCGATGACGCGACCTATCTCCTTGCCGCCGTCGAGAATGACGATCTCGGCGCGCGGCATGCCGCGGCCGGCGATCACCGTCTCGCCCTGCGGATTGATTCGCACCACGTCGAAGCTGGGTTTGTTGCTCTGCTCGGCCGTCGCCTTGGCCTGTGTAGCGGCCTGCGTGGGCGCGGGCGCTTCCTGTCGCTTGACCCACAGGCTCATGCCGATGGCCAGGGCGATAACGGCTGCGCCGGCAACGGCGATCAGCATCGGGCGGGACGGACGGGGCAACGATCCTCGCAAAGTCAGTAATTGATTGGAAGGAAAGGTAATACGGGCGGGCGGTGCGCGCAACCGGACTTAGTTTACGTGGCGTAAAGCGGCGAAGGCGTGTATCTCGAAAGGCTCACATGGTGCGGCGATTCTTACTGGAAAGGACATGTCTGTGCGGTCGCTTTGCGTATTTTGCGGTTCCTCCTTCGGTCATGACGGAAAATGGGCCGCCGCTGCCCGCCAGCTGGGTGTCGGGCTGGCCAAGGCCGGCATCACCCTGGTCTATGGCGGCAGCCGGTCCGGCCTGATGGGCGCGGTGGCCGAGGGGGCGCTGGAGGCCGGTGGCCGTGTCGAGGGCGTGATTCCGCGGCTGTTCCTGCCCAATGAGGATCCCTTCGACGAGGTTTCCGAGTTCACGATCGTCGAGGACATGCATACGCGAAAGAAGCTGATGTTCGACAAGTCGGACGGCTTCGTGGTGTTGCCCGGCGGCCTGGGCACGCTCGATGAGACCTTCGAGATCCTGACCTGGAAGCAGATCAAGCTGCACGACAAGCCGGTGATCATGCTCAATCTCGACGGCTATTGGGCCAAATGGCTGGATCTGGTCGACAGCATCGTCGCCGAAGGCTTCGCCAAGCCGGCGGTGACCGACTTCTACGAAGTGATCGACACTGTCGAGGAGACGCTGGTTCGCCTCGGCTCGCTCAAGCAACCCAGACATTCCGATGTTTCGGGGATGTAGCCCGTTGCCTTAGGCGGCCTCATTGCCTAATCTGCCGCCGTCCGTCGCCTATTCGGCAGAGCGCGGGGCGCACCCCAACGGACGCGGGATGCTTTTTAAAGTCTGCGTGCCAGGCACGCGGCTCCCCAACTCGAAAGGATTCTACGAAGATGGCGAAAATCAAAGTCGTGACGCCGGTCGTCGAGCTCGACGGCGACGAAATGACCCGGATCATCTGGAAGTTCATCAAGGACAAGCTGATCCTTCCCTATCTCGATATCGACCTGAAATATTACGATCTGGGCGTCGAGGAGCGTGACCGCACCAACGATCAGATCACGATCGACAGCGCGAACGCGATCAAGCAGTACGGCGTCGGCGTCAAGTGCGCCACCATCACGCCGGACGAGGCGCGCGTTAAGGAGTTCAACCTCAAGAAGATGTGGAAGTCGCCCAACGGCACCATCCGCAACATTCTCGACGGCACCGTCTTCCGCGAGCCGATCATCTGCCGCAACGTCCCGCGCCTGGTCCCTAACTGGACCCAGCCGATCGTCATCGGCCGCCATGCCTATGGCGACCAGTACCGCGCCACCGATTTCAAGGTGCCCGGTCCCGGCAAGCTGACCATGACCTTCCAGCCGGCCGACGGCTCGGACCCGGTTCATTACGACGTGTTCGACTTCCCGAGCAGCGGCGTCGCCATGGGCATGTACAACCTCGACGAATCGATCAGGGGATTTGCCCGCGCCTGTTTCAATTACGGCCTGCAGAAGAAGTGGCCGGTCTATCTGTCGACCAAGAACACCATCCTCAAGGCCTATGACGGCCGCTTCAAGGACATCTTCCAAGATATCTACGAGACGGAATTCAAGGCCGAGATGGACAAGATCGGCATCACCTACGAGCATCGCCTGATCGACGACATGGTCGCCGCCGCCCTCAAATGGTCGGGCCAGTTCGTCTGGGCCTGCAAGAACTATGATGGCGACGTGCAGTCCGACACCGTGGCGCAGGGCTTCGGCTCGCTGGGCCTGATGACCTCCGTTCTGCTCTCTCCCGACGGCCACACCGTCGAGGCCGAGGCGGCGCATGGCACGGTGACCCGTCACTATCGCGAGCACCAGAAGGGCAAGGAGACCTCGACCAACCCGATCGCGTCGATCTTCGCCTGGACCCGCGGCCTGATCTATCGCGCCCAGTTCGACAACACCCCCGACGTCGCGCATTTCGCCGAGACGCTCGAGAAGGTGTGCGTCGAGACCGTGGAATCGGGCTTCATGACCAAGGATCTGGCCATCCTGATCGGGCCGGACCAGCCCTGGCTGACCACCACCCAGTTCCTCGACAAGCTCGACGAAAATCTCCAGAAAGCGATGAAGCTTTCCTGATCCAAGACGCAGGGGGCGGAAGTGTCCGCCCCCTGTTCCTCATCAAGTAAGGTTACGGGGTTAATCCCCGGCTGACAGCTTCTCGAAGCGCAGGCCGCGGCCTTTCTTGTCAGGGAAGCCCTTCCAATCGTTCCCGTTCGAAGTCGGCGCGAGATCGAAATAGGCGTCCATCGCCCGGTCGCCCTTGAGATATCGTCCGAGCCACGCCGTGGCGAAATGTTCGGCAATATTGTTCATCCGCACATTGTCCCAGACGGGATCGAGATAATGGTCCGCGGAGGTTACGCCGCGGTCAGGGTCGATATCATAGGCCTCGCGCGGCGCCGGCATGGGCGCCCCGGCATTGTGGCCGGCATTCTCGAAGGTCAGCAGCGCGCGATAACTGCCGCTGGCGGCCTGCCAAGTGTCGCGGATTCCGCCGTCATATTTGACCACGTCGTCGAGCGAGCCGGCGATGAACAGCACGGGAACCTTGATGCTCTTGACGCTGTCGGCGTCGAAAAGGCCCGCCGACCAGCCGGCCGGCGCGAAGGCGATTACCGTTTTCACGCGCGGATCGAAGCTGCGCTCGTGGGTCCTGTTTCCGGCTTCATGGATCGCCAGCGTACCGAACGGCGCCGACCAGAAGGTGTCGTCGACCGTGGCTGCGACGGACTTGTGGGCCAGTCCGGCCCCGGCGGTAATCAGCGAGCCATAACCGCCCATCGAATAGCCGATGATGGCGGTATTGCCGGCGTCGACCCTGCCATTCAGGAACGAGGCGGGGTCGTGGGACAGCTTGGCGACCTGGCCGAGGACGAAGAGCTGGTCGGGTGAGCGGTTGACCAGCGTCGAGGCGAAGCTGCGTTGAGGGGTGTCGTGGGACACGCTGTCATAGGTGCTGTCGGCATGGTCGATCGACACCACTATATAGCCTTTCGAGGCGATGTTCTCGGCAAGCGGCGACATCAGATAGCGATTGCCGGGAAAACCGTGCGACAGGATGACCAGCGGGAAGGTCTCCTTCGCTGGCGCCGCGTCGCGGAAGGCTTTTCCATGCAGCGAGACTTCCGTCTTGCCGTCGCGGATGAAGGCTTTTAGCGCGGTCTCGCCATGAGCGCCTGGTGCTGCGGGATACCAGACCTCCACCGTCAGCACGCGATCGTGGCGGGGCAGGGGATCGGGTCTGGCCGCCTTGGGATCGAGGCTGGTCATCTCGATTTGGCCGGGATTGGTCAGCTTGAGCGTCCGCACCCCGATCGCATATTGGCCGTAAGCCGCCAATTCAGGGGCGTCGGGCCGGATGGCGTCGATTCGGTTCTCTGCCCGGGCGGAGAAGGCGGCGGCGATCGTCACAAGGAAAAGAAGTCTGCTGACAGGATGCATTGGCCGAACTCTCCCCGTTATTGGATCGCCGGTCATCACCCGACGATCTGAAAGATCCCGACATCGCGGCTGGTCTTGTCCTCGAGGTCGAGGCTGCAGGCGACTGTGATCTGGTCGAGGCGCATCAGCCCGGTCTTCGGCAGATAGGCGCGGCCGGGATCGGCCATCAGCGCCTTCGCTCCCTTGGCCGAGCAGCGGCGCAACCAGCCGAAGGTCTTCTCCGCCATCGGTTTCTCATAGCAGACGTCGCCGGCGACGATGACGTCCCACGGGCAGTCTTCCGCGTCCAGCACATTGCGGTCGGAGAAATCGATCTCGACCCCATTCTCGCGCATGTTCAGCGCGATGGCTTCCAGCGCCACCTTGTCGATGTCGGTGGCCAGCACCTCGGACGCGCCGGCCATTTTGGCGGCGATGCCGACCAGACCACTGCCCGAGGCGAAGTCCAACACCGATTTTCCAGCGACCAGGCTCGGATTGTCGAGGATATAGCGTGCCAGCGCTTGCCCGCCGACCCAGGGGAAAGCCCAATAAGGCGGCGGCACATTATTCTGCTCGAGATAGGCTTCGGTCGCCTCCCACAGGGGCGTGACTTCCGAGGCCAGATGCAGGCGCAACTCCGGGCATGCCGGCGGTGAGGACACCGCCGTGTGCGCCACGATAAATTCGGCGGTGGTCAAAGCGCGCGGTCGAGGATGATCGCTGCCCAGATGATCAGGCCGAAGATCTGGTTGGACCGGAACTTGGCCAGGCAATCGGCGGGATCGTCCATCCGCAGGGTGCGGATCTGCCAGGCGAGATGCACGCCGGCGGCGACGATGCCGAGGATGAACACGAAGCGCAGCCCCGCCACGAGACCGGCCAGGGCGAACAGGGCGAGAGCGGCGCTGTAGAAGCGCATCAGCCAGAGTGGCGTGTCGGTGCCGAAATGCAGCGCGGTCGAGCGGATGCCGACCACCGCGTCGTCCTCGACATCCTGCAGCGCATAGATGGTGTCGTAGCCCAGCGTCCAGCAGACGCCGCCGACATAGAGAAGCAGCGGCTTGATCGACAGATGGCCGGTCACCGCGGCATAACCCAGCAGCGCGCCCCAATTGAAGGTGAGGCCCAGCCACAGCTGCGGCCAGTCGGTGAAGCGCTTCATCAGCGGGTAGGGGAACACCAGCAGCAGGGACAGCACGCCCAGCCAGAAGGCGTAATGGTTGAAGGTGGCCAGGATCACAAAGCCGCACGCCAGCAAGGCGACCAGGAACAGCATCGCCTGGTTGATGCTGACCTCGCCCGAGGCGATCGGCCGGCGGGCGGTACGTTCGACGGCGCGGTCATATTTGCGATCGAGAAGGTCGTTCACCACGCAGCCGGCGCCGCGCATGATCACCGAGCCCAGCGCGAACAGCAGCGACAGCCAAAGGCCGCGCCAGAAGCTGGCGGAGAGTGCGATGCTCCATAATCCGGGCAGCAGGAGCAGCCAGGTGCCGATCGGCCGGTCGAGCCGCATCAGGCGCATATAGGGGTGCCAATGGGGCGGAGTCTTGCGCTCCAGCCACCCGTCGGTGGTGATGTCGGTGAACGAGTCGAGCTTGAAAGTCATGCTTCCAGAATAGAGAGAAGAGGCCGTTCAGCAAAGCCGGATTTGCGGTCCAGCCATGCGAGATTCTGTCACATTAGGACTTGCTCTTTGAGACTTAAGAGGTCATATAGCTGCTACCAAACGAGATTTGGGTCTGCCTCACCACCGTCTACACTGCCGGTACTGAAGTCTCCCAGAACGCGATTTGTGCCCTAGCGGCATGTTGCCCTGGGGTCGACTTTAAAGTATCGGAGTACAGTCATGTCGACTGGCGTTGTTAAGTGGTTCAATGCGACCAAGGGTTTCGGGTTCATTACGCCGGATGAAGGTGGACAGGATGCGTTCGTGCATATCTCCGCCGTCGAGCGTTCGGGCCTGTCCGGTCTGGCCGAAGGCCAGAAGGTCTCGTTCGACCTGCAGAAGGGCCGCAGCGGTAAGACCGAAGCGACCAATCTGAAGACCGTTTGATTTTAGAAGGAATAG
>Ga0302314_10014158_pt1 | contig 13661 bp, 16 predicted proteins | sample III_Palsa_N2_3_FD_200533 | JGI IMG/M metagenome (GOLD analysis project Ga0302314, IMG submission 200533) | Peat permafrost microbial communities from Stordalen Mire near Abisko, Sweden - III_Palsa_N2_3 | ecosystem: Environmental > Terrestrial > Soil > Palsa > Peat permafrost | place: Sweden... | reverse complement strand
AGAAATCACGCGCGAGCAGTTCGTCCTGGCTCGCGGCGTCCCAGAGCTTCAGCGCCGGCGGATTGGCATAGAGACCACGGAAGCTGAACGGATCGAACACCCAGATCGGCTGCCGCAGCCGGTCCCAGCCGTCGAACGCGGCGCTCAGAACTAGGTCATGCGAGGTGTCGGACAATGCGGGTCTCGCTTGGAAACCGCCGATCTTTAGCAAGTGGCGTGTTTGCGAACGCTTAAGCGTGGCGGATCGTGGGCGGCGCCGCTAACCGACCAGCAGCGCCTTCGCCTCGTTCCATAACGATTGCGCCAGCTCCCCCGCCGGTTCGGCGCGGGCCAGTCGCGCCGACTGGCCAGCCCAGGCTTGCATGCGGTCGACGTCGCCGTTCGCGGCGTCGCGCATGGGCTGGACCAGGCCTCGCTGCACCGGATAGGGCGCCGGCGACGGGGCGCCTGCCGCGGCGGCGGCCCGGACGTAGGCGGTGGCGAGGCCCCGGCCGGCCCTGCCTGAGAAAGCCCGCGTGACCGTCGTGCCCTCGGGCTGCACACTCGCCAGGGCGGCGGCCCAAGCCGGATCGAGTTTGGCCTCCGGGCAGCGCAGGAAGCCGGTGCCGATCTGCACGGCGCTGGCCCCCAGCATCAGCGCGGCCGCGATGCCGCGCGCATCGCCGATCCCGCCGGCCGCCACCACGGGGAGGTTCACCGCGTCGGCGATCGCCGGGACCAGCGCGAACAGCCCGACCAGGTCGGCTTCAGCACGCGCGGCGTCGAACACCCCGCGGTGGCCGCCGGCTTCCATGCCCTGGGCGATGATCACCTCCGCGCCGGCAGCCTCGGCGATCCGCGCCTCGGCGACCGTGGTCACGGTCGCCCACCAGGAGACGCCGCACGCCTTCAGCCGCGTCACGATATTCGGCGGAAACACACCCATGATGGTCGAGACCACCGGCGGCGCCACCTCGATCAGCGCTTCGCACTGCGCCGCGAAGTCCGGCGGCGTGAAATCTCCGGCCGAAGCCGGAGGCTCCGGCCCCCAGCCCGCGAGAAGGCCCGCACCTCGGCCTCGTGCGCCAGGTCGCGGACCGGCGGCGGATCGGGCGCCCACAGGTTGATCTGAAAGGCGCCATTGCTGGACGCGCGCAGCTCGGCGGCCCAGGCGTGGATCGCCGCCGGGGTCATCGACGCCGCGCCGCAACCGCCGAGTCCGCCTGCGTTGGCGACAGCGGCTGACAGCGATGGCGGACATGCGCCAGCCATGGGTGCGAGCAGGATCGGCAGGCGCAGGCCGAAGCGCTCGCAGAACGCTTGGGCTCGGGTCAAAGACGACATCCGCAGCTTGCCTCCGTGAAAGCACAGGTCGAAGTCCATTCGGCGGAACCGACGTCGCCCTCGGATGTTCGGCAGGGGCGCTTCACAGGAGACACCACCATGGCCCAACCGGACCCGAGCGATCCGCGCCAGCACACCGCCCTGATGGAGAAACGGTTCAAGGAGACCGTGAGCGACCTGCGCAGCGAGATCAAGACGCTGCAGGATCCCCGCGCCAAGGCGCTGTTCGAGACCGCCGCCGAGGTGATCGGAGGGCTCGAGAAGGCCTTCCATGACTACGACAAGAGGGACGAGCTCGCCTGGAGCTGACCCGCGTGCCGATCCGCGCGCTGGCCACCGACTATGACGGCACCCTCGCCACCCGTGGCGTCGTGCCGGACGCCACGGTCGAGGCGCTAAGGCGCCTGAAGGCCAGCGGCCGCAAGCTGCTGCTGATCACCGGCCGCGAACTGCCGGACCTGAAGCAGGTGTTCCCGCATGTTGGACTGTTCGATGCTGTCGTGGTCGAAAACGGCGCCCTGCTCTACCGGCCCGAGCGCGAGGAGGAAGAGCTGCTGGCGCCGGCCCCGCCTGCGGCGTTCCTGGACGAGCTGAGACGGCGGAAAGTCGAGCCGCTGGCGGTGGGGCGCTGCATCGTCGCCACCTTGCGTAACCACGACGAGGCGGTCGCCGCCTCGATCGCGGCGCTTGAGTTACCCTGGCGGATCATCTTCAACAACGAGTCGTTGATGTGCCTGCCGGAGGGCGTCGACAAGGCCAGCGGCCTCGTCGCCGGGCTGCATGCGCTGGGTCTGACGCCGCCCGAGGTGGTGGGCGTTGGCGACGCCGAGAACGACCACCCCTTTCTGGCCGCCGCCGGTGTTTCCGCCGCCGTCGCCAATGCCCTGCCGTCGCTGAAGGCCGATGTGGATCTGGTCACCGAGGGCGAAGAAGGCGCCGGCGTCGCCTGGCTGATCGAGCGGGTGTTGGACGGGACGCTCGATGAGCTGGTCGCCAAGCGCGAAGCTACGGCGCCCGCAGCAGTCGCTCAATCGTCCTGACGGTCTCGGCCCAGGCCGGCGTGCCGGGCGCGATCAGCTCGACATGGCCGGTGTTCGCTATCGTGACCGCGCCGATGGTGGCGCCCTTGCGCTTCATCTCGGCGGCGTAGGCGTCCGCGAGCACCGGCGGCGCGATCGGATCCTGATCGCCGCTGATCAGCTGCTGCCTGTCGTGTCCGACGCCCAGCTCGGCCGGCGAGGTGTCGGCGTAGATGTGTGGATGGCTCGCGGTGGGATGGCCCACCAGCCGCTCGACCGTGTCCGCGCCGCAGATGCCCTTCGGCCGAATATCTTCCAGGTCCGGCAAGCCGCCGCTGCTGACCACGGCGGCGATCGGCAGCGGATGCGCCGACTTCAGTACGCTACCTGCCGGAATGCGAGCCCGCGCCGCGAGCCACAGCACCAGATGCCCTCCGGCGGAGTGGCCGAACGCCACCACATGATCGGTACGCAGGTGGTAGCCCGGGCCATCGCGGCCGAGTAGGTCCGCCGCCGACGCCACGTCCTGGAACGTCCCCGGATAGCCGCCGCCGGGCCGGTCGATGCCGCGATATTCGATATTCCAGACCGCGATCCCGCGTTTGCGCAGATCTTCGGCCGCGTAGTTCATCAAGGTCAGGTTGGCGATGTCGGACTGCCAGCAGCCGCCGTGCGCCATCAGCACGACCGGGAACGGTCCCTGGCCCTCGGGCAACCATAGGTCGACGACCTGATCGGGCGAGGTTCCGTAAGCGATCTGCCTGGCCGGCGTCGGCAGCGGCCGGCCCGTCAGGTCGCCCCACCCCATCAACGGCACGGCCGACACGCCCGTACCGCTCGCGGCCACGACGAGGATCGCAAGGACGACGGTGAGAAGACGTGTGCGAGTCGCCAAGGCTGCGGGCCCAACTTCAATCTTGCCTTCTACGACGACCCTACCCGTTCGGATTGGCCCTGCTGTCGGGCATCACGTGCAAAGCCAAATACTGCAGCAACATAATCGTCTTGGCGTCGACGATCTCGCCGGTCTCGATCATCTTCATCGCCGCGGCGAACGGCAATTCGAGCCGTTCGACATCCTCCCCCTCCGCCTCGACCCCACCACCGTCGCTCACCTGCATGCGCCTCGTATTCGGCGAGGAAGAAATAGAGCTTCTCGGTGACGGAGCCCGGACTCATGAAGCACTCGAACACCTTGGTGATCGCGCCCAGCCGATAGCCGATCTCCTCCTCGACCTCAGCTCGGATGCGCGCTTCCGGGTCGGCCGCATCGAGCAAGCCAGCCGCCGCCTCGATCATCAGCCCGTCGTAGCCGTTCACATAGGCCGGATAGCGGAACTGGCGCGACAGCAGCACCGTACCCAGCCTCCGGCTGTAGGGCAGCAGGGTCGCGCCGTTGCCGCGGTCATAGGTTTCGCGGCTGGAGGTCTGCCAGACGCCATCGCCGCGCCGCCAGTCGAAAGTGGTCGTCTTGAGCACGTACCAATTGTCCGACAGCAGCCGGACGTCGCGGATTCTGATGCGGTCTGCGATCGACATAGGCTAGCGGATATCGGCGCAAACGTGCAGTACCAAGTCATATCGTGCAATTTCATGCAGGACCATTGACCGATGCTCACCGAGGAACGCCGCCGGCGAATCCTGACCAGGCTGGCGCGCGACGGCCAGGTGGTGGCCAAGACACTTTCCGTCGAGCTCTCGCTCTCGGAGGACACGATCCGGCGCGATCTGCGTGAACTCGCGAGGGACGGACTATTGCAGCGGGTGCACGGCGGCGCCCTGCCGACGTCGCGGGCGGCGCAGGACATCAAGACGCGCGCATCGATCTTCCCGGCGGAGAAGGCGGCGATCGGACGCGCCGCCGCGGCGATGATCAAGCCGAACCAGCTGGTGTTCATCGACGGCGGCACCACCGCCCTGCGATTGGCCGCCTGCCTGGACCTCGACCTCACCGTCACCATCGTAACGCACAGCCCAGTCGTCGCCGCCGCGCTGGCGGAGCATCGCGCCGAGGTGATCCTGATCGGCGGGCGCATGTTCAAACACTCGATGGTCAGCGTCGGCGCCGCCGCGATCGAAGCGATCGGGCGCATTCGGGGCGACATCTACTTCATGGGGGTGACCGGCATTCACCCCGATATCGGCCTCAGCACCGGCGACGCTGAGGAAGCCCACATCAAGCGCGCGCTGATGGCGGCGGCGGCCGAGACCGTGGTGCTGGCCTCGCCCGAGAAACTGGGCGCGGCGTCGCCGCATATTGTCGCGCCGATCGCCAGCGTCTCGACCCTGATCATGAGCGAGACGACACCGGCGTCGGTGGCCGCGATCTACGAGCAAGGCGGCGTGACCGTGGTGCGCGCGCAGGCCGACCGGACGTGAAGGGCTACTCCGCCACCGCCTCGCCCGAGCCGCCGAACTCCTTGGGGAAGTCCTTCAGCTTGGGCAGACCGTCCTTCATCGGCAGCACCGTCTCGGCGTAGTTGATGTGGACGCCTGGCTTGAAGTCGAGGCCAGGCAGCGTCGCGGAAAAGATGTCGACCATGCCCAGGGGCGGATGGTTGGTCATCAGGTGGCCGCCGCACTTGACACAGTACTTACGCTCGCTGAGCGGGGTCTTGGTGAAGGTCCCGACGTGCTCTTCGCCCGCCACCACCTTCACCGACGCCGGAGTCCACAGGCTGAACGCGTTGACGGGGCCGCCCGACCAGGAGCGACAGGACCGGCAGTGGCAAAAGCCCATCGCCTCGGGCTCGCCGCTCGCCTCGATCTTGACCGAACCGCAGAAACACTCGCCGCTGTAGCTCATCCCCACCCCCATGTTTCGTGAGTGACATCTAAAAGCACGCGGCGTGCGGCGTCCATGTCGATACGCGCAATCGCCTGGACACCCGGATACGGCTACAATTTGCGCCAACCGCCGCGGGGCATGGATTCCCGGCGGAACCGACGCCACCTATTGGACCGATGTCGCACGACCACGATCAAGATCATCACCACGGCCACGACCACCATGATCATGGCGGGCATGGCGGCCATGCACACGGTCACCATCATCATCACCATAGCCATGCGCCCGCCGATTTCGGCCGCGCCTTCGCGATCGGAATCGCGCTGAACGGCGCCTATGTGATCGGCGAGGCGGCCTACGGCTTCTTCGGCAACTCGCTCGCCCTGCTGGCGGACGCCGGCCACAATGCCGGCGACGTTGTCAGTCTCGGCCTCGCCTGGCTCGCCGCCTGGCTCTCGAAACTGGCTCCGTCCAGTCGCTACACCTACGGCTTGCGCTCCTCCTCGATCCTGGCCGCCCTCTCGAACGCTATACTGCTCGCGCTGGTCACCGGCGGCATCGCCTGGGAGGCGGTGCTGCGGCTGATGCATCCGCAGGCGTCAGCTGGCGTGACCATGATGGTTGTCGCCGCGGTCGGGATCGGCGTCAACGCGATCACCGCCCTGATGTTCGCCTCGGGGCGCGCCGACGATCTCAACGTGCGCAGCGCCTTCCAGCACATGGCCTCGGACGCCCTGGTGGCGCTGGGCGTCGTCGTCACCGGGGCGGCGGTCTACTTCACGCATTGGCTCTGGCTCGACCCGGCGATCAGCCTGGTCATCGGCGGCGTGATCGTCTGGGGGACATGGTCGCTGCTGCGCGAAGCGCTGGCGCTGGCGCTGGCCGGCGTGCCGCCGGGGGTCGATCAGGGCGGGGTCGCCGAGTACCTAGCGGGTCTGCCGGGCGTCATCGAGGTGCACGATCTGCACATCTGGGGCATGAGCACCACCGAAACCGCCCTCACCGCCCATCTGGTGCGCCCCGGCGCGGCGCTCGACGACGGCCTGCTCACCGAGGCCTGCGGTGAGCTGAAGCGCCGCTTTTCGATCCACCACTCGACCCTGCAGATCGAGTGCGGCGAGGCGCCTTGCGAACTGGCCGACCACGCGGCGGCATGAGCGATCGGACGCCGGGCACGATCACGCCGCCGCGAACGCGAAAACAGCGCGGCCAGGGCCATCTGCGCAAGTCCGAAATCCTCGCCGCGGCTAAGGATTTGTTCCTGAGCGATGGCTACGAGGCCTTCACCACCCGCAAGCTCGCGGCTCGCGTCGGGCTTTCCCAGACCGGCCTCTACGTCTATTTCGCCAGCAAGGAGGAGTTGCTCGACACGCTCTGCCGCCAGAGTTTCGTCGCCCTGGGTGAGGACTTCCGCCGCGCCGTAGCGGGCGCCGGCGAGGGGGTGTCGCGGCTGCGGGCGCTTGGCTTGGCCTACATCCAGTTCGGCCTGACCCATCCCGACGAATACCGGCTGACGTTCCTCGAGGGGCCGGGGCTGAAAAAGATGCGGGAGCCTGGCCCGGACGCCGATGCAGCATCGTCGTCGCACGGCGCCGGCGGCAATGTGTTCCTGATGATCCACGCCGAGCTGACGCGGCTCGCCGAGGCTGGAGCGCTGCGACCGGTGGACCTGAACGTCGCCACCCACACTGTCTGGTTCGGTCTGCACGGCCTGGTCTCCACCTTCATCGCCCGCCCCGGCTACCTGCGGGCCGACCGCGATGTGCTGATCGAAGACATGCTCGACAGCCTTGAGAACGGCTTGCGCGCCTGACAACGCCGCGATAAGTGTTCTATGAACACTGATCAAAGAACAGGTAGGAGTCGGCCATGGCGGCGAACGATGTCATGCGGGTGGTCATGGTCGATGACGGCGCGCCCGGACGCCTAGTTTTGGCCGACGCGCCAAGGCCGGCGCCCGCGCCCAACCAGGCGCTGATCAAGGTCGTCGCGATCTCGTTGAATCGCGGCGAGGTGAGGACGGCGATGACGGCCGCCAATGGCTGGCGACCGGGCTGGGACTTCGCCGGCACCGTCGTCGAGGCGGCCGCGGACGGCGGCGGACCACCGGCCGGAACCCGGGTGGTGGGCAATGCGCCGGCCGGCGCCTGGGCCGAGTATCTCGCGTCGGTTCCGTTCGCACTGGCGGCCCTGCCGGACGACGTCTCGTTCGAGACGGCTGCGACGCTGCCGGTGGCCGCCGGCACCGCGCTGCACGCGCTGCGGCGGGGACCCCAAAAGCCAGGCCGGCGCGTGCTGATCACCGGCGCGTCGGGCGGGGTCGGCGTCTATGCGATCCAGCTCGCGGCCGGCGCAGGCGACGAGGTGACGGCGGCGATCCGTTCGCCGGCCAACGAGGCGCTGGTGCGCGGCCTCGGCGCCACGCATGTGACCGTCGGCGAGACGCTCGCGGCCGACGCCGGCCCGTTCGACCTGATCGTGGAGTCGGTCGGCGGACGCACGCTCGGCGCCGCGCTCGGGCTGCTGGCGCCCGGCGGCGCCTGTGTGAATCTCGGGTCGTCCGAGGCCGCGACGGTCGAGTTCGACCTGACCAAGTTCCGCGGCGCCGGCGGGACGGCGCTTTATGGCCTGGCCATGTTCTACGAACTCCAGCACGAGCCGCCGTCGGCGACCTTGGCCGAACTCGTGGGGCTGGTGGCCGAGGGCAAGCTCAGGCCGGTGATCGAGCGGCGGGGGTCCATCGGGCAGATCGCGGAGGTGGCGCGCGAGCTGATGGAACGGCGCTTCAACGGCAAGGCTGTGCTCAGCTTCTAGCTCCCCTCCCCCCGCGGGACCCGCAAGGGGAGAGGAATCTGCGCCTCACTCCCCCCCGATCAGATCGCGCCGGTTCTTCTCGAGCTCCTCGGCGTAGCGGCGGGTGGCGTAGGTTTCGGAGAGCACGCCCAGCACCTGCTGGTCTTCGCCCAGCACCGCCAGTTCGTCGCTGCCGGTGCGGTCGAACACGCCCATGATCTGTTTGATGTTCATCTCCGGCGTCAGCCAGTCGCCGGTGAGCCGGGCCATTTCGCTGACCACCCCCTCCCCATCCTCGTCGGCATAGACCGCCGAGGTTGGGACGATGCCGGCGTAGCGGTCGCCGTCGCCCAGCGCGACGACGCGGCGGGTCGAGCCGAGCGGGAAGCGGCGGCGAAACTCGGACAGCTCGGCCGCCGCGGCGATGGTGGGGACGTCGGGGCGCATCATCCGCCCGGCGGTGAGGGTGCGCAGCCAGCCGACATCGTGGGCGCTGCGGATGGTCTCGCCGCGCAGGTGCAAGCGCCAGGTCGAGAACGAATAGCCGAAGGTTTCGCGCACGATCAGGCTGGCGATGATCGAGGCGGTCAGGGTCGCGGCGGTGAGGCCGAAATCGCCGGTGGTCTCCAGCACCAAGAACGACATGGTGAAGGGACCGCCGACGATCGCCACCGCCAGCGCCCCCATGCCGACCAGCGAGGCGGCGAGCGGGTCGATGCTGGCGTTGGTGAACTGGTCCAGCACCACCGCGTAAAGCCGCCCGAGCAGCGAGCCCAGGTAGAGCGAGGCGAAGAACAGCCCGCCGCGGAAGCCGAATCCGAGCGCGATCACTGACGCCAGCGCCTTGGTCGAGATCAGGAACACCAGCGCCATCACGCCCAGCTGGGCGGTGAGGTCGAGGTGCATCGCGCCATGGCCCGCCGATAGTGTCTGCGGCGCGAACAGCGCGAGACCCGCCAGCAGCACGCCGCCGGCCAACGGTCGCAGCGGCCGGGTCTGCGGCAGCTTCGCCGTGACCAGTTCGGTCAAACCGACCATCCGCATCACGGCCACGCCGAAGAAGGCGCAGACCAGGCCGAGGCCGGCGAACAGCAGATAGTGCGACAGCTGCAGGTCCTGCGCCGCGCCGATGCGCACCACCATCGGCTCGAAGTGCGCCAGCCGGGTCACGAGGGTCGCGGCCAGCGTCGCGGCCACCACCGGGGCGATGTTGGCGATGGTGTAGGAGCCGATGATGATCTCGAACGCGTAGAAGGCGCCCGTCAGCGGCGCCCCGAACGCCGCCGCGATCGCCGCCCCTGCCCCCGCGCCGACGAAGGTGCGCAGGTCGCTGCGGCGCAGGTTCAGCGTGCGCCCCGCCAGCGACGCCGCGGCGCCGCCGATCTGCGCGTAGGCGGCTTCCAGCCCCACCGACGCGCCGAAGCCGTTGGAGACGACGGTCTGGGCGGCCACGAACAGGCTGTCGCGGATCGACATGCGCCCGCCGCGCAGGGCGTTGGCCTCGACCGGGTCGACCGGCGAGGCGCGGCGGCTTCGGGTCCAGAGCCAGGAAGCCAGCACCAGCAGCGCGCCGCCCAGCGGCAGCGCCAGCAGACGGATCGGCGCGATCCTGGTCGCGGCGCTGAGGCGCTCGTCGAAGTCGATGTTGTAGAACAGCTCCTGCAGGCCGTGCGCGGCCGTGCCGATGACCACGGTGGCGACGCCCGCGACCGCGCCGACGGTGGCGGCGATCACCACCAGCCACAGCTCGCTGGCGCGGATCTCGCCGCGCAGGAAGACCAGCGCCTCGATCGCGAAGCGCGGCAGCCGCGAGCGCCGCCGGTGCGGCCTGGCGCCGAGGTCTATGACGGCCTTGTCGTCGATCGTGCAGGCCCTCCGGGCGACTCCCCGGCAGGTAGTCTAGATCATGACAGCGCGGAGCGCGCGGCGATGAAGGCGCGGGTCTCGGCCAGCACCTCGTCGGCCAACGCCGGGTCGTCACTCATCCGCGCCAGGATTACGGCGCCGACCATCGCCGACCAGCTGCCGATCGCGGCTTGGCGGCGGTCTTCCGGCGTGGCGCCAGGTGCGGTGCGGCTGAAGCCGTCGATCTGCCGGCGCAGAGCCGACGTCATCTCGGCCCGCGCCTCCGGCGTGCCGCGCCCTACCTCGGCGCCCAGCGCCGCGACGCCGCAGCCGCCGGCGCGGTCGTCCCGGTGGTCCGGCGCCAGGTAGGCGGCGGCGAAGTCCGCGAGGTCACGACTGGCGGCCTTGTTTTCACCCATCAGCGCGCCCAGCGCCCGGGCGATAAGGTCGTCCTTCGACCTGAAGTAGCCGTAGAAGCCGCCGTGGGTCAGGCCCGCGGCCTGCATCACCTCGGCCACGGTCACGCCCTCGAACCCACGTTCGCGGAATAACCGCCCGGCCGCTTCCAAGATGCGTCCGCGGTTGGCCTCCACCTGCTCTCGACTGACTTTCATCAAATCCTCCCTTGACGAGATATATGATGATCATCATGTTTGCGCAATCATGATGTTGGTCATGAATAGGAGCCAGATATGAGCCTGCCCCCAAGCCATCTTCCCACCGTCCTGATCACCGGCGCCTCCAGCGGCATCGGCGCCACCTACGCCGACCGCTTCGCCAAGCGCGGCCACGACCTCGTGCTGGTGGCCCGCGACGCCGCCCGCCTCGAAGCCCTCGCCGAACGCCTGCGCTGCGAGAACGGCGTCGCCGTCGAGGTGCTGAAGGCCGACCTGACCCAGACGGCCGACATCGAAAAGGTCGAGACCTGGCTGCGCAACGACGACAGCATCGGCGTGCTGATCAACAACGCCGGCGCGGCCTTGCCTGGCAGCTTCACCGACCAGTCCGCGGACGCCGCCGCGAACCTGATCGCGCTCAACGTCACCGCCGTCACCCGCCTCGCCGCCGCCGTGGCGCCGCGCTTCGCCAAGGCCGGCACGGGCGCCATCGTCAACATCGGCTCGGTGGTGGGCCTCGCCCCCGAGTTCGGCATGACCGTCTACGGCGCGACCAAGGCGTTCGTGCAGTACCTCTCGCAAGGACTGACGCTCGAACTAGGCGGCAAGGGCGTCTACGTGCAGGCCGTGCTGCCCGCCGCCACCCGCACCGAAATCTGGGAACGTTCAGGCCGCGACGTGAACACCCTGGCGGCGGTGATGGACGTCGGCGAACTGGTCGACGCCGCCCTGGTCGGCTTCGACCGCCGCGAGCCGATCACCATTCCGCCACTGCCGGACGCCGCGCTGTGGGACGGCTACGACGCGGCGCGCAAGGCGCTCATGCCCGGTTTCGGGCAAGCGCACGCGGCGGCTCGGTATCGCGCGGCGGAGTTGGTGGAAGCGTAGCTGGGTGTGGTTGCTAGAGCGACAGACTGAGGGTTAGAACTCGCAACTGAGAGGCGTGCTGAGCGCGCGCCGAGCGGGGGCGTGCTTGAGTTTCATCGCTTTGGGCAACGCGGCGCCCGGCCGCTTTCGGCTCGGCCGGGTGTTCGCTATCGCAGCATCGGCGGTTCGGCATCAGTGGCTGCCAATGCTGTTGTTCGCGCTGTTGCTGGCATACGCACCGACAGCCATCTCCAATGCGCACACCACAACTGTGACCATCAAAGTCGACTATCCGCCTGGCGTTCAGCCCCCGAGGGAAGTGTTCCCAACGCAAAAGGACGTTGCGCAAACGGGAAGCAGCGATAGTTCGATGATGATTGGTATCGGAATTGGCGCCGGGATGTTCGTCCTCGGGAGCGCACTCGGCGTTGCGATAACGAATCTAACGCTCGCTGGCCGAACCCGACCATCCGGAGTCTGGCGGGAGACGCTAAAGCTCGGCTTCCGTGACACACTGCCTCTCGCTGTACTGACCATCGTCACAGCTGCCGTAACGACAGCCGGCTACTGCCTTTTCATTGTACCCGGGGCTATTCTGACAGCCGCTTGGTGTTTGACCTTTCCAGTAAGGATTGCGGAACGCACAGGAATGATAGCAACCCTTCGCCGAAGTGCTGAGCTGACCCGAGGGCACCGATGGCCTATATTCGGTTTGCTCCTCGTCTGGGCCGCAATCTATGTTGGTGTGCTCTTTGTTTCCAGTCTGTGGGTCGCCGGCGGAACCAGCCCCGTTCTCAACTACCTAGTCGGCCCCCTCGTTGGCGCGGTGGCTAGTCTAGTGATCAACGTTTTGGTCGCAGCGCTTTACCTTGAGCTTAGGCGAGCACATGACGGCGTCGCGATGGAATCACTAGACACTGTCTTCGCTTGATCCGGCCTTCGAGCTGGAAGCGCCCACTCGCCTTCCCCTTGCCCTCCCTTATCGGTCACAGCCGGGCGTCAGTCCCGGCTGCCCATGCACGCGGAACCCACAATGGCCGTGCTCAGCACGGCCACCCACCGGACGGTGGTCTTGGGCCGCCGGGACAAGCCCGGCGGTGACCGAATTAGGGGGAGCGATGACCGATTTGGGGAGCGAACCGACTTCGCACCACCCGCTCCGCACCCTCGACCCGCTAAAACACCACCACCGAGCGGATGCTCTCGCCGGCGTGCATCAGGTCGAAGGCGTCGTTGATGCGTTCGAGCGGCAGGGTGTGGGTGATCAGGGGGTCGATCTCGATCTTGCCGTCCATGTACCAGTCGACGATGCGCGGCACGTCGGTGCGGCCGCGGGCGCCGCCGAACGCCGTGCCTTTCCAGATTCGGCCGGTGACCAGCTGGAACGGCCGGGTCGCGATCTCCTGGCCCGCGCCGGCGACGCCGATGATGATGCTCTCGCCCCAGCCGCGGTGCGCGCATTCCAGCGCCTGACGCATGGTGTTCACGTTGCCGATGCACTCGAACGAGAAGTCCGCGCCGCCGCCGGTCAGGTCCACGATCGCTTGAACGAGCTTGTCGCGCCCGACCTCGTCCGGGTTGACGAAGTCGGTCATGCCGAACGCCTTGGCCATTTCGACCCGGCCCGGATTGAGGTCGACGCCGATGATCTTGTCGGCGCCGGCCATCCGGGCGCCCTGGATCACGTTGAGGCCGATGCCGCCCAGGCCGAACACCGCGACATTGGCGCCGGGCCACACCTTGGCGGTCCAGATCACGGCGCCGACGCCGGTCGTTACGCCGCAGCCGATGTAGCAGATCTTGTCGAACGGCGCGTCCTCGCGGACCTTGGCCAGCGCGATCTCGGGCAGCACCGTGTGGTTGGCGAAGGTCGAGCAACCCATGTAGTGGGCGATCTTCTCGCCGCCGATCGAGAAGCGACTGGTGCCGTCGGGCATCAACCCCTGGCCCTGGGTCGCGCGGATCGAGGTGCAGAGGTTGGTGCGGCGCGAGAGGCACGACTTACATTGCCGGCATTCGGGCGTGTAGAGCGGGATCACATGGTCGCCCGGCTTCAGCGTCGTGACGCCGGCCCCCACTTCCAACACCACCCCGGCGCCTTCGTGCCCCAGGATCGACGGGAAGATGCCTTCCGGATCGCCACCGGAGAGGGTGAAGGCGTCGGTGTGGCAGATCCCGGTGGCCTTGATCTCCACCAGCACTTCGCCGGCCCGCGGGCCTTCGAGGTCGACCGTCTCGATCGAGAGCGGGGCTCCGGCTTTCCAGGCGACGGCGGCGCGGGTTTGCATGGGTGGGGCTCCTCGAATGTCGTCGGACGTGACCCGACCGCAGCGGTGCGGTAATGCCCGCGACATGGGCTGCGAACAACTCACTTCGTTGACGGCCGGCATGGCGATCCCCTTCGGCGGG
>Ga0302314_10014156_pt1 | contig 13661 bp, 12 predicted proteins | sample III_Palsa_N2_3_FD_200533 | JGI IMG/M metagenome (GOLD analysis project Ga0302314, IMG submission 200533) | Peat permafrost microbial communities from Stordalen Mire near Abisko, Sweden - III_Palsa_N2_3 | ecosystem: Environmental > Terrestrial > Soil > Palsa > Peat permafrost | place: Sweden... | reverse complement strand
TTGGTTTTCGCCCAGGTCTCGTCGATGAAGACCAGGCGACGAGGGTCAAGCCGGGCCTGATGGCGTCTCCAGCGCTCCCGCTTGCGGGCCACGTCCGGCCGATCCTGCTCGGCGGCGTGCAGGCTTTCTTTTGAAGGTCACGCCCTGGCGCAGATAGAAGCGCCACACCGCATCGTAGCTGACCACAACACAGCGATCGGCCAGCTCGGCCTGGATCGCCCGCAGCGTCAGGTCCGGCTGCTCGGCGATCCGCGCCAGCAACCAGTCCCGCTCCCCCGCCAGCACCATCGGCCGGTGTCCACCCATGCGACGCGCCGCCGGACTGCCTTCGCTCCGCGGCCGATGCGACCAGCGCACCGCCGTGGCCACGCCGACCCCGAACCGCTCCGCGGCCTCCCGGCAGGTCCCGCCGGACACCACGAACCGCGCCACTCGCTCTCGAAGATCCAACGAATACGGTCGACCCATGCGAGCTGGCCTCCCGTCCAGCCCGCATCTTGAATCATGATCCGCTCACTCGCGGAATCCAGATTCAGCTAAGCGCGGTCACGCTCTAGCCGGGCAACGGAATGAACTCGTCGTGGTCGAGGTCGGGCAGCTTCATCCGCCCGGCGCGCCAGTCGGCCTTGGCCTCCTCGATGCGCTCTTTGCGCGAGGAGACGAAGTTCCATTCGATGAACCTTGGGCCCAGGCTCTCGCCGCCCAGCAGCATGATCTGGGCGTCGGCGAGGCCGGTGAAGACGACGGTCTCGCCAGGCTGGAAGATGATCATCTCGCCGGCCTGGAAAGGCCGTCCGTCGATCTCCACCGCCCCCTCGACCACATAGGCGGCTCGCTCGGGATATTCGGCCGGCAGGCCGGCCTTGGCCCCGGCCTTCAGCTTCCAGTGGACATAGAACATCGGCGAATGGGTCTTCACCTTGGCCTCGACGCCGAAGGCCTTGCCGACGACCAGCCGCGCCCAGAGACCATCCGGCGACTCGTAGGTGGGAAGATCTTCCGGGCCGTGATGGGCGAAGGCCGGATCGGTCTCCTCGAACGCCTCGGGCAGGGCGATCCAGGTCTGGATGCCGTGGATCGGACCGCCGGTCTTGCGCAGCGCATCGAACCGCTCGGAATGGGTGATGCCGCGGCCGGCGGTCATCCAGTTCACTTCGCCGGGGTGAATCTCGATCTCGGAGCCGACGCTGTCGCGATGGGTGATCGCGCCTTCGAAGAGATAGGTGACGGTGGAAAGGCCGATGTGCGGATGGGGCCGGACGTCGGCGCTCCGGTCCAGGCCGGCCTGAAAAGTCGCCGGACCCATGTGATCGAAGAACACGAACGGCCCCACCGCCCGCCGCGCCGCCCGCGGCAGCAGGCGCCCGACCTCGAATCCGCCCAGATCCTTGCGCTGTTGCTCGATGACGAGGTCGATCATCGCCATGTTCCCCGGTGTGTCAGACCCTCGTGGCAGCATAGGGCCGCACTAGCCCGAGCGGAACCGCCGTCGAGTTCTTCACCGAGCGGATGACGATGCGGCTCTCGATGTTGGAGACGAGCCCCAGCGACAGGATCTTGTCGCGCAGGAACGTGTCGAAGCTGTTCATGTCCTTGGTGACGATGCGCAGTTCATAGTCCGAAGCGCCGGTGACCGTGGCGCATTGCGCCACCTCCGGCCAACGCTTCACTGACTGTTCGAAGACCTCTAGATTTTCGCGCGTAGGCAGCGAGAGCTTGACCGTGCAATAGACCTCGAAATCGAGGCCAAGTTTTTCGCGGTCGAGCACCGTAACGCGGCGCTGGATGATACCCTCTTCCTCCAGGCGTTTGATACGCCGCCAGCAGGGGCTGGAAGAAAGGCCGACGCGCTCGGCGATTTCGGCGACCGAGAGGGAGGCGTCATGTTGGATCAGATCGAGGATGCGGGCATCCACGGCGTCGAGCCGGTCGGACAAGATTATTTCCCCATGCCTATTGTTTGGGTGCCGATCTTGCCGAACAGGTCAGCAAACGCGGAACGCCTTGGGCAAGCTTTGTCCGCGGACCCATATATCATTGCAACTTCAACGGCCAGCCGGAGGGGGAACGTTCTTGCCATGCGCCGCCTGAAAGACGCCTCGAACGAAATATCTGTTCCCCCGACGGGGCGTGTGGGGTCATGAGCGAACCCCTGCGCTTCCATGTTCCGGAGCCGTTGAGCCGGCCGGGCGGCAAGCCGGATTTCTCGGGCGTCGTGATCCCCGAGGCGGGGTCGGTGGACCGCCCGCCGGTCGAGGTCGACTCCACGGAGATCCGCGACCTCGCCTTCTCGATCATCCGGGTGCTGGATCGCGACGGTCAGGCGGTCGGGCCTTGGGCGCCGGATTTGTCGAACGAAGACCTCGTCCGCGGCCTGCGCCACATGATGACCCTGCGCGCCTTCGACGCCCGCATGATGATGGCCCAACGCCAGGGCAAGACCAGCTTCTACATGCAGCACACCGGCGAGGAGGCGGTGGCCTGCGCCTTCCGCGTGGCGCTCTCGCCGGGTGACATGAACTTCCCGACCTATCGCCAGGCCGGACTGCTGATCGCCGATGGCTACCCGCTCGTCGACATGATGTGCCAGATTTTCTCCAACGAGCGCGACCCGCTGAAAGGTCGACAGCTCCCGATCATGTATTCATCCAAAGCCCACGGCTTCTTCTCGATCTCGGGCAATCTCACCACCCAGTTCGTCCAGGCGGTGGGCTGGGCCATGGGCTCGGCGATCAAGGGCGACGACAAGATCGCCGTCGGCTGGGTGGGCGACGGGGCCACGGCCGAGTCGGACTTCCACGCCGCCCTGGTCTTCGCTTCGACCTACAAGGCGCCGGTGGTGCTCAACGTGGTCAACAACCAGTGGGCGATCTCGACTTTTCAGGGCATCGCCGCCGGCGGCTCGGGCACCTTCGCGGCGCGGGGCCTCGGCTTCGGGATTCCGGCCCTTCGGGTCGACGGCAACGACTATCTGGCCGTCTATTCGGTGGCCAAATGGGCGATCGAGCGGGCCCGGCGCAATCTCGGGCCGACCCTGGTCGAGTACGTCACCTACCGTGCAGGGGCCCATTCCACCTCGGACGATCCTTCCGCCTACCGACCCAAGGCCGAGTCTGAGGGCTGGCCGCTGGGCGACCCGGTGGCGCGGCTGAAGGACCACCTGATCGCTATCGGCGCCTGGTCGGCGGAGCGCCACGCCCAGGCCGAGACCGAGATCATGGCCGAGGTCGTCGCCGCCCAGAAGGAGGCCGAGCAGCACGGCACGCTCCATGCCGGCGGCAGGCCCTCGGTGCGGGACATCTTCGAGGACGTCTACGCCGAGCCGCCGCCGCACCTGCGCCGCCAGCGCCAGCAGATCGGAATCTGACGCCATGGCTCGCATGACCATGATCGAGGCGATCCGCAGCGCTATGGACGTCTCGATGGAGCGCGACCCAAACGTGGTGGTGTTCGGCGAGGACGTCGGCTTTTTCGGCGGCGTCTTCCGCTGCACCGCGGGCTTGCAGAAGAAATACGGCGCCAGCCGCTGTTTCGACGCGCCGATCAGCGAGTGCGGCATCGTCGGCGCGGCCATCGGCATGGCCGCCTACGGCCTTCGGCCCTGCATCGAAATCCAGTTCGCCGACTACATGTACCCCGCCTATGACCAGATCGTTTCTGAGGCGGCCCGCCTGCGTCACCGCTCAGCCGGCGACTTCACCTGCCCGATGGTCATCCGCATGCCTACCGGCGGCGGCATCTTCGGCGGCGAGACCCACAGCCAGAGTCCCGAGGCTCTGTTCACCCATGTGGCGGGCCTGATGACCGTGGTGCCGTCCAACCCCTACGACGCCAAGGGCCTGCTGATCTCGGCTATCGAGAGCCCGGACCCGATCATCTTCCTCGAGCCCAAGCGGCTCTACAATGGCCCGTTCGACGGCCACCACGACCGGCCAGTCACCGCCTGGTCGAAGCATGAACTCGGCGAGACGCCGGAGGGCCACTACACGATCCCGCTCGGCAAGGCGGCCATCCGGCGCGAAGGCCAGGCGGTCACGGTGATCACTTACGGCTCCATGGTCTACGCGGCCCTGGCCGCCGCCGAGGAGACCGGCGTCGACGCCGAGGTGATCGATCTGCGCACCCTGGTGCCGCTCGATCTGGAGGCCATCGTCGCCTCCGTCAGCAAGACCGGCCGCTGCCTGGTGCTGCACGAGGCGACCCTGACCTCCGGTTTCGGCGCCGAGTTGGCTGCGGTCGTCCAGGAACACTGCTTTTACCACCTCGAGGCGCCGATCCTGCGCGTGGCCGGCTGGGACACGCCCTATCCGCACGCGCAGGAGTGGGCCTACTACCCGGGCCCAGCGCGCGTCGGCGCCGCCCTTCGCGAGCTCACGGAGGTCGCCTGATGGGCGAACACGTCGTCAAGTTACCGGATGTAGGCGAGGGCGTGGCCGAGGCCGAGCTCGTCGAATGGCACGTCAAGATCGGCGACCTTATCCGCGAGGACGACCTGCTCGCTTCGGTGATGACCGACAAGGCGACCGTGGAGATCCCTTCGCCGGTCGAGGGCGAGGTGATCTGGCGGGGCGGCGAGATCGGCGACGTCGTGCCGATCGGCTCGGCCCTGGTGCGGCTCAAGACCGCCGGCGGCGCGACGGCCCCCGAAACGAAGCCAGAGGCCGAGACGAAACCAGAGCCCGCAAAGTCGGCGCCTGCGCCGGCAGAAGCGCCACAGCCTGTAGCCCGCGCACCCATGCTCGAGGCTCCGCCGCCGCCGCCCCGTCGCGAGCCGCCAGTCCAGCGCCGCGCCCCGGGCGAAAGGCCCATCGCTTCTCCGGCCGTGCGCCTGGCCGCACGCGAGCGCGGCGTGGATCTGCGCCAGGTGGCCGGAACCGGTCCTGCCGGCCGCGTCACCCACGATGATCTCGCCGGCTTCATGGCGCGCGGCCCAGCGCTGGCGCGTGGCGGGCCGGTCCAGCGGACGGAGGTCACCGAGGTCAAGATCGTCGGCCTGCGCCGGCGCATCGCCGAGAAAATGGCGCTCGCCAAACAGCGCATCCCGCACATCACCATTGTCGAGGAGACCGACGTCACCGCCCTTGAGGAGCTGCGGGCGGCTCTCAACAAACGGCATGCGGCCGAACGCCCGCGGCTGACCCTGCTGCCGTTCCTCATGCGCGCCATCGCGCGGGCGGTGGCCGAGCAGCCGGCGCTCAACGCCCTGTTCGACGACGACGCCGGCATCGTGCGCCAGCACGCCGGGGTTCACATCGGCGTCGCCACCCAGACGCCGGCCGGCCTGATCGTCCCGGTGGTCAAGCACGCCGAGGCGCGCGATATCTGGGACTGCGCCGCCGAGGTGGCCAGGCTGGCCGAGCGGGCCCGGGACGGAACCGCGACCCGCGACGAGCTCTCCGGCTCGACCATCACCATTACTTCGCTAGGACCGCTCGGGGCCATCGCCACCACGCCGGTGATCAACTATCCGGAGGTGGCCATTGTCGGCGTCAACCGGATGGCCGTGCGGCCGATGTGGGACGGGACGGGCTTTGTCCCGCGCAAGATGATGAACCTCTCCTCCAGTTTCGATCACCGGGTCATCGACGGCTGGGACGCCGCGGTCTTTGTCCAGCGGCTCAAGGAGCTGCTGGAGACGCCGGCCCTCCTGTTCGTGGACGCCTGAGATGGACGAGATCGTTTGCCGCCTGCTGGTGATCGGCGCGGGCCCCGGCGGCTACGTCTGCGCCATCCGCGCCGGCCAGCTCGGCGTCGACACCGTGATCGTCGAGCAGGGGCGGCTCGGCGGTACGTGCCTGAACGTCGGCTGCATCCCCTCCAAGGCGATGATCCATGTGGCCGAGGAGTTCGAGGTGTTGAAGACGGCCGCGGCCGGCAAGTCGGTTTTCGGGATGTCGGCGACCAAGCCGACGCTCGATCTGGGCAAGGCCGTGGCCTGGAAGGACGAGATCGTCCACCGGCTCAACACCGGCGTGGCGGGCCTCCTGCGCCGGGCGCGGGTCAAGATCGTCCACGGTCAGGCGCAGTTCAGGGACGGCAAGACCGTGGAGGTGGAGACAGAGACCGGGCCTGTGCGCATTCGCGCCGAGTCGGTCGTCATCGCCTCGGGGTCGGTTCCGGTTGAGCTGCCCTTCTTGCCCTTCGGCGGCGACGTGATCTCGTCCACCGAGGCGCTCTCGCTCAGCGAAGTTCCCAAGCGGCTGGCGGTGGTGGGCGGCGGTTATATCGGCCTGGAGCTCGGCGCGGCCTACGCCAAGCTGGGTTCGAAGGTGACCGTCGTCGAGGCCCGGCCGCGCATCCTGCCGCTCTATGACGAGGAATTGACGGGGCCGGTGGCCAAGCGGCTTGCCGAGCTCGGCGTCGAGGTGCTGACCGGCGCCAGGGCCAAGGGCGCGGCAGTTGGGGCGCTGCAGATCGAGACGGCCGAGGGTGAGGCGCGCGCCATCGGTGCCGACAAGATCCTGGTCACCGTCGGCCGCGCGCCGGCGACCACCGGCCTCGGGCTGGAGGAGCTCGTCCTGGACATGGATGGCCGGTTCATCCGCATCGACGACAAGTGCCAGACCTCGATGCGCGGGATTTCTGCGATCGGCGATGTCACCGGCGAGCCGATGCTGGCCCATCGCGCCATGGCTCAGGGCGAGATGGTGGCCGAGATCGCCGCCGGTCTGCCCCGCGCTTGGGACAAGCGCTGCATCCCGGCCATCGTCTTCACCGACCCGGAAATCGTCTCGGCCGGCCTGTCGCCGGCGGAGGCGCGGGCCGGCGGCCGCGAGGTCAAGGTCGGCCTGTTCCCGTTCCAGGCCAGCGGCCGGGCGATGAGCAAGCATGCCGAGCGGGGTTTCGTGCGCGTCGTGGCCAGCGCCGACCGCCATCTGGTGCTGGGCGTCCAGGCCGTGGGGCAGGGGGTGTCGGAGCTCTCCACCGCCTTTGGCCTCGCCATCGAGATGGGCGCGACCCTGGAGGACATCGCAGGGACGATCCATGCTCATCCGACGCTCGGCGAGGCTTTCCAAGAGGCGTCGCTCAAGGCCCTCGGACACGCCCTTCACATCTGAGAAAGCGAGCCCTATAAGCCTCCGCCTCCCGATGATGCCTTGGGGCTGGGTAGCTCAGTTGGTTAGAGCGGTGGATTCATAACCCACAGGTCGGCGGTTCGAGCCCGCCCCCAGCTACCAAAATCGCCAAAAGTAGTTATTTTTCAATAATTTACCGCGATTTATTAACACCAATATGGCTCCATAGTAGTATAATGTCCCCAAATTTGTCCCCAAATGTCCCCAAATGTCCCCAAATGTCCCCAAATGCGACCCCATTGTTGGGGTCGGTTGAGGGGCTTTCCTCGCGACCTAGCGATGTAAAATGCCGCTATGAAAGACCCGCCAGTCGCCGTTTACGCGGGTCGCCGCTGGGTACCTGACGATTGAGATAAGCGCGGGCTTAACAAGAAGCGGGGACCAGTGTGACAAAGGACTGGCGTTTGGAACGCTTAGAAGACGAAGACGCGCTTCGCGGCGTGAGCTTCGTCCGAAAGGTCTACCGAGCCTATCGTCCGGGGTGGGAGCACGACCATTGTATAGCTTGCTGGCAGACCTTAGCCGAGCCGAGTCTAGGGGTCGAAGATGCAATCCATGAGGGCTACGCCACCACCGACGAGTATTTCCGTGGTGCCGACTACGAGTGGGTGTGCCCAGACCGTTTTCGGGCGTTTGCAGGCGAAATGGGATGGCGCGACCTGACGACGCAAAGGAGCATGTGAGGAGCCACGCGTGGTCTATTCGGCAGTCGATCCGACGATCAAAGCTTGGGCCGAGCTCCACGGGCTTACGATCTGCACCAAGTTCGCCGGCCAGGACCGTCGGTTCTGTTACCTGACCGGCGGCGCTCAAGAATGCTTTCAGGTTTCGATTGAACCGCCGGACGAGGGCGAGATTCTCGTCAATGCATGGTCGATTGAAACCATCGACGACGAGGAGTTGCACGAGTCCTGGCGCGTCCGCGTTGAAGAGTTGGATTCCGCACTGAACCTTGCGTTTGAAGAGGTCATGGCATGGAGAGACCGACCAAAAGGGCCCCGCACCTGGTGAAGCTCGGGTCGGAGAGTCCGCTAAACGCGGCCCTGTCCCAAATTCGTCCCCAAATGTCCTCAAATCGATTCCGAAAAAGCCAATAAAAACAACTACTTGTAGCTGGGTGTAGGGTGCCCGCCCCCAGCTACCACTCCAGTTTCACCGTAGACTCCACCGCAAGTCACCGTAGCTGCGGTGGCCTCCTTGCGTCGCCCCGGGCGCCTCGGCGCGCACCGTAAATCGCCGCCCTGGTGGTGTTTTCACCGTTGTTTGCGGTGAGCACCCATTCGTCGTTCACTCACGATGTCAAAGAGCGAGCGGCAAGGACGCCGGCAGAGAGATTGCATTATGCAATTTCTCTGCCGGCAATTCAAGAAATGCTCGGCACGGCTCCGCGCCCTTCATTCGCTCCGTTGTCGCCCCCATATGCTGCAAAGCCTTCCGTCCACCCAACCCAAGACCTAGCGGGGCGATGCATGGAATTTCGACGTCTGGGCGCATCGGGGTTCACGGTGCCAGCCTTGAGTTTCGGGGCCGGCACGTTCGGCGGCGAGGGCGAGTTCTTCAAGGCCTGGGGCGGCTCCAGTCCCGAGGAGGCCAGCCGCCTGGTCGCGATCTGCGTCGAGGCCGGCGTCACCATGTTCGACACCGCCGACATCTATTCGGGCGGGGCCTCGGAAACCGTCCTCGGCCAGGCGCTCAAACCGCATGCGCGCGACGGGATCATCATCTCCACCAAGGCGACGTTCCGCGCCGGGGCCGAGCCCAACAACGTCGGCTCTTCGCGCCAGCATCTGATCGAGGCGGTGGAGAAGTCGCTCAAGCGGCTGCAGACCGACTACATCGATCTCTTTCAGCTGCACGGATTCGACGCCAAGACCCCGCCCGAGGAGGTGCTCTCGACCCTCGACACGCTCGTGCGGGCGGGCAAGATCCGCTACATCGGCGTCTCCAATTTCTCCGGCTGGCACCTGATGAAGTCCCTGGCCGTGGCGGAGAAGCATGGCTACCCGCGCTATGTCGCCAATCAGACTTACTATTCCCTGGTCGGCCGCGACTACGAGTGGGAGCTGATGCCGCTCGGCCTCGACCAGGGCGTTGGCGCCGTCGTCTGGAGCCCGCTGGGCTGGGGCCGCCTGACCGGCAAGCTGCGCCGCGGCCAACCTCTGCCGGAGGTCAGCCGCCTGCCGGTCACCGCCGCTTTCGGTCCGCCAGTGGATGACGAACACCTGTTCAAGGTCGTCGACGCGCTGGACGAGGTCGCCAAGGAGACCGGCAAGAGCGTTCCCCAGATCGCCCTCAACTGGCTGCTCCAGCGGCCGACCGTATCCACGGTCATTGTCGGGGCGCGCAATGAGGAGCAGCTCCGCGCCAATCTCGGCGCCGTTGGCTGGAACCTGACGGCCGAACAGGTCGCAACGCTTGACGCCGCCAGCGCGATCACGCCCGCCTATCCCTACTGGCACCAGCGCCAGTTCAAGGAGCGCAATCCGTCTCCGGTGTGAGTCCCAAGCCTAGGGCGGCCGTGATCGCCGCGACGAATTTCTGGACCGCCAAACGAAGCGGGACGGGTCCCTACCTTCCCGACGGAATGTCCTTGAACGCCACGTCCTTGTCGAGGCGGATGTCCGGCGGCAGGCCCAGCACCCGTTCGGCGATGATGTTGCGCAGAATCTCGTCGGTGCCGCCGGCGATCCTGAGGCCCGGCGCGGCCATCAGCGTGGTCTGGAAGGCGGCGGCGAGCGGCGCGTAGGCCGGGTCCGTGATGATCCCATACTCGTCCTCGAGCTCGAGGGCGGCGTGGGCCATGTCCTGCATGACGGTGGCGCTGACGATCTTGGCGATGGAGTTTTCCGGCCCAGGCGTCTGGCCGCGCGAGAGGGCGGTCATGGTGCGGTAGGTGGTGTACTTCAGTCCTTCGGCCTGGACGAACCAGTCGGCGATCTTCTCGCGCAGGCCGGCGTCCTTGATCGCCGGGCCGGCCAAGGTGGCGATGTCCGACGCCAGCTTGAGCACACGGCCGTGGCCCGAACCGCCGCCGCCGCCGCCGACGGAAAGCCGCTCGTTCATCAGCGTCACCATGGCGACTTTCCAGCCGTCGCCGACCTCGCCGACGCGTTGGGAGTCGTTGATCTTCAGATCGGTGAAATAGACCTCGTTGAAGTTCGAGGCCCCGGACATCTGGTGGATTGGCCGCACCTCGACGCCGGGCGCGCGCATGTCGATCCAGAACATCGTCATGCCCTTGTGCTTGGGCACATCCGGATCGGTGCGGGTGAGCAGCAGGCCGAAGTCGGAGAAGTGCGCGCCGCTGGTCCACACCTTCTGGCCGTTGATCGTCCATTCGTCGCCGTTGCGGATGGCGCGGGTGCGGGCCGCCGCGGCGTCCGAGCCTCCCGACGGCTCGCTGAACAGCTGGCACCAGATTTCCTCGCCGAGCACGGCCGGGCGGGCGAAGCGTTCCTTGTCGGCCTCGTTGCCGACCGTGAGGATGGTCGGCACGCACATGCCAAGGCCGATGGCGAAGGGGTTGCCGGGCGTGGCGAACTTCGATTCTTCCTGGCCGAAGATCACCGACTGCCAGGCCTTGCCGCCGGCCCCGCCCCAGGCCTTGGGCCAGGTGATGCACGCGTAGCCGGCCTCGGCCTTGCGGCGTTGCCAGGCGCGGGCCGCGTCCATGTTCACCGCGTCGTCGTGGCTGATCTCCGCCGCACCGGACTTGCTCGGCGCATTGGCCTCCAGCCAGGTGCGGACCTCGGCGCGATAGCCGGCTTCCTCGGGCGTGTCGTTGAAGTCCATGATGTTCTCCCTCAGGCCGCCACGTTGCGCCGTTCGAGCTGAGCGACGAGGCGCTCCTTCCAGGCCTTGGCGCCGCCGGCCACCAGACCCAGCTGCTGGGCGCGGCGGTAAAAGAGGTGGCAGTCCACCTCCCAGGTATAGCCCATGCCGCCGTGGGTCTGGACGTTCTCCTTGGCCGCGAACCAGGAGGCCTCGCAGGCCGCCACGCGCGCCGCCGCCGCGGCGATCGGCAGCTCGGCCGCGCCGCTCTCCAGGGCCCAGGCCCCGTAATAGGCGTTGGACCGCGCCAACTCGTTCTTGATGTAGATGTCGGCCAGCTTGTGCTTGATCGCCTGGTAGCTGCCGATCGGTCGGCCGAAGGCGTAGCGCTCCAGGGCGTAACTCTTGGCCATTTCCAGCGCCCGGTCGGCGCCGCCGACCTGTTCGAAGGCCAGCAGCACGGCGGCGCGGTTCAGCACCTGCTCGGCCAGGGCCAGCCCTTCGCCGGCCTCGCCGAGACGCTCGGCCGGCGCGCCATTGAAGGTGAGCTTGGCGACGCCGCGGGTGGGATCGAGGGTCTGCAGGGTCTCGCGCGCCACGGCGGCGTCGTGGAGATCGACCAGAAACAGGCTGGAGCGCGCGCCGTCCTTGGCCAGCACCACCGCCAGGTCGGCGGCGTCGCCGTCGGTGACCGGGATCTTGACGCCGCTGAGCTTGCCGCCCTCGACGCGTGTCTGAACCTGACCTTCGGTGAGCGCGCCCGGGCGCTCGTTGGTGGCGAAACAGCCGATGACCTCGCCGGCGGCGATCCTCGGCAGCCACGCCGCCTTCTGCGCATCCGAGCCGGCCAGCAGAATCGCCTCGGCGACGAAATAGACGCTCGAGGCGAAGGGGATCGGGGCGAGCGCCCGGCCGAGTTCTTCGGCGATGGCGGCGAGCTCGATGTGGCCGAGGCCGAGGCCGCCGTGCGCCTCGGGGATCGCCGCTCCCAACCAGCCCTGGGCGGCCACGGCTTTCCACAGAGCCTCGTCGTAGGACTTGGCGGGATCGTCCAGCACGCCGCGCACAACGGCGATGCCGCAATGGCCCTCGAGGAACCGGCGCGCTTCGCTTTTGAGGAATTTCTGGTCGTCGGTGTAGTCGAAATCCATGACGTCTCGTCCCGAGTTTTAGAGCGCGTTCCGAAAACGTGAGAACCGATTTTTCGACCAGAACGCGCTCAACTTTGTCGGCACGATAGCCGCCTTTCCGCGAACGGAAAGCGTGACCTCGCGTCAGGGCGGACAAATCCTTGCGACCGCGATGGCGGCCCGCGCGCGGCGGCGCTAAACACTCGCGCCATGCGCACAGACACGCCCCAGCCTATCCGGCTCGCGGACTACACGCCCCCCGACTATCTCATCGCCGAGGTGGCGCTTGACTTCAGCCTGGAGCCGGCCGCCACGCGGGTTAAGGCCAAGCTCGCCGTTCGCCGCAATGGCGAGCACGACCGGCCCCTGCGCCTCAATGGCGAGCGGCTGAAACCGATCTCAGTCGCCGTCGACGGCCGCGGGCTCGGCGCGGACGAGCACGCCATCGACGAGGAGTGGCTGACCGTCCACGCTCCGCCGGCTGAGTTCACTCTGGAAACAGAGGTGGAGATCGACCCGGCCGGAAACACCGCGCTCGAGGGCCTCTATGTCTCGGCCGGACGCTTCTGCACCCAATGCGAAGCCGAAGGCTTCCACAAGATCACCTGGTTCGCCGACCGGCCCGACGTGCTGGCGCGCTATACGGTCCGGGTCGAGGCCGACCGGGCCTATCGCCACCTGCTCTCCAACGGCAACCTGATCGAGGCCGGCGAGCTCGCTGGCGGGCGTCATTTCGCGGTCTGGGAGGATCCGTTCCCCAAGCCCTGCTACCTGTTCGCGCTGGTGGCCGGCGAACTCGACGTGCTGGAGGATTCCTTCACCACGATGAGCGGGCGCGAGGTGGCTTTGCGCATCTACGTCGACCCGGGTCTCGCCCCCCGGGCGGCCTACGCCATGGACAGCCTGAAGCGCGCCATGCGCTGGGACGAGACGGCCTTCGGCCGCGAATACGACCTCGACCTGTTCATGATCGTGGCGGTGCGCGACTTCAACTACGGAGCCATGGAGAACAAGGGCCTCAATATCTTCAACTCGGCCCTGCTGCTGGCCGACCCGGCCACGGCCACCGACCTCGACTACGAGCGCATCGAGAGCGTCGTCGCCCACGAGTACTTCCACAACTGGACCGGCGACCGCATCACCTGCCGCGACTGGTTCCAGCTCTGTCTCAAGGAGGGCCTGACGGTCTTCCGCGACCAGTCGTTCTCCGCCGACCAGCGCGGCCACGCCGTGGCCCGCATCAAGCAGGTGCGCGACCTGCGCGCCCGCCAGTTCAGCGAGGACGCCGGACCGCTCGCCCACCCGGTCCGGCCAGGAAGCTTCGTCAAGATCGACAACTTCTACACCGCGACTATCTACGAGAAAGGCGCCGAGGTCATCCGTATGCTGAGCATTCTGCTCGGCGAGAAGGATTTCCGGGCCGGCATGGACCTCTATTTCGAACGCTGGGATGGCCACGCCACGACTGTGGAGGCCTTCATCGCCTGCTTCGCCGACGCTTCGGGGCGCGACCTCACCGATTTCTTCGGCTGGTACGAACAGGCGGGCACCCCGGCGTTGGACATCAAGGCGTCCTATGACGCCGTCCGGCGGGCGCTGGATCTGGTCGTCACCCAGACCACGGCCCCCACGCCCGGCCAGCCAGACAAGCGCGCCCTGCCGATCCCGCTGGTCTTCGGCCTCC
>Ga0302314_10014155_pt1 | contig 13661 bp, 12 predicted proteins | sample III_Palsa_N2_3_FD_200533 | JGI IMG/M metagenome (GOLD analysis project Ga0302314, IMG submission 200533) | Peat permafrost microbial communities from Stordalen Mire near Abisko, Sweden - III_Palsa_N2_3 | ecosystem: Environmental > Terrestrial > Soil > Palsa > Peat permafrost | place: Sweden... | reverse complement strand
TCGGGTGGCGCTGGTCGCACGCCCGGTCGACTCTTTCGCCACGGCCAGATGTCCCAACCGCAGGCCACGGTGGAGACGACAAGCGCGAGCCAGATCACCAACGCCAGTGCGTCGCCGTATCGGGAGCCGGCTACGAAACCCAAGACCAACAGTCCGAGGATCCCACCGATACCGAAGGCGACGCCGATATTGGCCGCCGTCGGGATCGAGGTCCGGGTGGTGTCGGGGTCGCGGTCGAGTGACGTCACAGTCACCGGCCGGCCTCCTGCTCGACGCGGCGACCGTTGTCCGTGATCCGCGCCTTCACAATTGAAGCCGAGACCGCGGTCGCTTCCCCTAACTTCAACGCCACCAGACCGACGCCCAACCGATTGGCGATCCACGTGGGATGGCGCAGGTACGGTCGATCGCCGGCCCTCATGATGGCGCCTATCCCGTGCTTGCGACCGAATCGGAAGAGTCCGTCGGCGTAGTTCGCCTTCCTCCGGCACGCGCCCAAGTACTGCACCCGCCCCTCGTCGTGCTCGATCCAGCCTGCGGTGCGGACGACCGAACCCAACTCCCGGGCGCGGATCGTGAGGTCCCAATCTTCTGGTCCGGTGAGATCCTCGTCGAACCCACCCAGCTGGTCGAAGACCTCAGATCGGTAGAACCGGGCAGCCTCGATCATGTCGTGCCCGTTGTAGAAGGACCGTTCGAATGCTCGCACCGACGACCAGTAACCCTCGCCGACCGTTCGCTCGGGCACGATCGCCGCGACCCCGCCTGCCCTGATCCCATCCACCGCGTCCGCCACGACGGTCGGGTCGAGGCACATGTCGGAGTCGATGAAGCCGATGATCGGTGCAGGCATAGCCCGCGCTCCCACATTTCGTTGCGCCGAACGTTCCGGGCCGGCGACGAGGACGGTGTCGGCCAGCGAGGAGGCGACATCCATGGTTGCGTCCGTGGAGTGATTGTCCACGACGACCACTGCGCAAGGGTGGGTCTGCTCACGGAGCGACCGGAGACACTGCTCGATCGTCCGACCGGAATTGCGGGTGGGGACTACGACCGTAACCCTTGCGGAGCGCATTTCCGCCGCCGATCCGTCGGTCATCGGGCGTGCCGACCCGTCGACGAACAGGGTGCCGACCGGCGACGTCGGCCAGAATCGGCAAGGGTCCGGCTCCCTGACCGGCCACTGATCCCGGCCATCCGGGATAGCGGGTTGGCGGCCTGTGCGATCTTGTGATCAGCGGCGCAGGTGGGGCCTCTCGGGAGGGCCTCGCCCAGTGCCTCCCGCAATTCGGGAGTTCTGTCCCCGGCGGCCGTCATCGGGCCGATCTTCGGGCACATCGTGGTGAACGTGTACCTCGGATTGAAGTGTGGGGTTCGTTGCTCCGTAGCGCACCGACCTCATTCCTGAGTCCCAGGTCAGTCTCGCTGTACCTGCGTGGTCCTCGGGCACCGGCTTGATGCCATCTCGAGTTCGGCGCTCAACTCGAACCTAGAGGTTGGGCCCTGATGCGGCACGCCCCTTTTATAGACACGATCGGGACCGATCGTGTCGACGTCCGGCGGTGGGCGAGGGGGGACTTGAACCCCCACATCCTTTCGGACACAGGAACCTGAATCCTGCGCGTCTGCCAATTCCGCCACTCGCCCGAGCGACCGATAGAGGCTACCTGAAGACCGGACCCCTCAATTTTGCCTGGCAGTTGAGGACGGACGCCGGACCTACCGTGGTGAGGACCGTGAAATACCCGGTTCGTACCCTTAGGATCACCTCGGGACCTCGAAAGCCCACTTCAACGGGGAATCTCCCTCCCTGTACCCCCTACCAGGGGGTAGAGATCGGTAGGCTGACGCCGACATGGGACTTCAGAATTTCGAAGGGCGCCTCGAGCGCATGGTGGACGGCACCCTTTCCAAGGCCTTCCGGGGCGAGTTGCACCCCGTGGAGATCGGACGCCGGTTGACCCGGGAGATGGACCTCAAGCGCCGTCTCGGCGTGAATGGCCTCATCGCGCCCAATGCCTTCGTGGTCCACCTGGCCGCGTCGGACTTCGATCGATTCGAAAGTTTTCTGGACGCCCTGGTTCGGGAGCTCGAAGAAGCCGCCCGTGAGCACGCCCGGACCGAAGAGTACGGATTCGTCGGCCCGGTCACCGTCTCGGTGGTGGAGGACCCCCGTCAGCGCCGTGGCCGGTTCGCCGTTGTCTCCGACGTCCACGAAGGACCACAGGGACTGTCGGCTGCCTCGGTGGTGCAGGCCGACGGTATGCGGGTGGTACTCGGACCGGAACCGATCACCATCGGTCGGCTGCCCGAGAGCACGATCGTGGTCAACGATCCGAACGCCAGTCGCCGCCACGCGGAGATCCGGCGAAGTGGGAACGACGTCGTCGTGGTCGACCTCAACTCGACCAACGGCACGAGGGTGAACGGGGCGACGATCCGGGAGCGGGTGCTGAACGACGGCGACCAGATCGTCATCGGGACCACCGTGCTCCGTTTCGAGACCTCGTGAGCCCTGGCAACCGGCCTTGATCCTGTTCCTGGCATCCGCCCCCGTCCCGGTCGACAACACCCCTTTGCTGCGGGTGCTGGAGTTCGGAGTGATCCTGCTTCTTTGGCTCTTCTTCATGTGGGTGATCAGGGCCGTGTGGGTCGAAGTGCGTCCGCTCAAGCGCAAACGTCGCCGCGGCAAGGATGTCGATGCCGTAGTGAGCGGGAAGCGCCGACGTGCCATGCGTCTGCATGTGATCCGGCCTGACGACCAGTCGGGCCGTGTCTACGAAGTGGGGGAGGAGGTCACCGTGGGCCGGGCTCCGGGCTGTGGCGTTCCCATAGACTACGACTCGTACGCCTCCAACCTCCACGCCCGTCTGTTCCGCCTCGACGGCGACCTGTGGGCCGAGGACCTGAACTCGACCAACGGGACCTGGGTAAACACGGTGAGAATCGAGGAGCGGACCAAGCTCGAGAAGGGCGATCTCCTGCAGGTCGGCGGAACCGTCTTCGAGGTCGGTCGCTAGATGACACTCCTCCGATCTGGATCGGCGACGGACACCGGCCTGGTTCGGTCGGTCAACCAGGACCTCGCCGTGGAGACGGGCACGCTGTTCGCCGTCGCCGATGGCATGGGAGGCCACGCCGGAGGCGAGGTCGCCGCCCGACTGGCGGTTGACACCTTGACCGTCGCATTCGGTGCAAAGCCCACCGGCGCCGGACTCTCCGAGGCGGTCAACGAGGCCAACCGGGTCGTCTTCGAGAACAGCCTGGACAATGCCGAGCTACGGGGCATGGGTACGACCCTGACCGCGGCCGCCCTGGTCAACGAGGACGGTCGGGACGTTATCGCCCTGGTCAACGTGGGTGACTCGCGCTCCTACCGGTTCCACGACGGTGAGCTCTCGCAGATCACCGTCGATCACAGTCTCGCCGAGGAGATGGTCCGTTCCGGCGAGATCAGCGAGTCCGAGGCTGCCGTGCATCCCCACCGGCACATCCTGACCCGGGCCCTGGGCGTAGCTGACGATGTCGCCGTCGATCTCTGGCGGATCCAGCCCACCCGGGGCGACCGCTACCTACTGTGCAGCGACGGCCTGACCAATGAGCTCGATTCGGAGCAGATCAGCGAGGTCCTGGCCACCGTGCCCGATCCGCAGGCGGCAGCCGACCTATTGGTGCGGGCGGCCCGCACCCACGGCGGCAGCGACAACATCACCGTCGTGGTGGTCGACGTGGTACTCGACGACGAGGTGGACGGGGTCGACACCTTCGGTCCGGCAGTGGCCGCCGTTGCCGCCGACTTCCGCACCTCGGCCGATCAGCCCCTGGCCGAGCCAGCCCCCGAGGTCGCCGAGGAGGTCGAGGTCCTGCCCGGTCCCGAGCCGCTCCGGCCCAAGTGGCGCGACCGGTGGCGGGCCCGACGCAAGGCCAGGCGGGCCGCACGCGGCCGACGGCTCATCACCGTCCGCACGCTGATCTTCATTGTCATCCTGGGGGCGATCGTCTTCGGGGCCTACTTCGCGGTGCGCTGGTACGACACAAACGCCTACTACGTGCAGGTCGACAACAACGAGCTGATGATCTACCACGGGCGCATCGGCGGCGGTGTCCTCTACAAGCCCGTCGAAGTCGAGCGCACCGGCGTGACGACGGCGGACATTCCCGCCTACAGCATCCCCGGCCTGGTCAGCGGCATCCAGGAGGATTCGCTCCAGGCAGCGCAGGCCTATGTGGCCGGTCTGGTGAAGAGCCAGCACGCATCAGTCTGCGCACAGAACCCGACCACTGCCGGGTGCACTCCGACGAGCACGGTGGCACCTGCTTCCGGATCCAACTCGAGCACGGTAACGGTGCCCTGATGGAACGACGCATCCGCCGCCTCGGGATCTTCATGGTGCTCTGCTTCGTGGTCCTGTTCGTCCAGCTCAACAACATCCAGATCGTCAAGGCCAACAGCCTGGCCAACTCGTCGAACAACCCCCGCGTGCTGGCCGTGGCCCGCAACGACGCCCGCGGGGACATCCTGTCGGCGGACGGTGTCGTGCTGGCCAGCTCGGTACCGTCCAGCGGGTACTACAAGTACCAGCGGGTCTACAACCCGTATACCGCGGAACTGTTCTCGCAGATCGTCGGATACGACTCGATCATCTACGGCCAGACCGGAGTCGAAGCCGAGTACAACAGCTACCTGCAGACCCATACCCGACCGGCCAAGTCCCTCGGCGACCTGCTCACGAACCGGACGACGACGGGAAACGTCACCTTGACCATCAGCTCGAAGCTCCAGAGCCAGGTGGCCCAGGCAGTCGACGACACCGACGTGGACAACAGCGCACCGGAGGCGGCCGCCATCGTGATCGATCCCCAGACCGGGGCGATCGAGGCCATGTACGGCAACCCCGGCTTCGACCCCCGCCCGCTGGTGTCACCCAACATCGCCAAGGAGAAGTATGCGTGGACCGCGCTGAACCACGATCCGAGTCCAGGGCTCAGTCCACTGGTCTCGCGAGTGTTCCAGCGCGGCTGGTCTCCCGGATCGACCTTCAAGACGGTCACGTCGTCCGCCGTCTACGACCACCAGCCCGCCCTGGCCAAGGTGGACTACCCGGTGACGGGCTGCATCTCGCTCGAGCCCTATTCGAACCAACCGCTCTGCAACTACGGGGAGGGATCCGAGCACTGCGGCGGCGTGCTGACCCAGACCCTGCCGCAATCGTGCGACACCGCGTTCGCTCAGATGGGCATGGCCCTCGGGGGTGCGACACTGACCCAGGAGGCCCAGGCCTTCGGATTCAACCAGGTCCCACCCATCGACCTGCCCGGTGCCAACGCCTCGACGTTCCCGTCGCTGACAACGTTCCCACAGTTCGACTACGAATCCAGTAAGCCGTTCCAGGCTTACGCGGCGTTCGGTCAGGGGACGAATGTGACGGCTACCGTCCTCCAGATGGGCTTGATAGCCGCCGGCTTGGCCAACCGGGGTGTGATCATGACGCCCCACGTCATGCAGGACATCCACGACTCGTCCGGCAACCTCCTCACCACCTACCAACCTCATCCATGGCTGACCGCCACCAACCCCCTGACGGCCGCAGCCGTCACCTCGCTGATGGAGGGGGTGGTGACCGACCCGCTGGGGACCGCCCACACCGTCGGGTTCCCGGCATCGTGGGACGTCGCCGCCAAGACGGGGACGGCCCAAACCGGTCCGAACAACTCACTCACCAACGACTGGATGATCGCCTTCGCCCCGGCGAACGACCCGAAAGTGGCCGTGGCCGTGGCGGTTCCGAACCAACCGGCCAATGAGACCGGTGCATCGACCTCTGGACCGCCGATGAAGACCATTCTCGGTGACGCCCTGGCGGAGACGCCATGACGCGTCTGACCGGGCGGCGCGCCCGCACCTTTTCAACACCATGCAGTACACCGGAACCGAGCGATAGCAGGCATAGGCTTTGACCCACATGGACCCGTCACAGACGCCGCGTGTCTTCTCTGAGCGCTACGAACTCAACCACCTGATCGCTCGTGGCGGCATGGCCGAGGTGTATCGCGCCCACGACCGCCTGCTCGACCGACCGGTGGCGCTCAAGGTTCTGTTTCCCGAATTGTCGATCGACCGTTCGTTCGTGGAGCGGTTCCGGCGCGAGGCCCAGGCGGCGGCCAACCTCTCCCACCCGAACATCGTCCCCGTCTTCGACTGGGGCGAGGACACCGGCACCTACTTCATCGTCATGGAGTACATCGACGGTCGCCCCCTGTCGTCGATCCTCAAGTCGGCCGGCCCCCTGTCGGCCGAACGGACGGCTGATATCGGCGCCCACGTGGCTGCCGCCCTCGGCTACGCCCACAAGCACGGCGTGGTCCACCGCGACGTCAAGCCCGGCAATGTCCTGATCACCGACGACGGCCAGGTCAAGGTCACCGACTTCGGCATCGCCCGGGCCATCAATACCGAGGAGAGCCTCACCCAGACGGGCGCGGTGATGGGGACAGCCACCTACTTCTCGCCCGAGCAGGCCGAAGGGCTCGGGGTCGACGCCCGGAGCGACATCTACTCCTTGGGTGTCGTCCTCTTCGAGATGGTGACCGGACGGCCGCCGTTCCTCGGTGAATCCCCGGTGGCGGTGGCCTCCAAGCACGTACGGGACAACCCTCCGGCGCCGCGTGAGCTCAATCCGCAGATCCCCCCGACCTTCGAGGCGATCATCCTCAAGTCGATGGCCAAGGACCCGGCCCACCGCTACGCGACGGCCGAGGACCTGCGGGCGGACCTGCTGCGCTTCAACGAGGGCCGCAGCGTGCTCGCCATGGACGACCCGGTGACGATGATCGGGGTGGCCGGGGCCACGACCACCATGATGGCGGCAACGGGCATGGACGCCACCCGTGCGGTCGGCGCGGTGGGCCCGTCGAATGGCGTGCCGGCGGGTGCCGACGGCGACGCCCCTGACGAGACGGGCTCCAACCGGACCCGCAACTACGCCATCGCGCTGGTGGTGCTGTTGCTCATATTGGGGATCGCCGGGTTCTTCCTCGGCCGCAGCCTGGGCTACTTCGGTGGGGACGCCTCGTTCAACCTGCCCAACGTCGTCGGCCAGCAGTCCGCGGTGGCGACGGCCACGCTTCGAAGCGATGGGCTCGACGTGACCCAGGTCCAGCAGGTGTCCAGTGATCCCGTCGGACAGGTGATCTCGACCAATCCGGCGGCCAACTCTCTGGTGAAGAAGGGCGACACCGTGACCATCACGGTGGCCAAAGTGGCACCACCCACCCTGCAGACCGTCCCCGACGGTCTGACCAATACCACTCAGGCTGCCGCCGAGTCCATCCTGGAAGGCGCTGGCCTCCAACCAGCCTCCATCTACCGCACGAGCACAGCGCTCAAGGGCACCGTACTGAGTACGAATCCGGCCTCGGGTACCAAGGTCACCCAGGGATCGACGGTGACGCTGACCGTCTCGTCGGGACCGGCGAATGTGATCGTGCCGTCGCTGATCGGCCTGTCCCAGGCTGCGGCCGGCCAAGCTCTTGGCAGCGCCGGGCTCAATCTTGGCAGCGTGACCTCGGTCTCGTCCGCGCAATACCCGGCGGGCCTGGTGGTGTCGTCGAACCCCGGAACAGGTACCACCGTGCCCCCGGGCAGCACGGTGAGCATCGCCGTATCGACGGGGCCGCCCGCGCCGACCACGACCACCACCAGCTCGACTCCGACCTCGACCACGTCGTCGACTTCGACCACGACGACCACGACGACCCTGCCGGGCCACAGGCAAGGCCCCCCGGGTCCAGGTCGGTTCTGACGATCGGGGGGATCCTGGCCGAGGCGCGTCTCCGGTCAGGCGGTAGCGGCCAGGAAGTTGGCCAACAATGACGGCCCCTCGAGGGTGAGCAGGGACTCGGGGTGGAACTGCACCCCCTCGACGAAGAGGGTCCGGTGACGGAGGCCCATGATGACTCCGTCCGTGGTGCGGGCGGTGACCTCGAGCACATCGGGTACTGACGACGGCTCCACCACCAACGAGTGGTAGCGGGTGGCCACGAACGGTCCGGGAAGCCCGGTGAATACCCCTTGGCCCTCGTGGTGGATGGCCGAGGTCTTGCCGTGCATGAGGGTGGGAGCGGAGACGATCTCTCCCCCGTAGGCCTGGCCGATGGCCTGGTGGCCGAGACAGACCCCGAGTATCGGGATCTCGCCCGCCAGCTCGTGGATGACCGCCAGAGAGATCCCGGCATCCTCCGGCCGGCCCGGTCCCGGGGAGATCAGGACGGCGTCGGGCGCTTCGGCTCGGATGCCGGCCACGTCGATGGCGTCGTTGCGGAATACGACGGGGTCGGCACCGAGCTCGCCCAGCTCCTGGACCAGGTTGTAGACGAACGAGTCGTAGTTGTCGATGACCAGCACACGGGTCGCCATGAGAGGACGATCGTACCGGTCACCGGACCTCTCGAATTCCGCCTCCGGCTTCCCGGTGTCGGGCCCATGCCGACTCTGGCTAATGTTCGGCCATGGCATCCACGGCCAAGCAGGGTTGGGGCAAGACGCACAAGAAGAGCCGCACGGCGTCCGGACGGGCGACCACGTCGGCCAAAGGCGCTTCCGGCACGTCAGGATCGGTCCAGAGCGGTCGGCACACGCCTCCGATCGACCGGAGGGAGAAGGTCAGTCCCAAGTGGCTGGGGATCCTGATCATCGCCATGTTCGCCCTCGGGGTCCTGATCGTGATCTTCAACTACGCCGGCCTGCTTCCGGGTGGGGTCAACAATGCGTGGCTGATCGCCGCCATCGGATCGATCTTCATCGGCCTCCTCCTGGCCACCCGCTACCACTGACCGACGCCGGCACCGCCGCGCCCGCAGGTCGAAGCGTCAGGGAACGGGAACGACCGGCCCCGTAGGGCCGGCCGTCCACTCGATTTCACCACCTGGTGTCGACGTGCCCGTCGACTGCGGGATGCGCAGTCGACCTAGGGGCGGTCAGCCCGGGAGTCGACCTAGGGGCGGTCAGCCCGGGAGTCGACCTGGGCGGTCAGCCCAGGCGCTCGATGATGGTGGCGTTGGCCAAGCCGCCGCCCTCGCACATGGTGAGCAGGCCGTAACGACCGTCGGTGCGCTCGAGCTCGTTCAACAGGGTGGCCATGAGCTTGGCCCCCGAGGCGCCGAGCGGATGGCCGAGGGCGATGGCCCCACCGTTGACGTTGACCCGCTCGAGATCGACGTGGAGCTCCTTGGCCCAGGCGATCGGCACCGAGGCGAAGGCCTCGTTGATCTCGATGACGTCGATGTCGTCCATCGTCAGTCCGCCGCGCTCGAGGGCCATCCTGGTAGCCGGGATCGGGCCGGTGAGCATGAAGATCGGGTCGCTGCCGGCCACCGCGAAGGAGTGGAAGCGGGCCCGGGGGGTGAGTCCCAACGAGGCCGCCTTGGTGTCGCTCATGATGAGCACCCCTGATGCGCCATCGGTGATCTGTGACGAGTTGCCTGCGGTGACCCGGCCGTTCTCGGGTCGGAACGCCGGCTTCAGGTTGGCCAGCACCTCGACCGAGGAGTCGGGTCGGATGCCCTCGTCGGTGGTGATCAGCTCGTCGGTGTCGTTGCGCTCGTCATCCTTGATGGCGACCGGGAGCAGCTCGCGCTCGAAGCGTCCTTCGGCTGTGGCCTTGGCGGCGCGGTGGTGCGAGCGGACCGAGAACTCGTCCATGTCCTCACGGCTGATGTCCCACTGCTCGGCGATGAGCTCGGCGCCCTCTCCCTGGCCGACCAGTCCGCCACGGTCGGCGTAGCGGGCCATGGTGCGCGGGCCGAACGGGAAGCCCAGCTCGCGTACGACCGAAGAGCCCATCGGCGTGCGGCTCATGACCTCGACACCGGCCCCGATGACCACGTCGTAGGCACCGGCGATGACGCCCTGGGCCCCGAAGTGGAGAGACTGCTGGCTGGAACCGCACTGGCGGTCGATGGTGGTGGCCGGCACCGACTCGGGGAACCCGGCGGCCAGTGCGGCGCTGCGACCGACGTTGAGCGACTGCTCGCCGACCTGCATCACGCAGCCCATGATCACGTCGTCCACGAGTGCGGAGTCGAGGTCGTTGCGCTCGACGAGGGCCCTGAGCGGCTCGGAGGCGAGGTCGGCGGCATGCCAGTTGCGGAGCTTGCCGTTGCGCTTGCCCCCGGGTGTGCGTACGGCGTCGATGATGACGGCGTCGGTCATGGTGTGTCTCCTTCCGAGGTCCGGCGGAGCGGTTCCTGCCGGCCGTGCTCGGTTCAATGGCTGCAGTGGGACGGTATGTCCCGAGGAGGCATTCCGGTCGGAGGCCTCGTGGTCAGACTACCGGTGCGGCTACCGGTGGGCCACAGCGGGCCGGGGTCCTCATCTGTCCCGAGGCGGGCAGGCCTGTCCCATCCTGGCGCTACGGTCGAGGTCATGACGGGTCGGATCAAGGACATGGATCGCTGGTTGGGCGACGGGGGCATGGAGCTCATCGGCATCGTAGGGGGATCCTTCACCTCGTACGGGGTCGACGGCGAAGACCTGGGGTGGGTGGAGGGAGCGTTCACCCCCCTCACCCCTGCCTGCAATCCCCACGGCATCGTCCAGGCCGGCGTGCACGGACTCCTGCTCGACGCGGCCATGAACTTCGCCATCTATTCGGCGCTTCCCGGCAAGGCTCGCACCCGGGGCACGCTCGAGATGAAGGTCGAGACCATGCGGCCGGCCGTCCTGGGGGAGACCTACCGACTCCGGGGTGAGGTGGTCCGCATGGCCCGCCAGGTGGCCTACGGCGAAGCGACGGTCACCGGTGGCGACTCGCAGCTGGTCAGCCGGTCCACCGGCACGTTCCTCCTCCACCGTCCCGACGACGCGTCGTCGGATCCCCCGGCCTGACCGACCCGGTGCCGCCCAGCGGCAGGGTTTCGCGGCACCCGGTAGTTGCCGCCTTCCGCCGTCAGACCGAGGAGCACCGTGCTCGCCCAGCTGTCCACCGTCATCGAGCCGCGCCGTCCTTCCATGGACTCCGGCGGGTGTCGGGTGTGCGGCCGGTCATGCGGCCCGGCGATCGGGCCCGAACGCGAAGGGTGGCGGCTACCCGTGTGCTTCTGCTGTCGCACGCTGGCCGGCCAGCTCCACCTGCCGCTCGTGCCCCTGGTGGCGCTGACCGAGTACCGGGTGGGTGACGCTACCCACAAGCGGCTGCGCGCCTACAAGGACGCGCCGGTCGCAGAGGCGCGGGAGCGGTGTCGTGTCGAGCTCGTGGCTGAACTGGCTCGCCGATGCGACGATGCCTCCACCATTTTGGGCGGGTGGACGGTGGTGACGACGGTCCCGTCCTCGACCCGGCCCGGCGGATCCCCGGCCGAACGGCTGGTCGACGGGGTCCCGCAGATGGCCCAGCGGCACCTGCGCCTTCTGGTCCGGGGGAGGGGGAGCGGCGGCCATCTGCGAGCGGGACGGGACGTGTTCGCCCCGGATGTCGGGGTCGACCGGGCCGGCCTGGCCAGCCTCTCCGTGCTGGTCTTCGACGACACCACCACCACCGGAGCCGCGGCGCAGAGCGCCGCTGCCGCTCTGCGCCTCGCCGGGGCCCGGGTCGTCGGCGCTCTGGTCATGGGGCGTGCTCTGGCCCCGGAAGCGGGCATTCCCGCCCCTGTCGGCCGCTGAAGGGCGCGATCGGGTGGTCGAGGCACCTGATATACTTGCTTGCTGCAAGCACCTAGATGACGGTCCGCACCGTCCGAATCCTTCGACCGACCCATCCGACCCAGGAGTACGCCGTGGCCCCACATACCTCCGAGACCACGGTCCGGCCGGCGGCGACGCCCGCGGCGGGGGTCTCGGCCGACCTCGAGCGCTCGCTCACCCAGGTCGGTCGGGCCATCCTGCGGCTCGAGGTGCCGACCGACGCCCTCCCCGACGGGGTGCACATCAACAAAACGGGCCATTGGCTCCTGGTGCGGGTGTTCGAGTCGGCTCCGGTCCGGCTCTCCGAGATCGCCGATTCGTCCGAGCTCGACCTCTCGACCATCAGTCGCCAGGTGAGGGACCTGGTCACCGCCGGCCTGTTGGCCAAGGTGCCGGACCCAGCCGACGGCCGGGCTGCCCTGTTGAGCATCACCGGACAGGGGATCGAGGTCCTGGAATCGGTGTCGGAGGCCCGACGTCGGGTGTTGGCCGAGGCCATCGCCGACTGGTCGGACGAGGATCGGAACTCGCTGGCCATCGGACTGCTCCGGCTCGGAGCCGGGCTCCAGCACGCACGCGACTACGACGAGAGGATCTGATGAGCATCGACGCAGCACCGAGGGGTGCTGACTTGCCGGCGCTGGCCCCCGAGGGAGGGGCCCCCGGGGTGAACCTGACCCACCGCCAGATCCTCATCGTCTTCAGTGGGCTCATGCTCGGGATGTTCCTGGCCGCCCTCGACCAGACCATCGTCGGTACCGCCCTGCCGACCATCGTGAACAGCCTGCACGGGCTGAACCACATCAGCTGGGTGGTCACGGCCTACCTGCTGACGTCGACGATCTCCACGCCGCTCTACGGCAAGCTGTCCGACCAGTTCGGCCGCAAGGGGATCTTCCAGTTCGCCATCGTCGTCTTCCTGGTCGGCTCGGTCCTGGCCGGGCTCAGCCAGAACATGCTGGAGCTGATCGCCTTCCGGGGCATCCAGGGCCTGGGCGCCGGCGGGTTGCTGGCCATGGCCATGACGATCATCGCCGATGTCGTCTCCCCTCGCGAGCGCGGTCGCTACCAGGGCTACTTCGGTGCCGTGTTCGCTCTCTCCTCGATTGCCGGTCCGCTCCTCGGTGGGGTGTTCACCACCTACCTGTCGTGGCGGTGGATCTTCTACATCAACCTCCCCATCGGGATCGTGGCCCTGGTGGTCACCTCGGCGGTCCTCAAGCTCCCCTTCCGACGTGAGTCGCACCGGATCGACTTCCTGGGGGCGGCCCTGATGATGGTGGGGGTGACCGCCGCGCTCCTCGTGACGGTGTGGGGCGGTGCCCAGTATCCGTGGGCATCGCCGGAGATCATCGGCCTGGGGGTGGTATCCGCCGCATTCATCGCCGCCTTCATCGTGTGGGAGCACTACGCAGCCGAACCCATCCTGCCGCCCGCCCTCTTCCGCATCGGGGTCTTCCGGACCGCGGCGACGACCAGCTTCCTCCTGTCGATGGTCATGTTCGGCAGCATCATCTACCTGCCGCTCTACCTGCAGTTGGTGGACGGGGTGTCGATCGTGATGTCGGGGATCCTGATGATCCCGTTGATGCTCGGGCTCCTGGCCGCGTCCATCGCCTCCGGCCAGATCGTCACCCGGACCGGGAAGTACAAGCCGATGCCGATCATCGGCTCGGTACTGGTCATCATCGGAATGTGGCTGCTGTCCCACATCGGGTTGCACACGCCGCACCTCACCATGAGCCTGTATGTGATCGTGCTCGGTGCCGGGATGGGCATGACGATGCAGATCATGGTCCTCGCCACCCAGAACGCGGTACCCGGCAATGCGATCGGCACCGGCACTGCCGGCGTCACGTTCTTCCGGTCGCTGGGCGGCGCGTTCGGGACGTCGCTGTTCGGAGCGGTCTTCATCGCCGGACTCAGCCACTGGATCCCGCGCCTCGTGCCCGGGGCGGCGGCGGCGGGCATCCATGTCAGC
>Ga0302314_10014153_pt1 | contig 13662 bp, 10 predicted proteins | sample III_Palsa_N2_3_FD_200533 | JGI IMG/M metagenome (GOLD analysis project Ga0302314, IMG submission 200533) | Peat permafrost microbial communities from Stordalen Mire near Abisko, Sweden - III_Palsa_N2_3 | ecosystem: Environmental > Terrestrial > Soil > Palsa > Peat permafrost | place: Sweden... | reverse complement strand
CGACTCGTACGCGTTGAGCCGCGCTTTTGGCTTGGCGCGGCGGGCCGAAGCGTTCATTCGTACCCACTCAAGCTCTTTGGCGATCGTCCGCGTGCGGTTGTCCTCGGTGCGCTGCTCTTGCTGTAGACGCTTCTGTTTCTGCTCAAGCCAGCTTGAGTAGTTGCCCTCATACGGAATCCCCCGGCCGCGGTCAAGCTCAAGGATCCAGCCGGCGACGTTGTCCAGGAAGTAGCGATCGTGGGTGACGGCAACAACGGCTCCCTTGTACTCCTTCAGGTAGTTCTCCAGCCACTGAACCGACTCGGCGTCGAGGTGGTTGGTCGGCTCATCAAGCAGCAGCAGGTCAGGGGCGCTCAGCAGTAGTCGGCACAGCGCCACGCGGCGCCGCTCGCCGCCGGACAGCTTGCTCACCTCGGCATCAGCCGGCGGGCAACGCAGGGCATCCATCGCTACGTCAAGCGTTGTGTCGAGGTTCCAGGCGTCGGCGATGTCGATTTGCTCCTGCACCCGGGCGAACTCGTCGGCGGTCTCCTCCGTGTAGTTCATCGACAGCTCGTTGAATCGATCAAGGAGCGCCCGCACCTCTTTCACGCCATCCTCGACGTTGCCCTTCACGTCCTTGTTCGGGTCGAGGTGGGGCTCCTGCTCGAGCAAGCCCACAGTGGCCCGCGGAGCGAGCTTGGCCTCGCCGTCAAAGTCGGTGTCGATCCCCGCCATGATCTTCAGCAGCGTCGACTTGCCGGCACCGTTGTAGCCGAGCACGCCGATCTTGGCGCCGGGGTAGAACGACAACGAGACGTCCTGCAGAACCACTTTGTCCGGTGGATGACGACGTGAAAGCTTGTACGTCGTATAGATATATGTCGCGCCCACGGCACGCAGGGTAGACGTAACAAACGAAGGTTTTTGGCGTTTTTTGTCGTACCACTGATCGAATTCGCTGTTCCGTCCGATAAGGGGTAGGAGGAACGTCGCAAAATGCCCAACCATCAATTCACCACGCCGAAGGTCGTCTACGTCGGTGCCGCCCATGCGACCGAGCCCAGCTCGGCCCGTCCGGCGCCATCAGCGCAGCTCAGCTCTCCGGCTGCCAGCCGCTGACCACCCAGCCGCCACCGGGCTCCTGCTTGACGCTCGCAACGGTCACGTGCCACTCCGGCGCGAGCCCGTCATAGGCGCTTGAGTCGCTCGCCGTCGTCTGCTCCAGCGTCACCACCGCCCACTCATCAGGGCGCCCAGCGATCCGACCCACGGCTTCGATCGTCCCCTCGTTAGCAATACCTCCGCCGCGGAGTGTCGAATCGGCTGACACCTGCCCAGCCGCAAGCTGCATCGCCTCGCGTGCCTGCCCGACGCTGGCCTCGGCGAGCGCGGTGAGCCGCGCGGCCACGTCGGCGTAATTCCAGTTGATGTAGGCGTCTGCGAACTTCGTGACGGCCAGCTGCGGAGTTCCGAACCCGCCGAGGCGCGCGGAGCGACGAGTAGGCACCTCGCGTGCGGGTGCCGCACTCGTCGGTTCGGCGCGCCGAAGGCGTGGCGGAGCGGACGCGGCTGGGCCGCCGCCCACCAGCAGGGCGACGACTGCGAACACCAGGAGTACGCCGACGATGCCGACACGGATGACAAGCATGCGCGAGGTCATAGGCCGACCGGGTGACGGGCGACGAAGCCAGAATCTTCGCGGACGAGCGGGTGCCAGCCGATACCGGTCGGTCCGTCGGCGGCCCCCGCCGCGTCATGAGTGTCCCAGCGGATGCCGGCCACGTACATGAAGACGTGGTTGGAGCTGGCGTAGAGCGTGACCCATTTGCCGGGACCGGGGAGACCCCAGCGCTCAAACTCATCAGCGGTCATGTCGGTGTTGACCGGTAACAGTCCACCGCCCCACAGCAGATGCGCAACGCTGCTTGAGCAGTCATACGACGGCGCCACCTCGCTCAGCGGCAGGCCGTGGCCGCCGCCATAGACGTAGGGCTTGCCGACGATCTCGTTGCCGGCGGCGATGATCCCCTTGACCGCTGCCGGCGCGTCGGCAGGAGCCGCTGCCAGATCGTTTGGCTCGATCAGCGCGCGCGGACCGTCGGTGACCGGTAGCGGCCCGCCGGCCGGCTCAGAGCACGCGACCGCGTCGGTCTCGCCGGAAGGGTCGGCGGTGAGGCGGGTTTGCCCAAGCGTGTTGCCAGCACCGGTCAACGGCGGGCGCTCGATCTTCACCACACCTGACCAGTCGCCGTCGTGATACGGAATGCCCAGCGCCCGCGCGAACTCCCACCACAAGTCGATCACGCGGGGATAGCCATCAATCGGCCCGCCACCGAGACCGATGTCGCGCTTGTAGGCGATCGCCGAGTGCTTGCCCCAGGTGATCCGTAGCGGCGTCCCGTAGGCCAGGCCGCCGAGCGCGTCGGCCGTTGCGAACGTGGTTCCGCCGAGCTCGGCGTAGCTGTCGGGTGAGCTATCGAGGTTGACGCCCGAGGACCCGACCGTCCCGCTGGACGGATCGCCGGGCCCGCCGTACTCGGTCGCACCAACGGTCGCGCCGCCGCCGGGCGCCTGCAAGGCGATCGCGACCGAGCCCGCCGAGAGACCGCCGTCGCAATCGGCCAGGGCCTGCCCGGTCAGACCGCCGAGCATGCTGAAGGCGGTCACCAGGACTCCGATCCCGAACATGGCGGCGAGCGCCACGAGACCCACAAGACCATTCCCCGAGCGTTGCTTTCGACCGTTCATCGGCGGGCACCGTAGGCGGCACAAGGCCGTTTTCAAAGGGCCTTGGAACGAACTGGCACAATGTTTGTGCAAGCTCTTTGCAGAGTTGCAACGAAGCGGCGTTGAGCGTTCGAAATGACGCGCCGCGGGCGCTAACGTTCCCGACCGTGGCACGCGTCCTTGATGTCGAACAATCGCTGCTTCTACTCGAGCTAGAAGCCCCGTTCGACAAGCGCGACGTCCAATTGGCGCGACGGCGGATGGCCAAGCGCTGGCATCCGGACATCGCCCCAGCGGGGCGCCAGTTTGAGCATCAGCGCCACCTGCAAGCGATCAACGAGGCGGCCGACGAGCTTGAGCGCTTGGCAGAAACATCGCGCGGCGGCCGCGTCAGTCGTACTGCCGTCAAGGTCTCTGCTGCGGCCGCGCGCCAAGCGCGGCAGGAAGCCGGCCGCCGCGCCTATGAGGAAGAGCAGCGCGCGCGGGCAGCCGATGCTGACCGCGTGAAGTACGACCCGTTCGGCTCCCGCGCACCGGACCACTCGGTCGTCCACCGCTATGCGCGCTGCCTGTCCTACCCGGAGTGGGGAGTCGGCACCGTCAACGGCGTCTACTTCTCCGGCGAGGGCGACGACATCCAGCAGTGGGCGCGGATGTCGTTTCAGATGGGGATCCGCACCGTTCCCGCGGGCTCGCTGCAGTTCGTCGTGTTCGGCAAGCCAGATCCTGCGGCGGACCGCGTTCAGCGGTTCATGACGGCCGCGCAACACGCCCTGTCGGAGGGCGATGCAGCGCTGGCCGCCCAGCGGCTGATCTACGCCAGGGACGCCGATCCGAGCAACCCGGCGGTGCTACGGCTGTTGACTGTCGCGTTCTGGCAGGCGGGCAACTTGGCGGCGGCCGGACGGGCAGTGCGCGACTGGGCAAGGATCGAAACCGACCGCCCGACACCCGAGCGGTTTGCGTCGCGAATCTATGAGGACATGGGTGCGTTCGACCTGGCGATCGACGCTGCGATCAAGGTCACCGAGCGGGCACCGACCGACGGCTCCTCCTGGGCTCGGCTCGGCCGCCTGCGGCTGCGTCAAGGTGATCGCAGCGCGGCGATCAGCGCGCTTGAACGCGCCCAACGGATCGAACCAACGGTCGAGGTTCAGCTTGACCTCGCGCTCGCCTACCACCTGGCCGATGATGTCGGCGCCGAGGTGTCGGCAGCGCTGGGCGCGACTGTGCTTGACCCTGAGTCGCCGAGCAGCTGGTCGGCTTATGCACACGCACTCGCCCGTACGAACCGCACAAACGAGTGCATCGCGGCATGCGAGCGGGCACTTGAGCTTGGCGACGATGCTGAGGTCTCAGAACTCCTCAAGCGGGTCCGCAAAGCGGTCCCGTCAGAGTTGCCCGCTAGCGCCGCCGCATAGTCCAGCAGCTAGCGCCGACGCGTATTCCCGCCGCCGACGCAGCCAGCAGCGAACTCAGAGCTGGTGGTGGCCAAACGACGCCGTAAGCGGCGCTGACGCCGACAGGAACTTCACCGACAGCGGGGTCCTAATCGACTGTCTGACGAGATACACGGTCAGCGTCTGGGTGCTTGAGTCGTAGCTCCAGGTGTCGTAGCGGGGCGTGGTGGCGAACGTCGTCGCCAGGTCAATCGGACCGACCGGGCCGCCGGCCTGCGGATGCCCGTTGACCTCCACTGCTTGAGGTTCGGCGACGCCAACGATTTGAGCGATGTAGGCGCGCCGGCTGATCTGGCCGGGATATTTGCCGACGCTCCGCCCGACTTTCAGCGTTCCATCCCCGCCGCTGTCGGTGGTGTAGCTGATCCGGGTCTCGGCGTACTGACCGTGCCGGTAGCCAAGGCCGTTGCCGGCATCCTCATACAGCGTTGTCGTACCAGAGCCGCCGCCGCCGATTCGGAGCGTCAGCGGCGTCAGTGAGCGCTGCGAGCTGTACTGCATCGGTGGCGCCATCGGCACGATCCCACCGGCCTTGAGGTAGACCGGCGCCGTGCTGAAGCCGTCGCTCACGGTGCGCGAGGAACCACCCGCGACGGTCCGCCCGGTGAAGAAATTCACCCAGTTGCCGCGTGGGAACCAGACGCTGCGTGACGCCTTGGTTCCGGCAGTGGTGATCGGCGCAACCAGCAGCGAGTCACCAAGCATCCACTGACTGGTCGCCGACAGCGCCGAAGGGCTGTTCGGCCAGCCGATCGCCATCTCCCGAGTCATCGGCATGCCGGTCCTGGTCGCCTCCCAGGCGCTGTCATACAGATAAGGGACGAGCGCCTCACGCAGGCGCAGGAACTCCTCCGCCGGCAGCTCGGCAGCGGTGTCGTACTCCCACGGCAGCCGCTCGCCATGGTTCGAATGCAGGCGCATGATCGGCGAGAAGGCGCCGAGCTGGAGCCAGCGAACGTAGAGATCGTCGGCCAGATGGTCGCCGCTGTAGCCACCGATGTCGTTGGAGATGTAAGGCTCGCCGATCGCGGCGCTCTCGGCCGGTGTGAACTTGGCCTCGTAGGCGAGTGTCTGCCAGTCGCTGGTGGCATCGCCCGTGAACGCGATCGCCGAGCGGTGATCGGCCCAGGCACCGGTCCCCGGCGCGTCAAGGTCACCGAGGTAGGAGTTGAGATCGAAGATCCCAGAGCCGATCCGCGACAGCACGAAGCCGCGCTGGCCGCGGGCGACCAGCTGCTGCGCGTACAGCTGGTTAACCCAGCTGTCAGGCGTCAGCCCCGGCGTGTTAACGGTGCTGGCATCACAACACCAATCGAGCCAGAAGTCCGACACGCCGTCGTTCAGCAGCGGCGTCTGCAGGTTGAAGTAGGCCTTTGCCTGCGCCGGATTGCCCCAGTTGAAGACGTAGCATTTCGGCGACGAGCGGTAGAACGCACAGCCGCCGTCAGGCGCGCTCAGCCCACCGTCCGCGGTCTTCTGCGCGGCGGCGAACTGCGGGTCGGTGTCGTCGATGCTCGGATGGATGTTGAGCACGACGTGCAGTCCCTGCTTTGCGGCCCAGGCGAGGAAGGTCTTTGGATGCGGGAACAGCGCCGGATTCCAGTTCCAGCCGTTCCAGCTGTCCGGGTATTTCCAGTTGGTGTCGACGACGAGCCCGTCCACCGGCGTGTCGTGCGCACGGAACTGCGGAATCAGCGTCTTCTCGTAGTCGGCGGCGCTGTAGGCGTAATAGCGCGAGAACCACGGTCCGAGCGTCCAGCGTGGGAGCAGTGGCGCCGAGCCCGTCAACGACGCGAAGTCGGCCAGCGCGGTCGCGTAGCTGTGGCCGTAGCCGAACAGGTAGCCGTCCTGGTAGGGGCCGAGCTGCGACGGCCGCGCCCGTGCGGTCGTCGGGCTTGTCAAAAGCGCAGTCGCGCTGTCGTCGAGCAGATACCAGCCGGCGGTGTCGAGGAAGCCAGCGTGCAACGGGAAGAACACATCGTTGCGCTCGACGGTTTCGCTGACCAGCTCGCGCTGATAGCCGCCGATCGCAGTGCCCGGCGTACCGCCGACCGCGCCGAGTGCGCAGATGCCGTCGAGCGCCGGACAGCTTGCGTTGTTGTCGGGCTGCCCGACCGTTCCCGGCAGCCCGCCGGTCAGACCGCAAACGGTCGGCACCTGGCCGCAGACACTCCAGCTCGGCCGGCCAACCGTCCCGTCGGCGAGCGTTACGGTCACGTTGGCCGGGGTGAACGGTCCTGAGTCCAGCAGGTAGGTGAGCGTCATCGCGCTCGTTTTGATCGTCAGCGTGTCGAGCTTGGTCGTCACCGTGTACCGCGGGACCGGCTGGCTACGGTTGATCGCGGTCATCGTCGGCAGGTTCTCGAACTGCTCCGACTGCGAGTACTCAAGCCGGATCAGGGTCGGGGTCAGCACCTCAAAGCGGGCCGAGCCGGCCCGCACGATCCGGCTCGGCGTGCCCGCAGCGGATGCCATCACAGGGAATGTCAGCGCCGCCAGCAAGGCGACCGCCAGCAGCCCGCATAAGCGAGAACGGCTCAACGTTCGCGGAATCTTGCCATGCGCTTGGGGCCACGGAGACCACCAGCGAGCGCCTGCGCCACCACCAGATAGCGCCCTGCCCGTGCGCGCGTGTTCAGCGTCAGCCGCCAGCTGGCGGAGCCGGTGGCCGTCAGGAATAGCGGTCGATCGCACGCCCGAGCCGCCGACAGCGCACCCTTGCGTCTGAAGAACCGACACTGCTTGGCGCTGCGCAAAGCGACGGCAACCGATACCGAGGCGACCGGAGCGCTTGAAGCGCAAATCGGCACGTTCGCCGCATGGCCGCTGAGCAGCAGCCGTGCCGCTGTGTGGTGGGCGGTGATCCCGCTGACCTCCGGCTTGCTGGTGCAGGTCGCGGTCGACACCGTGCCGCCGCCATGCGGGTTGGTGAAGATGTCAGCACCCAACCCGACAACCTTCGGGCCGTTCGCGTAGCCAAGATACGAGAGCCCGAACAAGTTCTCGATCGTCCTCAGGTATGAGTAGTGGTTGTAGGGCTTATTGCTGCGGGTGCCCGGCTTGATGAACGGCGAGATGAAGATCGCACCGGTCTGCCCACCGCCGGCGCCGCCGATCCCCTCCTGCGAGCCGGCCGTTGAGCCGTCCGGATCGCGTTCGACCTCGCCGCAGCAGGACTCTGGCGTGACGCCCTCGTCCCAGACGATCGACAGCAGCCCGTTCAACTTGAAGGCCGGAGAGGCGAGGATCCTTGGCACCCACTTCTTGAGGAAGGTGTTGGCCTGGCCAAGCTCATCGATCTCCTGCTGGATCGGGCTTTGGCTTGAGCTAGCACAGTCGCTATGGGCGTCGTCGCATAGATCGGGCGTGATGTAGCTGTAATTGGGCGTTGTCGCGACGGCTCGCAGATCGGTCGTCAGCTGGTTCAGCGAAACGTCGTTGGCCTCGCATTGACCGTCATCACGCAGCGACATGAAGAACACGAACGGGTTGTGTTTGCGCGCGTACTCGCCCGAGCCTGACAGCTGCGAGCAGGGCGAGGGGATGGCCTCTTCGTAGGCGCGCCAGGTGTCGCCAGCACCGGTCAGCTGATCGGCGACCGTTAGAAAGTTCGCCGGGTAGACGCAGCCAGGGCCTTGAGCGATGTTGAAGGCGCCTGCTTTGGTCGACAGCTCAGGCGGATCGGCCATCGTGCAGTCGGCCTTGGTGTCCTTCGTCGGCGGCTGACCGCTGACCATCGCGATGTAGTTGTCAAGACTGTCGTGCCCAACCCCGTAGTAGTCCTCCGCCAGGGCTCCGTCGTTGATCAGCGTCGTCGCGAGATACGGCGCGTAGCGCTTACCGAGCAGCTCCCACTCAATACCCTCTTGGTTCTCGAGGACGATCGTCCACACGTGTCTAATCGCCGGCAGCGTGTATGCCGCGCGCGGCTTCGAGGCCTGTGGATGAACGGCTACGGTGGCCTGCGAGGTGGCCGCCGCAAGCAGGGCAAGTGTGACCGCCAGCAGCGCCCCCGTTATGCCGTAGATCTTCAGCCTTGTTGCCCGCACAGCGGTCGCGAAGCTAGCAGTGCAACCCGCTCAGATGAGTCGCTTCACATCCTTTTCACGCTGAGGGCCGCCGCCAAGCCAGCTCCCGCGGAAATATGCCGCGGGCCGCTGGCGGCGGCAAATTAGACGTCCGCGAGCACGCCGAGCAGTTCGCCGACGCGGCAGACCAGCAGGCGCTCCTCGTCGACCTCGACCCAGGAGCCTGCGGCGGCGGGGAAGACGACGTGGTCGCCAGGCACCACCGGCATCTTCACGCCGACGTGAGTCCACCAGTCGAGGCCGGGACCGACCGCCAGGACGATCCCGTGCTGGGGCGGCGGCTCGTCGTTGCCGGGCGGGACCACCAGGCCGGAGCGGCGAATCCGATCCGGATCGAGCTCCTTGATCACAACCCGGTCAAACAGGGGGCGCAGCTCGTGTCTCATCGCGCGCCGATCCTAGTGTGTGCGGCCGAGCGCGCGGTCGAGGAAGGCGATCGCCCTGGGGTAGGCGTCGAGCTCGTTGGCGAGGCGGAACAGCCCGTGGCCCTCGTCCTCGTAGATCACGAGCTCGCAGGGGACGTCGCGTTGGCGCAGGTTGGCTGCAACCTGCTCGGCCTCGCCAACCGGGACCCGCGGATCGTTGCGCCCGTGGATCACGAACAGCGGCGCCCTGATCGAATCGACGTGAGTCATCGGCGAGGCACGGATCAGGAACTCGCGGTCGTGTGCCAGCGAGCCGTACTCGAGCTCGCGGTGAGCACGGCGGTAGGCCGAGGTGTTCTCAAGGAATGTGACGAAGTTGGCGATGCCGACGATGTCAACGCCGGCCGCCCACAGCTCCGGCTGAAAGGCGACCCCCGCGAGCACCATGTAGCCGCCGTAGGACTGGCCCCACAGTGCTGCGCGGTTTGGATCGAATCCGAGTTGCGGGAGGGCGGCGTGGATCGACGCCAGATCGGCAACGGAGTCGAGCCGCTTGGTCGTGTCGTCGAGCGCCGCGAAGCGCTTGCCGTAGCCGGTCGAGCCGCGGACGTTGGGCACGACAACGCCGTAGCCGGCGACGACGAGCGCCTGGTGGATGGGGTAGAAACTTCGGAAGGCCTGCGACTCGGGACCACCGTGGACGAACACGACGACGGGCGGTGTCGGGTCGTCGGTGCGCGGGCGGTAGCTGAACAGTTGGAGCTTCTCACCATCGAAGCTGGTGATCTCGCTCAGCTCGGCCCCCGCAAGTTGGTTCCAGATGAGTTCGGCCTGACCGCCGGTCAGCTGAGTGGTCTCGTCGGTCTTGAGGTCATGGCGGAAGACGTTTGCCTCAAGCCGCGGGCTGCTCTGCGTGTAATAGAGAAAGCGGCCGTCAGGCGAGCAGATCGGCGGCGCGATTCGGTAGTTGAAACAGACGCCGGGCTCGCGGGTCGGGAGTGGTTTGCCGGGCTTGGCGGCGTTGGCGTCGTAGCGGCGCATCGGGGTCGACGCGTCACGGTTCTCGATCAGGATCAGGGTGCCGTCATCGCCGTGCACGATGTAGTCGGCGTCGGCGTCAATGCCGGTCTCGGGGAGAGTTGTGGTTTCGCCGGTTGCCAGGTCGTGGTGGACGATCGCGCTGAAGTCGGCGCCGATGTTTGAGGCGACATAGAAGCTGGTCGCCGTGATCCAGGTCGCGCGGCCGAGCAGGGCGCCTTCGTCGGGGTGGGGAAGTGGGATCTGGTGCTGGCCTGTGTTGAGATCGACGATCACCAGGTCGGTGTCGAGCGGCCGCGGACCGGTGCGCTCGAGCGCAACGTAGCGCCCATCCGGCGAGATCCCGCCGGCCTGCTGGGTCCAGCCGTTCGAGGGCCAGATGAGACGGTGGTCGCTGCCGTCGATCGCACAGGTCCAGAGGTCGAAGTCGACCCCGTTTGCCTTGGTCGAGACGTAGGCGACACGTTGTCCATCGGGCGTGATTCCGGCCAGGAAGTGACCGTGCGGGGGGTCGCTGGTGAGCGGGGAGAGCCGGTCGAAGGATGTGATTGGGTCGGCGGCCGCCGCCTCGAGGTCGACCACGTAGAGCTGGTCACGCTCATCACCACCGGCGTCAAGCGCGATGATCGCGAGGCGGACGCCGGGGACGTAGGCGGCATCGCCGACCGGCTCGGGGAGGGCGGTCAGCTGTTTGAGGTTGCCGTCGGTCAGCTCGGCGAGCTGCATCGTGCCACTCGCGTTGGAGCGGATCAGCAGGCGCTCGATGTTGGCTGCCGGGGCCGTCCGGTCGAAGTCGGCGAGCATCGCGCTGCGGGTCCGCAGGAGCGCTGCGACGTTGTCGCTGGTTGCCACGGAGGCATTCTGGCGGGTGCCCCCTCCTCCAGCCTCGCCCGTCGATGCCAGGTGAACGTTCAGCGCAGGCGAGACGGTCGTAACCTGAACGTCTGTGCGCCTAATCGTCGCCCGCTGCTCCGCCATCTACTCCGGCCGTCTTGACACGGTGCTGCCTGAGTCGCTGCGGCTGATCATGATCAAGGCCGATGGCAGCGTTCTGCTGCACGCCGACGCCGGCGGTTATAAGCCGCTGAACTGGATGACGCCGCCAACCGCGATTGAGGAGGCGGAGGGGGTCCTCACCGTCCGCAAATTCGCCGGCAAGACCGAGGACCGCCTTGAGGTGACGCTGCATGAGGTGCTATCCGACGTAACCCACGAGATGGGGTCTCCGGACGAGGACAGCGGCCTCGCCAAGGACGGCGTTGAGGCGCACCTGCAGGAGCTGTTGGCTGAGCAGCCACAGTGGTGTGGCGAGGGTTTGCGGCTGGTCCGACGCGAGTGGCCGACCGATATCGGCCCGGTCGATCTGATGTGCCGCGACGCCGACGACGAGTGGGTCGCGGTTGAGATCAAACGGGTCGCCGGGATCGAGGCGGTCGAGCAGCTGAGCAGATACCTCGAGCGGATCAAACTCGATCCCACCTTCAAGAGCATTCGTGGCGTACTCGCCGCCCAGCAGATCAAGCCTCAAGCACGCGTGCTGGCGGGCGCCCGCGGGATCGACTGCGTCGAGGTTGAGCTGGCGTTGTTGCGGGGCGAGCGCGAGCCCGAGCTGAAGCTATTCGCGCTCTGAGCTCGAACTTTCCTCCTCATATGCGCATACGCACATCTGGAGGCCAAGTTCGCCCCAGCTAGCTCTCCGCCGCCGTCCCCCATGCGGTCGCAATCACCGTCCGCGGCCCACCGTGGTCGCGGTGCTCACATAGATAGATCCCCTGCCAAGTCCCGAGTACCGGCCGCCCGTCTCGCAACGGCAGCGTCAACGATGGACCAAGCAAAGCCGCCTTCACATGCGCGGGCATGTCATCGGGTCCCTCGAGCGTGTGCGTCCAAAACGGTGCTTGCTCAGGCACAGACCGGTTGAACCAAGTCTCGAAGTCCCGCCGGACATCAACCGAGGCGTTCTCGTTCAGCGCCAACGACGCCGAGGTGTGCAACAGCATCAGCTGGAGCATCCCTACGTCGATCGCCCCCAAACCGTCCACACCCTCCAACAGCTCACCGCCGACCAGATGAAACCCACGCGGCCGCGGCGCCAGGACAACCTCCTGTTGTAACCAGATCATGTCGGCAACCGCACCCTGCGGATGTCTACACGCTCGCCGCGAAACGGCACCCCCTCGGCTTCAAGTAGCAAGCGCTGGCGTTCACCCATTGCCAGCGATCCGTCGCCACGAACGATCCGGTGCCATGGCACGTCAGACTCTGAACACTGTGCGAGCACCCACCCGGCGACCCGCGGAGCCCCCGGTGAAACATCGCCGTAAGTACGCACGAACCCCTCAGGAACTTCCCGCACACGCGCCAAAACGCGGCTGATCCGGTCGTCTGAGGGCACTCCCACAGGGTAGGAAAACTGTCCAGTACCTTGATCCAGTCGGGGCCGACTGGTACGCTTCGAGGCGTCGAATCTCCTGATGCGTCAGGGAGAACGGGGGACCCAAGCAGGGTTGGGGCGAACTCGGGCTGATTGCCCGGGAGCGTGTGGCCGGACCACACGCGAGCCCGTCAGCTAACTCCGTAGGCACATATCTGAATGCTTACCGCCGACCGAAATAAGCGTCTCCTCGCGATCGCGCTGCTCGTCTCGGCGATCGCCACGGCGATCGCCTTGTCAGCGGGCGCACGTCCCGCGCACGCGGGCAACATCAACTCGCTGTCGAACCAGCTCAGCGCGACGCAGGCACATGAGAGCCAGCTGTCGGGGAGCATCTCGGGACTGCAGGGCGACATCTCGACGCTCAGCAGCGAGGCAAGCAGCGTCGAGGCGCGTGAGGCTGCCGTCCACGGCGCCTATGAAGCCGACCAGAGCACGCTGGCAGCGGTGCACATCGAGGTCGGCAAAGAGCGCACCAACCTGGACGTGCTGAAACGGACACTCGCCCGCGCGCTGAAGAGTCTGCGCGCCCAACTGATCTCCCGCTATGAGAATCAGCAGCCGACGATGATCAGCGTTGTGCTCAACTCAAGCGGCTTCTCGCAGCTGCTTGACCAGCTCAACTTCATCAACCGCGCACAAGCTCTCGAGCAGTCGACGATCAGCATCGCGCGCACGGCCAAGGCCCACGCGACCGCCGCCGAGCAGCGGCTGACGGCGCTGGAGCACCGCGACAGCGAGATCGCCAGCTATGCCGCCCGCGAGAACGCGGCGCTCAGCGGGATGAACGCGTTGCTGACGACCCGCGAGAACGAGGCCGCCCACCTACGCGACATTCAGGAGGCCGCACTCGGCTCCGCCCAAGCGAAGGACGAAGCGCTGCAGACCGCGATCAACCAGATCCAAGCGCAGGAGGCTCCGCCGGCTTCGGGCGGCGGCTCCGGCGGCTGGGCGATCCCCGAACCGATCGTGATGTGCGAGTCAGGTGGCCAGAACCTGCCGCCGAACTCGGCGGGTGCGTCCGGTTACTACCAGATCATCCCGAGCACATGGTCGGATTACGGCGGAAGCGGCCCGGCGGCGTACCTCGCCTCAAAAGCCGAGCAGGACGCCGTCGCGTCGAAGATCTGGGACGGGGGCGCGGGCGCGTCCAACTGGGTCTGCTCGGGGATGACCGGCTACTAGCGCTCCGCCCGTGGCCACTGCGCGCGGCGCAGTGCTACATCGCAGTGCGCCAGTCCGGCGAGTTCTGAAGACCCCGAGCGCCGCCGTGACGTGAACGCAGCGCGTCGTAGTTATCGAGCGCCATCCCGGAGCCGAGTGCGACGCAAGTCAGCGGCGAATCCGCCAGCGTCGCCGGCGTCCCCAGCTCGGCGGCGAGCAGCTCATCCATCCCGTCAAGCAGCATGCCGCCACCGGCCAGCGTGACGCCGTCCCGGGCGATGTCGGAAGCCAACTCGGGCGGAGTGGCGTCGAGCGTCTCATGCACGGCGCGGAGGATCTCCTTTAGCGGGTAGCCGATCGCCTCGCGTACCTCCGCCTGATTCAACGTCACCGCGGTCGGTAGC
>Ga0302314_10014152_pt1 | contig 13663 bp, 13 predicted proteins | sample III_Palsa_N2_3_FD_200533 | JGI IMG/M metagenome (GOLD analysis project Ga0302314, IMG submission 200533) | Peat permafrost microbial communities from Stordalen Mire near Abisko, Sweden - III_Palsa_N2_3 | ecosystem: Environmental > Terrestrial > Soil > Palsa > Peat permafrost | place: Sweden... | reverse complement strand
CCTGGTAGTGGACGATATTGTGAAGCGCACGCTGCTCCCCAATGGCAAGTGGACCGAGACCCGCACCAAGCGCACTCCACAAGAGCTCAAGCAGCTTGAGCTCCTGGCGCGCGACTCGATCGGACTTGACCTTACACGCGGCGACGTCATCACCGTCGAGAACATGGCTTTCACCCACCCGGATGAGGCAGACATCCCAGCGCTTACTCTTCTCGATCGGGCTCGCAAAGGGGTCACGGACTTCTCCTCGGTTATCCGTTACTCTATGCTGCTGATCCTCTTCGTCATCGCCTACTTCCTGATGATTCGTCCGCTGCAGAAGAAGGCCTTTGCGGTCGTCGCTGCGCTGCCACCGGATCCGCTGCAGGCGCTTGAGATCGAAGCTCCCACCACTCCGTCCCTCGCCAACGAGGTCGTTCGTACCTTGCAACTGAAGGAGCAGATGGCCGAACGCGTCAAGGCCGAACCCGCCAGCAGTGCTCGCCTCGTCCAGGCGTGGCTCAGAGGAGAGGCACAGTGAGCCAACTCGATCAAAGCGGAATCACCGGTGTCCGCAAGGCAGCTATCCTAGTTACTCTGCTCGGCGACGAAGCAGCATCCACTATCTTCCATCACCTTCAGGAGGACGATCTCCAGAACCTGACGCAGGAGATCGCCCGCCTCGGAAGCGTCCCCAGGGACGTCTCTCTCGGGGTGCTCGAGGAGTATCACAACATGGCGCAGGCCCAGGAGCATATCGCTCAGGGCGGCCATGATGTGGCTACGCGTCTCCTCGTCCGAGCCTTCGGTGAGGCCGGCGCGCAGGAGATGGTCCAGCGCCTCATCCGTACCCAGGAGGTCAGCGCTTCCAAGGTCGAGTCGCTTCAGAGAGTCGAGCCCAAGCAGCTGGCGCGATTTCTCGAAGGTGAGCACCCGCAGACCATCGCTCTCATCCTCGGACACCTCGAAACCAAGCAGGCCTCCGCTCTCTTGATGTGCTTGCCGCATCCGGTGCGCGCCGAGTCCGTTCGTCGCCTCGCCAATCTTCGCCAGTTCTCTCCGGAGATGGCCGAGAAGGTTGCACTCGTTCTCAATCGCCGGCTTCGTTCCGTCGGTGAGCAGAAGAGAAAGACCTACTCGGGCTTCCAGAGCGTCGCCGAACTTATGAACAGCATCGACGCGACCACCTCCGGCGAGATCCTCGAAACCATCGAACGCGAAGAGGCAACCCTCGCCGTCAGCATCCGCGATCTCATGTTCACCTTCGAGGACTTCCTCAGTGTGGCCGAACTACAGATCCGCAGCGTCGCCGGCGCCGTCGACAAACGCGTTCTTACCCTCGCCCTCAAGGGTGCCAGCGAAGCACTCCGTGCTCACTTCTATCAGACGATGTCCTCACGAGCCGTCGAGATGATGAAGGAAGAGGCGGAGTCTCTCGGACCAGTCCGTGGCAAGGATGTCGCCAAAGCCCAGCTCGAGGTCGTCGCCGTCGCCCGCAAGCTCGAAGCCGAAGGCAAGATCGTATTGAAGAACGATGGAGCAGATGATTATGTCGTCTAGTAAAACCGCTCTCACCAGCCCGTTCATCATGCCGGCTTCCGGATTTCAATATCGTCAGCTCAACGCGCTCGTCACACCTCTTGCCGAAGACGAGGAGCTGCCTCGGGAACCGGAGATCACCCTTACCGAGGAAGCGTTCCGCAATCGTATCGCTGCGGAACGCGCCTCGGCGGTTGCCGAGTTCGAAGGGCGCCTTCGTCAGGATTACGAACAGAAGTCCGCCCGAGAAGCCGCCAAGATCGCCGACACCATCCGCAACTTTGAAGGCGACCGCAAGCAATACTTCGCGCGGGTTGAGACCGAGGTCGTACAACTCGCCCTCTCGATCGCGGCCAAGATCCTTCACCGCGAGGCGCAGGTCGACCCGCTGCTCGTAGCGGCTCTCGTCCAGATCGCGCTCGGCCAGTTGAAGGAAGGCGCTGCGGCGTCAATTCGCGTCAGGCCCGAAGAGGCGAAGCGCTGGCAAAACCACTTTGCCTCGCTCGCGCTCAAGCTCTCTGTCACGGTCACCGAAGACGCTGGACTCCAGCCCGGAGACTGCATCCTCGAAACCGAGATGGGTACCGTCAACTTCGGCCTCAACGTCCAGCTCAAAGAAGTTGAACGCGGCTTCTTCGATGTCCTCGCCCAAAGGCCGCAGCCCTGATGTCAACCTCGCTCTCCCCTTTCTTCGATCAACTGGAGCAGGCCAGCACCCTGCGCTGGAGCGGTCGCGTCCTGCAGGTCATCGGAAACCTCGTTGAATCCGAAGGCCCTTTTTGCTCTGTCGGCGATGCCTGCGAGATCATCAGCTCCGAAGGCGAAACCTACGAGGGCGAAGTCGTCGGCTTTCGCGGGCCGGTCATGCTCTCCATGACCTTGCAGCTGCCCCGCGGCATCCGCTACGGTGATCGCATCATTGCCAGTGGCGCACGCCCTTCTGTCCGCGTTGGACCTGAGCTGATCGGTCGCGTCATCGATGGCACCGGCACACCGCTCGACAATCGCGGGGACTACAACGCGCGCCGCACTGTCCCTGTCGATGGCTCTGCCCCGTTGCCGCTCGACCGCGTGCCCATTCGCGAAGCACTTGGCTGCGGCGTCCGTGCACTCGACGCATTTGTAACCTGCGGCAAAGGCCAGCGCCTCGGCATCTTCGGCGGCAGCGGCGTCGGCAAGAGCACCTTGCTCGGCATGATGGCGCGCGGCACCGCTGCTGACCTCACCGTTATGGCGCTCATCGGCGAGCGCGGTCGCGAGGTGCAGGAGTTCCTCGAAGTCATCGGCGAAGAAGGCCGTCGCCGCTCGATCCTCGTCGTCTCAACGTCCGACCAATCACCTCTACTCAAGATGCGTGCCGCGCTCGCCGCGACCGCTATAGCAGAGCACTTTGCGTCAACCGGCAAGAACGTCCTCCTGGTCGTCGACTCGCTCACCCGATTCGCCATGGCTCAACGCGAGATCGGCCTGGCCGCAGGCGAGCCCCCCACCACCAAGGGCTATACTCCGTCGGTGATCAACTCGCTCGCCCGCCTTGTTGAGCGCGCCGGAAGCTTCAACACCGGCAGCATCACCGCGTTCTATACCGTGTTGATGGAAGGCGACGATCAGCAGGATCCTGTCGCCGATACTGTGCGGTCGTTACTCGACGGCCACATCATTCTCGATCGCAGCCTCGCTCTGCGCAACCACTATCCGCCGATCTCGATCCTCGATAGTCTCAGCCGTCTCATGTCCTCGGTCGCCTCCCCAGAACACCAGAACAAGAGCAAGGCCCTGCGTATTCTTCTTGCCTCCTACAATCGCTCCGAAGATCTGATCCGCATCGGCGCATATCAGAAAGGCTTCGACACCGTCCTTGACCGCGCGGTCGAGATCCTGCCTGAGCTCAACCAGTTCCTGCAACAGAACGCCAGCGATACACCCGCGTTCAACGTCGTAACAAAGTGGCTCAGCCAACTTCCGAGTTAACCTATGGGCTTTCGTTTCCCGCTTGCAACCGTGCTCCGCGTCCGCGAGATCGCAGAAGATCGCGAAGAGCGGCGGCTCGCGTACATCCTCAGCCAGATTGGCCGCGCGCGCCAGAGCCTGCGCGAGGTTCAGACTCAGAACTCCAACCTGATCCTCGTCCGGGAGGCCCAGATCCGCAAACAACTCTCGGCAGCACAGCTACAAATCTCGTACAACCAGCTACGCGCTCTCGAAATAATGCAAAAAGAAATCCAGTCCCAACTCAGCAACCTTGAAACCCTGCGCGATCAGCAGACGAAGATCTACGAGGCCGCGCACCGCGATCGAGAGGTCATCTCCGGGATGCGTGAGAAGCAGCTCGGGCGCTTCCAGTACGAGCAGGCGCGCCGGGAACAGAACTCCATGGATGACACCTTTGCATCGCGCAGACTTCTACGCTAGGCATCGATTGCCGGGTACAAGCGGCAACTCTTACCGCCATGCCGAGTAACACCGAGTTACTTTTTCAGTTTCGAATCTTGTAAGTACTTCTAAGTCGTTCACAAACAAGCACGATGTGAACCAATCTACCTCTAACCTGCATTTGGCCTACGAGTTGCTTTTACAAAAACGTGCGAGTCCCCTCTCAAATTTCGAGCAGCAGCTCCCTGACCAGTTCGAAGGCGACTTCTTCGTCGACCTCTTCGACATCGACGTTCAGCGCAGCAATGACCTCCGCATCCAACACGGCAGCGACCGACCACACCACGCCGGTCGTCGCGGACCACGACAGCGACAAGCAGTCTCAGGACAAGAAGTCCGATCGCGCCAAGTCCTCGGACGCTTCCGCCTCGACGACAAGCGCGACAACAACCCCGGTTCCAGTCGATACCTCGGCACAGGCTCTCTCGGCCCTCGCGATCCCACCGGTCGTTCTCCCGACCACACCGACCGAAGACACCGGATCGACCGACTCCACGTCTTCGTCGACGACCACATCGGGTTCATCGGCTTCAGGCCGGATGATCGTCATCGGCGGAACTCTTACGCCCGACTTCACCCAGAGCGCGTCGGGCACCCTCAACGCGTCGTCGACCGCAATGGCGGATGCAACCACTGCGGCGAACACCGCCGCTGCCTCAGCTGCAGCAGCCGCCAAATCCGCGACTGCGGCCACGGATGCAAATACCGCCGCAGACGCGAAGGCTGATCAGAGCACTTCTCCTTCAACCAGCACAGCCGCAACGACGCAAGAAAAAGTCAGCACGGTATCATCCGATCTTCTCGCGAAGGCGGTCTCCACTTCGACCTCCGCCTCACTCGCCGGCACGGCTGCAACCGCTTCAACCCATGCCGCCAAGGAGACCTCCTCGAACGCAGCGACCAAGGCTGCGGACGTCGAGACCAGGGCCGCTCAGTCCGCGTCATCGACGTCTTCCTCCAATCAAGCGGCGTCTTCCGCGCTCGCGGCCTCCCTGCAGCCGACGGCCTCAGAGACAGCCGCCAATACCGCTCTCACCAACACGCTCTCTGCTTCCAACGCCGCCGTCAACGCCAAAGATCAAACCGGCGGGCTCAACGCCGTCTCGAGCAAGGATCGCAACAACGCGTCCGCGCTTCGCGCTAAGCAACTATCGGACGATGGCGACTCCTCCAGCACCACAACCTCTTCTTCGAGCACACCCATCTCGGCCGGATCGTTCTCGGCAAGGCTGGCGGACTCGGTGACGCCTATCGATCCGCAGAGTAGCACCACGCAGTCCAGCACCACCGACGCCGCGCTGCAGCAGGCCCTGCAATCCGGCCTGTCCGGAGTGACCTCCGCGCACGCCACTTCACCCTCGATTGCCTCGGCCAACTCTGCCGCTGCAGCATCGGGGTCGACTTCGCTGCCGACGCCCACTGCCACGGCCACTGCGGACACCGCACCTACACAGGCCGTCAGCAGCGCGCAGCTCATCCAATCGATGCAACAGTCCGAGATGAAGGTGGGCATGAACTCAGTCGAGTTCGGCTCCATCTCCATCAGCACCTCGGTCTCGCATCAGGCGCTCTCTGCCTCCATCTCTCTCGATCACGCGGACCTCAGCCGCGCTCTCGCGGTTCATCTTCCCGCGATCGAAGAGAAACTCGGAAGCGCCTACGGTCTGCAAGCCAGGGTTGAGCTCCGCGATACCAGCACCGCATCGCAGAACGACTCCACCTCGCAGCAGTTCTCCGGCAATGGGCAGGGCCAGCAGGGCGGCTCCTCCTCCTCGAATTCGACTTCCACTTCGACGTTGTCCATGGCCAACATGGCTGCCGTCGCTACCTCAACCACAGCTTCTCTGGCCACCGATAGCGCCCGGCTGGACATTCGAATCTAACCATCTCTCGCACTGAACCCAAGGGGGAAACATGTCTGTCTCTGCAATATCCTCATCGCTCCCGTCGTCCGCTCTCAACATGCTTAGCCCAACCGCAAGCGCAGCCGTAGCCCGTGCCAAGGCTGCCGCGACTGCGAAGACTACCTCGACGACTTCCACCACCGACGACTCCGGCCTCACCAGCTCGACCGCCGGAACCACCTTCCTGAACCTGCTCGTGCAGGAGTTGCAGAACCAGGACCCCAGCGCTCCCATGGACTCCACCGCCATGGTTGGCCAGATGATCTCGCTCAACCAGCTGGATCAGCTCATCAGCATCAACTCCGATCTGACCAGCACCGCCAGCACCGCCGCCAAGTCCGGCTCGGCTACGGCCTCCGTAACCGGCACCGACAGCAGCAACGACTCCTCTTCTCTCATGTCCGCACGCGCGGCGCTGCTCGACAGCTCCTCGCCCTCAACCTCGACCAGCGCAGCGGCCATCGCCGCCAGCGATTCCAGCTCCCCCCTCGATCTTACGAACGTCAAGACTTCACTCGGAGGCAAGTAAATGTCATTTTTCGGAGTTCCTCTCTCGGGCCTAATCGCCGCCCAGGACGCCCTGCAATCCGTCTCGAACAACCTCGCCAACCTCGACACCGTCGGCTACAAGGACCAGACCACCTCGTTCAGCGACATCTTCGCACAGAGCAGCGCGACCAACGGTGAAGGCGACCCCATCGAAAGCGGCCTCGGCACCGAAGCCTCTTCGACCACCTCGGACTTCAGCGACGGCACCACCACCGAGACCGATGTCCCCTCGAACATGGCGCTCAGCGGCGACGGCTTCTTCGTCACCGAGAGCACGGCTGGAACCGTCTCCTATACCCGTGCGGGCGACTTCACCACCAATAGCTCCGGCGAAATCGTAACCACCGGCGGCGATACCGTGATGGGCTACCCTGCCACCAACGGCGTCGTCGACTCGACCGCTGCTCTGCAGCCACTCACGGTCAACCTCGGATCTGCCATCTCCGCCACCCCAACCAGCGAGTTCACGGTTCCCTCGAACCTCGACTCTGCGGCGACCACTGGAACCACCTTCACCAGCACCGCTAAGGTCTACGACTCGCTCGGATCCCCGATCACCGTCTCCGTCGACTACACCAAGACCGCTTCGAACACGTGGAGCTACTCCGTAGACGTTCCGAATACGGTTACCGGCGCTACGCCGTCGACAGGCACTACGTCGATCGCAAGCGGCACCATGAGCTTCGATTCTTCGGGTAACCTCACCTCGCCGACCGGTTCCGTCGCTCTCAGCATCCCGACTCTGGCAGATGGCGCTGCCTCCTTGAGCATGAACTGGGATTTGAGCAACACCTCGGGAGCTGCGACGATCACCCAGACCGACCAGACCAGCACCAACGGCACTTCCACGCAGGACGGATATGCCGCAGGTACCCTGTCCAGCTACTCCATCTCGTCGAACGGCACGATCGAAGGCGTCTATAGCAACGGTGTCACCAGCGCGCTCGGTCAGGTTGCCGTCGCAACCTTCGGCAACGAGCAGGGCCTCTCCCAGGCCGGTACCAGCACGTTCACCGAGACCGCCGCTTCGGGCGTCGCCAACGTCGGCGTCGCCGGTACCGGCGGACGCGCCACCATCGCTGGAGGCTACACCGAGTCGTCGAACGTCGACGTCGCCTCGGAGTTCTCGAAGATGATCGTTGCGCAGGAGGCCTACCAGGCCAATGCAAAGACCGTAACCACTCTGGATACGATCGCGCAGGACACCGTAGCCATGCTGAGCAACTAATCCAATCGCAGTAGAGATTATGAGTGACTGATGAGAGCCTGATGTCTTCCGTTTCGACGGAAGAACAGCAGGCTCTCTCAGTTCTCTTATTTCCACCGCTGCACGGCTCCCACGGAAGTTGTACCTCGTTTCACCCACAGTCTTAAGTCCCTCGCTTAAGGCCCCGTAATCCGCCTATCACACTCCTCCCCACCCTCCTCAAAACCCATCCCAAGTTTGGCCTCCCAGTTGCATTGGTCAGGGTACCGATCATGTGTTTCAGGCTCTCTGGACCACCCGGACCAGGCAGCCGAAGAAACGCCGATTGGAAGACGCCGCCTTTTATTGGCACAAGGGGTTTCCGTGGGAAGTACGGCAACGATTGCGATGACGAAGCAGGGCGTGACCCTGGTTGCGGGCCAGCCGCCCGTTGTAAAAGAACCTAACCCAGGGGACATCCTCCCTTGGCTCCCCTGCACCATGGCCCTTGAGGTCGAGGTCGTCGGCTTCACCGTCGGGTCTCTGCTCAACCTTGCGCAGAACTCGTTGGTAAAGACCGCCTGCCATCAAAGCGCCGATATCCCTCTGCGGGTAAACGGCCTCCTGATGGCCTGGACTGAGTTCGAAGTTGTCGGCGAGCGTCTCGCGGCCCGCATCACGGACCTCGTATGACCTGGCATCCCGTCCGCGCCATCAACGATCCCGCGCAGGCCTCAGGCCTCGGCGGCGAAGCGGTTGCCGATAGCCGTCGGTTCCCGATCCTCGGCCTGCGCCACAACCCCACGCCACCCTCCTTCCTGCGCCCTCTGGCTCGCCAGGCCGTCGCCGCATGGAAGTGGCTGGAGCAGAAGCGCACCAGCCAGGTAACCTCGCGTCGCCTCAAAGTCGCCGAGACCGTCTCACTCGGCGAAAAGCGGTTCGTCTCGATCCTCACGGTTGACGACGTTAACTTCCTCGTTGGCGGAGCCGCAGGCAGCGTCTCGCTGCTCGCCATCCTCGACAAACAAGACAAACAGCCGGACGCAGCACTTCCGCGCATTCAGATCCGCTCCAACCAGATCATCCCCAGCACGGAGCTCTCCGCATGACCCGTTCCACCCGATCTATTCTCAGGACGACCCTCGCAGGCCTGCTGCTGCTCGCCTGCCCGATCGCCTCCTGGGCCGCGCCCGCCCGCATCGCCTCCGCACCCGGCATGCATCTGGGCGCCTCCGCTTCGATGCTCGGCATGTCGATGTTCGGCTCACCAGCGCTGCTTGCTGCAGCCACGAGCAACGGCATCCAGGTCACCGGCCTCGGCGGCAATTCTGCCTCGTGGAACATCGTCGTCCTGCTGACGTTCCTCTCGCTCATCCCGTCCTTGCTGCTCTGCATCACGCCCTTCGCGCGGCTGCTGATCGTCTTCCACTTCCTCCGTCAGGCTCTCGGCCTCCAGACCACGCCGTCGAACCAGACCCTCATCGGCCTCTCCGTCATCATGACCTTCTTCCTCATGCAGCCCGTCGGCCAGGTCATCTATCAGACCGCCGTCGTGCCGCTTGAAGCAGGCAAGATCACGCCGCTTGAAGCCGTCGAGCGCGCTGGCCTGCCCATGCGTCAGTTCATGGCCCACTACGTTCGCGAAAAAGACGTTGAGCTCTTCCTCGATCTCGCCAAGGAGCCCAAGCCGCACAACGTGCAGGATCTCTCCTTCCGCGTCATGCTGCCCTCCTACATCCTCTCGGAGCTCAAGTCCGGCTTCCAGATCGGCACCGTGCTCTTCCTGCCCTTCCTGATCGTCGACATGGTCGTCGCCTCCATCACCACATCGGTCGGCATGATGCAGCTTCCACCCGTCGTCATCTCCACGCCGCTCAAGCTCCTGCTCTTCCTGATGGTCGACGGCTGGCATCTGCTCATCGGAGCACTTATGAGGAGCTTCAGCTAATGATGAATCCCGATTTCGTCGTCGACATGGGACGAGTGATGTTGCAGGAAGTCATCATCCTCGTCGCGCCCGTCCTCATCGTCGCCATCGCCACCAGTCTTGTCGTCAACGTCGTGCAGGTCCTCACCTCGCTGCAGGACCAGACGCTCTCGACCATCCCGCGCCTGCTCGCTACCGGTACCGCGCTCTTCATCCTCATGCCCTGGATGCTCCGTCACCTCACCAGCTACACTACCGTGCTCCTCTCCGACTTCCACAAGGTCCTCGAGTAATGAACATCCCCTTTGCGGACGTGATTGAAGCTCTGCTCGCCATCGGCGTCCGCCTCTCCGGGCTGATGCTGTTTGCGCCGTTTCTCGGCAGCGCTGTCATTCCCGCCCGCATCAAGGCAGTCCTCACCGTTGCGCTCACCTTTGTCATGTACCCCATGCTCTCCCGCTCCATGCATCCGCTGCCGCTCAACGAATGGCCCATCCTCGTCTTCCGCGAATTGCTCGTCGGCGTCGCGCTCGGCATCGCCACGTCGATCGTCTTTGAAGCCGTCCAGATGGCTGGTCAGGTCCTCAGCGTGCAGATGGGCTACTCGCTCGTCAACATCCTCGACCCCACTACCCAGGTCGATACCACCGTTGTCGCGCTCTTCCACAACTCCATCGCCATGCTCATCTTTCTCCGGCTCGATGTGCATCTCTGGATCATCCGCGCGATCGTCAACAGCTTCTCGTATCTCCCGGCTGGCACCTCGCAACTCAACGCCGCCTTCACCTTGAGCCTCCTCGGTTCCGGCAGCGCCATCCTGCTCATCGGCGTCCAGATCGCCGCACCTGTCCTATCCGCCACGCTGCTCACCGACGTCGTCCTCGGCCTCATGGGCAAGGCTTCGCCGCAGCTTCCCCTCATGGTCCTCGGTCCGGCCATCAAGAGTCTCCTCGGTCTCAGCATTCTCTTCACCGCGCTTAAGTACTGGCCGGATATGTTCCGTACCCTCTTTCTCGACTCGATCAACTATGCCGATCGACTCCTCCACCTGGCGCGATAGACATCCATGGCAGATTCCAGCAAAACAGAACAAGCTACCTCGAAACGCCGCGAAAAGGCCCGTGAACAGGGCCAGATCCCGCGTTCTCGTGAGCTGCCCAGCCTGCTCGCCATGACCGGCGGGACGACGGCTCTCATCATCATGTCGCAGCATGCCGTCAGCCACTGGACCACCTTCTACCGCATGGTCCTGGCCTCCGCCGCCTCCAGCGATCTCGACAGCAACGGCCCCGTCATCTTCTGGAGCGCGGTCGAAGTCTTTCGCTGGATCATCCCCATCCTGCTCGCCGCGCTCGTCCTCTCCCTCTCCGCCGGGCTCATCCAGGGAGGGCCCAGCATCTCGCCCGCCGCGCTGGAGTTGAAGTTCGAGCGCTTCAACCCCGCCAGCAAGCTCGGCCAGATCTTCTCGCTCACCGGCCTCAGCAATCTGCTCAAGTCGCTGCTTCCCTTTACCGCCATCGGCTGGATCGGCGAGTCCTGCATCAACTCGCACTGGGGCGTCATGGTACGTGCCTCCTCCTTCAGCCTCAAGTCCTTCGCCTCCACCCTCGGCTCCATGGTCTTCGAGGTCGCCTGGAAGGCCGGCCTCGTTCTCCTCGCCTGGGCCGGAGTCGACTACCTGATGACCTGGAAGAAGATGGAAGGCGACCTCAAGATGACCAAGGAAGAGGTCAAGGAAGAGCACAAGCAGAGCGACGGCAACCCGCAGATCAAGCGCAGAATCCGCCGCCTGCAGCGCCGCATGCGCCGTAAGCAGGCGCTCGCCGCGGCCAAGACCGCGACCGTCGTCATCACCAATCCGACCCACTACGCCGTCGCCCTGCGCTACACGCCGGACATGGCCGCCCCCGAAGTCGTCTCCAAGGGTATGAACCTTCTCGCCCAGCAGATCAAAGCGCTGGCCGCCGAGAGCGGCATCATGATCCTCGAGAACAAGCCCCTCGCCCAGGCCCTCTACAAGAGCGTCGAAGTCGGCGAGACCATCCCCAACACCCTTTACCAGGCGGTCGCCGACATTCTCGTCCTCGTCTTCCGCGCACAGGCTGACGTCCGCAAGCAGGAAGCCATGCGCCGCAACAGAAATGCCTCAGGAGAGTTGGTCACTCGATGAAAAAGCAAAATGGTCTCCAAAGATTCTTCGGCGCCTCCGGCGAATGGATCATCCCCATGGCAGCCGTCGCGATGGTCTTCGTCATGCTCGTGCCGCTGCCCAGCTTCCTGCTGGACCTGCTGCTCACGCTCAGCATCACGGCCTCGGTCCTGGTCCTGCTCACCGCCGTGCAGATCCTTCGCCCGGTCGAGTTCTCGGTCTTCCCCAGCCTTCTGCTGCTGCTGACCCTGCTGCGCCTCTCGCTCGATCTCGCAGGCACCCGCCGCATCCTGCTGCACGGCAACGAAGGCTCCGCCGCCGCCGGAAAAGTCATTGAGTCCTTCGGTCAGTTCGTCGTCGGCGGCAACTACATCGTCGGCTTCGTCGTCTTCCTCGTCCTCATCGCAATCCAATACCTCGTCGTCAGCCACGGTGCCGTCCGCACCGCTGAGGTCACGGCCCGCTTCACCCTTGACGCCATGCCCGGTAAGCAGATGGCCATCGACGCCGACCTCAACGCCGGCCTCATCAGCGAGCAGACCGCCCGCAAACGCCGCGATCTCGTCGCCCGCGAATCCGAGTTCTGCGGTGCCATGGACGGTGCCGCCCGCTTCTCCCAGCGCGACTCCCTCGCCACCATCCTCATCACGGCCATCAATATCATCGCCGGATTCCTCATCGGCGTCTTCCAGCAGGGCATTCCCTTCCAGGAGGCTCTCAAGACTTACACCATCCTTACCGTAGGCGACGGCCTGGTCTCCATTCTGCCCTCGTTGCTCGTGTCGGTCGCAGGCGGCATCGTCGTCACCCGCGCCGCATCGAAAGAGTCTCTCGGCGTCAACGTCCGCAAGCAGATCCTCGGCAGCCCCCGTCTGCTTTGGATCAGCGGCGGCGTCCTCGTCTCCCTCGGCCTCATCCCCGGCCTGCCCAAGCTTCCCTTCTTCGCCGTCGCTGCCGGTCTCTGGTACGCCGCATACAAGATGAAGGACGAGAAGGTCGCCGAAGATCACGACGCTCCCGTGGCCCTGCCTGCCGGAGCTAAAGGCGCCCCAGGTTCGGCACCCGCGCTCGATCCCATGGACGCTGTCCTCAAGCTCGACGAGCTCATGCTCGAAGTCGGCGTCGGCCTCGTTCCTCTGGTCGATGCCAAGCAGGGCGGCCAGCTCCTCGTCCGCGTCAAAGCCCTGCGCAAGAGCCTCGCCCAGCAGCTCGGCTTCCTCGTCCCGTCCATTCACATCACCGACAACCTCTCCCTCCGCGAGGGCGAGTACGTCGTCTATCTGCGCGGCACCGAGCTCGCCCGCTGGGAGCTTCGCCGCGGCCTCCTGCTCGCCATCAGCTCCGACAGCGGCGCCCCCAATCTCCCCGGCGAAGAGACCCGCGAGCCTGCCTTCGATGTCCCCGCCCGCTGGATCGGCAAAGAGCTACAGGCTCAAGCCATCGCCTCCGGTTACGCGGTCGTCGACTCCACCTCGGTCCTCGCCGCCCACCTCGCCGAGCTCATCAAGCGCAACGCGTATGAGCTCCTCACCCGCTCAGAAACCAAGCGTCTCATCGACCGCCTTAATGATTCTCATCCAAAGCTCGTCGAAGAGCTTGTTCCTAAGCTAATGAGCCTTGGAGAGGTGCAGAAGATCCTCCAGCAGCTCCTCCGCGAACAGGTCTCCATCCGCGATCTCGGCTCCATCCTCGAGTCCCTCGTCGAAACCTCGGCCACCAACAAGAACTCCGTCGCTCTCGTTGAAGCTGCCCGTCAAACCATGGGCCGCGCCCTCATCCGCCCGCTTCTGGACGGCCGTGGCGAGCTCAAAGTGGTCACTTTGGACAGCTCGATCGAGGAAGAATGCATGCGCGCTGCAAATACCATGACCGGTCAGTTCTCCTCATCTGCCATGCAGATGTCTGTGGCACGCCGCGTGCTAGATAGTTTGCGTGCAAGCTTCGGTGAGCGGATGAACGAAGCTCCACCCGTCCTCTTGTGCGCTTCGCCGGGTCGC
>Ga0302314_10014151_pt1 | contig 13664 bp, 11 predicted proteins | sample III_Palsa_N2_3_FD_200533 | JGI IMG/M metagenome (GOLD analysis project Ga0302314, IMG submission 200533) | Peat permafrost microbial communities from Stordalen Mire near Abisko, Sweden - III_Palsa_N2_3 | ecosystem: Environmental > Terrestrial > Soil > Palsa > Peat permafrost | place: Sweden... | reverse complement strand
CGCTTCGGCTGGCCGTTCATCCTGGCGGTGCGTGGCCCGACGGGCAAGGGTCTGACGCGAGCGGCGATCATCGAGACGTTCGAACGCCGTACGCTGGCCGAGCCCGAGGCCGAATTCGAGGAGTGCCTGCGCAACGTGCACCGGATTGCCTTTCTGCGGCTGGAAGATCGCTTCGGCGCTTGAGTCTTGCGGTGAGGTCTCGCGCTGCGGTTGCGGTTGCGGTTGGGGAGATTCCTTGCCGGGTCGGGATGGCATGCGGGCACGCAACCCACGAACGCCGAGGCACACGCCGAAGCGCAATCCAAAGCACAAGAACCAGAACAACGAAAAAAAGGGCCCCGCGACTCGCGCAGCCCTTCGAAGTTCATCTCGACCCACCGAGCGGGTTACTTGGCGCCCGGCACCTGCCCCTCGACACCCTTGACGAAGAACTTGATGCCGCCGAGGAACGCGTCGTCGGCCGTCGTGCCGGCCTTGACCTGTTCCTTGCCGCCGTTGTCCACGATCGGGCCCCTCCAGATCGCAAACGTGCCGTCCTTGAGGCCGGCCTTCACCTTGTCGACCTTGGCCTTGAGGTCCGCCGGTACCTTGTCGGAGATCGACACCAGGTCGATCGCGCCTTCCTTGACGCCCCACCACGTGTGGCCGGTCGTCCAGGTGCCGTTGATCGCGTCCTTGGCCGCCTTGATGTAGTACGGGCCCCAGATGTTGACCGCCGAGGCCAGGTGGGCCTTCGGGCCGTAGGCCGTCATGTCGGAGTCCCAGCCGAACGCGTACTTGCCGTTCTTCTCGGCGGTCTGCAGCACGGCGCTGGAGTCGGTGTTCTGCAGCAGCACGTCGGCGCCGCCGTCGATCAGCGACTGCGCGCCCTCGGTTTCCTTGGGCGGGTTGAACCACTCGTTGACCCACACCACCTTGACCTTGACCTTCGGGTTCACGCTCTGCGCGCCGAGGGTGTAGCTGTCGATGTTGCGGATGACCTCGGGGATCGGGATCGAGCCGACCACGCCGATGGTGTTCGTCTTGGTCATGCCGCCCGCGATCACGCCGGCCATGTACGCGCCTTCGTAGGTGCGGTTGTCGTAGACGCGCATGTTGTCGGCCGTCTTGTAGCCGGTGGCGTGCTCGAAGTGGACGTTCTTGTTGTCCGCGGCCACCTTCAGCATCGGCTCCATGTAGCCGAAGCTGGTGCCGAAGATCAGCGTGTTGCCTTGGGCGACCATGTCGCGGAACACGCGCTCGGCATCGGCCGATTCCGGCACGCTCTCGACGAAGCTCGTCTGCACCTGCGAGCCGAGTTCCTTCTCGAGCGCCTTGCGGCCGTTGTCGTGCGCGAAGGTCCAGCCGCCGTCGCCCACCGGGCCGAGGTAGGCGAACGCGATCTTCAGCGGCGCCGAGGCGCCCGACGCCGGCGCGGCGGCCGCGGACGCGGCGACCGGCTCGGACGCCGCCGGCGCCGCGGCGGGCGCGGCCTCTTCCTTCTTGCTGCAGCCGACGAGCGCGGCGGCCATCGCAACGCTGCCGAGGGCCGTGACGCGCAACAGGGCGCGGCGGGTGGTGGTCGTCATGGGGATCTCCTCTTTGGTCGATTCAGGAAACAGGAACGGGTTAGCTACCGGGAAAGAACGGCTTGCCGAGCGAGGCGGGCATGTTGGTGCGGATCCACACCGGATTGCGCGAGATCAGCACCAGCACCGCGATCGTCGCGAGGTAGGGCAGCATCGTCAGCAACTGGCTGGAGATGGCCACGCCCTCGCCCTGCAGGTGGAACTGCAGCATCGTGACGCCGCCGAACAGGTAGGCGCCCAGCAGGATGCGCGACGGCCGCCACGTGGCGAAAGTGGTCAGCGCCAGCGCGATCCAGCCCTTGCCGGCGACCATGCCTTCGACCCACAGCGGCGTGTAGACGACCGAGATGTACGCGCCCGCGACGCCGCACAGCGCGCCGCCGCACATCACCGCGATCAGCCGGATGCGGCGCACCGGATAGCCCAGCGCATGCGCCGACTCGGGCGACTCGCCCACCGCGCGCAGCACGAGCCCGGCGCGCGAGCGGTACAGGAACCACGTGAGGGCCGCCATGAACAGGATCGTCAGGTAGACCATCGGATGCTGGCGGAACAGCGCCGGACCGATGAACGGGATGTCGCTCAGCCCGGGGATCGCGAAGTGCGGCCGCGCGCCGAGCCGCTCCTGCGTGTAGTGGATGCCGACGAAGGCCGAGAAGCCGTTGCCGAACAGGCTCAGCGCGAGCCCGGTCGCGTACTGGTTGGTGTTGAGCCAGATCACCAGCACGCCGAACGCGCCGGCCATGACCGCGCCGGCCAGCGCGCCGGCACCGAACGCGAGCCAGTCGCTGCCGGTCTGCACCGCGGTGGCGAAGCCGGCGATCGCCGCCACGAGCATCATGCCCTCGGCGCCGAGGTTGACGATGCCCGAGCGCTCGTTGATCAACAGCCCCAGCCCCGCGATCGCGAGCACGGTGCCGGCATTGAGCGTGGCCGCCAGGAGGAGTGCGTAGGTGTCCATCAGGCGGCCGAGCTCTTCGCGGAGTCCTTGGAGTTCCCCGCCGCGAGCGACGGGTGGGCAGGATGCGCGGCGTCCCAGCGCACGCGGTAGTTGATCAGCGTGTCGCTGGCCAGCAGCGAGAACAGCAGCACGCCCTGGAACACGCCGGTGAGCGACTTGGGCAGGCCCAGCCGCGACTGCGCGAGCTCGCCGCCGATGTAGAACAGGCTCATCAGCAGCGACGAGAACAGCACGCCCACCGGGTTCAGCCGGCCGACGTACGCGACGATGATCGCGGCGAAGCCGTAGCCCGCCGGCACGTAGGGCGTGAGCTGGCCGATCGGCCCGGCGACCTCGAAAGCGCCGGCGAGTCCCGCCATGCCGCCCGAGATCAGCAGCGCCACCCACAGCGCGCGGCGCGACGAGAAGCCCGCGTAGCGCGCCGCCGCCGCCGCCAGGCCGCCCACCTGCATCTGGAAGCCGCCGTACACGCGGAACAGGAACAGCCAGAACGTCGCGACCGACACCAGCGCCGCGACGAAGCCGATGTTGACGCGCAGCCCGTCGAACAGCCGCGGGATCTTGGTCGGGTCGAGGAAGGTGATGGTCTGCGGGAAGTTGTAGCCGGCCGGATCCTTCCAGTCGCCGTACACGAGGTAGTTCAGCAACTGGTTGGCCACGTAGACCAGCATCAGGCTGACGAGGATCTCGCTCGCGTTGGCCTTGTCGCGCAGGAACGCGACGATCGCCGCCCAGGCCATGCCGCCGAGAACGCCGGCCAGCAGGATGGGCAGGACGATCCAGCGGCTGGAATCCGCCGACGCGTGCATCGCCACGCCCGCGGCCGCGATCGCGCCCAGCACGAACTGTCCTTCGGCGCCGATGTTCCACACGTTGGCGCGGTAGCAGACGGCCAGGCCGAGCCCGATCAGCATCAGCGGCGTCGCCTTCACGCACAGTTCGGAGACCGCGTACGCGCCGCGGAACGGCTCGACGAAGAACATCGCCAGCCCGCGCGACGGATCCTTGCCCAGCAGCGCGAACAGCACGATGCCGGCCAGCACCGTGACCGCCAGCGCGATCACCGGCGACAGCAGCGACATCGCCCTGCTCGGCGCGGGACGCGCCTCAAGCCGCAGCATGTCGGGCCTCCGATTCGGGCGTGGCCGCCCACAGGCCGCTCATCCACTGGCCGATCTGCTCGCGCGTGGCCTGCGCCGCGGACAGCGACGGCGACACGCGCCCGCGCGCGATGACCACGAGGCGGTCGGAGATCTCGAACAGCTCGTCGAGATCCTCGCTGACCACCAGCACCGCGCAGCCGGCGTCGCGCAGCGCGAGCAGCGCGCCGCGGATCTGCGCGGCGGCGCCGACGTCGACGCCCCACGTCGGCTGCGAGACGATGAGCAGCTTGGGATGCGCGTCGATCTCGCGGCCGACGATGAACTTCTGAAGGTTGCCGCCGGACAGGCTCTTGGCCGTGGCGTCGGGGCCGCCGGCCTTGACGTTGTAGTCGGCGATCAGGTGCCGGGCCAGCGCCGCCGTGCGCTTGATGCTGATCCAGCCGAACGGCGTGACGGCCTCGGTGCGGGTGAGCAAGGTGTTCTGCGACAGCGAGATCGACGGCACCGCGCCGCGGCCCAGCCGTTCCTCGGGCACGAAGTGGAGGCCCTCGTGGCGCCGGCGGCGCGGCGAGTGGCCGCCGATCGGCTTGCCGAACAGGCGGATCGATCCGGGGGGCGCGCGCTCGTCCTCGCCGGACAGCGCCGCCATCAACTCCTGCTGGCCGTTGCCCGAGACGCCGGCCACGCCCAGGATCTCGCCCTGGCGCACCTCGAACGAGACGGCGTCGAGGTCGGCGCCGAACGCCCCGGTGCGCGCCAGCGAGAGCTTGTCGACCGCCAGCACCTGCGCGCCGGGCGTGGCCGCGCGATGATCGAGCTGCGGCGGCTCGGCGCCGATCATCAGGCGCGACAGGCTCGCGTTGGTCTCCTGGCGCGGATCGACCTCGCCCGTCACCCTGCCGCCGCGCATCACCGTGCACTTGTGGCAGAGCGCGCGGATCTCGTCGAGCTTGTGGCTGATGTACAGGATGCTGCAGCCCTCGTCGGCGAGCTTGCGCAGCGTGACGAACAGCGATTCGACGGCCTGCGGCGTCAGCACGGACGTGGGCTCGTCCAGGATCAGCAGCCGCGGCTTGGTGAGCAGCGCGCGCACGATCTCCACGCGCTGGCGCTCGCCCACCGACAGCGTGTGCACCGGCCGCAGCGGGTCGACATCGAGGCCGTAGACGCCCGCCACCTCGACGATGCGCCCGGTGACGTCGGCCAGCGACCACGACTTGTCCAGCCCCAGCCACACGTTCTCGGCCGCGGTGAGCGTGTCGAACAGGCTGAAGTGCTGGAACACCATCGCGATGCCCAGCGCGCGCGCCTCCTGCGGATTGCGGATCTCGACCTGCCTGCCGTCCCACACCATCTCGCCTTCGTCCGGCCGCACCGCGCCGTAGATGATCTTCATCAGCGTGGACTTGCCGGCGCCGTTCTCGCCCAGCACGGCATGGATCTCGCCCGGCTCGACGCGCAGGCGGATGCGGTCGTTGGCCTTGACGGCGGGATACTGCTTGCTGATGTCGATGAGCTCGAGTCGAAGCATCGGGCGGGCGCGGTGGCGAAGCGGGACGGGAGACGAAGTATCGGGCAGGCGGTCAGGCCGGCGCGTGGCGATTGCCGACAATCTTGGCGAAGAAACTTGCATGCAAGCTGCGTGCCAAATTGTCGCGCGGCGCGGCGTCGATCCGGCTCATGTCAGGACGCGATCGCCACCCGCGGGCGCGTGGCCACGCTGCGCGCGACGTCGCGCACGCACTCGCGCAGCCAGCGCACCGAGGCGGATTCGTGGGTCAGGTCGTGCCACAGCTGGTAGTAGGCGAGCGGCGGAAAGGCGATGGGGCAGCGGACGATGCGCACCGGAAGCACGTCGACGTAGCGCTGGCAGAACAGGCGGCCGGTGGTCAGCACCAGCTGGCTGCCCGCGACCATCGCCGGGATCAGCGCGAAGTGGGCGCTGCGCACCGCGATCTCGCGCAGCAGGCCCTGTCGGGCGAGGTGGTCGTCGATCACGCCGCGCGCGCCCTCGTAGTTGGGCATGGGCGCCACGTGCTCGCAGGCCAGGTAGCGCTCGGCCGTCCAGGCGCGGCCGCCGCCGGCGCGCGCGGCCGGGTGGTCCTCGGCCACCAGGCACACCACCTCGTCGCTGACCAGCCGCCCCAGGTGCAGTTCGCCGGGCGGCGTCATCCAGTTGCCGATCACGAGGTCGACCTCGCCCTGCGCCAGGCTGCGGCGGTAGTCGAAATGGCTGGACAGCGTCAGCAGCTCGATCCTGACCTGCGGCGCGCGCTGCTTCAGCGTCAGCACCAGCTGCGGCAGGAAGCCGGGGTCGATGAAGTCGCTGGCGGCGATGCGGAAGGTGGCGGTGCTGGTCTGCGCATCGAAGCCGGCGCGGCGCGTGCGCGGGCTGAAGAGGCGATCGGCCTCTGCCAGCAGGCTGGCCGCCGGCGCCACCATCTGCTGCGCGAATGCGGTGGGCGTCATGCCGTTGCCGGCGCGCACAAGCAGCGGGTCGCCGGTGAGTTCGCGCAGCCGTTTCAGCTGGGCGCTGACCGCCGGCTGCGAACTCTGCAGGCGCAGGGCCGCGCGCGACACGCTGCGTTCGGTGATCAGGGTGTGCAGGACGCGGATGAGGTGAAGCTCGATCTTGTCGAACTCCGTGCGCAACGTCATGGTCGATGCCGTATAGCCTGTATAAGCTCGAGTATATTCAGATCGGGCGGCGGGAGCGCGGATTTCCCGATCGCGGACTCGCCCGCGCCCGCGGCCGCTCCGGACGGGGCGCCGCCGCGCACAGCCGGGGTGCGGCGCGGGCGATTGCGGTGCGTGCGCCGGGCGTGTTCAGCCCGGATGCGCGCCGGCCTCGTACCAGCGCCTGAGCACGTCGCGCTCGGCATCGGTGATCTGCGTGGCGTTGTTCAGCGGCATCGCCTTCAGCACCACCGCCTGCTGGTACATCTGCGGCGCGTGCGCGAGGATCTGGTCGGGCGCGTCGAGGCGGACGCCCTTGTTGGCGAGCTGCGCGTTGTGGCACAGGCTGCAGCGTTCCTTGACGATGCCCTGCACCTGCGCGAACGTGGCCGGTGCGGGCACCGCGGCGGCCGATCCGACAGGCGCGACCGCCACCGGCGCGGGCTTCAGCCAGACGCCGAGGCCCGCCAGCAACGCGCAGCCGGCCGCCGCGTATTCCCACGGCACGCGCCTGCCCAGCACCAGCGCGCGATGGCGCGCGACGAACGACGTGCGGATCAGCGCGCCGGCCGCCATCATCGCCACCAGCACGATCCAGTTGCCCGCCGCGCCGTGCAGGAACGCGTAGTGGTTGCTGAGCATCGCGGCCAGCACCGGCAGCGTGAAGTAGGTGTTGTGGACGCTGCGCTGCTTGGCGCGCCGGCCGTGCGCCGGATCGACCGGAACGCCGGCGCGCATCTGCGCGATCACCTTGCGCTGGCCCGGGATGATCCAGAAGAACACGTTGGCGCTCATCGTCGCGGCCATCATCCCGCCCACCAGCACGAACGCGGCGCGGCCGGCGAACAGGTCGCAGGCGAGCCACGACGCGAAGACCACCAGCGCCACGATCAGCAAGCCCGGCACGAGCGGGCTGCCGTGGTCGAACAGCCGGCAGATCGCGTCGTAGCCCAGCCAGAACAGCACGAGGAAGGCCAGCGCGCAGGGCACCGCATTCGCGGGCGTCCACGCGTGCACGCGCGGGTCGATCAGGAAGGTGCTGGCCTGGAACAGGTAGATGGCCGTGAACAGCGCGAAGCCGGTGAGGAAGGTCGCGTAGCTTTCCCAGTAGAACCAGTGCAGGTGCTCGGGGATCTGCTTCGGCGCGCCCAGGTACTTCTGCGGGTTGTAGAAGCCGCCGCCGTGCACCGCCCACAGCTCGCCGCCGACGCCCTTTTCGCGCAGCTCCGCGTCGGTGGGCTCGACCAGGCTCGAGTCCAGGAACACGAAATAGAACGACGCGCCGATCCAGGCGATCGCGGCGATCACGTGTGCCCAGCGCAGGAGGAAGTTGACCCAGTCGAGAAGGTAGGGATCCATGCGGTCGGCGATGCAAGAGCCGCGCCAGTGGAGGCGTTCAGCTGCCGCGGTAGGTCGAGTACGCCCACGGGCTGGCGAGCAGCGGCACATGGTAGTGCGAGCCCGCGTCGGCGATGCCGAAGTCCAGCGGCACGCGATCGAGGAACGGCGGCTCGGGCAGGTCGGCGCCGCGCGCGCGGAAGTACGCCGCCACGTCGAACACCAGGCGATAGCGGCCGACCTCGAACGCGTCGCCCTCGAGCAGCGGGCCACCGGCACGGCCATCGGCGTCGAGCGCCAGCTCGCGCAGCAGTTGCGGCGCATCGCCCGCGAGCCGGTACAGCGCGACGCGCATGCCGGCCGCGGGGCAGCCGTTCATCGTGTCGAGGACGTGCGTGGTGAGGAAGCCCATGGGAGCCGGCGGCGCTGACGAAGCAGCCGCCATCGTGTCAGATTTCGCCGCGCCCGTCATGCGGCATCGCGGATGGCCGGCTTGGCCGGCCGTGCATGCGCGCGCGTCAGGCCGTCCCGGCGAGCGCGGCATCGCCCGCGCGCGGGCGCCCGCGCAGCGCGGCCACCATCGGCGGCAGCCGCGACACCTGCTTGACGATGTCGACGATGCTCGCGCAGCCGGTCTTCGTCTTGATGTTGTTGACGTGCGTGCGCACCGTGGCCTCGCCGATCGCGAGGCGCACCGCGATCTCCTTGGCGCGCTGGCCGTCGCACAGCGCGGCCAGCACCTGCTGCTCGCGCATCGTCAGGCCGTGCTCGCGCGCATGGGCATCGACGGACAGGGTCTCGGCGATGCGGCTGCGCTCGAACGAGATCAGCACCGCATGGCCCGCGTGCGCCTCGGTCAGCGCCGCGGGCAGCGGCACGATCGACAGCCCGACGCGTCCCTGGCCGCCGGTCGCAATCGTGAGCATGGTGCGCCGGCCGCCGTCGCGCGCCGCCGCCAGCGCGTCATCCAGCTGGCGCTGTTCGGAGGCCGTGCGGCTCACGAGGCGCCGGCCGACGAGCCGCAGCGACGTCGTCGACGCCAGCTCCGTGCGCGCCGCGTGGTTGGCATGGACGACGGCGCCGTCCGCCGACAGCATCAGCAGTCCGTAGTCGACCTCGTCCAGCACGCAGGCGAGCAACTGGGCGAGGCTCGCGGCGGGGCCGTTGCGGCGCTCGGGGCCGCGATAGGCCAGCTGGGTGTCGAGCGCGGCGAGTTCGATGTTTCCCAGCATCAGGCGCGCGGGCGCCGCGCCGCTGTCGAATGCCGTGCCCCGTTTGCCGTCGAGCAGGCCCGTCGCCCTCGGCGGACGACTCGTTCCCGTTGTGCCCATGAACCCCTCGCTATCTTTTCGTTGCTCGACATGGTGCGAGCAAATTGTGTGCTGCCGATGTCCGGATGATCTCAACTTTTTGTGGATGTGCACACGCAGCATTTGCATTGAAATACCTCATCTGTCAACGGCTGTAATGGCCACTCAGGAAGACATTCAATGATCAAGACCCTGTCCGCCGCCGCCGCGGCACTGCTGCTGGCCGGCGTCGCCCACGCGTCCACCGTCGTCACCGTGGATGCCCTGGCCGACTCCTGGAACTCGGGCACCGGTACCGGCCTGGACACCGGCATCGCGCTGACCTCCGGCGAGGCCTTCACCGTCACCGTTCCCGTGGACGACCTGTGGAGCGCCGGCGCGCTACCGCGCTGGTCCAACGCCAACGGCCTCACCGCCACGACGTACGCCACCGGCACCGACCAGTCCGGCCAGCCCGCGGGCACGCAGATCGGCGCCGACTTCGGCCTTCTCGATGGGTTCTACTACGGCGAACTCGTCGGCCAGATCGACAACGGCGCGTACTTCGCCGTGGGCACCGATTTCGACGGCACGGCCAACGCCACGGGCACGCTGAAGCTGTTCTACTGGGACACCTACACCCCCGACAACAGCGGCTCCGTCGCGGCCACCGTCTCGGTCGTGCCGGAACCCGGCTCGCTGGCCCTGATGCTGGCCGGCGTGGGCATGGTCGGCGGCCTGGCGCGCCGCCGCGCCCGCCACATCGGCTGAACCGTCCGCTCGCAACAGGACGGGCGCTTCGGCGCCTTTTTTCATGGCCTGGCGAACGTCAGGCCGGGACGCTGCAGCGCGCGATGGCCCGGGCCAGGTGCTCCACGTCGATGGGCTTGGCGACGTAGTCGTCCATGCCGGCGGCCAGGCAGGCCTGGCGATCCTCCTCGAACGCGTTGGCGGTCATCGCGATGATGGGCAGCGATGCGCGCGCGCCGCCCAGCGCGCGGATCGCCTGCGTGGCCTCCATGCCGTCCATGCCGGGCATCTGCAGGTCCATCAGCACCAGGTCGTAGTCGCCGCGCCGCACCGCCTCGACGGCCAGCTGGCCGTTGGCGACCAGGTGCACGACATGGCCCATGCGCGCGAGCACGGCGTTGATCAGGATCTGGTTGACGTCGTTGTCCTCGGCCACGAGGATGCGCAGCGGCGGGCGCGCCGGCTCCGCCCCGCCGCTCTCGGCCGCGGCGGGCAGCACCTCGTCGCGGTCCACGAATCGGCTCGGGATCGAGACGGTGAAGCGGCTGCCCACCCCCGGCGTGCTGGTGGTGGCGATCGTGCCGCCCATCATCTGCACGATCTCGCGCGTGATCGCCAGGCCCAGCCCGCTGCCGCCGTAGCGCCGCATGGTCGTCGAGTCGGCCTGCGTGAAGCGGTCGAACAGCGTGGGCATCGCGCTCGCGGGAATGCCGATGCCGGTGTCGCTGACCGCCAGGTGCAGCGTCAGCGCGCGGCCCGCGCCGGGCTCCACCGTGACGTTCACCTGCACCGTGCCCCCGTCGGTGAACTTGATCGCATTGCCCACCAGGTTGAACAGGATCTGCTGGATGCGGATCGCGTCGCCCTGGATCAGCGCGTCCTCGTTCGGCGCGAACTCGAGGCGCAGCGCCAGGCCCTTGGCGACCGCGCGCTCGCGCATCAGCGCCACCACGCCCTCGGCGGCCATGCGCACGCTGAACGGCGCCGAGGTGAGCTGCAGGTGGCCGGCCTCGATGCGCGAGACGTCCAGGATGTCGTTGATCAGCGCCAGCAGCAGCCGCCCGGAGCTGCCGATCAGCTCGGCGTGGCGGCGCTGCTGCGAGTCGAGCGGCGAATGCAGCATCAGCTCGTTGAGGCCCAGCACCGCGTTCAGCGGCGTGCGGATCTCGTGGCTCATCGTCGCGAGGAACTGCGACTTCGCCTGGTTGGCCGCCTCGGCGTTCGCCTTGGCCTGGGCGAGCTTGCGCTCGGCGGCGGTGACGTCGTGGTACACGCTGACCACCCCGCCCTCGCGGGTGCGGCGGTCGGTCGCATGGACGACCAGGCCGTTGCCGAGATCGCGCTCCCAGTCGGCGTCGCCGCGCCGGTGCGACTCCACCCGTTCGGCCAGCCAGGCCTCGCGCTCGCCAGGCGTCATGTCCAGCATCACGTTGCCGGCGGACTCCGTCATCACCTGCTGGTAAGGCATGCCGACGCGGATGACGCCGCGCATCCACGGGAACATCTCGATGTAGCGATCGTTCCAGCGCAGGACGCGATCGTCCTTGTCGCACAGCAGGATGCCGTCCGGGATCACCGCCAGCGCCTGGTCGAGGGTCTCGGCCGAGCCCGCCGCCGCGGCGCGGGCGTCCGCGAGGCGGTTGAACTGCCATTGCGACAGCGCGCCGCCGATCAGCGTGAGCGCGATGAGCGCGAGCGAGGCCGTCGCGATGACGTTGCGGTTCTGGTGCCAGGCCAGCAGCGCGTCGGACAGCGGCAGGCTCACGGTGACGCGCAGCGAGCGGTACAGCGTCGGGCGCACCGCCACGATCGCCGGCACGCCGGTGAGCCGCGACGGCGCGAGCACCGGACCGCCGCGCAGCGCCTCGTCGGACAGCGGCGGCAGCTGGTCGTGCGCGCGCAGGCCGGCGCCGGACGGCACCGTCGCCAGCACTTGCCCGTCCTCGCGCTCCAGCGTGACGCCCAGCCCCGGGCTGCCGCCGGCCTGCGCGATGATCGCGGCCAGCGCCGTCATCGGCACCTCCACCACGGCCAGCACGCGCCGGCCGTCGGGCAGCGTCACGGTGCGCGCCATGTAGACCGACGGCTCGGTGGTGGACTGGCTGATCGCCGGATCGCTGATCGTCAGCTGCGGCACGCCCTGCGCGAACAGGCGCGCGGCGAAGCCGTCGGGCAGGCGCATGCCGTTGCGGTCGCTGGAGGGCAGGCTCGCCGCGAGCGTGTGGCCGTCGGCGTCGATGAGCGCGGCGTCGTTGAACAGCAGTTGCCGGTCCTTGAACGCGGCCATCGCGCGGTGCGCCGCGTCGGCATCGAGCGGGCCGGCCGCGCGCCACGCGGGCGCGATCACGTCGGCCAGGCTGGTGAGCTGGAGGTCCAGCGCCAGCAGCGCGCGATTGAGCTCGGCCTCCGAGCCGGCGACCGTCTGCGTGACGACCTGCTCGCCGCGCGCGATCGCGTCGCGGCGTTCGGCGGCCACCAGCCACGACGCCGTGACGACCAGCGCCAGCAACAGGACGCCCGTGGCCGTCCAGACGATCGCGCTCGAACGACGCAGCGACGCCTTCATCGAGCCTCGATTCCCGCGCTGTGGGCGATGGTGCGGTTCCAGACCGCCGCACACTGCGGCCCGCAGCGCTGCAGCCAGCGCGGCAGCACCGTGGAGGCGAAGATCTCGCGCCGCAGGCGTTCGTCGGCGGGCGAGCTCGGCACCAGGGTCATGTGGCCGGAGCGGCCCGCCTTGCACTCGGGCGCGCCGACGTCGCAGGCGACGCCGTCGGCGGTCTCGCGCTCGGATTCGTCCCAGATCTCGCGTTCGACGCGCGGCAGCTCGCGCTTGAGCAGCGCCTTCAGGTCGGCCGGCAGCGCGTTCCACGCCGCGCCGTTGGCCGCGAACAGCGACAGCCCCCAGCTGATCGCCATCGGATGGATGTGCGTGGTGATCTTGTCCAGCCCGATGGTGTTGCCCGACATCGTGCCGGTGATGGCGCAATCGAGTTCGTCGCGGTCCAGGTACGGGACGATGTCGCCGAAGCCGGTGGTGACGGGCTTGCCGCCCAGCGCCTCGATCCAGTCCGACTGCGCCGGCCCCGAGGTGCGCACGCGCATCCCCGCGAGGCCCTTGAGGCCCGCGAACGGCTTCTTGCAATAGACGACCTGGGCCGGGTACACGTACACCGCCAGCACCTCGATGCCGTAGCGCTGGCGCATCATGCCTTCGAGGTACGGCCGGAACGCCGCGACCGAGCGGCGCATGGTGGCCATGTCGGGATTCAGGCCGGCGAGGTCGGGCGCGGTCAGCTCGGGATCCTTGGTGATGCCACCCGACACCGGCGTGTCGGCGAACGGCACCGCGCCGAGCTGCACCAGCGTCAACACCTCCTGGCTGCGGATGCCGGCGCGGTCGAACGGCACGATCTCCGCGGTGTAGCGGCCGCCGCTGAGCCGGGCCAGCTCGGTCTCCCAGAACGGCTTCTCGTGGCGCGTGAACTGGTTCAGGCTGCCGAGGCCGCCGACGATGCGCAGGTGCAGCGGCGGCGGCGGCGCGTCCGCGGCGCCGGCCACCGATGCCACGGCCGCCGCCAGGGCGGCCGCCGCGCCGAGGCGCGTCCACCCTGCCCGAACACGCTGTCCGAAACCGTTCATGTCAGTCCCCGATCTTGTTGCCGACCGTCCCGGGATGCCAGGAGGCTTGCCTGGAGCCCCCGTCACGCCATGGCGTGGCGCGGCGTGCACACCCGTAGCGTACTCCCGTCCCGCCGACGGGCTCTACCGTCTTCAGGCGAGCAGCAACAAGGCCAGCGTTCCCGTGGCGGATGCCACGCCGACGACGCCGCCGGCCCACGGCGGGACGCGGCGGTCGAGCACCGCGCCGATCGCCCACAGCCCGGCCACGAGGCTCGCGGCGACGCCCGCCAGCGCCGCGCGGCCGAGCTCGTCGGCGCGCCAGAGCAGGCCGCCGGTGCAGGCGGTCGACAGCAGG
>Ga0302314_10014150_pt1 | contig 13665 bp, 13 predicted proteins | sample III_Palsa_N2_3_FD_200533 | JGI IMG/M metagenome (GOLD analysis project Ga0302314, IMG submission 200533) | Peat permafrost microbial communities from Stordalen Mire near Abisko, Sweden - III_Palsa_N2_3 | ecosystem: Environmental > Terrestrial > Soil > Palsa > Peat permafrost | place: Sweden... | reverse complement strand
GCTGAGCGCGACCTGCGCCTCGATCGGCAGCGCGGGGTGCGCGCAGGCGAACATCAACTCGAGGCGGTCATCGGCGATGACGGCGGCGTCCGGCATCGCGTCGGGCGGCTCGCGGGCTGTTTCCCGCGCGATCAGCCGGAGCTTCGTCGCCTCCACCACCGCCCGCCTGGCCCGGTCCAGGGCCCGGTTGCGCGCGGTGGTCATGAGCCACGCCATCGGCTTGCGAGGCACGCCGTCGACCGGCCATCGCACCAGCGCCCGCGCGAACGCGTCCTGGACGCAGTCCTCGGCGAGTTCCCTGTCCCCCGTGAGCCGAGTCAGGGTCACCGCGATGTGATCCCAGGCAGCGGCGGCGACGGCCGCGAGCAGGCAGGTACTGCACAATCGCCTCCGTAGCCAATTGGTTCTCTCGTGTCATAAAGAGACCTCAATGAAGCCTCATAGTGACTAGACGATCGGCGACACGTACCTACTACGCAATCCCACAAAACAATTTTCACGCTTGACCTGCGCTTCAGCACCACGATGTACCCGAGTCACCACGGAGCGACGGCAACATGTGATGTAATGAGCGCGCCATCGTTCGAAGATGATCGATATTTATCTTTTTTCATTTCGATCTCGTGGCTTTCCGATGGTTTGCCGAGCCGCCGATGTACGACATGCCGTGCTTATCCGGGTGTAGTCGTCGAATCCTTCCACGGACAAGTCCCGGCGCTATCCCGAGCGCCTGAAGCGGCCATGCGGCATCGCCGCGAGGAACGGGACACGGGTGCCGATCCAGACCACCCCACCCTCCGGGCCGTTATGTCCCGATGTGATGAGCTTCGCAAAGGTAGCCGACCTCGACAAGTGATTCCGTGGATTTGTGGACGTTTGTCTACGAAATCAGTTGACATCTGGGCCCATAACGACAAGCATGAAAGGAAACTCAGCTGGTAGCTGACTCGCGGAAGGAGACGTGATCGGATGGCCCACGGCCCGCGTGGCGGCCCGGCCGGCACGACGGCGCTCGACGAGATCGCCAAAGCGATCATCGAGCAATTGCAGGCGGACGGACGCCAGTCGTACGCGGCCATCGGCAAGGCGGTCGGGCTCTCCGAGGCCGCCGTCAGGCAGCGGGTGCAGCGGCTGCACGAAGCCGGCGTCATGCAGATCGTCGCCGTCACCGACCCCCTGCGGCTGGGCTTCCGCCGCCAGGCGATGATCGGGCTGCGCTGCGAGGGCGACCTGGAGAAGGTCGCCGACGACCTCGCCGCGATGGACGAAATCGACTACGTGGTGCTCACCGCGGGCTCGTTCGACCTGCTGCTCGAGGTGGTCTGCGAGGATGACGACCACCTCCTGGAGATCCTCAGCCGAGTGCGCAGCGTGCCGTCCGTCACGTCAACAGAAACCTTCGTCTATCTCAAGCTACGCAAGCAGACCTACACCTGGGGGACACGATGACACTTTCCTCTGACGAGCTGCAGGCAGCCGCCAAAAAGCACCTGTGGATGCACTTCACCCGCATGTCGACCTACGGCGACAGCGACATCCCGGTCATCGTGCGCGGCTCCGGCCCGTACGTCTACGACGACAAGGGCAAGCGGTACCTGGACGGCCTGGCCGGGCTGTTCGTGTCGATGGCCGGCCACGGCCGCACCGAACTGGCCGAGGCCGCCTCCAAACAGGCCTCCGAGCTGGCCTACTTCCCGCTCTGGTCCTACGCGCACCCGGCGGCAGTCGAACTCGCCAGCCGGCTGGCGGCGCTCGCCCCGGGCGACCTCAACCGGGTGTTCTTCACCACCTCCGGTTCCGAGGCCGTCGAGTCGGCCTGGAAGCTGGCCAAGTCCTACTTCAAGCGGGTGGGCCAGCCCGAGCGGTACAAGGTGCTCAGCCGCGAGTACGCCTACCACGGCACCTCGATGGGCGCGCTCGCGGTCACCGGCCTGTCATCGATCAAGCACGACTTCGAGCCGCTGCCGGCGGGCGGGATCCGGGTGCCGAACACGAACTTCTACCGGGCGCCGGAGTTCGTCGCCGACGACGAGACCAAGTTCGGGATCTGGGCCGCCGACGAGATCGAGCGGGCCATCCTGCGCGAGGACGCCGAGTCGGTCGCGGCGGTGTTCCTCGAGCCGGTGCAGAACTCCGGCGGCTGCTTCACCCCGCCCCCCGGCTACTTCCAGCGGGTGCGCGAGATCTGCGACCGGTACGGCGTGCTGCTGGTGTCGGACGAGGTGATCTGCGCGTTCGGGCGGCTCGGCTACTACTTCGGTGCGGAGAAGTACGGCTACCAGCCGGACATCATCACCTTCGCCAAGGGCGTCACCTCCGGCTACTCCCCGCTCGGCGGCATGATCGTGCGCGATGAGCTGATGGAGCCGTTCCTGACCGGCACCGCCACGTTCCTGCACGGCATCACGTTCGCCGGGCACCCGGTGTCGTCGGCGGTGGCACTGGCCAACCTGGACGTCTTCGAGCGCGACGACCTGCTCGGCAACGTGCGGGCCAACGAGGATGGCTTCCGCGCCACCCTGGACAAGCTGAATGACCTGCCGATCGTCGGCAACATCCGCGGCGCCGGCTACTTCTACGGCATCGAGCTGGTCAAGGACAAGAGCACCAAGGAGACCTTCGACGACGACGAGTCGGAGCGGCTGCTGCGCGGCTACCTCTCGCACGCCCTGTTCGACGCCGGCCTGGTCTGCCGCGCCGACGACCGCGGCGACCCCGTCATTCAGCTCGCCCCGCCGCTGATCTGCACCCAGGAGCACTTCGACGAGATTGAGCAGATCCTCCGTTCGGTGCTGACCGAGGCGTGGTCGCGCCTCTAACCACCGGAAGACGCCAGAAACTCATTCATAAAAAACTCAAAATCTTCATGAGTAACGGACCGTGACTTCGTCTCACTGGCCCATGGTCGCCTCCCGTCGCTCGGCGTTCCAGCGAGAGTTCCCGACGCTGCTGCCCAGGGCTTTGCGGCCCTGGGCAGCAGCGTCTCTTTCTCGGTCGAGGCGGACCGCGGAGTCCCACATCCAGCTCATCTTCACCACGCTTGGCCTCGCGTCACGGACGCAACTGGCCGGCTGGGCGGTCGAGCGCGGGGAGACGCGCCGGATCCCCCCTACGCCCTGCGATCAATATTCACCAAGAGCTAGCGCCGGAACCTTCCCGCCCGTCACCGAGCGTTTACCGGCAGACGGCAAAGTCTGCGCATGTCAGAAGATGCGGCGCGCCCCTTGCCGACCGGGCAACTGCTCGCCGTGGCCACGACCGGGCCGCTCGCGGCCGCCCCGGCGACGTCCGTCCGAGCCGCGAACCGCGGCCGGCCATCGGCCGCGGACGGCACGCCGGAGCAGATCCACCTCACCTGGGGCGACGATCCGGCCAGATCCGTCGTGGTCTCGTGGGCATCGCCCGGGCAGGCGGAGTCACCCCGCGTCCGGATCGGTCAACGGGTCATCCCCGCGATCGAGCGCGGCTACGCCGGCGGTCTCGGCGGCAAGGTCAGCTGGACCTACCACGCCCTGGTGGACGGGCTCCGTCCCGGCGGCACCTACGGGTACGCGGTCACCGCCGACAACGACCGCAACGCGGCCGATCCGTTCAGCGCCACCTTCAGGACCGCGCCCCAGGGGCGGGCGGCCTTCCGCTTCACCAGCTTCGGCGACCTGGCCACGCCGAACGCGCGGTGGGCGAGTTCGTCCGGCCAGTCCGCCTACGCGGTCGGCGCGGTGGAGACCTTCCAGCCGCTGTTCCACCTGCTCAACTCCGACCTCGCCGACGGCGACCCGGCCCCGGCGGCGCAGTCGCAGGTGTGGCGGGATTTCGGCAACAACATCCAGGCCTCGGCCGCCAACCGGCCCTGGCTGCCGGTGCCCGGTGAGCACGGGCTCGAGTACCTGGCGAGGTACTCGCTGCCGGACAACGGGCTGCCCGACTTCGCGGGCCGGTGGTATGAGTTCCGCATCGGCACGGTGGCGTTCATCTGCCTCAGCGGTGACGACGTCGCCGACGCGGACGCTGCGACCGGCAGCCCCCCGGCGCCGCCCAGCGCCTCGCGCCGCCCGCGCGGTTACTCGGGCGGCGCGCAGACCCGCTGGCTCGAGGCGACCCTCGCCGCCGCGCGACGCGACTCCTCGATCGACTGGATCGTCGTCGGCTTCCACCAGTGCGCGTGCTCCTCCGCGGCCGCCGACTCCGCGGCCGACGGCGAGTCCGACCTTGGCATCCGACGGGAGTGGCTGCCGCTGTTCGATCGGTACGAGGTCGACCTGGCGCTGTGCGGGCACGGCCACGGCTACGAGCGGTCGTTCCCGCTGCGCGGCATCGACTCCGCCGACCCCCTGCGCCCGCACCCGGTGACCACCACCGACAGCGGCGTGTTCGACACCAGCCAGGGCACCGTCCACCTGATACTCGGCTGCGGCCGCGACCCCGGCCCGACCGGTCCCGACGCCAGCCCCGCCACCCCCGGTTCCCCCGTCGCGAACGTGACGGAAACCGCGGCGTGGTCGGCGCGGCGCGACACCGCCTCCGGCTACGGCGTCGCGGTCTTCGACGTCAACCCCGGCACTGAGGCCGGCGGGCAGACGTCGATCACCGTCCGGTATTACCACGCGGTCGACGCCGACCCGGCCCAAGGCACCCCGACCGACGACTACTCCCTCTTCGAGACGTTCACCCTAGTCAGGCCGAGATCCGACGGCCGCCGCTGGCACCCGAAAGAGCCACCGCCGCCGCGGCGTGCGACCACTTAGGGCCTCTTGAATTTTTATGGGTTAACGTGGTGACCGATTAGCCTGCACGGAAATTAGCCTGCACGGAAATTAGCCTGCACGGAAATTAGCCTGCACGGAAACTTGGGGGGCCCGGTATGCACGATGGCGGCGGCGGCCTTACCGGCGGCCATCAGGGCGGGCATGCCACTGGCGGGCACCCGGGCAGTGGGCATCCCAGCGGCGGGCAGCCCAGCGGCGGGCAGCCGGACAGCGGGCAGCCGGGCCGGGACTCACTGGATCTGCGGGGCCCGATGGGCATGCCGAAAATCGTGGGGCGCCTGGCGGGGCGGGCGGGAGGCGGACAGCAAGGGGCGGGCACCGTCGCGACGGTGGTTTTCGTGGTGTCGGTTCTTGCGATCATCATCGCGTTCGGGGTCTTGTTCATCGCTGGTGGGCACTGACCGTTACGCACTGGTATGCGCCGGCCTCCGTCGCGTCTTGTACCGTCGTTTTCATGGCTGTTGCTGACGTCGTCGTGGTTGGGGCGGGTGTCGTCGGGCTGACGACCGCTATCTCGCTGGCCGAGGCCGGCCTGCCGACTCGGGTGGTGGCGGCGGAACCGCCGGCGCGGGTCACCTCGGTGGCGGCGGGGGCGATCTGGGGCCCGGTGACCTGCGGCCCCGACGACCGGTGCTACGAGTGGTCGCGGACGGGGCTCGAGGTGCTCTCCGCGCTGGCGGACGAGCCGAAGGCGGGGGCGCACCCGGTGAGCGGGCTCGAGGTGGCGTCGACGGTGACGTCCCCGCCGAGGTGGTTGGACCTGCTGCCTGACGTGCGGATCTTGGGCCCGGGCGAGCTCCCCGACGGCTTCGTGTCCGGGTGGTTCTACACCGCGCCCGCCGTCAACATGCCGGTCTACCTGGAGTACCTGCTCAACCGGTACGCGGACCTGGGCGGGACCGTCGACTACGCGGCCGTGCCGTCGCTCGCCGCGGTGGACGCGCCGGTCGTGGTGAACTGCACTGGGATCGGCGCGCGGGCGCTGACCGGGGACGATTCGCTGGTGCCGATCCGCGGGCAGGTCGTCGTGGTGGAGAACCCGGGCATCGAGGAGTTCTACATCGACCACGGGACCCCGGGCGACCCGGACTACGTGTACGCGTTCCCGCACGGCGAGGTGATCGTGCTCGGCGGCACGGCCCAGCGGGGAGCGTCCGACTGGGCGCCTCGTCCCGAGATCTCGGCCCGGATCATGCGGGACTGCGCGTCCGTGTTCCCCGCGCTGCGCGGGGCGCGGGTGATAGCGGAGCGGGTGGGGCTGCGGCCGTACCGGCCCGAGGTCCGGCTTGAGGCCGAGACGCTGCCCGGCGGGCGGACGCTGTGGCATAACTACGGCCACGGCGGCGCGGGCGTGACCCTTTCGTGGGGCTGCGCGCGCGAGATCACCGCGGCGGTGCGAGCGGGCGCGGCGCCGGCGTAGCCGGCCCGTCCGGGGATTATCCAGGCGGCGAGCAGGCCGGCCGGTTTGGCGTCGGGCGTAGGCTGGGGGTGCGACCGCATCCCACTGCCGGGACCACCGCCAGGACGGCCAGCACACCCGCCCCGCCACGGCGCGCGCACGGCCAGACGGCAGCGGAGAGGATCACGCAGATGATAGACGACAAGGTTTCCGTAACGCTTGGCCAAATCGGCCAGGAGGCAAGCCCGCACCGCTGCCACGAAATAGCCCGCACCGAGCGCGGCTGGGAACAGTGCCACCGCGATGAGCACGCGCTGGGCGACCGGCATCACGTGCGGGACCGGTCGTGGGTGACGACAGAGAACTCGCCGCGACTGCAACTCGGCCAGCCGTGCACGGGCACCTGCCGCTGGCCGGATCAGATACAGCCCTACCGGGGGACGGCCAAGGGCAGGCACTACTGACCAGCGGCTGCCGTACTGACCAGCGGCTGCCGTACTGACCAGCGGCTGCCGTACTGACCAGCGGCTGCCATACTGACCAGCGGCTGCCATGGATTTTTTCGATCGGCGATTCCCAGGGCCTGAAACTCGGAGCACGGGACCGTTCGATGGGACGAATTTGATCTTTGTCTGCTTGATGCGACTTCCGTTAAGGCACGTTGGGGCGGGCCGGGGTGGTTTCTTGGGCGGGCATCGCGTTGCTGGTCGGCAGCGGGTAGTCGATGCCCACGTCGAGGGTGCCGGTGAGGGCATTGAGCACGGCCTCCTCGATCACGGTGGTGTCGGAGCCGATGGAGGTGGCCGGCAGCGACGGGACGGCGGTCACCGGGGCCGCGGTCAGGTTCAGCGCGCCGGTGAAGTCGCCGGTCACGGAGCGGCGCCAGGCGGTCAGGTTGGGGACGGTGACGCCGAACCTGGTCTCGATCAGGCGGAGCGTGGACGTGTGGTCGAGGGTGCCCGAGTACTTGTAGCCGCCCGCGCTGAACGGCGAGATGACCAGCGCCGGGGTGCGGAAGCCGAGGCCGATCGGGCCGGCCACGCCGCCGGCGCTCGACGGGAACGGCGAGGCGGTGAGGTACTCCCCGGCCGTGCCCGCCGGGGGGACGGCCGGCGGCACGTGGTCGAAGAAGCCGCCGTTCTCGTCGTAGTTCACGATGAAGACCGTCTGCGCCCAGACGTCGGGGTTGGAGACGAGCGTGTTCAGGATCTGCTGGACCAGGTACTCGCCCCACTCCGGCGGCGCGGCCGGGTGCTCGCACTCGGCCAGCGGCGGGAGGATCCAGGAGACGCTGGGCAGGGTGCCGTTCTTGACATCGGAGTCGAAGTCGCCCGAGTAAGTCGGGGTCAGCCCGCGCGCGATCAACTCGATGCCGGTGAGGCTGAACGGGTTCGTGTAGTTCTTGAAGTAGGAGAGCACGCCCAGGCCCAGGATGCCGGTCGGGTCGTTGTAGACCTTCCAGCTCACCCCCGCCTCGAGCAGCGCCTCGGGCATCGTCTTCCAGTTCAGCGAGCCGGTCATCGCCAGCCGGTCGGAGGCGGTGGTGATCACCGGGCCGCCCGCCACCCCGGCCGGGTCGAGCCAGGCGGACATGGCCATCAGCCGGTTCGGGTCGGTCGGGCCGAGGACCGAGCAGTGGTAGCCGTCGCAGATCGTGAACGCGTCCGCCAGGGCGTAGTAGAAGGACAGCTCCGAGCGGGTGAAGTAGCCCATCGTGACCGGGCCGTTGGCGTCGCCGTCGGTCGTCAGGTGCGAGGTGATGAACGAGTCCATCGCGCCGCCGTTCCAGCTGTTGTGCTGGCCGGTCCAGCTGTGGTCGATGTCGTTGGTGTCCGAGCCGTTCTCGGTCGGCGGGTTGTTGAGCAGGTTGAACGGCTGGGTATAGCCGCTGGCGTCGACGCCGGCACCCGGCTGGTAGCCGTACTGGTCGAAGATCGGGGTGCCGTTGGCGTTGGTGCGGACGCTCGGGTCGGAGAACCCGCGAACCCCGGAGATCGTCCCGAAGTAGTGGTCGAACGACCGGTTCTCCTGCATGAGGATCACGATGTGCTTGACGTCGCTCAGCGAGGCGGCGCCGGTCGCGCTGGCGGTGATCTTGTCGAGTAGCCTCGCCTGATCGTCGGTGATTTTGCCGCCGTCATGGGCCCGGCTTATTGCGGCCGCGCCCATGACGGCGGCCCCGCCGACCATGAAGGCGCGTCTTGTCGTCCCGTCCGGTGTTTCGTCATCAGCCATGCGCTGAGGGTAATAGCGGCGCACGACCCGCGGCTAGCCATGAATTGTCCGGTCGTTGACGCGCGGGTTACTAGTTGGTACGCGCGCTATTAAGTGCCGTCGCGTAGGTTGGCGGGCGCGCCGACCCGGTAGCTGATGGCGTCGAAGACCGCGGTGCAGCCGTGGCCCATCGGCGACTGGGCGAGGAAGCCTATCCGGGCGCCCGATCCCTCGCCGAGGGAGAAATAGCGCAGCAGATCCCAGTACGCGCCGTCGGCCGAGACGTGGAACGCCCACACCCGGCCCAACCTGGTGATCCGCAGCCAGAGCGGGCCGCCGTCGGTGGCGAAGGAGTTGCTGTCGTCGGAGGTGCCGTGGGTGACCACGGTCACCGCGGTGGGTCGGCGCTGCGGTGAGAGCTCGTAGCAGAGCTTGGCCCAGCGGCGCTCGGACAGGTAGAGCAGCAGGACGCCGGCGTCGAAGACCTCGGTGAACGCCGCGGTGACGCGAGCGGCGAACGTGAAGTCCTGGTCGCCCGGGAGACCGGTCAGCCGCCCGGCGTCCGGCCTGGCCGCCTCGTTCCCGGCCGGATCGATGAACAGGTCGGACTTCGGCCCGCTGGTCAGGGTCAGCATTCCGCCCGCGACGACGGCTGCGCAGGCGGGGGAGCCGGACGACTCCAGCGGAAACGGCAGGCCCGGCACGTTCAAATCGGTCACCGGGCCAGTGTCCCACGGACTCGCGGCTTGAACCGAATTCGCGCGCGCGCCGACCGACGCCGGGACGACCGGCAGGCGGGCACGGCTAGGGTTTCAGCCATGGATATCGGATTCGGGGCACCGGTGTCCGGGGCGTGGGCGACGCCGCGGAACCTGACGGAGTTTGCACGACGGGCGGAGCGGCTCGGGTACCGGTCACTGTGGACCTTCCAGCGATTGCTCGCGCCGGCCTCGGCGCCGCTGGCGCCGGTGTACCGGTCGGTGCTCGACCCGATGGTCTCGCTTGGGTACCTGGCCTCGGCCACCTCCGCGATCAGGCTGGGCGTGGCGGTGGTCAACCACCCGTTCGCCTCGCCCTTGCTGACCGCCAAGCAGGCGGCCACCGTCGACGTCCTCTCCGGCGGGCGGCTCGACCTCGGGATCGGCAACGGCTGGCTGCCCGAGGAGTTCACCGGGTCGGGCGCTGACATGGCCCGGCGGGGCGCGCGGGCGGAAGAGTACGTCGCCGCGCTGCGGGCGCTGTGGACAACCGATCGCGGCTACGACGGGTCGTTCTTCCAGATCCCGCCCGGCCGCCAGGACCCGCGGCCGGTGCAGCGGCCGGGGCCGCCGATCCTGCTCGGCGGGATGTCCGGGGCGGCGATGGAGCGGGCCGGGCGGATCGGCGACGGGTGGGTCACCTCGTCCGGCGCGGACCTGTCGAAGATCGCCGAGTGGGCCAAGGTGGTCCAGAACGCCGCAACCGCGGCCGGGCGCGGGCCCGCCCGGATCATCTGCCGCGGCGTCGTCCGGCCGGGCCGGCCGTCCGTGTCGAAGCAGACCGGCCAGCGGCTGCGGCTGTCGGGGTCCTACGAGCAGATCCGCGAGGACGTCAGCTGGCTGGACTCCTGCGGGGTGACCGAGGTGTTCTACGACCAGAACTTCGACCCGCAGGTGGGCGACCCGGACGCGGACGAGGGCAAGGCCGTGCTCCGCGCCAGCGAGGTCCTCGAGGCGCTGGCCCCCGACGCCCGGCTGTGACGCGGCGTTCTTTCGGCTAGGGTCTGGCCGGCCCGCGCCGCTGACTACGTGCGCCGATCGCTTAATCTCGAGGGTATGGAGAAAGTGGAGCGGACGGACGAGGAATGGCGGGAGCAGCTCTCCCCGGCCGAATACGAGGTACTGCGCAAGGCGGGAACCGAGCGCGCGTTCACTGGGGAGTACACCGACACTGAGACAACCGGCGTGTACAAGTGCCGGGCGTGCGGGGCCGAGCTGTTCAGGTCCGATACGAAGTTCCATTCGGGCTGCGGGTGGCCGTCGTTCTACCAGCCGGTCGAGGGCGACGCCGTCACGCTGATCGAGGACCGGTCGCTCGGCATGCTCCGGGTTGAGGCGAGGTGCGCGGCGTGCGACTCGCACCTCGGGCACGTCTTCACCGGCGAGGGCTACGGCACGCCGACCGACGAGCGCTGGTGCATCAACTCGATCTCGCTCGCGCTCGAGCCGAAAGAGTAGCTACTCCGAGCCGGTGTCGTAGCGCCGGTTGCGCTTGATCTGGGCCCGCCGCCGCTTGCCTTCCAGGCGGCGCTCCTTGGCCCCCCGGGTCGGCTTGGTGGGGACCCGGGGCGGCGGAGGCGGGGCGATCGCCTCCCGCAGCAGCGCGGCGAGCCTGGCCCGGGCCGCGTCGCGGTTCATCAGCTGACTTCGCTCGCCCTCGGCGGCGACCGTTATCACCCCGTCCGCCAGCCGGCCCGCCAGCCTGGCCAGGGCGCGGGCGCGCTCCCGCTCCGGCAGGCTGGGCGAGCCCGCGATGTCGAACGAGAGCTCGACCCGGCTGTCGGTGGTGTTGACCGACTGGCCGCCGGGTCCGGATGAGCGGGAAAAGCGCTCGCGCAGTTCCCCGGCCGGGATCACCAGCCAGCTGTTCACGCGCAGATCCTCGGCCATGCCATCAAGGATGGCCGGCCCTGCGGCCTTAATTGCGCAGCAGCCGAGAATTGCGCAGCAGCCGGGCACCGGCCGGCAAACCGTGATTGCGATCCCTAATCGTGACCTAGGCCCGAAACCGTACCGCGCGCGCCGCCGTCCAAGTGACATGCTGACCGGATCTGCCACGCACGCTCCCCGCCACGCCCGCCCCGCACCGCGCCGCCTCGCCGCTGCCCGGCGTCGGCCGCTCGCCGTCATCACGCCGGGACTGGCCCTCATCACCATCGCGATCGTTACGGCGCTAGCCGGCTGCTCGGGCAGCTCAAGCAGCAGCGGCGCCGCCAGCGCGCCCGCCGCGGCGGGCGCGGCGCACGGCGCGCAGGGGTACGCCGGCGCTGCCGCCGCTCCCGCCGCCTCGGCCTCTGCGTCCGCCGCGGGCCCTGCGACCAACGCGGCGGCGGGCACCGCGGGGGGCGCGGCGCAGGCCGACTCCGCCACCCGGCTCGTCCCCGGCGGCCAGCAGCTCATCTACACCGCCCAGCTCACCGTGCGCGCCGATAACGTCGCCACCGCGCTGTCGCGGGCCACGTCGATCGTCATGGCGGCCGGCGGGTACGTGTCCTCCGAGAACAGCAACGGCGGCCCCGGCCAGCCTGCCGCGGCGGCCAGCGCCAACGTCACGCTCAAGATCCCGGCCGCCGACTACCAGGCCACGCTGGGCGAGCTGACCGGATCCGGGCTCGGCACCCAGCTCAACTTGAGCCAGCAGGCGCAGGACGTCACCCAGCAGGTCGCCGATGTCGGCAGCCGGGTCGCCTCCGACGAGGCGGCGATCGCCCAGCTGCGGGCGCTGCTGAAGGACGCCGGAAACGTGAACGACCTGCTCAACGTCCAGGACCAGATCAACTCCGAGGAGTCCGACCTGGAGTCGATGCTCGCGCAGCAGCAGGCGCTCAACCACGAGACCGCCTACGCGACGGTGACGCTCACCATCCTCGGGCCGAAGGCCCCGGTCAAGGCCAAGGCCAAGCACAAGCCAACCCCGCCGCCCGGGCTCGCGAGCGGGCTGACCGGCGGCTGGCGGGCGTTCCGGCTGAGCTTCGACTGGCTGCTGGCGATCATCGGGTCGGTCGCGCCGTTCGCCGTCGTGGTGGTCGTCATCGGCGGCGGCGTGTGGTGGGCGCGGCGACGGCTCGCGCGGGGCGCGACCACCGCCGGCGGTACCGACTAGCTAGCCCCCCCGGGGAGATCAGACCCCGGGGGAGATCAGACGAGGGCCGCGACGAGTTCGGCGACGGGCTTGCGGCGGCCGGTGTAGAACGGGATCTCGACCCGGGTGTGCCGCCGCGCGTCCGCGCCCCGCAGGTGACGCATCAGGTCGACGATTCGGTACAGCTCGTCGGCCTCGAACGCGAGCATCCACTCGTAGTCGCCCAGCGCGAAGCTGGACACCGTGTTGGCTCGCACGTCCGGGTACTCGCGGGCCATCATGCCGTGCTCGGCGAGCATCCGGCGGCGCTCGCCCTCATCGAGCAGGTACCACTCGTAGTCGCGGACGAAGGGGTAGACGCAGACGTAGTTCTTCGGCTCCTCCCCGGCCAGGAAGGCCGGGACGTGGCTCTTGTTGAACTCGGCCGGCCGGTGCAGCGCCATCGCGCTCCAGACCGGCTCGGACGCCCGCCCGAGCTTGGTGCGCCGGAAATTCACGTACATCTCCTGCAGCTCGTCGCTGGTCGGCGCCACCCACCAGAGCATGTAGTCGGCGTCGGCCCGCATCCCCTGCAGGTCATAGCAGCCGCGGGTGACGATGCCCTTGCCGTTGGCCTGGTCGAGCACGTCCGTCAGCTCGACCGCCGTTTCCTTGCGGGTGGCATCGAGCGCATCGGTGTCCGTCACCGTGAACACCGCCCACATGGTGTACCGGATCAGGTCGTTGAGCTCCCGCGCCTTGAGCCGCTGCTTCTCGTCTGCCGTGTCAGTCATAGTTCAAAATCTTAGTGATGACTAACGAGCGCGTGGCTCCGCCCATCGCCCGCCGTCTCGCCGCAGCGGCCGCGCGCCTTCGAGCGGCGTCCCGCTTCTTGCTGTTATCCGACGGAGATGGCCAGCGCTGAAAGTTCGACCGCCTGTCACCGGCTAAAGTTTCAGCGCTGATGCAGCGCGCCCGCACCGCATCAGCGCCGAAGCAGCGCGCCCGCGCTTCTTGCTGTTATCCGAACAACGCGTGCACGCTGACGAGCGCTGAGCGCTGAGCGCTGAGCGCTTCTTGCTGTTATCGGCAGTCGGTATGCGTGGCTTGAGCGGCGCGGAAGCCTTCTCGTCGTCCTTGCATACCTCCCGGACAAAATGAATCGTTTCAATAGGGGCTGAAATATCCGGCCGGTCGGCAAAGTCGAAAAGTTGTCCGGCAGCTATGCTCAGTGGCTGTCAAGCAGGAGGTTGACGGGGCCTTCTGGGGTGACGGTGAACCGCGAGGTTTCGGGCGAGGCTAGGGCCGGCGTTAGGCGCCCGGCTGGGCGGGGCGCGTGGCGGCGAGGTGGGCGATGATCTGGTCGGCGGCCGAGCGGGCGGTGGCGATGCAGGCGGGGATGCCGACGCCGTCATAGGCGGCGCCGGCGACGGCGAGGCCGGGCTGGGTCGCGACGGCGGCGCGGAT
>Ga0302314_10014144_pt1 | contig 13666 bp, 12 predicted proteins | sample III_Palsa_N2_3_FD_200533 | JGI IMG/M metagenome (GOLD analysis project Ga0302314, IMG submission 200533) | Peat permafrost microbial communities from Stordalen Mire near Abisko, Sweden - III_Palsa_N2_3 | ecosystem: Environmental > Terrestrial > Soil > Palsa > Peat permafrost | place: Sweden... | reverse complement strand
TGGCGCGCTCGGAGCGATTCGAACGCCCGACCCTCAGATTCGTAGTCTGATGCTCTATCCAGCTGAGCTACGAGCGCGCATGGCCTTGTCGCAAGGGCGCGGAACCTAGACTCGGATGCGGCCAAGCGCAAGCGGGCGGGCGGGGAATTTGGCGGGCCCGGTTCCGGATCAGTTGGTCAGCACCAGCTCGCGCCGGCCATTGTCGATGGACCAGGACTTGAACCGCCGCAGGAAGCTCTGGCCGAGCAGGTTGGGGCCGAAGCCGCGGTAGATGGAGATCGGCACATTGTCGATCTCGCGACCGCCGACGGTGACCGAGCGCAGGGTGTAGACGTCGACCGGCGCCATCGATCCATTGGCCAGCACGGTGAAGCCGCGGCCCCTGAAGTTTCCGGGACCCAGCCGGCCGGCCTTGAACAGGGCGGCGGCGTTCTCGGACGGCATGGCCATCATCGAGGCGCCGCTGTCGACGACGAACTCCATGGGCGCGGCGTTGTCGATGGAGATCGGCACCACCAGGGTGCCGTGCTCGGGCCGGCCTTTGACGATGGTCTGGCCCGGCGCCGCCTCCGCCGCGGCGCCCGCGGCGGCCTCCTTGTCCTCGGCGGCGGCCTGTTTGGCGTAGTCCCCGCCCAGGTTGAGCTTGATCTGCTTGATCTGCGCCGCGAAGTAGGGCTGCCCGCCCTGATCTTCCAGCTGGCGGTCGAAGCTTTCCAACAGGTCCAGCGCCTCCTTGCCTCGACCCTTGCGGACCAGTTCGTTGGCCAGCGCCTCGCGCACGTCCACCAGCTGCGGATAGATGTCCAGCGCGGCGCGGTTCCTGGCCATCGCGGCGTCGATCTGGCCGGTCGCGTCCAGGCTCTTGGCGTAGCCGGCGTCGAGGTCGTAGGTCGCCACGCCCATGCTCGCCGCCTTCTGGTAGTAGTAGAGCGACTCCTTATGACGACCGTCCTGGGTCAGGATGATCGCCAGCATGGCGAAGGCCCTGGCGTCGGTGGGATACTTCTTGGTGTAGGCCACCAGGTCGGACTCGGCGCAGGGGATGTCGCCGTCGCGCTGGCAGATGATGGCCTCGCTCATGCTGGGCAGGCCCGGCGGCAGCACCCAGGGCCGCTCGCCGTTGGTGGAGATGGGGTGGAAGTAGAACCAGCCCCCGGCGCAGGCGACGAGAACGATCACGGCGGAGATCAGGAAGAACGGCGGCTCGCGCCGCCTGCGCCCCTTGGGCTGCAGGGCGTGCACGATTCCGCCGCCGTCGGCCGGCCCCTTGGTTGCCATGTCGCCCCCACCGCGAGCGCATACGCTTCGCTCGCTTCACCCCTTAGGTTGCCGCCAAGCTAACGCGCCCTTGACGTCCACGGCAAGGCGGCGCGCGCGCCGCGCGACCTACTGGCCGGCGGCATTGTGCGTGGCGATCTGCTCGATGATGTCGAGCTGCTCTTTGCGGAAGTGCTCGTGCACCTGAACGCCGTCGGCGCCGAACTCGATCGCAGCGTCGTTGGCCAGGGTGTAGGCCGGCCATTCAGGTCCGCCGGCCGAGTCCGGCTTGCCGGTCTTGGCGAAGGCCACCCAATAAGAGTGGGCGTGGGCCGAGAGGGCGCGATCCTCGCCGTTGGCGGCGGGAATCGCAATGCCGCCGCGCTTCATCGGCGCGGTCGGCAGGGTCTCGAACACATAGGCGATCTCGCCGCCGTGGGGCTGGCCCGGCATGACGGTGCGCAGTGCGGCAGGCATGTAGGAGAAGTAGTAGACATAGGCCTTATTGCCCGCCTTCACCTCCTGGCGCGCCAGATAGCGGTCGGGTTCTTCGATGGCGGTCTCGGTCCACATCAACGAGGCGGCGTCGGCCGCATTGCCGTTCCCGAACAGCTTGACCATCGCATCCTTCTTGTCGCCCAGGAGATCGAGGGTGGTCTCCGGGTGCTGGCGGACGCGGGCGAACAGGCTGGCCTCATAGCTGTTGCCGCCGAGCATGAAGGGCACATGCGCCTGTTTGCCGGCGGCGAAGGCCTTGGCGACGGTGGTGGGCACAAGATGGCCGTCGATGATCGGCGTCGGCGCGTCGGGGGCGTCGAGGCCGGCGGCGGCCTTCATCAGCACCTCGGCGGGCAGGGCGCGCAGCGCCGCGACCTGGGCCGCGTCATCGCCGGTGGCGCCGTTGGCGATCGCGTAGGTCTGACCCAGCTTCTCGGCGGCGTCCAGCGGTCGGCCGGGCGTGCGGCCGAAGCCGGATTCGGAGATGGCCTTCTGGTAGAGGCCCCGGGCCTGCGGCGAGATCAGCAGATAGTTGACCGACATGGCGCCGGCGGACTCGCCGAAGATGGTGACATTCTTCGCGTCGCCGCCGAAGGCTGCAATATTGGCCTTGACCCATTTCAGCGCGGCGATCTGGTCCATCAGGCCGTAGTCGCCGGTGGGGCCGCCCTTCGCTTCTCTGGTCAGGCCCGGGTGGGCGAACCAGCCCAGCCGGCCGAGGCGGTAGTTGAGCGTCACCAGCACCACGCCGTCCTCGGCGAAGTGGGTTCCGTTGTAATAGTTGGCCGCGCCGCCGATGAAGCCGCCGCCATAGATCCAGACCATCACCGGCAGCCTCTTGTGGGCGTGGTTCAGGGGCTCATAGACGTTCAGCTGCAGGCAGTCTTCGCTCTGCGGGCCGCCGCGGCCGCCGAAGGCGCCGGTGACCTGCATGCAGGTGGGGCCAAAGGCGGTGGCGTCGCGCACGCCGGTCCAGGACGCTTCCTTTTGCGGCGGCTTCCAGCGCAGCGGACCTGTGGGCGCGGCGGCGAAGGGAATGTTCTTGAAGGTGACCACCTGGCCGTCGACCTTGCCCTTCAGGGCGCCGTCCTTAATCGTGACCATGTCCGGCGCCGGCGCGGCGGCGATCGCCGCAGTGGCCAACAGGCTGAAACCGAAGGCCAGCGCCGCAAATCTTCCCCGCATTTCCATTCCCCTTGAGGTCTGCGATATCGTCTTGTTGGCCGGCGCGGGCCGGCTTTGCATAACGTCAAGTTTACACGCGCACATTTCCGGCATGTTTCGGGCTGCCGCCCCTCCCCTCGTCATCCCGGACGACCCGAAGGGGCGATCCGGGACCCAGGGCCGCGCGCCCAGTCGCCTGGGTCCCGGCGCTTCGCTGCGCTACGGCCGGGATGACGAGGGTAAAATGACGGCGGCGGCGTGAATTGCCCACGGCTCCGGTTGAGGCCAAGATGGGGGTCATGATTCGAGCCCTCGCCCTGATGGCCGGCCTCAGCCTTGCGGCGCTTGCCGGCGCCGCCTGGGCGGACGATCCGGCGACGCCCGCCGCGGACGCCAGCCAGGCGCCGCAGCTGCGGTCGCTGTGCACCGACCGGCCGACCAAGTCGACCTCGCCCTGCACGGTGGACCCAGGCCACTTCCAGCTCGAGAGCGACATTTTCAACGTCACCATCGACCACTCCGGCGGCGCGGACACCACGACGGCGCTCTACACCAACCCGACCCTGAAATACGGTGTGACCGACACGGTCGATGTGGAGCTGAACATCGCCCCCTACGAGACCATCACCAGCCGCGACCGGACGACAGACATCACCACCCGCAACGAGGGCGTCGGCGATCTCTATGCGCGGGTGAAGTGGGCGCTGATCGGCGCGGCGGGCGGCGATTTCGGCCTGGCCTTCGTGCCCTATCTGAAGGCGCCCACCGCCAGCGGCGGGGTCGGCAACGGCGCCTGGGAAGGCGGCCTGATCATCCCGGTGGCCTTCAACCTGCCGGCCGGCTGGTCGGGGGTGATCGATCCGGAGATCGACATCCTGAAGGACCCCGCTGACGACAACAAGCACGTGGGGTTCGCCGGGCTGATCAGCCTGTCGCATCCGATCACCAAGACCATCACCGGCTCGGTGGAGATCTGGGGCGACGAGAACTATCAGCCCGGCCATGCGATCAAACAGGCCTCGGCCGACGTCGGCGCGGCCTGGATTCCCGCCAGCGACCAGAACCTGCAGTTCGACGGCGGCGTGAACCTCGGCCTCAACAGCCAGACCCCCGCCGCGCAGCTGTACGTAGGCGTGTCCCGGCGGTTCTAGGTTTGCCGCCCAACCCTCCGCCGTTTCCTGGGCCTTGTGCCCAGGACCCATTGGACTCGAACGGACCGTAGCTTTGCCCCGCCGGCGCCGCTGGTGCGGACCCCGTACCCGTCGCGCCCAATGGACCCCAGGCACAAGGCCTGGGGAACGGACTAGGTTTAGCGCCCAGCCGGACTCGGCAAAGCGGCGTTGGAACGATAGAACCCGGCCGTCCGTTGGAGCCTCGTCGTGACCGGCTGGGAGGCGCGGACTTAGGCAGGCAGGAAGGCCATCCATGCACAAGGTCGTCGCCGAGGTCACCGCCCGCATCCAGGGCCGCAGCCGCGACCGCCGCGCCGACTATGTGGCGCGGATGATGGCGGCGCAGAATTCGGCGCCGGGGCGGGCGAAACTGTCCTGCGCCAACTGGGCCCACGCCTTTGCCGGCCAGCCCGGAGAGGACAAGCGGCGGATGATGGACCCGTCGGCGCCGAACATCGCCATCGTCTCGTCCTACAATGACATGCTGTCGGCGCATCAGCCGTTCGAGCGCTTCCCGCCGCTGATCCGCGCCGCCGCCCGTGAGGTCGGCGCCACGGCCCAGTTCGCCGGCGGCACACCCGCAATGTGCGATGGCGTCACCCAGGGCCAGCCGGGAATGGAGCTGTCGCTGTTCTCACGCGACGTGATCGCCATGTCGACGGCGGTGGCCCTGACCCATGACGCCTTCGACGGGGCCCTGTGCCTGGGCATCTGCGACAAGATCGTGCCGGGCCTGGTGATGGGGGCGCTCAGCTTCGGCCATCTGCCGATGATCATGGTCCCCGGCGGGCCGATGCCGTCGGGCATCTCCAACGCCGAGAAGGCCCGGGTTCGGGCGTCTTATGCCGAGGGCAAGGCCAGCCGCGAGGAGCTGCTGCAGAGCGAGATGGCCTCCTACCATTCGCCCGGCACCTGCACCTTCTATGGCACCGCCAACTCCAACCAGATGCTGATGGAGATGATGGGGCTGCATCTGCCGGGCGCCGCCTTCGTCCATCCCGACACCCCCCTGCGCGACGCCCTGACGGCGGCCGCCACCCACCGGGCGGTGGAGATCGGCGCCGGCAAGCAGGACTTTACGCCGCTGTGGCGGGTGATCGACGAGAAGGCGATCGTCAACGGCGTGGTGGGCCTCCTGGCCACGGGAGGCTCGACCAACCACACCCTGCACCTGGTCGCGATTGCCCGGGCGGCCGGGATCGAGATCGACTGGGACGATTTCTCAGACCTGAGCCATGTGACGCCCATGCTGGCGCGGGTCTATCCAAACGGGTCGAAGGACGTGAACCACTTCCACGCCGCCGGCGGCATGGCGTTCGTGGTCCGCGAACTGCTGGATGCGGGCCTGGCCCACGACGACGTCATGACCGTGACCGGGCCAGGCCTGCGCCATTATCAGACCGAACCCTTCCTCGACGACGGCAAGCTGGTCTGGCGCGATGGCGCCAAGACCACCCTGGACGCCGATGTGCTGCGCCCGGCCGCCGATCCCTTCGACAAGCATGGCGGCATCACCCTGGTGGCCGGCAACCTGGGCCGGGCGGTGATCAAGGTCTCGGCGGTCAAGCCGGAGCACCGGGTGATCGAGGCCCCCGCGAAAGTGTTCGACGACCAGGACGATCTGCAGGCGGCGTTCAAAGCCGGCGAGCTGACCGGCGACTTCATCGCCGTGGTGCGATTCCAGGGACCCAAGGCCAACGGCATGCCGGAGCTGCACAACCTGTCGCCGACCCTGGGCGTGCTGCTGGACCGCGGCCAGAAGGTCGCGCTGGTGACCGACGGCCGCATGTCCGGCGCATCCGGCAAGACCCCGGCGGCGCTGCATGTGACGCCGGAGGCCATGGACGGCGGCGCCCTGGCCTATCTGCGCGACGGCGATGTGATCCGGCTGGACGCCGACGCCGGGGTGCTGGAGGTGAAGGTCGATCAGGCCGAGCTGCTGCGCCGCCCGGCCGCCGCCAAGTCCCCCGACGGGTTCGGCTTCGGCCGCGAACTGTTCGCCCATATGCGCCGCGCCGTCGGCCCCGCCGAGGCCGGCGCCTCGGTGTTGTTCTGAGGCCCTCATGACCAATGTGGAACCGGAGATCGTCGGCCTGGTCGGCGACGTGGGCGGCACCAACGCCCGCTTCGCCATCGCCGAGGTGCGCGGCGACAAGATCAGGCTGCGCGACGCCAAGGTGCTGGCCGCCGCCGACTACAGGACCAGCAAGGCGGCCCTGACCGCCTATCTGGACGGCTTGAACGGCGACGAGCCCAAGCCCGACTACGCCGTCGTGGCCGCCGCCGGACCGGTGATCGGTGGGACGGTGACCTTCACCAACAACAAGGCGTGGAGGGTCTCCGACTCCGAATTGATCAAGGCCGGCGGGCTCAAAGACGCGCGGGTGATCAACGACTTCACCGCCCAGGCGCTGGCGCTGGACTATCTGAAGGGCCCAGCCCTGAAGCGGATCGGACCGCGTGGCGTTGTCGCCAGGACCGGCTCGGCTGTGATCATCGGCCCCGGCACCGGGTTCGGCGGCGGCGCGCGGGTGTTCGATGGCGCGAGCTGGGCCACGGTCACCGGTGAGGGCGGCCACTCCAGCTGGGCGGCGGCCGAGCCGGTGGAGATCGAGATCCTGAAATGGATCACCGCCAAATATGGCCGCGCCTCGGTGGAGCGGGTGTTGTCGGGGCCGGGGTTGCTCAACCTCTACCAGGCGCTTGGCGAGATCCAGGGCATGCCCGCAGCCCTGACCAAGCCGGCCGAGGTGACCAAGGCGGCGCTGGCGGGCGACAAGCTGGCGCTGATGGCGTTGGAGCGGTTCTGCGCCATCCTGGGGTCCGTGGCCGGCGATTTCGCGCTTTGCTTCGGCGCCACCCGAGGCGTCTATATCAGTGGCGGAATCGCGCCGGACATCTTCGACGTCCTGGCCGCCAGCGATTTCCGCAAGCGTTTCGAGATGAAGGGCCGCATGTCCGACTATCTGAAGCCGATCCCGACCCATGTGGTGGTCGAGCCGCACGCGGCCCTGATCGGTTCGGCCAGCGTTCTTGTGGAGCTGACGAAGTGATCCGCGCCCGCCGCGCCCGCATCGTCGCCACGCTCGGGCCCGCCAGCCACACGCCGGAGATGGTGCTGGCGCTCGCGCGGGCCGGCGCGGATGTGTTCCGGCTGAACTTCAGCCACGGCAGCCACGAAGACCACGCGGAGTCGCTGGCGATGATCCGCGCCGCGGAGGCCGAGATAGAGCGGCCGGTTGGCGTACTGGCCGACCTGCAGGGACCGAAGTTTCGTCTCGGCGTGTTCAAGAACGGGCCGATCGAGATCAAGCCGGGCGACCGGATTCGTCTCGACCTCGACCCCACGCCCGGCGACGCCACCCGGGTCTGCCTGCCGCATCCGGAGCTGTTCGGCGCCATGTCGCCGGGCGCGCGGCTGCTGCTGGACGACGGCAAGGTCCGTCTGAAGGTGATCGAGGCCGGCGCCGACCACGCCGAGGTCGAGGTGGTCCAGGGCCTGCGGCTGTCCGACCACAAGGGCATCGCCCTGCCCGGCGCGGTGATCGGCACCTCGCCGCTGACGCCCAAGGATCGCGACGACCTGGCCTATGCGCTTCGCCTCGGCGTCGACTGGGTGGCGCTGTCCTTCGTGCAGCGGGCGGCGGACATGGCGGAGCTGCGCCGGCTGGTGGGCGGCAAGGCCGCAGTGCTGGCCAAGATCGAAAAGCCGGCCGCCCTGGACGACCTCGGCGCCATCCTCGACCAGTGCGACGGAGTGATGGTGGCGCGGGGCGACCTGGGCGTGGAGCTGGAGCCGGAAGAGGTTCCGGTGGCCCAGAAGAACATCATCCGCGCCGCCCGCCATCGCGGCATCCCGGTGATCGTCGCCACCCAGATGCTGGAATCGATGATCACCGCGGCCTCCCCCACCCGGGCCGAGGCCAGCGACGTGGCCAACGCGGTCTATGAGGGCGCCGACGCGCTGATGCTTTCAGCAGAAAGTGCAGCGGGCGGCTTTCCGCTCGAGGCGGTGACGATGATGAACCGCATCATCGAACGGGTGGAGCAGGACCCGTCCTGGCCCGGGCTGATGGACGCCGAACAGCACGCGCTGCTGGAAGAGCACGATGTGGACGCCCTGGTCGCGGCGGCGCGCAGGGCGGCGGACGCGGGATCGACCGCCTGCCTTGTGGCCTTCACCACCACCGGCGGCACCGCCCTCAGGCTCGCGCGGGAGCGGCCGCTGCAGCCGGTGCTGGCGCTGACCGCCGACATCCGGGTGGCGCGCAAGCTCTGCCTGGCCTGGGGCCTGGAGCCGCGCAAGGGCGAACAGCCCAAGGGGCTGGACCACCTGACCAAGGGCGCGACCCTGCTGGCGGTGGAGCTGGGCCTGGCCGAACCCAACGGCCGGGTGCTGATCCTGGCTGGCACCCCGTTCGGCTCGCCGGGCGCGGCCAACCTGCTGCGGCTGGCGCACGCGCCGCCGAAGCGGGGGGATTAGCTAGGCTCGGCTTCCATTCGACAGGGCAATTTCATGCTGATGTTATACTGATAACGTCAGTACGTTTTCGAAGGCGCGATCCATGTCGAAAGAGTCCGTCTTCACGATGAAGTTGGAGTCGGAATTGCGCGACGCCTTCATGGCTGAAGCTCAAGCAACCCATCGCCCCGCCTCTCAGCTGGTCCGCGAATTCATGCGAGACTTCATTCGGCGACAGCGCGATGCGCGCGAGCACGACAGCTGGTTTCGTGGCGAAGTCGAGCAAGCTCTGCGCGAGGTCGACGATCCGGCGGTCCGCCGCATTCCGCATGATGAGGTGATGGCGGAACTGAGGGCCAGGATCACCCGGGTCGCCAAACGTGCGGATTGAGTGGGTACAATTTTGGTGACACTGCATTTACGTCTCCGCTGGCGCACGCGCCCCCGAAGCTGGGAGACTACGCCCTTCAGCGCCCTCAGTCGGTTGCGCGGGCGGTCGCGGCGCCTTTGAATTGAGCCGCGCTCAACCGGGGGACCGCGACCATGATCACCGTCTTCGGCGAAGGCAGAGGCTTCCGGGTCGTCTGGCTGCTGGAGGAGATGGGGCTGGCCTACCGGCTCAGGCGAGTGGACCTGCTGGCCGGCGTCGAGGACGACGCCGAGTTCCTGGCCATCAATCCCGCCGGCTTCATCCCGGCGATCCAGGACGGCGACGTCGTCATGGTCGAGTCGATCGCGATCATGGAATATCTGATGGCGCGCTATGGGCCGACCCCGCTCGCGCCGAACCCGCACGATCCCGCCTTCCCGGCCTACCAGCAGTTCCTGCACCTTGGTGAAGCCGGCCTCGCGGCGTCGATCTATTTCGTCAACGGCGCCCGCAATCTGGCGCCCGAGGCCGAGCGGCACAACTGGAGCGCCGGCCAGGCGCTGGATGTGTTCGAGACCCGGCTGGGGCTGGTGACGCGACAGCTTGCGCGCTCGCCCTACCTCGCCGGCGAGGCGTTTACCGCCGCCGACATTTCGGTGACCTATGCCCTGGAGCTGGCCCAGAGATCGGTGGGATTTATCCTCGGCGAGGCCGAGCAGGCCTATGTGGCCCGCACCAGCGGACGCGCAGCCTACAAGCGGGCCATGGAAACCTGTCATGACACCAAGGCCTGGGCCGCCAGGACGGCCGCTCGATAGGCGCGTCCGGCGCCCAACCGCCTGGCGTGGACTCGGCGGGGGACGACCTTCCGCGCGTCGGCTGTGGGTGGAAAGGCGGACGTCAGTCGCCAACCCGACTCCAGAACAGGAAGGGGACCGCATTATCGCGGAGAAACGTCTCGATTCCGGATGCACGCGGCCCGGAGAAGCGACGTTTCAATTCGCGCAGCGGATTTCGTCTGACCTTCAGGGCCTGCATCAGTTTTGGCGCGTCGTGGGCTTTGATCGTCCAGGTCCACTCGTACTCGGAACTTCCCCAAAAGGCCTTCACCGCCGCTCCGAGGTCCTGTCCCTCAAAGATCAGATCACCATTGAGCCCGTATCGCGCTATCAAACCCCGGCTGTCGGTCTTGGTCCGCTCATCACGGAGCACGACCTTTTTCAGCTCGAAAAACATGCGCCCGCCCCTGGTCCCCCAAGCCAGCCAAATTCGTAGCACCACAGAGGGTGGCGTCCAACTCAGCCGAGGCGCCGGTTCAGGCCAAGGCGCTGAGTTCTCGATCCACCCCTTCAAGATAGGCGCGGCCGAATGGACCCTGTTCGAGCCCGTCATAGAGGCTGGCCGGCAGGTCGTTCGGCAGGTCCGCGCAGACGCTGGCGGCGAACATGGCGATGGCTGCAACCGTATCGGTATCGCCTCCCAGCGCCACGGCCCTCCTGAGTACGTCGACCAAGCCGGTCGCGCGTCGCACGATGGTCGCCGCCGCGCGAACGCAATCGACGCCGCGAACGCTGGTCGGGCCGGTCCAGTCGTCGGCCCATGAAAACCCCGGAACCTTGTCGTCCAGGAACTGGCCGAGCGCCTTGCGGTTTCCAAGACCGTAGCGGAGGAAGTGCACCATCGCGGCGACCGCGGAGGCGCTGGCCCTGCCTTCGACGGTGTCGTGGGTGACGGAGGCCTGGAGCGACGCCAACTCCATGGCGTGCGAGAGGTCGCGGTAAAGGCCGATCGGCCCAGCGCGCATCGCCGCTCCGCTCCGGTCGGAGGTCGGCTCGATGAGCGACAGCAGGTGCTCACCGCTTTCGGCGGTGTCCAGCGCCCGCTGAAATCGCCGTGAGTAGCCGGGGCGTTTGTCGCGTTGATAGGCGTTGAGAAAGCTATCGGCGAGGGCGACCCGCGTTTCCGGAGCGCCCCGCAGGATGTGTTCGGCAAGCGCCAGCGCCATCTGAGTGTCGTCGGTATAGCGGCCGCCGCCCAGCCCGGTCTCGGGGTTCAGATGATAGGCGTCCCCGTTGTTCGTAAGCCCGGGCGCCGGGAACTGGATGAACTCGAACGCGGCCCCGTAGGCGTCCGCGATGGCCATCTCCACAAGCATCAAGCGCCCCTCCGCCAGCTTTCCAGCCCTCGATTACCAGGGTCACGGGCGCGAACATATGGCTCGCCGTAGGCGTGAATGCGCGTGCGCCTGTAGTCGAACTCAGGCCACGTCGGTGGGGATGAAGGCCCTGCCTTGCAATCCGGCCGGGGTCGGAGTGTCTTCAGCCCCGTCTGGGGGACCGCTCATGCATTCGATCTCCGGCTTGATTGCCGAAGCGGCGGTACTCGACCGGATTGCAAGCCGTTTGGCCCTGGCGACGCCTGCGATGTTGTCGCTTGGGTTCGGTTTCCTGCCGCTCGACAACACAAACCTGGACAAGGTTGTCGGACGCAAAAGAGGCGATCCCGTTGAGGGGTTCGACTATCTGACGTCCGGGTTGATCAAGGTGCTTCGTCGATCCTCCCGGGCCGGCGATTTCGCCTACATCGAAACTGAATATTCCGGTGGGGCCGGGACACAGGGCGCCGCCGTTTTTCAGTCGGGCGCCCTCAAGTTCGGGCCGAAGAGGGCGGAGATTGGCCCGATCAATGAAGCTTTGGCGATGTTGGGGATGACGAGCGGTGATCCACCGGATGACGCATTCGAGCGTGTAGGGTTGGGTCGACATCGGAGCAACGGGGCGATCCGGGAGGCCGATCAACAACGCCTGAAGCCATCTCAATCACCGTCCGGACATCGCCGCCTCCGAAGGATCATTTGGCGGTGGGTCGCGGCGATGGTCGCGATGGCGGTAGCGGCGGCGGCGGCCGTCATCGCGGCAAACGCCGGGATCGAGTTCAAGCTGCCGGCGCTTCACTAGCCACTGAGCGCGCTTGGATTCGGACACCGGACAGTGGCGCTGCGCCAGAAACCGGTCCTTCGCCAAAGCCGCCAACAAGCAGGCGATAGCGATCTACCCGGGTCGAGGCGGTCCTGCCTACGGGCGGCCGAGGGTCTTGGCGAAGAAGGCCAGCGCCATATCGATCGCCGCCTGATGGGTGGGCGCCTGGGGCGTCTTGTCCGCGCAGAGCGGCGTGGCGGCGACGCCCGCGGGCGTGCAGGCGGCGAGGAAATCGTAGTGGCCCACGTCTGGCAGCGTCTTCAGCTCGGCGTGCGGCAGGTCGCGCGCGGCGGTCAGGCCGTTGGTCTCGGGCGGCGCGACGGGATCGGCGTCGCCAAGGATGATGGCGACCGGCGTCCGGTCCGACTTCAGGTTGGCCGGGTCGAAGGCCTGGACGATGGCCGGCGCGATGGCGAAGGCCGCGCGCACGCCGGGAATGGAATGATCGTCGCCGCTGTGGGCCGCCTCGGGCGCGAGCGCGGGCGACGCCAGGGCCGCCAGCATCTGCGGCGTCGAGAGCGGAAACTCCTTCTGCGGCCGGCAGATGCCGTCGTTGGGATTGGCGGTGCAGAAGGCTTGCAGCCGCGCTGTGTCCACATGGGCGCCGGTGGCGGCGATGGCGGTGAAGCCGCCGGCGGAGAAGCCGGCCACACCCAGGCGATCAAGGTCGAGATGGGGCCCGATCGCCGGGTCCGCCCTGGCGGCGGCGAGGGCGGCGGCCAGGTCTCCGGGGCGATCCCAGAACATCACCGCGCCACCGACTGTCATCTGGTCGAGGCCATTGTTGCCGGGATGGTCGACGGCGATCACCACATAGCCAGCGCGGACCAGCGGAAGCGTGAACCAGGCCATCATCCGCGCCGTGCCGCCAAAGCCGTGGGAGAACAGGATCACCGGCCGGCGCCGATCGTCGGCGAAGGCGGCGTCCGGGGCCGCCGATCCCACCTTGAACAACGGGGCGCCCGGCGGCCCGATATCCAGGGACTGCTCCTTGGCGTCCGCCGCGGCCGGATACCAAACCGTCACCCTCACCGTGTCGCGGTGGGCGGCGTCGCGCAGGACCGCGGTCGGATTGACGGCGGTCAGATGCCGCTCGCCGATCTGACCGGCAAACGCCGGACCGCCGACCAGCACCAGAGCGGAAACCAGGGCTAGGACTTTCGCGCGCATGTCGGTTCCCGCCTGAAGGATGTTTCGCGCCCGGACAGGGCCTGAAATCCAGGTTGGGTTCTAGTGAAACTTCGGTCAGATTCGGGCTTGCCCGGCTACGGATGGCCGAGCGCGCCCACTGAATCGAAAGCCTGTAGCCTCCCCACATGAGCCAAGCCCCAAGACCTGTCGTCCGGACCGCCAGGTCCGATGACGCCCCGGCCCTCGGCCGCCTCGGCGCGCTGTTGGTGGCGGTCCACCACGCGTTCGATCCTGACCGGTTCATCGCGCCCGGACCTGCGACGGAGCGCGGCTATGGACGCTTCCTCGCCTCGCAGATCGGCCGTGAGGAGGCGATCCTTCTGGTCGCCGAGAGGGGCGGCGCGGTGCTGGGCTACGCCTACGCCGCATTGGAGGGCGCCGACTGGATGGCGCTGCGCGGGCCCGCCGGGGTGATCCATGACCTCATTGTCGAGCCGGGACACCGGAACCAGGGCATAGGCGGCCTGTTGCTGGACGCGGCGCTGGACGCCCTCGCCGAGCGCGGCGCCCCCCGGGTAGTGCTGTCCACGGCCACCCCGAACCAAGGCGCGCAGCGGCTGTTCGCGGCCGCGGG
>Ga0302314_10014140_pt1 | contig 13669 bp, 14 predicted proteins | sample III_Palsa_N2_3_FD_200533 | JGI IMG/M metagenome (GOLD analysis project Ga0302314, IMG submission 200533) | Peat permafrost microbial communities from Stordalen Mire near Abisko, Sweden - III_Palsa_N2_3 | ecosystem: Environmental > Terrestrial > Soil > Palsa > Peat permafrost | place: Sweden... | reverse complement strand
GAGGACGTCGATACCCCAGGCGTCCATGTCGAGGTGCGAGGTGCCGAGGCCGGTGATGCCGTCGACGATGAGGAGAGCTTCGGAGTTTTCGGATTTGAGGAGCTTGGCGATGGCTTCGATGTCGTGGCGAACGCCGGTGGAGGACTCGGTGGCCTGGACGAAGACGGCGCGGGTTTCGAGGTGGAGGTTGGCTTTGACCTCGTCGAGAGAGAAGGTGCTGCCGTAGGGGGCGCTGACGACGTCGACGTGGCATCCGAAGGCTTTGGTGATGCCGGTCCAGCGCTCGCCGAACTTGCCGGCGGTCAACACGAGCACGCGATCTCCCGGTGACGTGAGGTTGGAGACGGAAGCCTCCATCGCGCCGGAGCCGCTGCTCGAAAGGATGATGACGTCGTTTTTGGTGCCGACGAACTCTTTAAGCTGCGAGAGCACGCGGGTGTACATCGCGCGGAACTCGGGAGTGCGGTGGTGAATATCGGCCGCAGCCATGGCGAACTGGGCGGCGGGCAGCAGGGGAGTCGGGCCAGGAGTAAAGAGACGGGTTTTGCGGATCATGGATTTATTGTAGCGGGGTACTGCCTTCTAGAGACCGAAAGGCCCTCTGCGCGCGGGGCGGTCACTTCGTGACTTGTGTACCTTGTCTCGGTGATGCGAGCTGCTTGGGGCCTCGCGTTGCTCGGCTTACTTATAATTGGGGATTGATTTGATGAGATGAGGGAATGATGACGATTGGCGAGAAGATTCAGACAGATATTGTGGTGGCGATGAAGGCGAAGGATGAGCATAAGCTGACGACGCTGCGGATGGTGAAGTCGGCGCTGAGGAATAAAGAGATCGATAAGCGGGAGAAGCTGACGGATGCCGAGGAGTCGCAGATTCTGACGACGCTGATCAAGCAGCGCAAGGAGTCGGTGGAGTCGTTTACCAAGGGCGGGCGGCTGGAGCTGGCGGCGAAAGAGCAGGTCGAGATTGGAATGATTGAAGGGTATCTGCCGCAGGCTGCCGGTGAGGATGTGATTCGCGGAGTGGTGACAGGTGCGATCGATTCGCTGGTGGTGGATGGGAAGAGGCCAGGGCCGAAGGAGATGGGCGCGGTGATGAAGGCAGTGCAACAGACGATCGCGTCGGAGGGGCTACGAGCGGATGGAAGACTGGTCAGTGAGATTGTGAAGGCGGAGCTGGCAAAGTAGAAGTTCTTGATCGAGACTGGCGGCGGAAGAGCGTGTAAGAATCGTCTTCTGCAACTTGGGGCGCGATCGATCTTCTTAAGGAGTTTCTTCTCGATGACAACTCCTCCTGTAAAACAGGGCAAACTTGAAGGCGCTTTATCGCGCGCGATGCCGAGCGAAACCGGGAAAACTCAGGGTGTCATTGCGTGGTCGAGTTTGACGTTCGCTGTGCTGCAGAGCGTATGCAGCTTCTTTGTTGCATTGGATGGCCTGCGGCTTCTGATCGGCGTGGGCGCGCTGGCCAGTGTCGTTGGGGCCGGTGAGCAATGGGATCGATTGCATACGGACTGGATTCGAGTGCCGATGGTGGCGCTGGCGCTGGCGGGGGCGTTGTTGAACCTGACGGTGCTGTTGCACGTGCGGCATCTGCGGAGCCGTCCGTCTGCGCAGTGGCGTCAGAGGCCGTTGACGCCTCGCAAGAAGAGGATGGAGCGGGTGCAGTTCGCGCTATCGCTGATTACGCTGGTTTTGCTTGCGGTGGAAGAGATATCGCATTGGCATACTTTTCATCGGCTATAACTTTGGATTGCGTTATCTTCGCGTCCAGTTGAACTCGGTTCCGGCGAGGATGGTACGGCCTTGCAGGGGGACTTGCGGGATCTCCTGGTAGCCGGTGTTGCTTAGGTTCAGTAGGCGCAGATAGGGGCGCAGGCGGCCGGTGTTGCGGGAGAGGGCTACGTCCCAGAGCGGGTAGGCGGTGTGCTGGGTGCGCTGGACGACGTTGACCTGGGTGTGGGCGTTGATCTGGCGGCCGATTCGGCCGGGGAGTTCTCCGTTCCAGGCGAAGATAGCGTTTTGTGCGGCGTAGTTGTAGGCGTATTCGGAGATGAGGTTGGCGGGTGGGGACGCGGCGTGGGCGGTGGTGTAGCTGAATTGCAGGTTCTGCGTGGTGGTGAGGCGGAGGCGGAGGGTGGTCTCGGCTCCGGTGATGTTGAGGTTCTGGATGTTGACGGCCTGGTAAGGTTCGGCGAAGGTGAGGGCTGGCGTGGCGAGGGCGAGTTTTGAGTAATCGATGGTGTCTTTTTGCTGGAGCCGGAAGCCGGTTGCGGTCAGGGTGAGGCGGCTGTTGGTGGGGGTCCAGTCCAGGCCTGCTTCGTAGCTCCAGGAAGACTCGGGCTTGAGGTTGGGATTGCCGATGGTGGTGGGGTCGGAGTAGTAGAGATCGACATAGGTGGGAAGGCGGAAGCCATGACCGGCAGAGGCGCGTAGGCGCGTGGTGTGGCTGAGGGTGTAGGCAGCGGCGATGCTGGGGGAGAAGACGTTGCCGTTGCTGGAGAGGACTTCGTCGCGTGCTCCGATTGACAGCGAGAAGCGGCCGAGGGCGCGGAGGCTGAGGTTGGCGTAGCCTGCTCCCTGGTTGCGGGCGTGCTGACCGAGGGAGTTCGAGTGGATGGAATCACCGGCGGCTTCGAGGCCATAGGAGAGGGTGATGTTGGGGGTGAGGGTGTCGGCGCGACGGAGGGCGCCTTCGTAGCTGGTGGTGATGTGGTTGTTCTCATAGATCTGGGGCTGGTCGGCGAAGAGGACGAAGAGGTCGGAGTGGCGGCGGTAGGCGAAGCTTGCGGCGGTGCGTTGGCCGAGTTGCTGCTGGATGCTGGCGAACCAGCCCTTGGTGCGCTCCCAAGAGTCGTAAGGACCGTAGAAGAGATTTGCGCCGTAAGGACGGTCGCTTGCGGCTAGAAGAATGTCAGTGGTGCCGGGCTTGAGCGTGAGCCACGTCTCGGAGGCCAGGGCGTTGCTGCTGTAGTTGCGGTCGGGGATGAAGCCGTCGGAGGTGTCGCGACTGCCGGTGAGCTGCTCGGCGAGGTGGCCGCGGGTGTAGGAGGCGCGTAGGTGCTGCTCGATGGAGGAGTAGCTGCCGCCGCCTGCGCTGCCGACTATGTTGAGGCCGGCCGCGGGGGATTGGGTGAGGAGATTGACGGCGCCGCCGATGGCGTCGGAGCCGTAAAACGTCGATCCCGATCCGTGGAGGATATCGATTCTGGTGACGGCGTCGAGGGGGACGGGAATGTCGAGGTTGAGGTGGCCGGTCTCGGGGTCGTTGATGCGGAGGCCGTTGAGAAGGATGAGGGACTGCTCGAAGGTGGTGCCGCGAAGGGAGAGGTCGGCCTGGACGCCGTTGGCTGCGCGGGCTTGCAGATTGAGGGAGGGGTCCTGGCGGAGGAGATCGACGACGGAGTTTGAGACGAGCGGTTGGTCGCGGGGAGAGAGGAGATCGACGGAGCGGTTGCTTTCGGCGAGAGGAAGTGGCTCGAGGGTGGTGGTGACCGTGACGCTTTCAGCGACGGGGGTGAGTTTCTGCGGGGATGAGGGCGGGACGGTAGATGTGGGCTGCTGCGCCAGGGATAAGCAGCAGGCGAGGAATGGGAGGCAGAAATGTGGATGGATTTTCATGCGGCTGTGTTCTGCTTCCATCATCTGTCGAAATGCGGTTGGGGTGAGAGTAGTTTTGTTTTGTTATAAATAGTTGATTTGGTCAACTAAAGGTGAAGCGGATGAGGATTGATGCGTTCTTGCGACAGAGCCCGGTTGTGCAGACCAGCCGTGCCGCCCGAAAGATGGAGGCTTCGCTGAACCTTGTTCTTCGGGACGAGGGAGTGTCGGTGTTTGAGGCTTTGATGCTGGCCGCGATCTTTTTTGAGAAGAGAGGGGAGATCAAACCTTCGGCGTTGGCGGAGTCGTTTGAGACGACGCGGGGAAATGTGAGTCACTGCATCTCTTCGCTTGAGGCGAAGGGACTGGTGGAGCGGCAGATCGATCCAAATGATGCCCGAGCAGTACAGTTGCTGCTGAAGCCTCAGGGTAGGAAACGGGCGGTGCGGGTGATGGGGATTCTGGATCGGATGCAACGGCGATTCGAGGAGGGCATGGGTGCGCAGAAGCTCGAGACGATGCTCGCGCAGATGGCGTCCGTGGAGGAGCTTTGTGCGCGAATGGCTGCTGCGGGACGTTGAGCTTGTTTCTAAGGCGATAATTTGAAGAGGGACCAGTATTAATCGAGTGTCCGATGAATCCAGGAGAGAGCGACTAATGATTGCCGAGACAGTTTGGACGAAGGAGATGGAATTTGAGGGTCGCTCCGAAAGTGGCCATAGCGTCGTTTTCGATGCCGGCGACCGGCACGCCAACGGTCCTTCCCCAATGGAGGCGGTGCTGATGGCCCTTTGCAGTTGCACATCCGTCGATGTCGTTTCGATCCTCAAAAAGAAGCGCGAGCCCCTGACCAGCCTTACGGTGTCTGCAACCGCTGAACAGGCCGCCGCGCCGCCCCGGGTGTTTACAAAGATCTTGCTGACTTACCGAATTGGCGGTGCTGTCTCAAAGAAGGCTGCCGAAGACGCGGTTGAACTCTCGAAGAATAAGTATTGTTCGGTCTCGAAGATGCTGGAAAAGGCCGCCCATATCGACTTCAGGATCGAATACGGAAACGGCTCCAGCGTGGGCGTCTCGAGCAAATAAGGGTTTATTCGCGGATGATTTTTACGAAGACCCCGTCGGGGAGGGTTCCGCCGAGGATGTGGACTACGCCGTCTTTGGTGAAGCCTCGGAGCATGGTGTCGGCTTTGGCGTAGGGGTTCGGTGGGGCTTCTGATTTGGTGGGGTAGGGCGTGGCTTTGACGATTGGTGGGGCGGCGGGTTGACTGGGGGAGCTTAAGCCGGTGGCTGGGCCACGGCGCATTCCACGGTCCATGGCTTCGTTAGCGAGGCGGTCGGCGTCTTTGTTTTTGTGGCGGAGGGCATGGGAGATCTCGAAGCCTTCGAGTTTTGCGATGCGATTTTTCGCTTCCTGCCAGAGCGGTTTGAGGTCGGGTGAGTTGACCTTGTACTTGCCCTGGATCTGCTTGACCATCAGCTCGGAGTCGGAGACGACGCGGAGGCGAGGGTGATGGTGGTCGAGCGCGTACTGGAGGCAGCCGAGGAGGCCGGAGTACTCGGCGTAGTTGTTGGTGCGCATGCCGAGGAACTCGGAGAGTTCGGCGAGGACGTTGCCTTCGTTGTCCTGGATAAGTGCGCCGTAGCCGGAGGGGCCGGGATTGCCGCGGGCTCCGCCGTCGCAGTGGGCGTTGATCCAGTCCATCTTTTTGGATGCAGAGGATGCAGAGGTGGGGGCGTCTGAGAAGAGACTGGGCGCGGCGGTCTGGCGGGGAGGCATTGGGTGAGTTTACCGGATGGTGAGTTGGTGGGGCATCTGACCCTTTTGTGGCACATTTGCGTGCTCACCTTTCAAAAGTTTGGGGGTCTATCCGGTGTACTTCGATTTCCTGACTCCGGAGTCAGAACAATGAATGCAGAAGTCGCTGGATTGAATCCTGGCGGGGAGTTGTCTTCTCCGCTCGCCTTGGGGCTCCGAAAACGGCACGCCAGCCCGTTTGCAACGGGATTATTAGGTGCAACAGCGGTAGAATCGTTGCCAGTGATGGCAAAGGCAGCGGCTCAACCCGGGACCAGGAATGGCGGCAAGCTGACGCAGGCGCAGTTGGATGCGCGGGCACAGCAGCGAACCGAAGATGATGAACTGATTCGTGAGGCGCAGAAGGGCCAACGAAGCGCGTTCGATGCTCTTGTGCGGCGATATGACCAGTCTGTGCTTCGGCTGGCGCTGCATATGCTTGGAAATGAGCAGGATGCGCAGGATGTCCACCAGGAAGCCTTCATCAAGGCGTATCGGCACCTGGGGAACTTCCGGTTCGAGTGCAGCTTTTATACGTGGCTTTATCGGATTGTCACGAACCTTTGCCTCGACCAGCTGCGACGGCGAAAGAGCCGCCGGGAGGATCCGGCAACGGTGCTGGATGCCAGTGGCGATGAGATGGACCTGATGGCCAACATCACCGACGACCGGGCGATGGCGAACCCGGGCAGGGAGTTGGACCGGAAGGTGATGAGTGAGCGGATCAGCGAGGCTTTGAGCAAGCTGACACCGCGGGAACGAACGGTCTTCGAGCTGAAGCACTACCAGGGGCTGAAGCTGCGCACGATCGGAGAGATGTTGAGCACGACGGAAGAGACGGCCAAGAATACGCTGTTCCGGGCCACACGAAAGCTGCGGGCTAATTTGGCGGAGCTTCGGTAACGTGGGTAGTTGCTGGACGCAGGTTGAAGATGACTGGACAAGGGCGCAGTGAGAGCCCACGCGAGAAACACATTTTTGAGGCTAGTTGAGGTAGGACACGATGAACTGTGAGAGCGCAAGAGACTGTATCGTTTTGTTGAACTACGGCGAGCTGCCCGATGAGCTAGCTGGGGGACTGGAACAGCATCTGACCGAGTGCGAGGTTTGCCGCGCAGAGTTTGAGGCTGTCCGGGTGTTCGAAGCGCAGTTGGCGTTACTGCCGGTGTTGGAACCTTCACCGAATCTACTGGCGCAGGCGAGGATGCGGCTCGATGACGAGCTGGACATGATTCCGCCTCATGGGTTTCTTACTCAACTGAGGACAAATTTATACCGGTGGATGGGGCACTTGCAAAGCGCGCCGGCTCTGGCGACTCTGTTGCTTGGAGTGGGCTTTCTGGGAGGCAACTTCACCCTGCGGTATCAGTTGGCGCACGCACCGAAGCCACCGAAGACGGTCGTTTTGACCAGTTCGGATGCGGGCGTTGAAAAGGGCATTATTGCGAATGTGACTGGAATTGTGCAGACGCCGAACTCTGAGCTAGTTCAAGTGAGCTACAACAGGGTGGTTCCGGAGACGATGGAAGGGTCGCTAGATAGTCCGGATATTCGGAACTTGTTGATGGTTGGTACGCGTGCTGCTGCTGCGGATGTGGTGAGGAAAGATTCGGTAGCGCTGCTGGTGAATGAGTGCAAGGCAGGACATGAGTGCCAGCCTACTCCGGACGGCAAAGGGATTCGCCATACGCTGATGGTTTCCCTTCGTTATGACCAGGACGCAGGCGTTCGCATGACTGCATTGGAAGGTTTGCAACGCTACGTAGGGCAGGACCAGCATGTGCGGGATGCAGTGCTGGAGGCAGTGATGCACGACTCGGATCCAGGGGTGCGGAAGACTGCGATTAGCGTTCTCGAGCCGGTGCAGTCGGACTCAAGCGTGCAGCAGGTTTTGCGGACTGTTTCGACGCAGGACTCGAATCCGTACATTCGGACTGCCTCGTACAATGCGTTGCAAAGCTCCGCCGATATTCAGTAAAACTTAAGGTTTAGAGTCCGCCTGATCGCTATGTGCGAGAGCAAGGCCGGATGAGGTCAAGCAGATGAAATTCCGCGGGTCGATGGGTGTTGTGGCGCTGGTGGCTGGCATGACTGTTCTGGATGGGGGACAGCTCCTGTTTGCGGCGCAGAACAATACCGGGTGGTTTGAGCGGCTGATGCTGGCTGGAGCGATGAGCGGAAGCTCGCACAAGTATGTGGCACCGGGGTACCTAGGCGTGGAAGCTCGTGATGTGAACGAGGAGCAGCTTGGTGAGCTGAAGCTGAAAGAGGTGCGTGGAGCAGAGATCGTAAGTCTGGATCACGACGGACCAGCCTGCAAGGCGGGGATGCGGATGCACGACGTGATTCTACAGATGAATGGCCAGGTGATTGATGGGGAAGAACAGTTAAAGCGGCTGCTTCGGGATCAGCCGGTAGGACGGACGGTGACTTTCCTGGTAAGCCACGATGGGCAGACGCAGACGATGACGATGACGATGGCGGACCGCCGCACGGTGGGGCAACAAGCTTGGGATCAGCACTATTCGGTGCCTGCTCCTGGTGATGGGCCTTCGGGATCTGTGCGCGGAAATAGTTTTATGGGCGGTGGCTCGACCTCGTCAGGGACAACGACGATCCCTAAAGGGCACCGTGAGGTATTGGCGATGAACATGATCCTGAGTTCGTCGTACACGGGCGCGCAACTTGAGGTGATGGGACCGCAGCTTGCCGGGTTCTTTGGCGCCGAGGGTGGAGCTGGGCTACTGGTGCGAAGTGTCGATAGCAATAGTCCTGCTGAGGAGGCCGGGTTTAAGGCAGGAGATGTAGTTGTGCAAGTCAACTCCGTCGCTGTTTCGAGCGGGACCGACTGGACGAAGACGGTGCATGACAACAGGGGCCGGCCAGTGCCAGTGGTGGTGATTCGCGACAAGCACGCGCAGACGCTGACACTGACACCGGATGGGAAGAAACGCTCTTGTTTGATTCCGGGGTTTGGGCTAGAACAGCTGTTCGGCGAGACAAGCCAGTACACGCATGAGTTGTTGGCCAAGCTTTAGGACGAGGGTCAATCCGAATGATCTTGCTCCAACCTCAAAGATGAGGTGATCCGGGTAGAGGAGGTCTTTTACGGTGGATCCTTTATGCGAGCCAGAGCCGGTGTAGTGATCGTGCTGGATCTCAACGAAGATGGGGGGCGATCACGCCAAATGGTTTCGCGCATGCCTGGGAGCGCCTTGGCTTTGTAGCCTTCCATGTCCATTTTGAGGGGCGACATTGGCGGAAGCGCGTTGGCTGCGAAGAAGTCCTCGTCGCGAACTTTGCACATTTCGTTATACTTGAAGGTGACATGTCTTCTGCTCCTAAAACTGCCGTGGTGAATGGCAGCCGCCCAATGCCTGCCAAGCGCCGCTGGAAGGCAGTGACGCGCAAGCTGCGTGAGTTGGGTTCCATCGGTTCTGCGGTGATGTCGACCGGGCATCCGTATATGGCGCACATCGTGCCGATGCGCCGCTGTAACCTTGCCTGCACGTATTGCAATGAGTACGACGACCACTCGGACCCTGTGCCGCTGGACGAGATGCTGCGACGCATCGACCATCTGGGGCGGCTTGGGACTTCGGTAATTACGATCTCGGGCGGGGAGCCCTTGTTGCATCCAGAGCTCGACCAGATTATTGCGCGGATCAGGAAGACGGGCGCAATTGCCGGGATGATCACGAATGGATACCTGCTGATGCCTGACCGGATTGAGAGGCTGAATAAGGCTGGACTCGACCACATGCAGATCTCGATCGATAACGTGATGCCGGATGAGGTCTCGAAGAAGAGCTTGAAGGTGCTGGATAAGAAGCTGCAGATGCTTGCCGAGTATGCGGATTTTCATGTGAACATCAACTCGGTGGTTGGCGGCGGGATTGCCAATCCGAACGATGCGTTGACGGTGAGCGAACGGGCGCTGGCGCTAGGGTTCAGCTCCACGATTGGGATTATTCACGATGGCAGCGGGCAGCTGAAGCCGCTTGGCGATGCCGAACGTACGGTCTGGGACAAGGTGCGAAACCTTACGCGGCGGAGCTATTCGCGGTTCAATCACTTCCAGGAGGCAATTGCCAATGGGAAGACGAACGACTGGCGTTGCCGAGCGGGCGGACGGTATCTGTATATCTGCGAGAACGGGCTGGTGCACTATTGCAGCCAACAGCGTGGGTATCCAGCGGTCCCGCTGGCGCAGTATCAGACTGCTGATGTGAAGCGAGAGTTTTTGACAGAGAAGAGCTGCGCTCCGAGCTGTACGATCAGCTGTGTCCATCAAGTCAGTTATATCGACCACTGGCGCGCACCGCAGACTTCGTCGGTGACGCCGGGTGCTTCGGGACACGGCGCAGGAGCGGAGCTAGTACAGATTCGTTGATGGCGCGAGTGGAGTTGTTGGTGGGGCTGTAACTGCTAGTTCCGGGTGATTGCCTTCGCTTCTAAATTGGCAGATGCTGTTGGGATGATTTTCTTGCGTGTTTCTTCGCGCGTCGGGATAGGCAGCGTTCTTCTTGGTTTGGCTTTGGCTGGTGGTGTCAACGTCTCTGCGATTGGGCAAACCGGCGTGGCAGCAGGGCAGGATGTGACACAGCGGCCGACGAGTACTCCCTACTCTGGCGACCTTTCCATCTTTGAGTATCCCGACAGGGACAAAAAGTTGCAGATTGATCGCGTGATGGATCTGCTCGGTATTGTGCCGGGGAAAAATGTTGCGGATATCGGGGCCGGCTCGGGGTGGTTTACGGTACGCGCAGCGCAGCGAGTGGGACCCGCGGGTGCTGTGATCGCAGAGGATATCAATCCGTTGGCGATTGAATCCATTGGCAAGAGAGTGCTGAAGGAAAATCTATCGAACGTGCGGACGGTGTTGGGGAGCGCGGATGATCCGAGGCTACCGGCAGGTAGCGTTGATGCAGTGTTGATGCTGAAGGTCTATCACGAGATTGCGCATCCGGTACCGACTATGAAAGTGCTGCGAAAGGCTCTACGTTCGGGGGCGAAGGTGGGGATCATCGACCGCAATGGCAATGGAGCCGATCATGGCTTGAACCAGGATGTCGTTGTGAAGGAGATGGGTGAGGCGGGGTACAAGTTGGTAGGGACGTACGACTTTACTAAGGCAGATGGGCAGGATTACTTCCTGATCTTTCAGGTTCGGTGAAGTCGCGAGTTATTTGGATGGGTCGATGACTCTGAGGCCGCTTGAATCGTCGCGTTTGCTTAGTGATGTGTCATTGGCGGTGACGAAAACCTCCAGCGTTGGGTTGACCCAGGCTTCGAAGAGATGGCCGCCCGCTGTAGTTCCGTCTCGTTTGCCTAACACCACATGGGTATGAATGATCGGCTTGTCCTGAAAGGTGGCGATGTCGCCGATCATGGAGAGCACCTCGACCTGCTCATTCACCGGTAGCGGGTGGTAGAGTTTGCGATCAATGTCGAACCATGCGGTCAGAGCGCTGGAGACTGCTCCGATACCGGTGAAGTGTGCGTCGCCTACGTGGTACTGCTTTGCAAAGTCAGTAAGGCCGCTTAGAACTTCGTCGCCTTTGCTGAAGATTACGACGTAGGTACGCTCTCCCTTCCGCTGGTTCACCAGCTTCACCTGCATGTGAGGTGCGCGGCCAGCCAAGACTGAATGAATTCCGGGGTGCTTTCCTGCGCGTTGATGCTCGCAACAACAGCTGTGAACAACAGGCTCGAGAGGAGAAGATGAGCCTTGATCATCTATCTAGCGCTTAGCTGTCGTTGTCTTTGCTTTGGTCGCAGCAGGTGCGGGATTCTCTGCGATTGCGGTATCCAGCATGGCGTAGAGCTGCGTGACATCGTTGACTTCGACAAAGCCTTTATGGGTCACGATGAAGATGGTCGGGGTTTTGGTGAGACCGACGCGTTCGCCGAGGGTTTGGTCCGCGTGTACCTCAGCGGCGAAGAGACCATTTGGGTCGATGACAAACGGCATTACGCGGCCATGAGATTGAAAGTACTTCTGCGTGAAGGCGTTGAGGTCTTCCTTCGTCGCAATCGAGATCTGGTTTGCAAAGACAGCACGACGGTACTCTTCCGCCGCCTGGGGCGAGATCTTATCCTGAATGTAGCGGGCGATAACAGCCGCATCGAAGCTCCAGACGTGCATCCGGAGGGGAAAGTCGTGGCGGAGAAGGGGGATTTTGTACTTATCGACGGCTGCGTGGACGATAGGAAAGGCGTGGGAGCAAGCGGGACACTCTAAGTCCTCAAAATCGTAGATGGCTACCTGAGACCCGGCAGGAGCACGCAGCATGGAGGTGTCCTTGAAGCCCTGGGCGAGGGCGGGGAGACTGGCTGGAAGGGCTAGGAGCAGGGCTGCGGCGAGGACGATGCGGTTCATTCTTATAAGACGCATAGGATTATCTTTTGTATTTTAGCTGAGGCGCGGGGTGGAAGTCGTTTTCTTGCAATTTCTGCATCTAGAGGGGGTTGTGGCACTCTAATAAGAGAGCATGAAAGCCCTGACTGGAATTTTGAGTGAAGCGAAGGCGTGGCCTCTGGCTGCGGTGTGGCCTCTGGCATTGACTTTGTGCGTCCCAATGGCGGGTGCGCAGATTCAAAATGCTGATCTGCCGTCGGCTCCGATGCCTAATATCGTGAAGTTGCCGGGTGGGGTGGTGGTCGAACAGGGGACGCCTGGTGCGATGCCTCTGAGCCTTGATGACGCGATCGCTCGCGGAGAGAAGCACAACCTGCAGATGCTGCTCGTCATCCAGAACGAGCGAGCGGTTCGCGGACAGGTGCTGACGGCCGAAAATAGCCTTCTGCCAAGTCTTACTGCCAAGGGCGCGATTGAAGCGCAGGAGGTGAACCTGGCGGCGGAAGGGTTTAAGGCCTCTTCGCTGGCGGAGTTTGGCATTGCGCCAGGGGCGTTTAGCGAGATCGTGAAGGTGAATACAGCTTCGGCACAGCTGAGCCTGAATCAGCAGCTCTTCAATGTGCCGGCTTATTATCTTTACCGGTCGGCGCAACAGGCGTCCAAGGTGGCCAATCTCACGACACTGAATGAGCTGGGTGGCGTAACTCTCGCGGTGGGCTCCCAGTATTTGCTTGCGTTAGCAGATGCTTCCCAGATTGCGAACGCTCAGGCTCTCGAAAAAGCAGATGAAGTTGCGTATCAGCAGGCGAAGGCCTCACACGAAGCAGGGGTAGGAACGAATCTCGATGAGCTGCGCGCACGGGTGCAGTTACAGACACAGCAGCAAGCACTGATCAATGACGAGAACGCGTTTGCGAAGGACAAGATTGCGCTGAACCGATTGATTGGATTGCCTGCGGATCAGGAGCTTACGCTGACGGATACGGCTCCGTATTCGGAGTTTGCGCAGCTGCCACTCGAAGACGCGAAGAACCTTGCGTTCCAGCGGCGGAAGGACTTCTTGAGTCTGCAGGCGCAGCTCGAGGTTGCGGCGAAGGCGCGGAAGGCAGTGCGGGCTGAGCGTCTTCCCGTGGTGTCGTTTGATGGATACTACGGCGTGCTGGGCGAGATTGGTTCTCTCTATCACGGAGTTTTTACTGCCACGGGTAAAGTCAGCGTACCGGTGTTCCAGGAAGGGCAGCTTCGTGGAGAACGCGAGGTAGCGGATGCGCAGGTGATTGCTCTGAGACAGCAGATTGAATCGCTGCGGATCACGATCGAACAGCAGATCCGCTCGGCGATGCTCGATGTTCAGTCGTCAAATGATCTTGTGAAGGTGGCTAAGAGCAACGTTGATCTCGCCACGCAGGAGTTGCAGGATGCGACTGATCGTTTTTCGGCTGGAGTGGATGACAATCTGCCGGTAGTGCAGGCTCAGGCAACACTGGCTGCTGCGCAGAGCAGGCTGGTGGACACTCTGTATCAATACAACCAGTCAAAGCTGCAGCTCGCTAGGAATACTGGAGTCGTCGAGAGCCAGTACAAGGTGTATCTGGGCCGGTAGAGTTGCTCCGCAACAAGAGCTCTGACCATCCCCCGCTGTTGCACATGTGCTACATACTTCGCAGACGATAAAGAAACGAGCCGAAGTCTTCGGAGATCGTGACATTTTCGTAACGGAAGTGTGAAAACATAGGACATGGCGGATGGTTCGGAACGAGGAGAGCTGGCGGTAGAGAAGGGTTATCGCTCAGCGTTTAAGTCGCGGGACTTTCGGCTTTATCAAGCAGCGCGGTTGATGGTGATTCTGGGGGCCGAGGCGCAGTCGGTTGCCGTAGCTTGGCAGGTATACGCGCTGACGCACTCTGC